>RCUO01000084.1_pt1 | contig 70371 bp, 58 predicted proteins | sample 2166161 | NCBI WGS metagenome assembly RCUO01 (sample SAMN09932617, study PRJNA488358) | compost metagenome | feature: garden; material: soil; isolation source: compost soil in cyclohexanecarbonitrile-enriched culture | place: Germany: Experimental Botanical Garden Goettingen | collected 2016-01-27
TGGTCAGCGTGTCGCGCGCTTCATAGGTGCTGCTCTCGCCACTGCTGCCCAGCGATTCCTGCGCGTCCGGGCCTGTGGGCGTGCCGCCGTTGGACGGCGCCGCACCCTGGTTGGCCGGCACCAGCTTCACCAGCAGGCTCTGGCTGCCACCCAGCCACTGCACGGTGTACCCGAAGATCGGGTTCAGCTGCACATTCGGCACCTGCTTCACCTGGCCGGTAGCGGCGTCGCCCACCCACAGCTGCACGCTGGTATCAACCACGTTCTGGAAGGCGAAATGGCTGCCGTCGGCCGACCACAGCGCGCCGGTGGCGCACCCCTGCGGCAGGTTGACCTTGGTGCTCTTGCCGCTGACGATCTCGACAAGGGTGAAGTCGGCCACGCAGGCCGGAATGCCATAGCCGCCGGGGGTGTCGTGGCGGCTGCGGTTCTTCGGTTCCAGGCGCACGCCGGCCAGCTTCAGGTACGGCTGGGCCACGCGGGTGATGGACGGATAGGTCTGCGCGGTGGTCAGCAGCAGGCGCTGGCCGCTGGGATCGATGTTCGGTGCTGGCGGCGGCGGGGCCTTGAGCACCTTGAGCAGGTGCTCCGGCGGTTTGGCATAGTCGGCAAGGGCCGGGCCGGCGGCCAGCAGGCCGAGCGTGGCAACGGCAACGGCCGCCGCCAGAGAGGTACGACGGATGAGCATCCTTTTCCCCTGGGGTGTGAGTTCGGTACCCGCACGGCGGGCATGGGCCGAATCTAGCACCCCCTGCGCACCGGGAAATGGGCCGGAAGGGCTAGTCGCCCCATCCTGCAAAGCGCGGACCCGCATGGCCCGGCCACCTCCCTGGATACCCCTCGCCTACTGCCGCGCGTGCAACTCCCACGTGGACAGATAATCGGGATCGATCACCGTCACGCCACTGGACCGCAACTGGTACTCACCCGGCGCGGCCGGCAGGTACTGATCCAGCATCGGTGGCAGGTAGCGCTCATGTCCGTCATCGCCATCGGCCAGCACCAGCCCCTCTTCGGCACTTACCCTCAGCACGGTGCCGGCAAACTGCTCCAGCCCCTGTACCTGGCCATCGCCACCAAAACGGGTAACGCCCACCAGCACCAGCTTGCCAATCATCTGCTCGGCCTTGGCATCATCCAGATCCAGGGGCGGCAGGGCTCCTCTCGATTCGTTGCTCATCGTGCACCTCGGAAGCCTGCGTGGACATCGTGGACGAGATGCGCGCCCAGTGCTGCGAACGAAGCAGCGTCGTGGGGCGACTCGCATGCATGTAGTGGCTCTGCGTACTGCGGAATGCAGAACCAACCATCGGTGCTCAACTCACGGAAGAATTCTGTCTGAGGCTGCATGAACCGCAGCAGCGGTTTCAGCAGTTTCGTCAACACCAGCGCACGCTACCTGGGCGACAGGCCGGTAGCTGATGCGGTAGATGTACGCGTGAACAGGACTGTGCATCGCGGGCCTCCTTGCCGGGGGAGTGGCCTCGCAGGGCCACGTTCAACGCTGCGCAATGTGCCGGAAACGAGTTGCGGAGTGCCGGTCGCGGGAAAGCGGCAGGCACACGCGCTACGTAAGGCCACGCCCGCGCTTGATCGTCTACACGATTGGATGCTGCCACCGCTCACGGAATGGCGAAGTGAAGAAGTTTCCCCGACATGCGGGGCATCCCATCGCCGCAACAGAAGGTGCTGGCGGTGAAGGATGCACTGGACGATCCTCCACCGCTACGCACCCATCGAAGCCGCACAACGGCCGCTGCGGGCGTGCCTGGGAGCCGTGCCATCAGCAACCGGCGCAGGGGCCACGCTAGAATGCGCACATGCGTACCGTCCATGCCCTCCGCTACATCACCCCCTTGCGGGAAGGTGGCTCACTGCCCGCCGTGGTCGAGACCGACGACGACGGCATGGCCGTACTCAAGTTCCGTGGTGCCGGCCAAGGGCCAAAGGCGCTGATCGCCGAGCTTATTGCGGGCGAGATGGCACGCGCGGTGGGCCTGCCGATTCCGGAGATCCTGTTCGTGGAGCTGGACAGCGAGTTCGCCCGCACCGAGCCCGACCCGGAGATCCAGGACCTGATCCGCGCCAGCGAGGGCCTGAACCTGGGTCTGGATTACCTGCCCGGCGCGATCAACTACGACCCGGCGGCAATGCCGGTGGACGCTGACCTGGCCTCGCGCATCGTCTGGTTCGATGCGTTCACCAGCAACGTCGACCGCACCACGCGCAATCCGAACCTGATGGTGTGGCACCGCAAGCTGTATCTGATCGACCACGGCGCGGCGATGTACTTCCATCACGACTGGGCCAACGCCGGCGATGCCTGCGAGAAGCCCTTCGTGCTGATCCGCGACCACGTGCTGCTGTCGTTCGCCAGCCGCATCGCCGAGGTGGATGCCGAACTGGCTGCGCGCCTGCCGGATGCGGAAATCGAGCGCATCGTCGGCCTGGTGCCGGACAGCTGGCTGGTCGATGAGCCGGCCTTCGACAGCCCCCAGGCCTACCGGCAGGGCTACATCAACTACCTGAAGCATCGCCTGAAGGTGCGTGCGGTGTTCGTGCAGGAGGCCATCCGTGCCCACGCTGCACACGTATGACTATGCCGTCATCCGCGTGGTACCGCGGGTGGAACGCGAGGAGTTCATCAACGTCGGGGTGATCGTGTCCTGCCCCGGCGCACGTCACCTGGAAGCGGCGATCGAGCTCGACGCCGCACGCCTGCAGGCCTTCGCGCCGGCGCTGGATATTGAAGCGCTGCAGCCGTGGCTGGATGCCATCGTGGCGATCTGCCGGGGCGATGCCAACGCCGGCCCGATCGCGCGGCTGCCGGCGCGCGCCCGCTTCCATTTCCTGACTGCCAAGCGCAGCTCGGTGGTGCAGATGTCCAGCACACATGTGGGCCGCACGGCGGACCCGGCCGGCGTGGTCGAACACCTGATGGCAAAGATGGTGCGGGTGCCGACCTAGCGCGCTACTTGCCGTTGCCCCAGCGTGCGGTCATTTCGCTGCGGATCGGCGTGCGCTCGGTGTTGCTGTCCGTTGCGGTGAAGCGCATCGCCTTGACCGCGTTCAACGCCCAGCCGCTGAAGGCCGTCGACGGCTTGGCATCCACCACCTTTACGTCATACGTGCGGCCGCGCTTGTTGACCGAATAGGCCACTGTCACCTCGTCAGCGAACTGCACACGCCCGGGATCGGCATTCAGTTGTGGGCGGAACGTGCCCTCCACCGGCTTCCAGTACGTCAACGCTTCGGCCTGCTGCAGCAGCAGCGGTTCAACGGTGGCGGCGATGGCCATCGGACTCATCGCCAGGGCGAGCGCGATTGCAGCAGCGCGGAGCAGCATCGGAGGCATGGTTGTCATTCCTTGTACGCCAGTGGTCGGTACCCAAGCGTACGCCATCACGGACTTTTCCGGTTCACCGCTACGGTCACCGCGAAGTAGGGAATCGCGCTCCACTGCCCGCGCGGATGATGCAGCGATTCCACGCCCATGCCGATCTGGTAGTTCACGCTGCCGGGCTGCTGGCGCCAGAAATAAGGCGCGCCGTTGCTCCAGCCGCAGCAGACATAGGTCAATGACGGCATACCGAAGGTCTGCTGCAGGTAGGCTTCAATCCTCGCCGCCGAAGCGCCGCTGACGCGATACCGCGCTTCCATCGGCTGGAGGTAGGAAGCATCGTCCTGCGTGCAGCCGACGTATTCCAGCTCGGCGGGCTTTCTCCCCATCGCCTGCAGGAAATCCTGACAGACGGTGTCGGGCCGGGCCAGGCCTTCGGCGCGGCCGTGCAACTCCCACTCGGCGATCGCAGCGGCGGGCGTCTGTGCGCTGGCGGTGACGACGCTGCCGATCAGCAAAAGATGCAACACGGTGATGGCAGCTCCTCTGCAAGCGTGGCAAGACGTCATCGTAAACGACCGGCGCCTCCACCCGCTGCGCAGGCTTCCGTCAACGCTCACGCGCCATGCTCTGTTCGGTGAAGCGCGCCACGCAGAAATCCAGGAAGCTACGCAGCTTCGGCGTCACCTGGCGATGGCGGGGATACAGCAGGTTGATCGAGGTGGACACGGGCACGAATCGAGGCAGCACCTCCACCAGTCCGCCGCTGGCCAGAACGGCAGACATCATCTCAAACGGCTGCAGGATCAGTCCCAGCCCACCGACCGCAGCGGTCAGCAGCGGCTCGGCCTGGTTGACCATGAAGCGACTGGAAACCGGCACGGTCAACACGCCGCCCTGTGGGTCATGGAAGCTCCACCGCGTGCGGATCACCGAGTGGGCGAAGCCCAGGCATTCGTGCCGGCTCAGGTCCTGCGGGTGGACGATAGGTGGTCGTGCAGCCAGATAGCCGGGTGCAGCGCACAGCGCCAGCGGGTATGGGCCCAGCCGCCGCGCGACCAGCCCGCTGTCGGCGAGATCACCGGTGCGGAACACCAGGTCGTAGCCGTCTTCAACCACATTGACCAGGCTGTTGGACAGGTTCAGATCCACCTGCACATCGGGATACTGCTGCATGTAGGCCACCACCGCCGGCCCCAGCGCGTGCACGCCGAAGGTGACCGGCGCACTGATCCGCAGCCGGCCCATCGGTCGCCCGCGCGCGATCTCGGCCAGCTGCTCGGCACTCTCCACTTCTTCCAGGATGACCCGGGCACGAGCCAGGTACGCCTGCCCGAAGTCGGTCAGGCTCTGCTTGCGCGTGGTGCGGTTGAGCAGGCGCACGCCCAGATGCTGCTCCAGCGTCTGCACATGCTTGCCGACCAGTTGCGGCGACAGGTCCAATGCGTCGGCAGCGGCCGCGAACGAGCCAACCTCGGCCACCTTGGCGAAGCTGCGCAGGGGTACGATCAGGTCCATTGCAAACTATTGTTTTCCAATGAAACGCCAGATTACCCCTTCTTTCGCTCGCCGACCACGCGCACAGTAGCGCTCTGTTCCCCCAGCCCGGCCACCGGCCGGCGTTCCTTTGGAGACCCCCATGACCCAGGTTGTCCGCATCCACGCCTATGGCGACGCCGATGTGCTGCGCGTTGACGACATCGACGTACCCGCTCCTGCCGCCGACGAGATCCAGATCCGGGTCAAGGCCATCGGCCTGAACCGCGCCGAGGTGATGTTCCGCAACGGCGCCTATCTGCAGCAGGCAGAGTTCCCGAGCCGCCTGGGCTATGAAGCGGCTGGCTTGGTTGAAGCCGTAGGCAGCGCAGTGACCGGCTTTGCTGCCGGCGATGCCGTCAGCGTGGTGCCGCCGTTGGATATCGCCCGCTGGGGCACCTACGGTGAGCTGGCAAACGTGCCGGCGCGGCTGGTGGTGAAGCATCCGTCGTCGTTGGGCTTCGAGCAGGCCGCTGCGGTGTGGATGCAGTACGTCACCGCTTGGGGCGCGTTGCTGGAGCAGGCCAAGCTGGCTGCCGGCGATTTCGTCATCATCACTGCAGCGTCAAGCAGCGTTGGCCTGGCCGCCATCCAGATCGCCAATGCGGTGGGCGCAACGCCGATCGCGGTAACCCGTGGCTCGGGCAAGCGCAAGGCGCTGCTCGATGCCGGCGCCGCCCATGTCATCGCCACCCAGGAGCAGGATCTGGTGGCGGAAGTTGCCCGCATCACCGCAGGTGCTGGCGCACGCGTGGTATTCGACCCCATCGGCGGCCCGCAGTTCGTGCCGCTCACCGAGGCGATGGCACGCGGTGGCATCCTGCTGGAGTATGGCGCGCTGAGCAGCGAGCCGACGCCGTTCCCGCTGTTCAACGTACTGGGCAAGTCGCTGACGCTGAAGGGCTACCTGTACTCGGAAATCGTGTCCGATGACGCGGCGCTGGCGCGTGCGAAGGCGTTCATCGTCGATGGCCTGGACAAGGGCGTGCTGGCACCGCTGATCGCCAAGGTGTTTACGTTCGCGCAGATCCAGGACGCACACCGCTACCTGGAATCGAACGAGCAGATCGGCAAGGTGGTGGTGACGGTTTAACCGGTTGCGCGATACCCCTGTGGCGTTGGGAATGTACCCGCCCACCGGGGCGTCAATGCTGCTCGTGGTGTTGCCCGCACTGGCGGCTCATCGCGGCAACGCATACGCCATCACGTAATCCCCGGCGGGCGTCTCCATGAAATGGTGCCCGCCGGCCATGATCACCACGTACTGCCGCCCGCCCTGCTCGTACACCATCGGGTTGGCCTGGCCGCCCGCCGGCAGCGTGGTGTGCCACAGCTCCTTGCCGGTCTTCAGGTCGATGGCGCGCAGCAGGTCGTCGGTCGCTGCGGCGATGAAGATCAGGCCGCTGGCGGTCACCACCGAGCCACCATTGTTCGGCGTGCCGATTTCAATGGGCAGGCCGGAGCGGATGCCGAAGGGGCCGTTGCCGCGTGCGCTGCCGAACGGCCGATCCCACAGCAACTTGCCACTGCGCAGGTCGATCGCACGGATGCCGCCATAGGGCGGCTGCTTGCACAGCAGGCCGGTGAACGGCAGCCGCCAACCGGCATTGACGTCGATGCCATAGGGCGTTCCCACCTGCGGGTCCCCTGCCCCTTCGGCACCGCCCTTGTCCGCGCGGATCTGCTCACGCGGCAGCCAGCCCCTGCGATCGGCCTCGGCGCGCGGCACCAGCCGGTTGTAGTTGGGCATGTCGTTGTAGTTGGCCACGATCACGCCGCGCCGCGTATCGATGGCCACGCTGCCCCAGTCCGAGCCGCCGTTGTAGCCGGGGTATTCGATGGAATGGTGATCGCTGCTGGGCGGCGTGTAGAAACCTTCGTAATGCGCCTTGCGGAACTGGATACGGCAGACCAGCTGGTCGATGGGAGTGATGCCCCACATGTCGCGCTCGGTCAGCGCGTCGTCGCGCCGCAGCGTGTGGTACAGCGAGAACAGCTGGGTGGCGGCGCGCTGCTCGGGCTCTACGCCGCCCTGCGGCACCTTGCGCTCTTCGGCCGGGGTCAGCAGCTGGCCGTTGCGACGGTCGAGGATGTACATGTCGCCCTGCTTGGTGGGCAGCAGGATTGCCGGCACCTTGCCGGATGCCGTCGGGTAGTCGATCAGGCTGGCCTGCGAACCCAGGTCGTAATCCCAGACGTCCTTGCGCACCGCCTGGAAATGCCAGACCGGCTTGCCGGTGGCTACATCGATGGCGACCAGCGAGGTCGCGTATCTGTTCTGGTTCTCCGTGCGCGAGCCACTCCAGTAGTCGCCCGCGGCATTGCCCATCGGCAGGTATACCAGGCCCAGCGCTTCATCGCCGGTAGCGGTTGTCCACATGTTCGGTGTGCCACGCGTATAGGTCTGCTCGCGCGGTGGCAGGCCGCTGCGCTCGGGCTGGTCCATGTCCCACGCCCAGCGCAGCTTGCCGCTGACGGCATCGTAGGCCTGGATGACGCCGGAGGGCGCGTCGCGGCGCTGTCCGTCCAGTACCTGATGCCCGGTGACGACGACACCGCGGACGATCGCCGGTGGCGAGGTGATCGAGACGTAACCCGGTGCCACCTCGCCCATGCCCAGGGTGATGTCGACCTGGCCGTTGTTGCCGAAATTCGCACAGGGGCGACCGCTGTCGGCGTCCACCGCGATCAAGCGGCCATCCAGCGTGCCTTCGATGATGCGCGCGCTGCAGGCGGCGCGGCTGCCGGGTGCAGCGCTCCGGCTGGTACGGGTCGGCGGTGGTGCAGGCAGCGCGAGATCGGCGGCCACGTCAGCCAGCGCGGCATCGGCGAGGGTCGGTGCGCTGGGCTGTTCGTAATAGGACACACCACGGCAAGCGGCCGTGTACGGGATCGAGGCATCCTTCACCTTCGGATCGAACCGCCATAGTTCCTTGCCGCTGCCGGCATCGAGCGCGATCAGCTGATTGCGGGCGGTGCACAGGTACACCCGGTCACCGATCTTCAGTGGCGTGGTTTCCGCACCCCAGCGCTTCTTGGGCAGGTCGCCGGTACGGAACTGCCACGCCAGTTGCAGGGTGCCTACGTTTTCAGGGGTGATCTGCTGCAGCGGCGAATAGCGGGTCGCCGCATTGCTGCGCCCCCAGGCCGGCCAGTCGCCCTCCACCGGCTGGTCGGCCGGCTGCAGACCGGTGGTATCACGGGTCGGATCAAGCCCGGCGCTGACCGCCGGCTCCGGGAACGGCTGGTGGCCGTCAACCAGGCCATGGGGGGCGAACGCGAGGCCGAAGGCGGCCACGAACACCAGCATCAGCACAGCGGCCACGCTGCGTGAAAGGCGCTTGGGTACCGGCGCCTGCAGGGTCGGCGCCAGCAACGCCAGGACGATGCCGAGCGCGGTCACCAGGCCCAGCCGTGGCACCCAGCGCCAGTAATCGCTGCCCGATTCCCACCAGGTCCACAGCAGGCTGCCGAGGAAGACCAGTGCGTACAGCAGCGCACCGCTGCGACGATTGCCCCACAACAGGATGCCGCAGACCAGCAGGCCGAGGCCGGCGATGGCGTAGTACCACGAGCCCCCGAGGCTGGCCAGCCAGCCACCGAGCCCGCCGATGATCAGGCCGAGCGCGATCAGCAACAGGGCCACGACTGTGATGAGCGGGTGGCGGGATGTGGGCGTTGCGGCGGACGCGGACTGCGACGTGGCGGACATCGACGATCTCCGGGGGCAGCATGCGCCCTTATGCCACCGTCACCGTGAAGTGCGTGCGTATTTTCGACGGCTGACACGACGACGCCGGCACAAGGCCGGCGTCGTCGGGTACCTCAGTGTCGCGGCAGGATCACTCCTGCGCGGCGTCCTCGCTGCTGGCAGCAGCCGGTGCGCCGTCGGTCGCGGCCGGGGTGGCGGCGGCCACCTCGTCCTCGTCCTCGTCGATCGAGGCATCCATGCGCTCCACCGCCTGCAGCTTCTCGTCCTTGGACAGGCGGATCAGGGTCACGCCCTGGGTGTTGCGGCCGACGCGGCTGATTTCCGAACCACGCGTACGCACCAGGGTGCCGCCATCGGAGATCAGCAGGACTTCATCGTCCGTGCCCATCAGCACCGCGGCGACCAGCTTGCCGTTGCGCTCGGTGGTCTGGATGCCGATCACGCCCTGCGTGCCACGCCCCTTGCGCGGGTAGTCCGGCAGCGGGGTGCGCTTGCCGTAGCCGTTTTCGGTGGCGGTGAGGATGTAACGCAGGTTGGCGTCGTCGGCACCTTCGATCACCGCGTCGCCGGTGGCGATGGCTTCCTCGACACCGTTGTCGTCCTCGTTCTCATCCTCGGTGCCGCCAGAACTCTCTGCCACGATCAGGCTGACCACTTCCTCGCCGGCCGGCATCTTGATGCCGCGCACGCCGGTAGCGGTACGGCCCATCGAGCGGACCTTGTCTTCGCCGAAGCGCACGGTCTTGCCGTTGGAGGCGAACAGCAGGATGTCACGCTCGCCATCGGTCAGGCCGACGCCGACCAGGGCATCGCCCTCGTCGAGGTTGATCGCGATCTTGCCGCGGGCCAGACGGAAGGCGAACTCGCCCAGCGGGGTCTTCTTGACCGTACCGTTCTTGGTGGCGAAGAACACGAACTGGCCATCAGCGTACTCGCGCACCGGCAGCACGGCCTGCACGCGTTCGCCGGGCTCCAGCGGGATCCAGTTGATGATCGGACGACCGCGGGCGTTGGAACCAGCTTCGGGCAGCTGGTACACCGGCAGCCAGAACACCTTGCCCGAACTGGTGAAGGTCAACAGCGTGTCGTGCGTGTTGACCAGCCACAGCTGTTCGATGAAATCCTCTTCCTTGGTCGACGCCGCGCTGCGGCCACGGCCGCCACGGCGCTGCGCGCGGTACACGCTCACCGGTTGGCGCTTCACGTAGCCGGCGTGGGAGACGGTGACCACCACGTCTTCCGGGGCGATCAGGTCGAGGATGTCCAGATCTTCTTCGCTGTGGCGGATCTCGGTACGGCGCTCGTCACCGAACTCGGCACGCACGTTGATCAGCTCTTCGCGGATCACCTGCAGCAGGCGGTCGGGATCTTCCAGGATATGGATCAGCCCGGCGATCACTTCCAGCAGCTGCTTGTATTCCTCGGTCAGGCGGTCCTGCTCCAGCCCGGTCAGGCGGTGCAGGCGCATTTCCAGGATCTGGGTCGCCTGGATCTCGGTCAGCTGGTAGCCGCCTTCGATCAGGCCCACACCCTTGGGCAGGTCATCGGGACGCGAGGCTTCGGCACCGGCGGCGCCGAGCATCGAACCAACCAGACCCGGCTCCCACAGGCGCGCAAGCATGCGCTCGCGTGCCTCGGTGGGGTTCGGCGAGGTCTTGATCAGTTCGATCATCTCGTCGATGTTGGCCAGCGCAACGGTCAGGCCTTCCAGCACGTGGGCACGGGCGCGCGCCTTGCGCAGCTCGAACACGGTGCGGCGGGTGACCACTTCGCGACGGTGGCGGACGAAGGCCTCCAGCATCTGCTTGAGGTTCATCAACTGCGGGCGGCCATCGACCAGCGCCACCATGTTGATGCCGAACACCGACTCCATCTGGGTCTGCTGGTAGAGGTTGTTGAGCACAACCTCGGCCGACTCGCCGCGCTTGATTTCGATGTAGATGCGCATGCCGTCCTTGTCGGACTCATCGCGCAGCTCGCTGATGCCTTCGATCTTCTTTTCCTTGACCAGCTCGGCGATCTTCTCGATCAGACGCGCCTTGTTCACCTGGTAAGGAATTTCAGTGACGATGATCGATTCGCGGCCGTTGTCGGCCACTTCGACATCGGCCTTGGCACGGATGCGCACGCGGCCACGGCCGGTGCGGTAGCCGGCGATGATGCCGGCGGTGCCGTTGATGATGCCTGCGGTCGGGAAATCCGGGCCCGGGATGAACTCCATCAGGCCGTCGATATCGATTTCCGGATTGTCGATCAGCGCGATGCAGGCATTGATCGATTCGGTGAGGTTGTGCGGCGGAATGTTGGTCGCCATGCCCACCGCGATACCGGCCGAACCATTGACCAGCAGGTTCGGGAACCGGGTCGGCATGACCGTCGGCTCCAGTTCCTTTTCGTCGTAGTTCGGCTGGAAATCGACGGTTTCCTTGTCGATGTCCGCCATCAGCTCATGCGCGAGCCGCGACATGCGCGCCTCGGTGTATCGCATCGCCGCGGCGGAGTCGCCGTCGACCGAACCGAAGTTACCCTGGCCATCGACCAGCATGTAACGCAGCGAGAACGGCTGTGCCAGACGCACCAGCGTGTCGTACACCGACTGATCGCCATGCGGGTGGTACTTACCGATGACGTCACCGACGATACGTGCCGACTTGAAGTAGGGCTTGTTGCTGTGCGCGTTGAGTTCATTCATCGCAAACAGCACACGACGATGCACCGGCTTGAGGCCATCGCGCGCATCTGGCAGCGCGCGCCCCACGATCACGCTCATGGCGTAATCGAGGTAGCTCTTGCGCATCTCGTCTTCCAGGTTGACCTGGATGATTTCCTTGGCGGTTTCTGCCATTCGGGTTCCGTTGTCTGGTAGCGGTCCAGTCCGGCGCATCCACCCGGGGGCGGTCGTGCCGGAACCTCGATTCAACGCTGGATTCTACCACACGGGGCCGTTTTCCGCCTGCTTTTACGGTGATTTTACCGGCACAAATCAGGAACTTAGGGGTTTGCCGACCAGCGGCCGGCACTACCGGACGCCGGGCCGGGGCGCTTTCCCGTGGAAAGGCTCCCGACCCTGCCCGCGTCAGCCGCCGAAGGCGGCGCGCATGTTCTCTGCGGTCGGGTTCAGGATCACCCCCCGCTCGGTCACGATGGCATCGATCAGCTCGCCCGGGGTGACATCGAACACCGGGTTCCAGGCAGCGATGCCCTCGGCCACGGTGCGGGTACCGCCCACGCCGTACAGTTCGCCCGGATCGCGCTGTTCGATCTCGATCTGGCTGCCGTCCACGGTATCCATGTCCACCGTCGAGGACGGCGCCACGACCATGAACTTCACCCCGTGGTGGCGGGCCGCGATGGCCAGCTGGTAGGTGCCGATCTTGTTGGCGGTATCGCCGTTGGCGCAGATCCGGTCGGCGCCGACGATCACCCACTGCACGGCACCGGTCTTCATCAGGTGCGAAGCGGCCGAGTCGGCGATCAGCGTCGCGTCGATACCGTCCTGCTGCAGCTCCCACACGGTCAGGCGCGCACCCTGCAGCCACGGCCGGGTCTCGCCGGCGAACACGCGGGCGATGCGATCCTGGGCCATGCCGGCGCGGATCACGCCCAGCGCCGTACCGAAGCCGGCAGTGGCCAGCGAACCGGTATTGCAATGGGTCAACACGCCGCTGCCGGCCTCGATCAGGCCGGCGCCGAGTGCACCCATATGGCGGTTGGCGGCCAGATCTTCTTCAGCGATGGCCTGTGCCTCGGCCTCCAGCAGCGCCTTCCAGTCGGCACCGGCAGCCCCCAGGCAACGCCGCATGCGTGCCAGCGCCCAGGCCAGGTTCACCGCGGTCGGGCGCGAGGCGTTCAACCGCTGCAGCGCCGGCTCCAGCTGCTGCAGGGCGTGCGTGCCGTCGGCCGCGTGCACATCGCGTGCGGCCAGCACCACACCCCAGGCGGCAGCGATGCCGATGGCCGGCGCGCCGCGCACGGTCAGGGCGTGGATGGCGGCGGCCACCTCATCACTGTCATGGCAGGCCACATGCTCGACCACGAACGGCAGCTTGCGCTGGTCAAGCAGTTGCAGGGCATCGCCGGTCCACAGGATCGGGCGGATGTGGTCGTAGCGGGCGTAGTCGAGGTCGGTGGCAGTGTTCATGGGCCCATTGTAGGGCCACGCCACGCGCGGATGGACCCGTCGGGATTCAGTTCACCGAGAATTCGGCGCGGCAGCCGCCGTCGACCCAGATGCCATTGCGGTTCCAGCCCCAGGTATTGCCTTCCTCGCACGGGGTGCTGGAAAGCTGGTTGGAGATGATGGCGCTGGTGGAGATGCTGGCGCCACAGAAGCGGCGCTTCTTGGACTTGGATTCGCAGGTCAGCCGGCGCGGCACGTCGACAAAACGGCCCTGCTCGTCGGCCACCTCGAAATCACCCTGGCAGCCCCGGGTGGTCCATACCTCATTGCGCTTGTAGCCCCAGCCCTGCCCTTCCCGGCATGGCAGCACCGACAGCTGGCGCAGCAACCGCACCGGCGCACCATCCAGGCGTACCGGGCAACTCTGCGGGCGACCGTTGGATTCACAGCGCACCACCCGTCGCACCAGACGCTTGCGGCCCTCCGTCGACGGCGCCGCCGCATCCGTCTCTGCCGGGCGCGCGCGGAACTCGGCACGGCAGCCCAGGGTCACCCACACGCCACTGCGGTCGGTGCCCCACTCACTGCCACGGATGCAGCTGTTGCTGGACAACTGGCGGATCAGGTCGACACCGTTGCTGATGTCGATATCGCAGTGCACCCAGCCCATGTCGCGGGATTCGCAGGTCACCACTTCGGTGTCATAGCCAAGCGACTGCGCCGATGCGGTCGACGGAAGCAGGCCACCCCATATCGCCACGGAGTACATCGGTGCCGCTACGACCGCAAACCACTTGACCAAAGCCTTCCCCATGAATGGATGAACCACGACGCAAGTGTGCGGTATCGGCTGTGATAAGAGCATCATCGTGCTTGCTGAATCAAGCGCGGAAAAGCGCGTTTTCGTTCAGCCTGCCAGGTCCATGGGAAATCGTCGGGTCATGCGTGGGCGAAATCGAATGCAAGTACATCTGCAATGCGCGGTGTACGGTGCATCGCCATCAACAGGCGATCGATGCCAACGGCAACGCCGGCACAGTCGGGCATCAAAGGCAGTGCATGCAGCAACGCTTCATCCAGCGCGGGCTGCACCTGTCCGCGGGCGTGGCGGCGCTGCAGGTCATGCTGGAAACGCGCGCGTTGTTCAGCCGCATCGTTCAGTTCGTGATAACCGTTGGCCAGTTCCACCGCGCCCAGGTACAGCTCGAAACGCTCGGCCAACGGCGGTGTGCCGGCGCGGATGCGCGCCAATGCCGCCTGGCTGGCGGGCCAGTCGTGGACGACGGTCATGACCGCGTCATCGAAATGCGGTTGGATACGGTGGGTCATCAACAGATCCAGCCAGTCATCGCGGGTCAGGCCCACCGGATCGATGTGCACCTCGCCCAGCGCGGCGCGCAGCGTTGCCTCATCGGCATCGAACGGGTCCACGCCGGCGTGCTGCTGGAACAGTTCGCGATAGCTCAGCACACGCAACGTCGCGCTGCGCCCCACCAGCGCCAGTGCCTGCCCCACCAGTTCCGCGGTTTCCTGCAGCAGCCGATGGTGGTCCCAGCCAAGCCGATACCACTCCAGCATGGTGAACTCGGGATTGTGGCGACCGCCTGCTTCGCCATTGCGGAACACCCGGCCCAGCTCATAGCAATCGCCCACGCCGGCAGCGAGCAGTCGCTTGAGCGGAAACTCCGGCGAGGTGCGCAGCCAGCGGCGGCGACCGCCCGCATCGACGTGGCCGCTGAAATCGGTGTGGAAGCTGTCGATGTTCGGCTCGGTGTTGCCCGCCACCGACAGGATCGGCGTTTCCACCTCCAGCACGCCACGCTCGGCGAAGAAGCGCCGCACCAGCGCATTGAGGGTGGCGCGCTGTTGCAGGCTGCGCAGCAGTGCTTCGCTCACAGGATGCCCTCCGTGCGCGGATGATCCAGCGGCAGGGTCAGCAGATCGCGGGTGTCATCGATGTAGCCGCTGGCCAGGTACAGGCGGCGCGCCAGTTCGTTGTGATGGTTGACCTCCAACCGCAGCCGGCTGACCCCACGCCCCCGCGCGCGCTGTTCGCAGATGGCCAGTGCCCGCTTGCCACGGCCACGGCCGCGCGCGCGATGGCTGAGATAGAGCTCGTCCAACAGCATGAAATGGCCGCCCTGCTCCAGGCTGAAGCCCATCGCGATCACCGCATAGCCGACGACGGCTGCGGCCTCGTCCAGCCACAGCAGCACTTCGCCGTTGCGCGGATCGGCCAGCAGCGCATCGACACCACGGCGCACGCGCGCATCGTCGAATTCGATCTTGTCTTCGGCGTAGAAATCGCGCATCAGCGCGATCAGCAGTTCCTCGTCGGCACGGGTGGCCAGGCGGAAATCCAGCGGAGCGGTCTGCATCAGTGTTCCTCTGCGGTTGCGTGCCGGGCGCCTGCGCGCCCGGCCGGTTCATCATTCGTGTTCGGCGAGGTAGGCCAGCAGGCGCTCTTCATCCCACACCGGAACGCCCAGCGCTTGCGCCTTGTCCAGCTTGGAACCGGCCTCGGTGCCGGCCACCACGAAACTGGTCTTCTTCGACACGCTGCCGGATACCTTGGCGCCCAGCGCCTCCAGGCGCTCCTTGGCGGTATCGCGATTGAGCTGGGCCAGCGTGCCGGTGAGCACCACCGTCTGCCCGTCCAGCGGCCTGGCCACCACTTCGGCCAGGGCCGGTGCGCTGGCCAGGATGTGCTTCATCTCCACTTCGGCTGCCAGCAGCATCGCGCCATGGCCCTCGCTGTCCAGCCAGTCGGCGACGCCGCGCGCGGTGTCATCGGGCAGGCCGGCGTTGACGAACTGGCCATGCTCGGCGTCCAGCACCGCCTGCGCGCTGGGCAGTGCGGCCACCAGCTTCTCCGCGCGCAGGCGGGTGATGCCGGGAATCTCCGCATCAACCAGCAGCTGGGCAAGGTCCAGCCCCTCGCGCAGCTTCGCACTGGGCGGGTGCACGTCGCTGATGCGCACCTGACCCACCTGCAGCAGCGCGTCGATGGCCTGCTGGTTGCCTTCCTGTTCGAAGAAGTGGCCCAGCGAGCGCGCCACTTCGCCACCGATGTCGGGCACGCGCTTGAACAGCGGCCACGGCAGACGGCGGATCAGCGCCAGATCGCCAAACCACTGTGCCAGCGCCTTGGCGGTGCTCTCGCCGACGTGCTCGATGCCCAGTGCGAACAGCAGTCGCTCCAGCGTCGCATCACGGCTGGCATCGATCGCAGCGATCAGGTTGTCAGCCCACTTGGTGGCGATCTTCTTCGTGTTCCATTCGAAGGCTGCCGGCTGCGACAATGCCAGCGCGCGCCACCCCGCATCGTTGCCATCGAGCTTCAGCACCGCGTTGAGCACCGCGCCGCTGCCTTCGGCCGGCAGGTGCAGTTTCAGGCTGGCCGCGAGCGCCGAAGGGTCTTCAGCATCCAGCACCAGCTTCAGGTGCAGCAGCTGGTCACGGCTGAGGCGGTACAGATCGGCCACGCTCCTGACGATGCCGGCGTCCACCAGGGTTTCGATGTACTTGTCGCCAAGGCCGTCGATATCCATCGCCCGTCGTGAGGCGAAGTGGGCGATGGCCTCCTTGCGCTGCGCCGGGCAGGACAGCTCGCCCGAGCAGCGCCAGGCAGCAGCACCTTCCTCGCGCACGATCTCCGAGCCGCATACCGGGCAGCTGGTCGGCATCTGCCAGGGCGTGGTGCCCGCAGGGCGGCGATCGAGAATGACGCTGACCACTTCCGGGATCACATCGCCGGCACGGCGCACGATCACGCTGTCGCCCACGCGCACGTCCAAGCGCGCGATCTGGTCAGCGTTGTGCAGGGTGGCGTTGGAGACGATCACCCCAGCCACTGCGACCGGCGCAAGACGTGCCACCGGGGTGGCAGCACCGGTGCGGCCGATCTGGATTTCGATGGCTTCCAGCGTGGTGCTCTGTTCCTGCGCCGGGAACTTGTGCGCAATGGCCCAGCGCGGTGCGCGCGAAACGAAGCCCATGGTCTGCTGGCCGGCGCGATCATCGAGCTTGTAGACCACGCCATCGATATCGAATGCCAAGCCGTCACGACGCTCGCCGATGTCCCGGTAGTACGCCAACAGGCCGTCGCTGCCCTCCACCACCTTGCACAGGTCGCTGACCGGGAAGCCCCATTCGCGCAGCTGTGCCAGCGTGCCCGAATGCGTATCGGGCAACTCACCGCCCTGCACGTCACCGGTACCGTAGGTGAAGAAACTGAGCCTGCGCTGCGCGCTGATCTTCGGGTCGAGCTGGCGCAGCGAACCGGCGGCGGCATTGCGCGGATTGGCCAGCACCTTGCCACCGTGCAGGCGCGCGCGCTCGTTGTAGGCCTCGAAATCGGCGCGGGCCATGTAGACCTCACCGCGCACCTCCAGCACATCCGGCCAGTCCTTGCCTTTCAGGCGCTTGGGGATGTCGCCGATCTCGCGCAGGTTGGCGGTCACGTCCTCGCCGGTGCTGCCATCGCCACGGGTGGCGCCCAGCACGAAATGGCCATCCTCGTAGCGCAGGCTGATCGCCAGGCCGTCCATCTTCGGTTCGGCGGAAAAACGCAGAGTGCCGCGGCGCAGACGCTCATCGATGCGGCGTACGAAGTCGGCGACTTCCTCATCGCTGAAGGCATTGGACAGCGACAACATCGGCACCGCATGGGTGACTTCAGCGAAGCGTCCCGACGGGCGGGCGCCCACCTGCTGGGTCGGGCTGTCGGCACGGGCAAGATCAGGATGCTCGCGCTCCAGCGCCTCCAGCTCACGCACCAGACGGTCGTAGTCGACGTCGGGGATCTCCGGCGCATCCAGCTCGTGATAGGCGCGATTGGCCTGGGCGATCTGCCGGCGCAGGTCTTCAGCACGTTCGGCGGGGCTGGGGCTCATCGGAATCCGCGGGTTCTGGGATGGCCGTGAATTCTACCGCGCCTGCGCGTCAGGCCCTGTCTGTAGCGTCGAGCAAGGCTCAACGGGCAGCGAACAGCAGTCGAGCGTGGCACCAGTTCTACGCAACCGCTTGCCGGCAATCACTGCCAGCGCTAGCGTGCGTCGGTCGCCCTTCCGGAACCGCCCCTGTGACCCTGCCCGCCTCCCGTCGCCACTTCCTGCAACTGGCCGGCGCCGGCCTCGCCCTTGCCGGCAGCGGCCTGCCCCGGTCGGCCCAGGCACAGCCAGCGACCGTTGCCGCGCCAAACGCCGATGTGGGCGCGGTGCTGCTGAACTTCAACGAATGCCCATACGGCCCCTCGCCCGCCGCCCAGCAGGCGGCACGCGACAGCATCGCCAGCTGCGGGCGTTACCGCTTCGCCTTGGCCGGTGAGGTGCGCGATGCCTTCGTCGCCCTGGCCGGAATTCCCGCCGACCACGTGCGCCTGTATCCGGGCTCCAGCGAACCGCTGAACCGTGCGGCGACGCTGTGGACCGGCCCGCAGGCGGGCCTGGTGGTGGCCGACCCGACCTTCGAGACATTGGGGGAGATGGCAGCCGCGCGCGGCGCCCACGTGCAGAAGGTGCCACTGCGCAACGATGGTGCGCACGACCTGCGCGCGATGGTTGCAGCCGCGCGCGCGCGACCAACCGGCCTGCTGTACGTGTGCAATCCCAACAATCCCACCGGCTCGATAAGCCCCGCCGAGGAGCTGGCCTGGCTGCTGGCCAACAAGCCCGCCGGCACCCGCGTGCTGCTGGACGAGGCCTATCTGCAGTACAGCGAGCAGCCCAGCCTGATTGCACAGGTGGCCCGGCGCGATGACCTGATCGTGCTGCGCACCTTCTCCAAGCTGTACGGCATGGCCGGCCTGCGTCTTGGCGTGGCGGCGGCAAATCCCGAGCGCCTGCGCGAGCTGGCCAGCCTGGGCGAGAACCCGCTTCCCGTGCCCGCACTTGCAGCGGCACTGACCAGCCTGCGTGACCCGCAGCTGATCCCGCAGCGACGCCTGCAGAATGCCAAGGTCCGGCAGAGCACCATCGCCTGGCTGGGCAAGCGTGGCTTCAGCTGCCTGCCGACCGAAGCGAACTGCTTCGTGGTGGATGTGCAGCGTGACGGCGCGGCCTTCGCCAAGGCCATGGCGGACAACGGCGTGGTGATCGGCCGCAGCTGGCCGATCTGGCCGCAGCGCGTGCGCGTGACCGTGGGCACCGAGGAAGAGATGGCGCGCTTCCGCAGCGCGTTCGCGAAGGTGGCGGGCGTACCGGCCTGACCCTGTTGGTGGGGGCGAACCTTGGTTCGCCCCATCCACGCATGGCGTGGATCTACTACCGGCAGAACCTGAGTGCCCCCATCCACGCATGGCGTGGATCTACTGGTCTGGTGCGTGCCGATCGTTGGTCGGCACGCCAGGACCTGCTGCGCTTACCAGCGCGGGGTCTTGGTCAGCGGCGGGGCCTGGTGCTGGCGGTCATAGGCGCGCAGCTCATCACGGATATGGGCGATGCGCTGGCGACCGAGCGCGTTGCGGCCGTCATCCAGTACCACGCCATCGAGCAGCTCGGCCATGCGCTGCACGGTCGGCAGCATCTTCTCCCAGGCATCCAGCGCGGTCAGCGGCGCCGGCAGAGTCAGGAAGAAGGCAATGGCCGGGGTTTCCATGGCGCGGATGTTGCCCATGTCGAAGCTGCCCGGCTTCATGATGCTGGCCATCGAGAAGATCGGGCCCCGTTCGGGATGACCCTCGACCAGCCGGTGGAAGACATTCATGTGGCCAAACACCAAGCCGGTCTTTTCCGCTGCCACGACGATGTCTTCGCCACGCAGTTGTTCGCCGGCGCGGGCGGCCACGAACAGCGAAACGATCTTGTCGAAATCCTGGGTCGCGCGCTTGCCCAGGTCGCTGGCCGCGCCATCAACATCGGGCAGCCCCAGTTCGGCCTGCTCGACCGTCTCACCCATGCCAGGCTCCGCGCGGGCGTCGGCCACGGGCACGCCATCCTCGCCCAGCACCGGCTCACGGCGCTCGCCGCTGGTCGGCTCGGCGCTGTCCAGACGACGGCCCTGGGGCTTCTTCTTGGGACGGCCAAACAGGAAGATCGCAGCGACCAACAGCAGGCCGGCGGCCAGGATGCCGATGCGCAACAGTGCCGTGTCGGACATTCGTTAGGTTCTCCGGCTAGTTCATTCAGGTAACTAGGATGGCACGTCAGGCCGCGCCCGCCAATCGCGCGGCTTCTTCCAGGTCCACGCTGACCAGGCGGCTGACGCCCGGTTCGCGCATCGTCACGCCCGACAACTGGTGCGCCGCTTCCATCGTGGCCTTGTTGTGGCTGACGAACAGGAACTGCACCTTCTCGCTCATTTCCTTGACCATGTTGGCCAGGCGGCCGACGTTGGCTTCATCCAGCGGAGCGTCCACCTCGTCCAGCAGGCAGAACGGCGCCGGGTTGAGCTGGAAGATCGCAAACACCAGCGCCACGGCGGTCATCGCCTTTTCGCCACCGGACAGCAGCGAGATGCTCGACACCCGCTTGCCCGGGGGGCGCGCCATGATGGTCACACCGGTGTCCAGAAGGTCTTCGCCGGTCAGTTCCAGGTAGGCGTGGCCGCCGCCGAACAGGCGCGGATACAGCGCCTGCACACCGGCATTGACCCGATCAAAGGTGTCCTTGAAACGGCCGCGGGTCTCGCGGTCGATCTTGCGGATCGCATCTTCCAGGGTCTCCAGCGCCGTGGTCAGATCAACGTGCTGAGCGTCCAGATACTCCGAGCGCTGCGAGGCTTCGCCATATTCGTGGATCGCGGCCAGGTTGACCGGCTCCAGCCGGCGCATGCGGCCATCGATCTGGTGCACGGCTTGTTCCCAGTCGCCCAGGCGCGCCTCTTCGGGCAGCGTGTTGATCACATCCTGCAGCACGAAACCGGCCTTCTCCACTGCGCCCTGCAGGGTTTCGGCACTGAGCACCAATGCCTGCTGGTCCAGCTTGCGCTGCGAAATTCGCTCGCGCTGGGCCAACGCCTGCTCGTCGCGCTGGTGGCGGGTCTGCTCGTAATTGCGCAGCTCGGCGTCGATGCCATCCAGCAGCGTGCGCGCTTCGGTCAGCACGCGATCAGCACGTACTCGCTCTTCCAACGCGTTCTGATGCTCTGCCTGCAGCGACTCGACTGGTGTATCGCCTTCGTCCAGCTGCGAATGCAGTTCGCCCAGGCGCGAATCCAGCTGGCCACGCTGGGTGTTCATGCGTTCCAGTGCCTGGCTCAACGAGGCCACCTGGGCACGCTGCGATTCCAGGGTCAGCGCCAACGCATGCGAACGCTCGCGCACCGCACGGGCGGCGTCGCGGGCCAGATCACGCGCCTCGGTCAACTGACGGCGTTCGCCCTCCAGACCCTGCCGGTTCGACTCCAGGTCGCCCATGCTGTTGACCGCATTCTCCAGCCGCGAACGCGCTTCACGCGCCTGCTCGCGATTGATGTCCAGGGTCTCCAGCAACTGGCTGAGCTCGCCTTCGATGCGGTCGATGCGCGTACGTGCCGCCTCGACCTTGCCCTGCTGGCCCTGCAACTGGCCAGCCAGTTCGGACACCGCGCGGTGCGCCAGGTACAGCGCCCGCTGCGCATCCTCGCGCTGCTGTTCGGCCGCCAACAGATGCTCACGGAAACCGGCCAGCTGTTCTTCCAGTTCGGCTTCGCGCGATTGCAGCTGCTCGATCTGCTCGCGTAGCTCGTTGATTTCGCGTTCGCGCAGCAGCGCGCCCTGCTTGGCGGCGCCGGAGCGCGATACGCGCACCCAGCCCTCGCCCAGGCGTTCACCGCCCTGGGTGATGATGGAATCGCCCTCGGGCAGACTGGCCTGCAGGGCATTGGCTTCGGCCAGGTCGCGCGCGCCGTGCAGGCGCGCAAGCAGGCGACGGATCGGCGCCGGGCCGCGCACGCGTGCCGCCAGCGAGGTCGGCGCGACCTTCAGGTCCGCGCCGTCATTGGCGACCAGCGCGATGCGGCCTTCGCCCAGCTCGCCCAACGCATCGACCAGGCTGGCCGGGTCGTCGACCAGCACGCCTTCGATCAACTGACCGAGGGCGCTTTCCACTGCGTTTTCCCAGCCGGCATCGACATCCAGGCGCTCCCCCACGCGTGCGGCCGAATCCAGGCCACGCGACTTCAGCCAGGCCACCGCCGCGCCCTGCTCCTGGCCGAGTGCGGCCTGCTGCAGGGTTTCCAGCGAGGACAGGCGACCGCGCAGGCCATTGACCTGCTTGCGCAGTTCGGCCAGTTCGTTCTGGCCGTTGCGCTGCTGCTCCTGCACGGCGGCGACACCGTGCTTGCGCTCCTCGACCTGTTCGGTCAGTTCATCAAGCGCGGTCTTCTGCGTGTCGTGCTGCAGGTGCAGTTGTTCGAAGACTTCATCCAGCGCATCCACGTCAAGGCCTGCGCGCTCGGCCGCCAGCGCTTCGCGGCGACGGTCGGCGTCAAGGATCTGCTTGTCCAGGTAGTCCACGCGGGTGCGCTCGACCTCGCCGGCGCGCGAGGCTTCCGAGCTCTGCGACGTGTGCTGCTCCCAACGCTGCTGCCAATCGGACAACCGCGCTTCCGCCTCGCGCAGGCCTTCCTGCTTGATCTCGTTCTCTTCCTGCAGCGCTTCCAGCTGCGGGGTGGCCGCATCGACCGCTTCGCGCAGCACCAGCAGCTTGGCTTCGTCACCACTGATGTGCTGGCCCAGTTCGGCCAGTGCCTGGCGGGTTTCATCGCGCGCCTTGTGCAGGCGCTGCGACAGTTCGCGCTGGTGCTGGATCTGCTGTTCGAGACGGGCCAGCGTGCTGCCCACCTGGTAGACCTCGGCCTGCGCGGCGTTGAGCGAATCGGCGGCCTCCTCGCGACGCACGCGCGAGGTCTCGATCCGGGCCTCGGCGTCACGCTGGTCGGCGATCAGTTGCTGCAGCTTGGTTTCTTCCTGCGACAGGCCCTCGCGCAGCTTGGACAGGCGACCATCCAGGCCACGGTATTCCAGCGCCTTCCACTCCGCGTCCTTGACCCGGCGCTCTTCCTGCAGCGCCTGGTACTGCTCGGCCTGTTTCGCCTGCCGCTTGAGGTGCTCGAGCTGTTTGGTGATTTCCTCGCGCAGATCGCCAAGGCGGTCCAGGTTCTCGCGGGTGTGGCGGATGCGCGTCTCGGTTTCCTTGCGGCGCTCCTTGTACTTGGAGATGCCTGCAGCCTCTTCCAGGTACACGCGCAGGTCTTCCGGGCGCGCCTCGATGATCTGGCTGATCATGCCCTGCTCGATGATCGAGTAGCTACGCGGGCCCAGGCCGGTACCGAGGAACAGGTCGGTGATGTCGCGGCGGCGGCACTTGGTGCCGTTGAGATAGTAGTTGCTGCTGCCGTCACGGCTGACGGTGCGCTTGACCGAGATCTCGTTGAACGAGGCGTACTCGCCGGAAATCGTGTGATCCGAGTTGTCGAAGATCAGCTCGACCGTGGCCTGCGACACCGGCTTGCGGGCATTGGAACCGGAGAAGATCACGTCGGTAAGCGAGTCACCACGCAGGCGGCTGGCCGAGCTTTCGCCCATGACCCAGCGCACCGCATCGATGATGTTCGACTTGCCGCAGCCATTGGGGCCCACCACGCCGGTCATGTTGGTCGGCAGGTGCAGGGTGGTCGGATCGACGAAGGACTTGAAGCCGGACAGCTTGATCGTGGAAAGACGCATGGCGTGATTGGGTTCCGGGCAAGGGCCTTACGGCCGCCACCATAGTGGATGTCAGGTCAGCCAGCACCTCAAGCCCTTGATTTCAAAAGAATTCAACAAGGCCAAGGGTGACGCAATGGAATGAGTATAGCGGGGCCAATGTTCCACGGGCGGGATGACGGGCGGGGAAAGCACCTGGAGGGGCCCCCGATGTCGCTTTACGCCCGGCGCGACGGACTACCCAGGCAACGATCAAAGTGCAAGTTATTGATATTTATTGGTTACTGAACCGAGTCGCAGCCCAGCACAACAGAAGCTGTGCAGGATGAACGGATGTACCGACCGCTTTCATTTATCCCCACCTGCGACGCGTCGACCGTTCCCGTGCTCGGAGGAACCGCTTGGCTGGATGCCCGCGCCCCTTGGCCAACCAGCATCCATGGAAACGCATTGCTTCACCTGGCTAGCTTTCCGACCACATTCATTCGAAACCACGTTCCCGGAATGGACCTAGCGCCGGGGCTGATCATTTCGGTCTTCACGCCGCACCTCTCCTCGGGCGAGCACAGATTCGAAGAAGCCATGAGCCACGGCGGTCGTGTAATTGCTCACTGGCCCGAGCGTGAACCGACGCCTTCTCCCTGTGCTCCGATTGGACCACTCCACATTTGCGCCGGGACGGCGGTGGCTGAGGGCGAAGCACCTCACGGAGGTTCGAAGATTGGTGGGCGGCCTTACTGGCTGCAGGATGACGACTCGGAGGGCCAAGTGTTCGTCCTTCAATTCGACGAATTCGATCTTGATAAGGCAGCTCCGACGCATCGAGGAATTCTGGTCGGGGGGATGGGCTATCTGTTGCTTGATCGCAACATTCCCTCACCTTCGACAAACTGCGGTCGATTCGTCATCCAGACGACTTGAGGGACGGGCCAAGTCAGTTGCCCGACTTCGGCCGGCCATGACTTATCAGACCGGACAAGAACAGGTCATCGCTGGCTCGGCCCTCAACGCCATCGGACTCATCCATGTACAGAGAACTTGTATTCGAAAATTATGGCCAAGCTCCGGGCTGCGCTTTCTTGGGAGGCGCCCCATACCTGTCTCCCGGTACTCCTTGGCCTTGCGACGCCAAGGGAAAGCCAATGCTTCATCTTGCGAGCCTGCCTGCGCTCTTCATTCAAACGCACACCCCGAAGATCGCAATCAGAGCTCACCTCTGCGTGTCGATCTTCACGCCCTATGACGTTATTGATGATGCCTACATCGAAACCGCTCTACTGACCGGCGGCCGTGTCATCGCTTACGCGCCCCACGAACCCGGCGCAGACAGCACAACGCTCCCTTTTGAACCGCGCTTGATCACCACCGCCGCAGCCTCCATCCCGGACGACGCCGACAACGGAATCGCCAAGATCGGCGGAACTCCCGCTTGGCTTCAGGACGATTGCGCTGAAGGGCGAGAATTCATTCTCCAGATCAACAGTTCCCGCTTGAACCGGGCAGCGCCAACGCATCGAGGAATTCTTGTCGGCGGAATGGGATACCTGCTGCTTGAACGCAACATTCCCGCACCTTCAATGGACTGCGGTCGATTCGTCATCCAGGCCACCTGAACAACCAGTCGAGCATGGCTCGACTCTACATACCCGGCCATCGCCCAAAACAAAACGGGCACCCTTGCGGGCGCCCGTTCTGGTGATACCAAGCCTTGCGGCGTGGGATCAGGCCTTTTCGGCTTCAACCACGACCTTGACGGTGGTCTCGACGTCCGCGTGCAGGTGCACCAGGACTTCGTACTCGCCAATGTTGCGGAAGGCGCCTTCGCCCAGGATGACTTCGCTCTTGCTCAGCGCCAGGCCGGCAGCGGTGAAGGCATCGGCGATTTCGCGGGCGCCGACCGAGCCGTACAGCTTGCCTTCGGTCGAAGCGTTGGCGGCGACGGTCACGCTCGCGCCTTCCAGCTTGGCCTTGCGGGCTTCGGCTTCGGCGTGGATGGACTGGGCCTTGGCTTCGTAATCAGCGCGCTTGGCTTCGAACTCGGCCTTGTTGCTCTCGGTGGCCGGAACGGCCTTGCCCTGCGGCACGAGGAAGTTACGGCCGTAGCCCGGCTTCACGTCGACCAGGTCGCCCAGGTTGCCGAGGTTGGTGACTTTCTGCAGGAGGATCAGCTGCATGGTATTGCTCCAGATAAGTTATTCGTTAGCGAGGCGCGGGCCCCGCAACAAAGGCTGTCCGAATAGCTGGCACAGCGGGGGCAGCGCGGAGCTGCCCCGCCGGCATCAGACGTCGTGGTTGTCGGTGTACGGAATCAGGGCCAGGAAGCGAGCGCGCTTGACGGCGGTCGCCAGCTGACGCTGGTACTTCGACTTGGTACCGGTGACGCGGCTCGGCACGATCTTGCCGTTCTCGGTCAGGTACTGGCGCAGGGTGTTGAGATCCTTGTAATCGATCTCCTTGACACCTTCGGCCGTGAACTTGCAGAACTTGCGGCGACGGAAGAACTTGGACATGTCAGTGCTCCTTAGGCGGCCGAAGCGGCGTCGTCGCCGGCATCGTTGTCAGCGGCGGGGGTGGTTTCGCCTTCTTCGTCATCACGACGACGACGCTCACCACGCTCGGGCTTGTCGCCCTTCTCGTCCTTGCTCTTCATGATCAGCGACTGCTCGGTGTCAGCCTCGTCACGCTTGATGACCAGGTTGCGCAGCACGGCGTCGTTGAAGCGGAAGCTCTCGGTCAGTTCGGTCAGAACAGCCTGGTCGACTTCGATGTTCAGCAGCACGTAGTGCGCCTTCACCAGGTTCTGGATCGGGTACGCCAGCTGGCGGCGGCCCCAGTCTTCCAGACGGTGGATGGTGCCGTTGCCGTTCTCGACCAGCGACTTGTAGCGCTCGATCATGGCCGGGACCTGCTCGCTCTGGTCCGGGTGGACCATGAACACGATTTCGTAATGACGACTCATGTTTTTCTACCTTTCGGATGTGGCCTTGCGGCCGGACAGCCCCCCGCCGTTGATACCGCGGTGGGGCAAGGGATCCTGCCAGGGAGGCAGGAAGCCGCGCATTATGGCGCAGATGGGGGGGCTGGGCAACCGGTGGGTAACCGGGCCACCTGAATCGGGGGCGCCCTGCTCCCGTGCCGACCAAGGTCGGCATCTACCCAATCGGGGCTCAGGCCTTGTCGGCGTCGGTGGTGAAGCTCTCGCCGCAGCCGCACTCGGCGGTGGCATTCGGGTTGCTGAACGTGAAGGTCTCGCTCAGGCCGTGCTTGCCGAAGTCGATCACGGTGCCGTCCACAAGGGCCAGGCTCTTGGCGTCGACATAGATCTTCACCCCGTCCTGGTCGAACACGGTGTCGTCCGCGCGCTCGTCGCGGGCCAGGTCGGTGACGTGGCCCCAGCCCGAGCAACCGGTCTTGGTCACGCCAAAACGCAGGCCCAGCGCGCCGGGGGTCTGGGCGACGAAGCGCTGCACGCGCTCGAAGGCAATAGGGGTCAGGCTGACAGCCATGGTGGATCACTCCAGAGGTACCGGGACATTATAGGGAGCCGATGACCGCAGAAATGCCTCGCAAGCAGAACGCTGCAACCGGTAAACTCCCGTGTTCAGAGATCGAGTCGATCAGCAGAGGATTCAAGTCATGACGGTGGTCAGCGTTGAACATGCGCTTGCCGGGAAGATCCCGGAAGGTGGCGAAGTCACGGTACGCGGTTGGGTGCGCACGGTGCGCGGTTCAGCAAATCTGGCTTTCGTGAATGTGACCGACGGCTCCTGCTTCGCCCCGATCCAGGTCGTGGCCGGCGACGCACTGGCCAACTTCGACGAGATCAAGCGCCTGACCACCGGCTGCTCGCTGGTGGCCACCGGCACCTTGGTGAAGTCGCAGGGCAAGGGCCAGTCGTTTGAGATCCAGGCCAGCGCGGTCGAGGTGGTCGGCTGGGTCGAAGACCCGCTCACCTACCCGATCCAGCCCAAGCCGATGACGCCGGAGTTCCTGCGTGAAGTGGCGCACCTGCGCCCGCGCACCAACCTGTTCGGCGCGGTCACCCGCATCCGCAACTGCCTGGCCCAGGCCGTGCACCGGTTCTTCCACGAGAACGGCTTCAACTGGATCAGCACCCCGATCATCACCACCTCCGATGCCGAAGGCGCCGGCCAGATGTTCCGCGTGTCCACGCTGGACATGGTGAACCTGCCGCGTGACGCCCAGGGCGGGATCGACTTCAGCCGCGACTTCTTCGGCAAGGAAACCTTCCTGACCGTGTCCGGCCAGCTGAACGTCGAGGCCTACTGCCTGGCGCTGAGCAAGGTGTACACCTTCGGCCCGACCTTCCGCGCCGAGAACAGCCATACCACCCGCCATCTGGCGGAGTTCTGGATGATCGAGCCGGAAATCGCCTTCGCCGACCTGGCCGAAGACGCACGCCTGGCGGAAGAATTCCTGAAATACCTGTTCCGCGCGGTGCTCAACGAGCGCGGCGACGACCTGGCCTTCATCGCCGAGCGCGTGGACAAGAACGCGATCACCAAGCTGGAAGACTTCATCAACGCGCCGTTCGAGCGCATCGACTACACCGATGCGGTCGCCCTGCTGCAGAAGTCCGGCAAGAAGTTCGACTTCCCGGTCGAATGGGGCCTGGACCTGCAGACCGAGCACGAGCGCTGGCTGACCGAGGAACACGTCGGCCGCCCGGTGGTGGTGACCAACTACCCCGAGCACATCAAGGCCTTCTACATGCGCCTGAACGATGACGGCAAGACCGTCGCCGCGATGGACGTGCTGGCCCCCGGCATCGGCGAGATCATCGGCGGCAGCCAGCGCGAAGAGCGTCTGGATGTGCTGGATGCACGCATGGCGCAGTTCGGCCTGGATCGCGAGCATTACAGCTGGTACCGCGATTTCCGCCGCTACGGCTCGGTGCCGCACGCCGGCTTCGGCCTGGGCTTCGAGCGCCTGGTGGTCTACGTCTGCGGCCTGTCCAACATCCGCGATGCGATCCCCTACCCGCGCGCCCCGGGCAGCGCGGACTTCTAAGCCCACACGCACGACCACGGAGGTACTGCCCCCATGACCCTGTTCTTCGCCCTGTGTTTCGTCGGCGTGGCAGTGGCCGGGTTCAGTGCCTTCGTGATTTTCTGGCCGCTGACCCTGGTGCATGTGCGCGATCGCCATCCGGCGCTGGCGCAGCGCTTCGGCAGTGGCGCCTTCCTCAAGCCCGATGCGCTGGGCTGGCTGCTGCGGCGCGAATACCGCACCCAGCCGGACCGGTCGCTGTCCGGGCTGGCGACGCCCGCCTGGGTATCGCTGCTGACCCTGCTGGCTGGACTGGGCATGGCTGCCCTGCTCTGGCTGGCCTCGCTCTGGTAATACACACATGAACGACCTTTCCCACGTCCGTGACAGCTGGTGGCTGGCCAGCCTCGGCAACACCCTGATCTGGGCACGCCTGCGCATCCGAGAGGCTGGCACCGCCGAAGTGCTCGACAGCGATGGCAATACGCTGAGCTACGACAGCGAGGACACCGCCCGCTCGCAGCTGTTCGACGCCGAGTTCGTCGAGTACGACGGCCTGGACGAGGAAGATGCGCTGGTACGCGGCTTCTCGCTGCATGAAGTGCAGCCACCGCAGGCGGGCAGCGACGAAGGCCTGCGCGGGCGCATGGTGCAGTCACTCGGCAGTCGCGCCTGAGGCCAACCGATGTTCACCCCGCGCGCTTTCGCACAGACCGACCTGCAGTGGCTGGATCGCCTGCTGGCGCGTGATCCATTCGTCACCGTGCTCACCGCCGGTGGCGATGGCTTGCCGGAGCTGACCCGGTTGCCGGTGCTGTACCAGCGCGACGGCGACCACATCGAGCTGCGCGGCCACTGGGCCCGCGCCAACCCGCAGGCACGCCACAGCGGTGCGGCCAAGGTGCTGGTGGACGGGCCGCATGGCTATGTATCGGCCAGCTGGTACCCGGACAAGGAGCCTGCCGCGCGGGTACCTACCTGGAACTACGCCGCCGCCGAGCTGCGCGGCCAGTTGCAGCCCTTCGACGAGACCGATGCCCTCGCCCAGCTGGTCAGCGATATCAGCAACCACTTCGAGGCCAGCGTCGGCCAGGCGTGGAAGTTCGAGCCCGAGCGCGACGACCACCGCCGCCAGCTGCGCGGCATCGTCGGCTTCCGCTTCACCGTCGAACAGGTGCAGCTGAAGCTGAAGCTGAGCCAGAACCACCCCGAGGCCAACCAGCAGGCGGCGATCGCCGAACTGGAACGCCTGGACAACCCCCATTCCACCGAACTGGCGCAGTGGATGCGCCGGTATCGCGACGAAGCCGCCGCAGGCAGCTGAGCGCCCTGTTTCCCGCGACGACGCGACCAGAACGGCCGCGCCTTGCCCCCACCCGACGTCAGGGACCCCGAACATGAAAGACATCCACAAGCTGCTGCAGAACAACCGCGAATGGGCGGACCGGATCGAGAAGGAAGACCCGGACTTCTTCCATCAGCTGGCCAAGCAGCAGCATCCGGAATACCTGTGGATCGGCTGTTCCGACTCGCGCGTGCCGGCCAACCAGATCATCGGCATGGCCCCGGGTGAGGTGTTCGTGCATCGCAACGTGGCCAATGTGGTGGTGCACACCGACCTGAACTGCCTCAGCGTGATCCAGTACGCCGTGGACCAGCTGAAGGTGAAACACATCCTGATCGTCGGCCATTACGGCTGCGGCGGCGTGCACGCCAGCTTGAACAACACGCGGGTGGGCCTGGCCGACAACTGGCTGCGCCATGTCGGCGATGTGGCACAGAAGCACGCGGCGATCATGGACGCGATCGAGGAGCCGGAGCTGAAGCATGCACGCCTGTGCGAACTGAACGTGATCGAGCAGGTGGTCAACGCCTGCCGCTCGACAATCGTGCAGGACGCCTGGGCACGCGGCCAGAAGCTGATGGTGCACGGCTGGGTGTACAGCCTGAAGGATGGCCGCGTGCGCGAAATGGGCATCGACGTGGGCGCACCGGAAGACCTGCAGGCTGCATATGAGAAGGCCCTGTCCTACGTTCCGCGCCGCGGCCGCCGCGACTGACCCTCCCTCCCACGGACACCCCCATGCTTGCCTCCCCCATCAATCTGCTGGGCTGGATCGAGGAAAACCGGCATCTGTTGAAGCCGCCGGTCGGCAACAAGATGATCGACAACGGCGATTTCATCGTGATGGTGGTCGGCGGGCCGAACAGCCGCACCGATTTCCACTATGACGAAGGCCCGGAGTGGTTTTACCAGCTGGAAGGCGAGATGGTGCTGAAGGTGCAGGAGGATGGCGCGGTGCGCGATATCCCGATCCGCGCCGGCGAAATCTTCCTGCTGCCCGGCAAGGTGCCTCACTCACCGCGGCGCCCACCCGGCGGCGTCGGCCTGGTGGTGGAACGCAAGCGCCTGCCGCATGAGCGCGACGGCGTGATCTGGCATTGCGAGCGCTGCAACCACAAGCTGCACGAAGAGTACTTCACGCTGCAGAACATCGAGACCGACCTGCCGAAGGTATTCGCGCGCTACCAGGCCAGCCTGGAACTGCGCACCTGCAGCGAGTGCGGCCACGTGGATCCGTTGCCGGCACCGGCGACGGCCTGACAGCGCTCCCGCGCTGGTAGATGCCCACCTTGGTGGGCGCTTGGTCGCTCCCGCGCTGGTAGATGCCCACCTTGGTGGGCGCCCGGTCGCACGTGCGCCAACCAAGGTTGGCGACTACCGCATCACGCGGCGCTGGTACTGGGTTGGCAGGCACCGGATCATGCCCCAGGCGCTACACTGGCAGCCCCGTTGCAGCCTGTTGCCCGACCATGTCCGACCTGCTCAGCCGCACCCACGCCATTGCCCTTGATGCCGCCGATCCGCTGCGGCCGCTGCGGCAGGAATTCCTGATTCCGCGCCACGGTGGTGGTGAGCAGACCTACTTCGTCGGCAACTCGCTGGGCCTGCAACCGCGCGGCGCGCAGGCGGCGGTGCAGGAAGTGATGAAGCAGTGGGGCGAACTGGCGGTGGAAGGCCACTTCACCGGGCCGACCCAATGGCTGTCGTACCACCGCCTGGTCAGCGCGCAGCTGGCGCGCGTGGTCGGCGCACTGCCCAGCGAAGTGGTGGCGATGAACACGCTGAGCGTGAACCTGCACCTGATGATGGTCAGCTTCTACCGGCCCACGGCCGAACGCCCGGTGATCCTGATGGAAGCCGGCGCGTTCCCGACCGACCGCCATGCGGTGGAAGCACAGATCCGCTTCCATGGCTTCGACCCGGCCGACTGCCTGGTGGAAGTGCAGCCGGATGAAGCCAACGGCACGATCTCGATGGCAGCGATCGAACGCGCGATCGCCACGCACGGTCCGCGCCTGGCGCTGGTGCTGTGGCCTGGCGTGCAGTACCGCAGCGGCCAGGCGTTCGACCTGGATGCGATCACCCGCGCAGCACGCCTGCAGGGCGCGCGCATCGGCTTCGACCTGGCGCACTCGGTCGGCAACCTGCCGCTGCGCCTGCATGACGTCGCCCCGGACTTCGCCGTGTGGTGCCACTACAAATACCTCAACAGCGGCCCGGGCGCCGTGGCCGGTGCCTTCGTGCACGAACGCCATCATCGCGACACCACGCTGCCACGCTTTGCCGGCTGGTGGGGCCATGACGAAGCCACCCGCTTCCAGATGGCCCCGCAGTTCCAGCCCGCAGTTGGCGCCGAGGGCTGGCAGCTGAGCAATCCGCCGATCCTCGGCCTGGCGCCGCTGCGTGCATCGCTTGACCTGTTCGAACGTGCCGGCATGGAATCGCTGCGCAGCAAGTCGCTGGCGCTGACCGGCATGCTCGACGCACTGGTGCGCGCGCGCCTGCCGCAGCTACTGGAAATCGTCACCCCGGCCGAACCCGAGCGCCGCGGCTGCCAGCTGTCGCTGCGGGTGATCGGCGGCCGCGAGCGCGGACGTGCCCTGTTCGAACATCTGCGCGCCATCGGCGTGCTGGGTGACTGGCGCGAACCGGACGTCATCCGCATCTCGCCCACCCCGCTCTACAACCGTTACCTGGACGTGCACCACTTCGTCGAAGAAGTGGAAGCCTGGGCCGGCCTGTAAGCCGCCCTCCCCCTACTGCTGGACAGTTCGTTGATCGCACATGCATCCCGCTCGCTGAGCATTGTCGGCGCCGGCCTGGCCGGATCCCTGCTGGCCATCCTGCTGTCACGGCAGGGCTGGCGCATCACCCTGTACGAACGGCGTGGCGATCCGCGCATCGCCGATTATGAAAGCGGCCGCTCGATCAACCTGGCCCTGGCCGAGCGCGGACGCAACGCGTTGCGCCAGGCCGGCGTGGAAGACGAAGTGATGGCGCGTGCGGTGATGATGCGCGGGCGCATGGTGCATCCACGCGAGGGCGAGCCACAGCTGCAGCGCTATGGTCGCGACGACAGCGAAGTGATCTGGTCGATCCATCGCAGCGACCTCAATACCACATTGCTGGAACTGGCCGAGCAGGCCGGTGCCACGGTGCATTTCCACCGCCGCCTGCATACGGTCGATTTCGATGCCGGCTATGCGCGCTTCATCGATGATCGTGACGACAGTCCGCACGATATCCGCTTCGATACGCTGGTGGGTGCCGATGGCGCAGGCTCGGCGCTGCGTGCGGCGATGAACCGGCGCGAACCGCTGGGCGAGGACATTGCCTTCCTCGACCATTCCTACAAGGAACTGGAGATCCCACCGAGCGACGATGGCGGCTTCCGTATCGAGCGCAATGCGCTGCACATCTGGCCACGCGGCCACTACATGTGCATCGCCCTGCCCAACCACGAAGGCACGTTCACCGTCACCCTGTTCCTGCCCAACCAAGGCGATCCGAGCTTCGCTACGGTCAACACCGGCATCCAGGCTGAAGCACTGTTCGCGCGTGAGTTCGCCGATACCCTGCCGCTGATTCCCAACCTGCGTACGGACTGGGAGCAGCATCCGCCGGGCCTGCTCGGTACGCTCACCCTGGAGCGTTGGCACCAGCAGGACCGCGCCGTGCTGATCGGTGATGCCGCGCACGCGATGGTGCCGTTCCACGGCCAGGGCATGAACTGTGCGTTCGAGGACTGCGTGGCACTGGCCCGCCATCTGATGGAGGCGGACGACCTGCAGAGCGCCTTCGCCGCGTTCGAAGCCGAGCGCAAACCGAACGCGCGTGCGATCCAGCAGATGGCGCTGGAGAACTATCTGGAGATGCGCGACCGGGTGGCCGATCCGGCCTTCCTGCTGCAGCGTGAGCTGGAACAGGAGCTGCAGCGGCGCTGGCCAACGCACTTCGTCCCGCACTACACGATGGTGACCTTCCTGCACACGCCCTATGCCGAGGCACTGCGCCGCACCGACATCCAGCGCGAGATGCTGATCACCGCCACCGCTGGCCACGACACGCTGGACAACATCGACTGGAACGCACTGGAGGCGCAGATCCATGCGCGGCTGCCGGTGCTGGAGGGCGCGCACTGATGGCCGACAGCTTCCTGTTCTACGACCTGGAAACCTTCGGTCAGGATCCGCGCCGTACCCGCATCGCCCAGTACGCGGCGATCCGCACCGACAGCGATCTCAACGAGGTCGACACGCCGGTCAGCTTCTTCGTGCGCCCGGCCGATGATCTGCTGCCCTCGCCGATGGCAACGATGGTCACCGGCATCACCCCGCAGCAGGCACTGGCCGAAGGCGTCAGCGAAGCCGAAGCACTTGATCGCATCAACGAGCAGCTGTCGCGTCCCGGCACCTGCGCGCTGGGCTACAACACCCTGCGCTTCGACGACGAGTTCATCCGCTACGGTCTGTTCCGCAACTTCCATGACCCGTACGAGCGCGAGTGGCGCAACGGCAATTCGCGCTGGGACCTGCTGGACATGCTGCGGCTGATGCATGCCATCCGTCCGGAGGGCATCCACTGGCCCAAGCGCGAAGACGGCGCCACGTCGTTCAAACTCGAACACCTGGCCGAGGCCAATGGCGTGCGCGAGGGCGATGCGCACGAAGCACTGTCGGACGTGCGCGCGACGATCGGCATGGCGCGCCTGTTCAAGCAGTCGCAGCCGCGGTTGTGGGACTACGCATTGAAGCTGCGCGACAAGCGTTTCGTCGGCAGCCTGCTCGACATCACCGCGCTGAAGCCGGTGCTGCATATCTCGATGCGTTACCCGGCCAGCCGCCTGTGCGCGGCACCGGTGTTGCCGCTGGCGGTGCATCCGACCATCAACAACCGGGTGATCGTGTTCGACCTCGACGGTGACATCGACGACCTGCTGGAACTGCCTGCCGAGGTGATCGCCCAGCGCCTGTACCTGCGTGCCAGCGAGCTGCCCGAAGGCGTAGCCCGGGTGCCGTTGAAGGAAGTGCACCTGAACAAGGTGCCGGCGCTGGTGGCCTGGAACCACCTGCGCGCCGATGACCACGCACGACTCGGGCTGGACGTGGCAGCGATCGAAGCCAAGGCCGAACGACTGCGCGCGTTCGCACCGCAGCTTGCCGAGAAGGCGCGCCAGGTCTACAACCAGCCGCGCGCAGCGAGCGTGTCCGACGTGGACGCTTCGCTGTACGACGGCTTCCTCGGTGCTGGCGACAAGCCGTTGCTGGCACTGGCACGGACCACGCCACCGGAACAGTTGGCTGCACTGGAAGGCCGCTTCCGCGACCCGCGCCTGCCCGAGCTGTTGTTCCGCTATCGCGCCCGCAATCATCCCGGCAGCCTCGCTCCGGAAGAACGCGAGCGCTGGAAGGCCTATCGCCGCCAGCGCCTGTTCGGCGAGGAAAGCCTGGGCGAACTCAACCTGGCCCAGTACCAGCAGCAGCTTGATGCGCTGGCGGCCGAAGCACCCGACGACGTTCGCCGCGCCACGCTGCTGCAATCGCTGCGTGACTGGGGCCAGCACCTGCAGGAGGACCTGTGAGCACCTATTTCTCCGATGCCAGTTTCAAGTTCCTGCGCAGCCTGGCGCTGCACAACGACAAGACCTGGTTCAACGACCATCGCCAGCAGTACGAAGACCACGTGCGGCAGCCGTTCCTGCGCCTGCTGGGTGACCTGCAACCGGCGCTGACCGAAGTGAGCGGACACTTCCGCGCAGACACCCGTGGCGTGGGCGGTTCGTTGTTCCGCATCCACCGTGACGCGCGTTTCTCCAACGATAAATCGCCGTACAAAACCTGGCAGGGCGCGCGCCTGTTCCATGAACGCCGCCGCGAAGTGGCCGCGCCCTCGTTCTACGTGCACCTGCAACCGGGCGAGAGCTTCGTCGGCGCCGGGCTGTGGCATCCCGAACCGGAAACCCAGCGCCGCGTCCGCCACTTCATCCTCGACAACCCGGGCAGCTGGAAGGCAGCCGCGCATGCACCGGCGCTGCGCAAGCGCTTCGACTTCGAAGAGACCGAGAAGCTGGTGCGTCCACCGCGTGGCTTCCCGGCCGACTTCGAGTTCATCGATGACCTCAAGCATCGCAACTGGGTGATGTGGCGTTCGCTGGACGATGCCACGATGACCGGCCCGCGCCTGCTGTCTACGCTTGGCAAGGATCTGGCAGGGTTGGGCCCGTTCGTAGACTACCTCTGCGCCGCGCTGGATCTGGAGTTCTGACCGGCGCCGGGGCCGTCACTGGCATCACCCGCCGTTCACCACCGGCGCCCCCACTTGCGGCAGGCTGTGCACCATGAAGAAGCTCATTGGCATCCTCGTTCTGCTGATCGTCGTGATGGCAGGCTGGTGGTTCGGTGGTCCGTACCTGACCGTGCATGGCCTGTCCAAGGCCATCGAACAACGCGACACCGCGCGCCTGGAGCGCTACGTGGATTTCCCACGCGTGCGCACCAGCCTGCGCGCCCAGCTCAATGATTACCTGGTGCGCCAGGCCGGCCCCGACGTGGCTGCCAGCCCCTTCGGCGCGCTGCTGTACGGGTTGGGCGACCAGCTGGGCGGTGCCGCGGTGGAAACCATGGTCACCCCCACCGGCATCGGCGCAATGCTGCAGGGCCACGTGCTGTGGAAGCGCGGCCGCAATGAACTGCAGGGTGGTGATGCCTTCGGCACGACCGAACCGGCGCGCCCGCTGAAGAACGCCGAACACCACTTCGAAGCGCTGGACCGCTTCGTGGTCGACGTTGATCGCGGTCCCGGCCAGCCACCGTTGAAGGTGGTGCTGGAACCGCAGGGCCTGCGTTGGAAGGTGGTGGACCTGCAGCTGGGGATGTCGGGAAGCCCGTAACCCCGCTGTGGTAGACCCCCACCTTGGTGGGCGCGGCTGCGCCGCGATGCCAACCAAGGTTGGCAACTACCGGGGCATGGCGCTCTGGTAGACGCCCACCTTGGTGGGCGCCGATACATGGCAGTGCCAACCAACGGTTGGCACCCACCGGCCATGGTTTCAGCCCTCGTTGGCGACACCATGCGGCACATGACCGGCGGCCACGTGTTCACGTGCACTGTCGATGTTGTGCTGCGAATCATCAAAGAAGATATCGGCACCGAACGCCTGCAGGAACGGGCCCTTGTGCCGCCCACCGAGGAACAGCGCCTCGTCCAGGCGCACGCCCCATTCGCGCAGGGTGCGGATCACCCGCTCATGCGCCGGCGCAGAACGCGCGGTCACCAGCGCCGTGCGGATGGGCGCGCTGTCGCCAGCCGGGAATACTTCCTGCAATGTGTGCAGCGCCGAGAGGAAACCACGGAACGGACCGCCACTGAGTGGCTCGCGTGCACGCTCGCGCTCATGCCGGCCGAAGGCTTCCACGCCCTGCTCGCGCGAAATGCGCTCGCTCTCATCGCCGAAGATCACCGCATCACCATCGAAGGCGATGCGCAGCTGCCCGGCCGGGCGGGTGATGTCGATCTGGTCGGCGGCAGCGGCAGCGGTCTCGCCCGGCGGCTTGGGCAGGATGGTCGCCGCGGCGATGCCATGGCGCAGCGCGCTGCGCACCGATTCCGGGTTGGCCGACAGGAACAGGTCGGTGCCGAACGGCTTCACGTATGGCCAGGTCGGCTCACCGGCGGTGAAGGTCGCGCGGATGATGCCCAGCCCATAGTGCTGGATGGAATTGAAGATGCGCAGGCCGGTATCGGCCGAGTTGCGCGACAGCAGGATCACTTCCACGCGCGGGTTCTCGGGGCTGGCACCCTGGTTCAACGCCAGCAGCTTGCGCACCACCGGGAAGGCCACGCCCGGCCCGAGGATGTCGTCCTCGTGCTGGCGCTGGTACTCGGCATAGGCGGCCACGCCATCGCTCTCGAACAGCGCATGGCTTTCTTCCAGGTCGAACAGCGCACGCGAGGTCACCGCGACGGTCAGCAAACGGGGGGAGTTGTCGCCCATCGGTGGGGTCCTTCAAGCGGTCGGCAGTGCCGGCCGCCTATTGTCGTCAAAAAACGAACTGTTCGCTCAGGATCCGGTCTTCCAGGCTGTGCTCCGGGTCGAACAGCAGGGTCACCCGGTGCTCGCGCGACTCGCGGATCGTCACTTCGACCACATCACGGGTCTCGTGCGAATCGGCGGTGACGCTGACCGGACGCTTGTAGGGATCGAGCACGCGGAAGCGCACTTCGGTGTCGGCCTTGAGGATGGCGCCGCGCCAGCGCCGCGGGCGATACGGGGCCAGCGGCGTCAGGGCGATGGTGTGCGAGCCCAGCGGCAGCACCGGTCCATGCGCCGAGTAGTTGTAGGCGGTGCTTCCGGCCGGGGTGGCCACCAGCACGCCATCGCCGATCAGTTCGCCCACCCGCTCCTGGCCATTGAGATCGATGCCGATATGCGCCGCCTGCCGGGTCTGCCGCAGCAGCGAGACGTCGTTGTAGGCCAGCGACCCGGTGGTGGTGCCCGATTCGGTCAGCGCCACCATTTCCAGCGGGCGCAGGTGGGCCGGCTCGGCGCGGGCGATACGCGCGTGCACGTCGTCGTCGCCGCGGTACTGGTTCATCAGGAAACCCACCGTACCCAGCTTCATCCCGAATACCGGTTTGCCCAGGTGTCCGTGACGATGCAGGGTCTGCAGCATGAAGCCATCGCCACCGAGCGGACACAGCACGTCGGCCTGGTCGGGCGCGTGGTCGCCATAGCGCGAGACCATCGCTGCGCGGGCCATCTGCGCAGGTTCGGTGGTACTGGCCAGGAAAGCGATGCGGGGGGTGTCGCTCATCGGTGGATCCGGGGGAAGGCGTGGTGGAGAGCATAACCGAGCGCCGGGGGATGGACCCCGCGTGGCGGATGACCGGCATATCCGCCGGGACACGCCGTAAACCCATCCATGGGGGCTCGATCGCGCCATCCATGGCGCTCACGGTCCCGGCGGATATGCCGGTCATCCACCTGGCAGGTTCACGGCCGGCGTCGGGTCAGGTGGTCGCAAAGGTCAAGGGCAGAAACAGAACGGCCCCGCTTTCGCGGGGCCGTTCCGGTTTACGCATGCCAGGCATGGCCTGGCACTACATCACTTACGCGCCGTGGGCAGCCAGCTGACCCAGGCGCTGGACCGCGACCGAGACGGTCGGGTAGTCCAGGGTCTTCTGCTCGGCCAGTTCTGCCAGCATCGCCAGGGTGAAGCGCAGGCTGCTGTCGTCACGACCGATCCACGCGGCCACCTTGGCTTCAGCGGTGCTGCCCTTGGTCGCCAGCACCTGGCCGGCCAAGCTGCGGTGGTGTGCAGCCAGTTCGTCGCGCAGCACGCCGCGTGCCACCGCGTGCCAGCGGCCGTTGACCTCCAGCGCGTCGATCTGCTCGAACAGCCACGGGAGCTGCAGGGCGTCGCCCAGGCGGAAGTGGATCTTGGAGACATCCACCGGCTTCAGCTTGCGGGTACGGGCCAGTTCGATGATGTCGAACGCCGGTTCCAGGAAGTGCAGTTCGGCCAGCTGCTGTGCCAATGCGGACGGCAGGCCCTTTTCCTTCCACTCGGCCACCAGGGCCTCGTAGGTCGGACGCTGCGAATCCGGCAGCACACCCGAAGCAACACGGATGTCGTTGAACGGCCCCTGGTAGCGGTTGACCGCCTCGGTGATGCCCGGCATCGGGCCCGGGCGCGACAGCAGCCAACGCACGAACGAGCGCTGCAGCTTCCAGATCACTTCCAGCGCATCGATCTGCACCGACTCCGGCAGGGTGCCGTCGAGGGCGTCGATCTGCGCCCACAGCGCGCGGGCATCCAGCGTTTCGCGGCTGATGGTGTAGGCCTTGGCGACCTCGGCGATGGTGCGGCCGGTGTCTTCCTGCATGCGCATCAGGAAGGTGGCGCCCATGCGGTTGATGGTCTGGTTGGTCACGGCCGTGGCGATGATTTCGCGCTTCAAGCGGTGACGCTCCATCGCGTCGGCGTACTTCTTCTGCAGCGGGGTCGGGAAGTAGCGCTGCAGTTCCTTGGACAGGTACGGATCTTCCGGGATGTCCGAATCCAGCAGCTGGGCGAACGCCACCAGCTTGGAATAGGACAGCAGCACCGACAGTTCCGGACGGGTCAGGCCCTGGCCGCGCGCCTTGCGCTGGGACAGCTCGGCATCGGAGGGCAGGAACTCGATCTGGCGATCCAGCAAGCCCTGCTGTTCCAGCGTACGGATGAAGTGCTGCTTGGAACCCAGACGCTTGACCGCCATCCGCTCCATCAGGCTCAGCGCCTGGTTCTGGCGGTAGTTGTCGTTGAGCACCAGCGCAGCGACTTCGTCGGTCATCGACGCCAGCAGCTTGTTGCGCTGCTCGACGGTCAGCTTCTTGGCCCGCACCACATCATTGAGCAGGATCTTGATGTTGACTTCATGGTCGGAGGTATCCACACCGGCCGAGTTGTCGATGAAGTCGGTGTTGAGCAGCACGCCGGCCTGGGCGGCTTCGATGCGGCCCAGCTGGGTCATGCCCAGGTTGCCGCCCTCGCCCACCACCTTGCAGCGCAGCTCGCCACCGTTCACGCGCAGGGCGTTGTTGGCGCGGTCGCCGACATCGCTGTGCTGCTCGCTGGCGGCCTTGACGTAGGTACCGATGCCGCCGTTCCACAGCAGGTCGACCGGTGCCTTCAGGATCGCGCTCATCAGGTCATTCGGCGACAGCGCCTTGACGCTCTCGTCCAGGCCCAGCACCTCGCGCACCTGCGGGGTGATCTCGATCGACTTCAGGCTGCGCGGATACACGCCGCCGCCCTTGCTGATCAGCTTGGCGTCGTAGTCCGCCCAGCTCGAACGCGGCACGGTGAACAGACGCTCACGTTCGACGAACGTGGTCGCTGCATCCGGGTTCGGGTCCAGGAAGATGTGGCGGTGGTCGAACGCAGCGACCAGGCGGATGTGGCGCGACAACAGCATGCCGTTGCCGAACACGTCGCCGGACATGTCGCCGACGCCGACCGCAGTGAAGTCCTGGGTCTGGCTGTCACGGCCCAGTGCACGGAAGTGGCGCTTGACCGACTCCCATGCGCCGCGCGCGGTGATGCCCATGCCCTTGTGGTCGTAACCGACCGAACCGCCGGAGGCGAACGCATCGCCCATCCAGAAGCCGTGCGCGATGGCCAGGCCGTTGGCGATGTCGGAGAAGGTCGCGGTGCCCTTGTCGGCAGCCACCACCAGGTACGGGTCGTCCATGTCGTGGCGCACGACATCCACCGGCGGCACGATCTTGTTGTTGACGATGTTGTCGGTGATGTCCAGCAGGCCCTGGATGAACAGCTTGTAGCAGGCCACGCCGTTGGCGAAGATCGCATCGCGATCGCCGTTCACCGGCGGCATCTTGGCGAAGAAGCCGCCCTTCGCGCCGACCGGCACGATGACGGTGTTCTTGACCATCTGCGCCTTGACCAGGCCCAGCACTTCGGTACGGAAGTCTTCGCGACGATCCGACCAGCGCAGGCCGCCACGGGCGACGGCACCGAAGCGCAGGTGGGTACCTTCCACGCGCGGGCCGTACACGAAGATTTCGCGGTACGGACGCGGCTTGGGCAGGTCCGGCACCAGCGCCGAATCGAACTTGAAGCTGATGACATGGCCGTGCTGGCCGTTGGCATCGGTCTGGTAGTAGCTGGTGCGCAGGGTCGCATCGATCACGCCCATGAAGGAACGCAGGATGCGGTCCTCGTCCAGGCTCGACACGCGGTCCATCAGCTTCAGCAGCGCTTCGCGCGCGGCCTGCATCTGCGCATCGCGGTCACCCTTGCGGGCGTCGACCACGGTCTTGAGCACCTTCAGGGTGGCCTCGTCGCCGGCAGCCAGCACGTCGAGGTGGGCCTTCAGCTGCGCCTGGCCGGTGGCGATGTCTTCCTTGCTTTCATGACCGGTGGCCGGATCGAAGCGGGCTTCGAACAGTTCGACCAGCAGGCGTGCCAGCAGCGGGTAGCGGGTGAAGGTACCTTCGACGTACGCCTGCGAGAACGGCACGCCGGTCTGCAGCAGGTACTTGCAGTAGCCGCGCAGCATGGCGACCTGGCGCCAGTGCAGGCCGGCAGCCAGCACCAGGCGGTTGAAGCCATCGTTCTCGGCATCGCCGTGCCAGACGCGGGCAAAGGTCTCGCCGAAGGCTTCATCGACGCTGGCCGCGTCGATCGCACCGGCGGTCGATTCGACTTCGAAGTCCTGCACGTACACCGGTGCGTTGTCCACCGACAGGCGGTACGGACGCTCGGCGATCACGCGCAGGCCCATGTTTTCCATCATCGGCAGCGCGTCCGACAGCGGGATGTCATCCAGCTGGCGATACAGCTTCAGGCGCAGGCCATCGCCGGATTCGCGCGGCACGGCCTGCAGGCTCAGGCGCAGGTCGTCCGGGCCGGTCAGCGCGTCGAGCTGGCTGACATCGTTGGCGGCAACGGCGGTGCTGTTGTCTTCGATGTAACCGGCCGGCAGCGCCTTGCCGATACGCGCAGCGATGCGCAGGCCTTCGGCTTCGCCATGGCGGGTGACCAGTGCTTCGCGCAGATCGTCCTGCCAGTTGCGCAGCACCTGGGCCAGCTTCTGCTCCAGTTCGGCGGTATCGACGTCGAGCATTTCGCCCGGCTTCGGACGCACGATCAGGTGCACCTGGGCCAACGGCGATTCACCCAGCACCACCGAGCTGTCCACGTACTCGCCGTGCAGTGCTTCCTTGAGCATCGCTTCGATGCGCAGGCGCACGTCGGTGTTGAAACGCTCGCGCGGCAGGTAGACCAGCGCGGAAATGAAACGGCTGTACTTGTCGCGACGCAGGAACAGGCGGCTGCGCACACGCTCCTGCAGGCCCAGCACGCCCATCGCGGTGCGGAACAGTTCGTCCTCGCTGGACTGGAACAGTTCTTCGCGCGGCAGGGTTTCCAGGATGTGACGCAGGGCCTTGCCGCTATGGCTGGAGCCAGCCAGGCCGGACTGCTTCATCACGTGTTCGTAGCGCTGGCGCACCAGCGGGATCTCCCACGGGCGGCGGTTGTAGGCGCTGGAGGTGAACAGGCCGAGGAAGCGCTGTTCGCCGATGATCTTGCCCTTGGCGTCGAATTCCAGCACGCCGATGTAGTCCATGTAGCCGGCGCGGTGCACGCGCGAACGGGCATTGGTCTTGGTCAGGATCAGCGCGTCCTTCAGCCCGGACGTGGTGTTCAGGCCCTGGGCGGCCAGGGTCTTGACCGGACGTGCGGCCGACTTGTCCTTGCCGCGCATCAGGCCCAGGCCGGTATCGTTCAGCGGCGCCAGCACGTCTTCCTTGCCCTGCTTCTCGACGCGGTACTCGCGGTAGCCGAAGAAGGTGAAGTGGTTGTCGGCGGCCCAGCGCAGGAATTCCTGTGCTTCCTTGCGCGAGGCAGCGTCGACCGGCAGCTGGCGGCTGCCGAGGTCTTCGGCCAGTGCCAGTGCCTTGTCCTGCATCGGCTGCCAGTCGCGCACGATGGCGCGCACTTCATCCAGCGCCTTGTTGATGGCCTGCTCGATGTCTGCCATGGCTTCGGCCGGCTGGCGGTCGATCTCCAGCAGCATCACCGATTCCAGCTGGCCCTCGCCGACCTTGGTCAGCTTGCCGGCCTTGTCACGGGTGAAATGCAGCACCGGGTGGCCCAGCACATGCACGCCCACGCCATGCTCGGCCAGCGACATGGTCACGGTGTCGACCAGGAACGGCATGTCGTCGTTGATGATCTGCAGCACGGTGTGCGGCGATTCCCAACCGTTGGCCTTCACCGTCGGGTTGAAGACGCGGACGTTGGCCTTGCCGGACTTGCGGGCGCGGGCGAATTCCAGCGTTTCGGCAGCAAGCGCGGCCCATTCCTCAGCGCTGTGATGGGGGAACTCGTCGGCCTCCATGCGCTTGTAGAAGCTGGAGGCGAATGCCACTGCCTCGGCCTGAGCGGCCGCGGGGTAACGCTTGCGCAAGGCCGTGTACACCGGCTCCAGGGAGAAACCAGCGGTCACTGCGACCTCCGACTCAACTGGTTTGCTTTTGTTTTTCACGGTCTTGGCTGCGGTTTTTTGCGGTTTCATGGCAGAGCGGCGCGCTTGCTCAGTTGGGAAAATGAAATTGTAGCCCTACCGCACGAAAAGGCCTTGCTGCAGGACGGAATAACCAGATTCGGGTTTGCTGCGGTTTAGACGCCCTATTCAGTTCGCACCGGTATGGGCATCGCGCTCGCACAGCGTTGCCGACAGGATCGGCAAAACGTGTTACCGGAAGACACATGCGGCAACATCGGCGCGATTCCACAATCCTGAACTGGACGGTATAGTCCACCGCGTGAATCCGGCCTACCTTCCTGTCGCCCTCGACGCGCGTGATGAGCGCGTGTTCGATGCCGTGCGCGAACTGCTTGCTCAACAGGGCATGCAGATGAGCATGGACGCGGTCGCCCAGCATGCTGGCTGCTCGAAGCAGACCCTGTACTCGCGCTACGGCAACAAGCAGGCCCTGCTGCGGCGGGTGATGCAGCGCCACGTCGGTCACGCGACCGGGGCCATGCTGCGTGCACTCCGCGGTGACGACCTGCGTGGCAGCCTGCTGCAATTCGCCACCGACTTCCTGGAGCACTTCAACCAGCCCCACGTCGGCCAGGCCTGCCGCCTGATCGCCGCCGATGCAGCACAGTTTCCCGAAGAGGCGCGTACGCTGTACCGGCATGGCGCCGGCGCGTTGACGCTTCATCTTGCTGAATGGATTGAAACCGTTTGCAGTCGTGGTCTGCTGCGGCATGACGACCCGCACTTCATGGCCGAACTGCTGCTGAGCATGATCGCCGGTCAGGATTTCGACAAACAGCGCTTCCATACCCCCCATCGTGATGACGCAGCGTTGCGTCGGCGCTGGGCAGAGTTCTCCGTCGATGGCTTCCTGCGCGCGTTCGCGCCGCAGCCCTCGCCGGCCCCGTCTTCAAACCAACCCCGGAGTTCCTCCTGATGACCGCCCCACTCCGCACCCTTGCCTTGACGTGCGCCGTTGCTGTCGCCGTAGCTGCCTGCAAGAAGCCGGAACAGCCGACGCCCCCACCGCCGGAGGTGGGCGTGATCGACGCCAAGCCGCAGACCCTGCCGCTGCAGCGCGAGCTGGTCGGTCGCCTGTCGCCGTTCCGCAGCGCCGATGTGCGCGCCCGCGTACCTGGCGTGCTGCTCAAGCGCGTCTATCAGGAAGGCAGCGAGGTCAAGCAGGGCCAGACCCTGTTCCTGATCGATCCGGCACCGCTGCGCGCCTCGCTCAGCGCCTCCGAAGCCCAGCTGGCGTCGGCCCGCGCGACCTACGCCAACGCCAAGGTCGCCGCTGACCGCGCCCGTTCGCTGGCACCGCAGAAGTTCGTGTCCAAGGCCGACCTGGACAACGCCGAGTCGGCCGAGCGCACCGCGCTGGCCGCAGTCAAGCAGGCCGAAGCCTCGGTGACCAGCAGCCGCATCAGCCTGGGCTATACCAACGTCACCGCCCCGATCAGCGGCGTGGCCAACAAGCAGCAGGTGACCGAAGGCGCGCTGGTCGGCCAGGGCGATGTGACCCTGCTGACCACCGTGGACCAGCTCGACCCGCTGTACGTGAACTTCTCGCTGAGCGTGGATGAACTGACCCAGCTGCGTGCGCAGCAGGCCAAGGGCACGCTGGCCCTGTCCGGCGACGGCAAGGCCACGGTCAACGTCAAGCTGGCCGACGGCAGCACCTACAGCGAGCCGGGCACGCTGGACTTCTCCTCGACCACGGTCGACCCGGCTACCGGCGCGGTGTCGCTGCGCGCGTTGCTGCCGAACCCGCAGAAGATCCTGCTGCCGGGCGCCTTCGTCAGCTTCCAGGCCAACCTGGGCGAACGCAACAACGCCTATCTGGTGCCGCAGCAGGCGCTGCTGCGTGACACCACCGGCGGCTATGTGATGGTGGTCGGCGCCGACGGCAAGGTCGTCCGCAAGAACGTCAAGACCGACGGCGCGCAGAACGGCAACTGGCTGGTCAGCGAAGGCCTGGCCGCCGGTGACAAGGTGGTCGTCGCCGGCGTACAGAAGGTCAAGGAAGGTACGCCGGCCACGGCCAAGCCGTGGACCCCGGGCCAGGACGCCAACGGCAAGCCTGCCGCCGGCGGCGCTGCTCCGGGCGCGCCTGCCACGGCTCCGGCCGACGCCAAGGCACCGGCCAAGACTGACCAGGCCGACCAGGCCGAGCCGGCCGCCACCGAATCGAACAAGCAGTAACGGGACCTTCCGTCATGCCTAAATTTTTCATCGAACATCCAGTCTTCGCCTGGGTGGTGGCGATCCTGATCTCGCTCAGCGGCGTGATCGCGATCCTCAACCTCGGCGTAGAGTCCTACCCCAACATCGCCCCGCCGCAGGTGACCGTCTCGGCCACCTATCCGGGCGCGAGCGCGGACACCACGGAGAAGTCGGTCACCCAGGTGATCGAGCAGCAGCTGACCGGTATCGATCACCTGCTGTACTTCAGCTCCTCGTCCGCGTCCAACGGCCGCGCCTCGATCACCCTGACCTTCGAGACCGGTACCGATCCGGACATCGCCCAGGTGCAGGTGCAGAACAAGGTATCGCTGGCCACGCCGCGACTGCCTTCGGAAGTCACCCAGCAGGGCGTGGTGGTGGCCAAGGCCAACGCCGGCTTCCTGATGGTGGTGGCGCTGCAGTCCGATACGCCGACCATCAACCGTGACGCGCTGAACGACATCGTCGGCTCGCGCGTGCTCGACCAGGTCTCGCGCATCCCCGGCGTCGGCAGCACCCAGCAGTTCGGCTCCGAGTACGCCATGAACATCTGGCTCAACCCGGAAAAGATGCAGGGCTATGGCCTGTCGGCCAGCCAGGTACTGGCGGCGGTACGCGCGCAGAACGTGCAGTTCGCCGCCGGTGCGCTGGGCTCCGACCCGTCGCCGGAAGGCCAGCACTTCACCGCCACGGTGTCGGCCGAAGGTCGCTTCAGCTCGCCGCAGGAGTTCGAGAACATCATCCTGCGGGCCAATGCTGATGGCTCGCGCGTGCTGCTGAAGGACATCGCCCGCGTTGCCTTCGGCGCCAACAACTACGGCTTCGATACCCAGTACAACGGCAAGCCGACCGGCGCCTTCGCGATCCAGCTGCTGCCGGGCGCCAACGCCCTGAACGTGGCCGAGGCCGTGCGCGGCAAGATGGACGAGCTGCAGCCCAGCTTCCCGTCCGGCGTCACCTGGTTCTCGCCGTACGACAGCACCACCTTCGTCAAGATCTCGATCCAGGAAGTGGTCAAGACCCTGTTCGAAGCGGTGTTGCTGGTGTTCCTGGTGATGCTGATCTTCCTGCAGAACTTCCGCGCCACCCTGATCCCGACCCTGGTCATCCCGGTGGCCCTGCTGGGTACGTTCCTGGGCATGTGGATGATCGGCTTCACGATCAACCAGCTGACCCTGTTCGCGATGGTGCTGGCGATCGGCATCGTGGTCGATGACGCGATCGTGGTGATCGAGAACGTCGAACGCATCATGACCGAGGAAGGCCTGGCGCCGAAGCCGGCCACGCAGAAGGCGATGACCCAGATCACCGGCGCGGTGGTGGCGATCACCGTGGTGCTGGCGGCGGTGTTCATCCCCTCGGCCCTGCAGGGCGGTGCGGCCGGTGAAATCTACAAGCAGTTCGCCCTGACCATCGCCATCTCGATGGCGTTCTCGGCGTTCCTGGCACTGGGCTTCACCCCGGCGCTGTGCGCGACGTTCCTCAAGCCGACGCACAACGACAACCCGAACATCGTCTACCGCACCTTCAACAAGTACTACGACAAGATCAGCCACACCTATGTGGGCCACATCACCTCCGCGGTGCGCCATGCACCGCGCTGGATGATCCTGTTCGTGGTGCTGACCGCGCTGTGCGGCTTCCTGTTCACCCGCATGCCGGGCAGCTTCCTGCCGGAAGAAGACCAGGGCTATGCACTGGCGATCGTGCAGTTGCCGCCAGGCTCGACCAAGAGCCAGACCAACGAAGCGTTCGCACAGATGCGCGGCATCCTGGAAAAGCAGGATGGCTATGAAGGCATGCTGCAGGTGGCCGGCTTCAGCTTCGTCGGTTCCGGCGAGAACGTGGGCATGGGCTTCATCCGCCTGAAGCCGTGGGAAGAGCGCAAGTTCACTGCTCCGGAATTCATCCAGAACATGAACGGCGCGTTCTACGGCATCAAGGAAGCGCAGATCTTCGTGGTCAACCTGCCGACCGTGCAGGGCCTTGGCCAGTTCGGTGGCTTCGACATGTGGTTGCAGGACCGTAGTGGTGCCGGTTACGAGCAGCTGACCCAGGCCCGCAACATCCTGCTCGGCCAGGCCGCGCAGAAGCCGGACCATCTGGTTGGTGTGCGCCCCAACGGCCTGGAAAACGCCCCGCAGCTGCAGCTGCACGTGGACCGCGTGCAGGCGCAGTCGATGGGCATGTCGGTGTCGGACGTGTACAGCACCATCCAGCTGATGCTGGCCCCGGTGTACGTCAACGACTTCTTCTACGAAGGCCGCATCAAGCGCGTGACCATGCAGGCCGATGGTCCGTACCGCACCGGCCAGGAATCGCTGAAGAGCTTCTACAGCCCGTCCAGCCTGACCACCAATACCGATGGCACCAACGCGATGATCCCGTTGAGCACGGTGGTCAAGTCCGAATGGGTCTCGGCACCGCCGTCGCTGAGCCGCTACAACGGCTACTCGGCGATCAACATCGTCGGTTCGCAGGCACCGGGCACCAGCTCGGGCGAAGCGATGCAGACCATGGAAGGCATCGTCAACGACGACCTGCCGGCGGGCTTCGGCTACGACTGGTCCGGTCTGTCCTACCAGGAAATCCTGGCCGGCAACGCCGCGACGCTGCTGCTGGTGCTGTCCATCGTGGTGGTATTCCTTTGCCTGGCCGCGCTGTATGAAAGCTGGTCGATCCCGGTGGCGGTGCTGCTGGTGGTACCGCTCGGCGTACTGGGCGCGCTCGCCCTGTCGATGATGCGTGGCCTGCCGAACGACCTGTTCTTCAAGATCGGCCTGATCACGGTGATCGGCCTGGCCGCGAAGAACGCGATCCTGATCGTGGAGTTCGCGGTGGAGCAGCGTGCGGCGGGCAAGACCCTGCGCGATGCCACCATCGAAGCGGCGCGCCTGCGCTTCCGCCCGATCCTGATGACGTCCTTCGCGTTCATCATGGGCGTCATCCCGATGGCGATCTCCACCGGCGCCGGCGCCAACTCCCGCCACGCCATCGGCACCGGCGTGATCGGCGGCATGCTGTTCGCCACCCTGCTCGGCCTGTTGATGATCCCGGTGTTCTTCGTGGTCGTGCGGCGCATGCTGGGCGACAAGCTGGATGAACCGTCGAAGGAATTCCTCGGCCGCCAGCGTGATGCGGAATCCGCCCACCGCCCGGATCGTTGATCCGGCGGTGAGTTGAAACAAGAAAGGCCCCGGAGCGATCCGGGGCCTTTTTCTTTGCTGCTTTTGAATCCATGCCAACCAAGGTTGGCATCTACCAAAGCAGCGGCATGCCCGGTAGTCGCCAACCTTGGTTGGCGCTCTCCAGGGCGACGTGTCAGCGCAGCAGCGCGATCACCACGCACACAGCCACGAGAATCAGCGCAGCCCACTGCATCGGCACGAAGAAGAAATGATGGCGTGCGGCCTCACCCTTCTGCCGGGGCACACGGTTCAGCCACAGGCCCAGCAGCATGTTCACTGCCGCACCGATGCCACCACCCAGCAGCACCTGCTGCAGCGGAATGTTGCCCTTGGGGCCGTCGTGCGGGAAGAAATACGCCAGCAACAGGATGCCTGCGATCGGCGTCACCGGCGTCATGAAGCCCCAGCCGCGGTAGATCATGCGGTATCTCCAGAAAAACGATACGCATTAGAGCAGCAGGAATTCTGGGAGGCCAGAGGCAGGTACGCGATCCGGGCAGAACACCATCCACGCATGGCGTGGATCTACTGCCGCGCCGCCATTGCAGCGGCGCGGCACGGGAAAATCAACGCAGACCGGTTTCGTTGCGGGCGATCACCAGGCGCTGGATCTCCGAGGTACCTTCGTAGATCTCGGTGATCTTGGCATCACGGAAGTAGCGCTCCAGCGGCATTTCCTTGGAATAGCCCATGCCGCCATGGATCTGCACGGCCTGGTGGGTGATCCACATCGCCGCTTCCGAAGCAGTCAGCTTGGCGATGGCCGCCTCGTTGCTGAAGCGCTTGCCCTCGCCCTTCACCCAGGCCGCACGCAGGGTCAGCAGCAGCGCCGCGTCCAGCTTGCACTTCATGTCGGCGATCTTCGCCTGGGTCATCTGGAAGGTACCGATGGCCGCACCGAAGGCCTTGCGATCCTTCACGTACTCCAGGGTCGCTTCATAGGCGGCACGCGCAATGCCGATCGCCTGCGAGGCGATGCCGATGCGGCCAGCGTCAAGCACGCCCATGGCGATCTTGAAGCCCTCGCCTTCCAGACCCAGCACGTCTTCCGGCTGCGCCACGTAATCGTTGAACTCGATCTCGCAGGTAGCCGAGGCACGGATACCCAGCTTCGGTTCGGTCTTGCCGCGGCCGAACCCGGCCTTGTCGGTGTCGATCATGAAGGCCGTGATGCCGCGCGCGCCCTTGTCTGGCTCGCTCATCGCGAACAGCACGATGTACTTGGCCACCGGGCCCGAAGTGATCCAGCTCTTCTTGCCGTTGATCACGTAGCTGCCGTCGGCCTGCTTGATCGCACGGCAACGCATCGCGGTGGCGTCCGAACCCGACTGCGGCTCGGTCAGCGCGAATGCACCGATGGCCTCGCCCTCGGCGATGGCACGCACGTATTTCTGCTTCTGCGCTTCGCTGCCATGGGTCAGGATGCCGTTGCAGAACAGCGAATTGTTGACCGACATGATGGTCGAATGCGCAGCATCACCGGCGGCGACCTCCACCATCGCCAGCACGTACGCGATCGGGTCCATGCCTGCGCCACCATACTCGGACGGCACTTCGATGCCCATCAGGCCGTTCTCGCCCAGCAGGCGGATGTTGTCCAGCGGGAACTCGCCCGTACGGTCATGGTGTTCCGCACTCGGGGCGATCTTTTCCTGCGCGATGCGACGCGCCACGTCCTGCAGCATCAACTGCTCTTCGGTAAAGCTGAAATCCACAACACCCTCCCGGGTACATGATGTTATGGGCGCGCAGCGCGCGCCCAGGTGCCCCGATTGTACCGGGGCCGCGCATCGGCGGCTGACTCGCGGGGAGCTGCGGGTTGACCGGAAGGGGTGCGGTCAGCGAATATATCTCTATATCGCGATAGGTAGATATTTATGGATCTGGAAGACTGGTCGACCCGCCTGAAGGTGTTCGCCGATGCCACCCGTGTGCGCCTGCTGGCGCTGCTGGAGCAGGAAGAGCTGACCGTGGCCGAGCTTTCGGCCATCACCCGGCTGGCACAGCCGCGGGTATCGACTCATCTGGCGCGCCTGAAGGAAGCCGGCCTGGTGCGCGACCGCCGTGCGGGCGTGTCGGCCTATTATCGCTTCGACGAAGGCCAGTTGGACCCGGCGCAGCGTGCATTGTGGCATGCCCTGAGCAACGGAAGCGACGACCCGTTGCTGCGCCAGGATGCTGAACGGGTCGCTGCGGTGCTTGCCCACCGCGCTTCCGACCAGAACTGGGCCGACAGCGTGGCCGGCGACATGGAACGCCACTATTCCCCGGGCCGCACCTGGGAAGCGCTGGCGCGTACCGCGCTGCCGTTGCTGGAAACCGGCGACGTGCTGGATATCGCCTCCGGCGACGGTGTGCTGGCCGAACTGGTCGCCCCGCACGCCAGGCGTTACGTGTGCATCGATACCAGCGCGCGCGTGGTGGCCGCCGCCAGCGAACGCCTGCGCCGCCTGCCCAATGTGGAAGTGCGCGAGGGCGACATGCATGCCCTGCCCTTCAAGGACCGTAGCTTCGACCTGGTCGTGCTGATGCACGCACTGACCTACGCCAGCAAGCCGGCGCAGGCCGTCACCGAGGCCGCACGCGTGCTGCGTCCGGGCGGTCGCCTGCTGCTGTGCAGCCTGGCCCGCCACGAGCACAAGGCCGCGGTCGATGCCTATGGCCACGTCAACCTCGGCTTCAGCGACAAGGAACTGAAGAAGTTCGTCGACAAGGCCGGCCTGCAGGTCTCCAACCTGGAAACGGTCACCCGCGAAAAGCGCCCGCCGCATTTCGAAGTGATCTCGCTGATCGCCAACAAGCCCTGAGGTCGACATGTCCGCCCTGCCCTGGCTGCACCCGGAACGCGTGGAATTGCTGCTCGCCGCCCTGCGTGATCGCATCCTGATCATCGACGGCGCGATGGGCACGATGATCCAGCGACACGGCCTGCAGGAAGACGACTACCGGGGCGAACGCTTCGCCGGCGGCTACGACCATGCCCATGGCCCCGGCTGCGACCATGGCGCAACACCGGAAGGCCACGACCTGAAGGGCAACAACGATCTGTTGCTGCTGACCCGGCCGGAAGTCATCGCCGGCATCCACACCGCGTACCTGGAAGCAGGCGCGGATCTGGTGGAAACCAACACCTTCAACGCCACCTCGGTCAGCCAGGCCGACTACCACCTCGAACACCTGGTGTACGAGCTGAACAAGGCGGGCGCTGCCGTTGCCCGTGCCTGTTGTGATGCGGTGGCGGCGACCACGCCGGGCAAGCCGCGCTTCGTCATCGGTGTGCTCGGCCCGACCAGCCGCACCGCCTCGATCAGCCCGGACGTCAACGATCCCGGTTTCCGCAACACCAGTTTCGACGAGCTGCGCAGTACCTACCGCGAAGCCATCGATGGCCTGATCGATGGTGGCGCCGACACGATCATGGTCGAGACCATCTTCGATACGCTCAACGCCAAGGCCGCGCTGTATGCCATCGAGGAAGCCTTCGATGCGCGTGGCGCTCGGCTGCCGATCATGATTTCCGGCACCATCACCGATGCCTCCGGGCGCACCCTGTCCGGGCAGACCGCTGAGGCCTTCCAGGCGTCACTCGCGCATGCACGGCCGTTGTCGATCGGCCTGAACTGCGCGCTCGGTGCTGACGCGATGCGTCCACATGTGGAAACACTCTCGCAGGTGTCGGACTGCTACGTCAGTGCCCATCCCAATGCGGGCCTGCCCAATGCCTTCGGCGAGTACGACGAAACACCCGAGGAAATGGCGGCCACCCTGCGCGGCTTTGCCGAAGATGGCCTGCTGAACCTGGTCGGCGGCTGCTGCGGCTCCACTCCGGACCACATCCGCGCGATCGCGCTTGCGGTAGCCGGCCTGCCGCCGCGCGCCTTGCCTGCCGTCCAGGTCCAGGCCGCATGAGCAGCACTGCCACCGCCATCCATCTTCCGCCCTGTTGCCGTTGAGCCGCTGCCTGCCATGACACCTGTCCGCCCTACCCGCCTGTCCGGCCTGGAACCGCTGGTCATCACCCCGGACCTGCTGTTCGTCAATGTCGGTGAACGCACCAACGTCACCGGCAGTGCGCAGTTCCGCAAGCTGATCAAGGAAGGCCGCTACGAGGAAGCGGTGGACGTGGCCCGGCAGCAGGTGGCCAGCGGCGCGCAGATCCTCGACGTCAACATGGACGAGGGCCTGATCGATTCGGAAGCGGCAATGACCCGCTACCTCAACCTGATCATGTCCGAGCCGGACATCGCGCGCATTCCGGTGATGGTCGATTCCTCCAAATGGAGCGTGATCGAGGCTGGCCTGAAGTGCCTGCAGGGCAAGAGCGTGGTCAATTCGATCTCGCTGAAGGAAGGCGAGGAGCTGTTCCGCGAGCATGCGCGCAAAGTACTGCGCTATGGCGCCGCCGCGGTGGTGATGGCTTTCGATGAGGCCGGGCAGGCCGACACCTGCGCGCGCAAGATCGAAATCTGCACCCGCGCCTATCGCCTGCTGGTCGATGACATCGGCTTCCCGCCGCAGGACATCATCTTCGACCCGAACATCTTCGCCGTCGCCACCGGCATTGAAGAGCATGACAACTACGCGGTCGACTTCATCGAAGCCACCCGCATCATCAAGCAGACGCTGCCGCACTGCCATGTATCCGGCGGCGTATCGAACGTATCGTTCTCGTTCCGTGGCAACGAGACCGTGCGCCAGGCGATCCACTCGGTGTTCCTGTACCACGCGATCACCGCGGGCATGGACATGGGTATCGTCAACGCCGGCGCCATGCCGATCTACGACGAACTGGAGCCGGACCTGCGCGAGCGGGTGGAGGACGTGATCCTCAACCGCCGCCGTGATGCCACCGAGCGCCTGCTTGAAATCGCCGAACGCTACAAGGGCAGCAAGGGCGCGGCAAAGACCGAAGACCTGGCCTGGCGCGAGAAACCAGTGGACGCACGCTTGGCGCATGCACTGGTGCACGGTCTGGATGCTTGGGTGGAAGCCGATACCGAAGAAGCCCGGCAGCGTTCCAGCCGACCGCTCGACGTGATCGAAGGCCCGCTGATGGATGGCATGAACGTGGTCGGCGATCTGTTCGGTGCCGGCAAGATGTTCCTGCCGCAGGTGGTGAAGTCGGCACGGGTGATGAAGAAGGCGGTGGCCTACCTGCTGCCCTACATCGAAGCCGAGAAGGCTCGCAGCGGCGACACCGCCCGCAGCAATGGCAGGATCATCATGGCCACGGTGAAGGGCGATGTGCACGACATCGGCAAGAACATCGTCGGCGTGGTCCTGGCGTGCAACAACTTCGAGGTGATCGATCTCGGCGTGATGGTACCGGCGCAGAAGATCCTCGATGCCGCACGCGAACACCAGGCCGACATCATCGGCCTGTCCGGCCTGATCACGCCGTCGCTGGAAGAAATGAGCCATGTCGCCCGTGAAATGCAGCGACAGGGCTTTGACCTGCCGCTGATGATCGGCGGCGCGACCACCTCGCGTGCGCACACCGCGTTGAAGATCGACCCACATTACAAAGCGCCGACGGTCTGGGTGAAGGATGCCTCGCGCGCCGTCGGCGTGGCGCAGTCGCTGATCTCGCGCGAGTTGCGGGATGCGTTCGTCGCTGCCAACGAGGCGGACTATGCCGAGATCCGTACCCGCCACCGCAACCGCGGCGACGCCAAGCGCCTGGTCTCGCTGGAGCATGCTCGCGGCCAGAAGTTCAAGTGCGACTGGGAGGCGTACACGCCACCCACACCGAAGCAGCCAGGTCTGCATGTATTCGATGATTACCCGCTGGCCGAACTGGTGCCCTACATCGACTGGACACCGTTCTTCCAGGCATGGGAACTGGCCGGCAAGTACCCGGCCATCCTCACCGATGAGATCGTTGGTACCCAGGCCAGCGAGCTGTACCAGGACGCACGCGCGATGCTCGACCGCATCGTCAACGAGAAGTGGCTGCAGGCCAAGGCCGTGTTCGGCCTGTGGCCCGCCAACAGCATCGGCGACGACGTACGTGTGCAGCATCCCGATGGCGAGGCCACCCTGCACTTCCTGCGGCAACAGGTGGACAAGCCCGCCGAACGCCCGGATTTCTGCCTTGCCGATTTCATCGCCCCGGCCGACAGCGGCAAGCAGGACTGGATCGGCGCCTTCGCAGTCACCGCAGGCATCGGTATCGACGCGCACGTGGCCCGTTTCGAGGCCGACCACGATGACTACAACGCGATCCTGCTGAAGGCGCTCGCCGACCGCTTTGCCGAAGCACTGGCCGAACGCCTGCACCAGCGCGTACGCACCGGATTCTGGGGCTACGACCACGCCGAAACACTCGACAACGAAGCGCTGATCGACGAAAAGTACCGCGGCATCCGCCCCGCGCCCGGCTACCCCGCCTGCCCCGAACACAGCGAGAAGCGCCGGCTGTTCGACCTGCTGGACGCGGAAACCAACGCCGACATGCAGCTGACCGAGAGCTTCGCGATGCTGCCGACCGCGGCGGTGTCGGGCTATTACTTCAGCCACCCGCAGAGCCAGTATTTCGTGGTCGGGCGGCTGGGGCGCGAGCAGGTCACCGACTACGCACGCCGCAAGGGTGTGGACCGCGCCCAGGCCGAACGCTGGCTGGCGTCCAACCTCGACTACGATCCGGAATGATCCGCTGACAGGGCTGGCTTGGTGCTAGCCCTGCCCGCAAAGGCTCCAGAAGGGCCGGGTCATGCCCGGTTTCACGGTTGCAGAAGCACCTGCCGCAGCGACGGCAACAGCATGCGATTGCCGTATGCGCTGAGGTGGTCGCCATCGAAGTACAGCGGCCTGCCCTCCCGCTGCGCCGGGCACTGGGTGGCATCGCACAGCACCGGCAATGGGTCCCACAGCACCGCACCGGGCAGGCCATCGACCACCTGCCGCAGGCTGCCCAGCATGGGCGCACGCAGGGTGTCCATGGCCACGCGGGTGCTGTCCATGCCATTTCGGCAGACCTCGTTGCGTGCATTGAAACGGTCCGAACAGCGATAGGGCGGCGCCGGCAGCACCGGCTTGGGTGCTTCCAGCACAATCCGCACACCGCGCTCGGCCAACGGCTTCCACTGCGTGATCGACTCAGCCACTTCCGTCTCGCGTCCGGCGGCGGCTTCCGGCGTCAGTTCACCGGCCAACTGCGCCTGCGCATCGAACAATACGAACTGGTCGGACAGGCGCGGGATCCGCAATGACACGAGCACCACCACATCACCGGGCTGCGCCCGCTGCGTGATGTCGGCCAGCACGGCCGCATCGAACGCAGCGCAGCCAGCGCCGGCGCCTCGCCACTTCTGCAGGCTGATCTGCGGGCAGCCGCCACGGCCATACAGCGATACCTGCGTCCCGGTATCCAGAGCCAGTCGCTGCAGCAGTTCGATATAGGCCATGGCGTGCGAATCACCGGCAACGAACACCTGCGCCGGCACGCCTGCAACCGCCGGGCGGCTGCATTGGCCGCGGGCGAAGGTGCGTGCACTGCCCCCTTCGAAACGGTGCTTGCCGACGTCCAGCGCGCAGTCCGGGTAGTCGTGGGCCACGCTCTTGCCATTGGGGTACCAATCGGCGGGATGTCGACTCACCGTGCTCAACGAAAGCAGCGGCGCCTGCGCGTACAGCAGCATCTGCATGCCACCTGCAAGCAGCAGCACCACTCCACCGGTGCCTACCCAGCGTGCGGACGTCAGGCGCTGCGCGAGCGGTCCACGGAACGGTCGTTCCACCCAGCGCCAGGACAGCCAGGACAACACCACCACCAGTCCGACGGCGGCCGCCATCTGCGCCGGCGTCTGCAGGCCAACGGTCCAGCGCATCAGCACGAACACCGGCCAATGCCATAGGTACAGCGAATAGGAAAGCAGGCCGATGCGGCGCATCGGCGAGCTGGCCAGAAGACGGCCGATCCGCGCCTGCGGGTGATGATGGAGGGACCACAGCAGGCCGGCGGTGGCGAAGGCCGGCAGCAGGCCGTCTGGCCACGGCGAGTGGCCGGCGCGTGCGGACCACAGGGCCCACCCCAGCAGCGCCAGCGACAACGTGGCCAGCAGCGAGAACAATGGCGCACTGCGTTTTGCCAGTAGCCCCGTCAACGCAATGTGCGGCTCGCGCACATGCAGCAGCTGGAACAGCAGCACGCCCATGCCCAGCTGCCACAGACGGGTACTGGTGGCATAGAACGCCCAAGACGGCGGCGCCTCGCGCATGCCCAGCACGGCGGCATGCAACAGCGACGCCACACTGACCAGTGCAAACAGGCCCAGGCTGATCCAGCGCCCGTGCCGGCCGCGCGCCCAGGCCAGGAACAGCAGCGGGAACAGCAGGTAAAACTGCTCTTCCACACCCAGCGACCAGGTATGGGTATACGGATTGAACTCGGCTCTGGGCGCGAAATAGTCGTTGCCGATGGCCGCCAGCACCCAGTTGCTGAAACCGAAGAAGGCCATCAAACCGGTCTTGTCGCTGGCCTCGCTGAGCCAGGATTCGGGGATGAACAACACGCTTGCCACGGCGGTCAGCAGCAGGCAGGTCAGCAGCGCCGGGGCGATGCGGCGGATGCGGCGCGCATAGAAGCGCAGCATCGACTGCCCCAGCGAAAGCGCCGGCAACCGATGTACGGACGCGCTGACCACGAAACCGGAGATGACGAAGAACACGTCAACGCCGGTGAACCCGCCCGGCAGCCAGGCCGGGGCCAGGTGGAACACGATGACCGCCAGCACGGCGATCGCACGCAGACCATCGATATGCGGGAAATATCCGGGACTGCTTTCCTGCATGACCCTGCTCCTGACATGCAACGGGCGCCCTTCGGCGCCCAGTGCGTTCAACAATGGTCGCGTTGACTTACCAGACCAGGTCGTCGGGCACCTGGTACTGCGGGTCGGCGTAGGGATCGTCCTCGGCCGGCGCATTCGGGTCGACCTTCAACGCCACCGAAGCAGCAAACAGCGCTTCAGACTGGGCCAGAACATCGGCTGTCACCAGCAGGTAGCGGCCGTTGAGCTGGACCACGCCCAGTTCACCGGCGTTGAGTGCCTTGAGCTGCTCGGCAGTGACGTAGATGCGCTTGATCTTGCCGCCATACGGGAAGTGGCGCGCGATGTCGGCCGATTCGGCATTCAGGCTCTTGTCCTTCAGCAGTTCTTCCAGCTTCACCTTGGCCTCGCGGCGCTGGCGGGCCTCTTCCTGCTTCAGGCGCTCGGTCTCGATACGCTCTTCTTTTTCGCGCTGGGCACGGATCGCGTAAGCCTTGGCCAGATCCATTTCCTCGGCGGTTCGCGGCTTGCGCGGTCCCTGGCCCTGGCCACGCTGCTGGCCGGGCTTGCCCGGACCACCATTGCCATGCGCCCGCCGCTCGCCGGGCTTGTGTTCGCCCCTGCCAGCCTGCTGCGGCTTTCCATTGCCATTGCCACCCTTGCCCTGCGGGCGGCCATCACGGCGGGCGGCATCATTCTTGCGCTCGGGCTTGGGCGCGGGCTTGAAGCCCAGGCCCATCAGCTGGTCGCGGAGGGTATCGCTCATAGGATATGGATCAGTAGTGCGGCGGCGGCGGTTCGCTCGCCGGATCAGAAGAATTCAATGCATTGCGGACCTTGCCCAGGTCCTCCAGCAGCACGCGCAGGATGCCGGCATTACGGCTGCCTTCCATACGCGCGTCTGCAAGTGCATCGCTCAGTTCGGCCAGCGCGTGTTCCTGGAAGGACACGCGCATCTCCAGCTCGACCAGGCGCGCTTCCAGCGCCTGCTCGCGTTCGGTCGGTACTTCAGACATGCAGCGAACGCCCCCGGCCAATGCCGTAATACGCAAGGCCAGCGGCCTCGACTTCGGCCGGCTCGTACAGATTGCGGCCATCGAACACCACCGCATCCTTCAGCCGCTCGCGCAGCATCTGGAAATCGGGGCTGCGGAACTGCTTCCACTCGGTCACCACGACCAACGCATCGGCGCCCTGCAGCGCGTCGTCGGCGCTGTCACAGAACACCAGATCGTCGCGCTCGCCGAAGATCCGCTGCGATTCATGCATCGCCTCCGGATCGTAGGCGCGCACCGTCGCACCACCTTCCCACAACTGGGCCAGCAGGCGGCGGCTGGAGGCCTCGCGCATGTCGTCGGTATTCGGCTTGAACGCCAGGCCCCACACGGCAAACGTCCTGCCGCGCACGCCTTCGTCTTCGCCCTTGTCGTAGTGGCGCTGGATCAGGGCGAACAGGTGCCCCTTCTGCGATTCATTCACCGCCTCCACCGCGTTCAGCAGCTTCGGCTCCAGGCCGGCCTGCTGCGCGGTGCGGGCCAGTGCCTGCACATCCTTGGGGAAACACGAACCGCCGTAACCGGCACCCGGATAGATGAAGTGCCAGCCGATGCGCGGGTCCGAACCGATGCCCTGGCGGACCTGCTCGACGTCGGCTCCGACACGCTCGGCGATGTTGGCGATTTCATTCATGAACGAAATCTTGGTCGCCAGCATTGCATTGGCGGCGTACTTGGTCAGCTCGGCCGAACGCACGTCCATCTCCACCACGCGATCGTGGTTGCGATTGAACGGTGCGTACAGGCGACGCATCACGGCGACCGACTCGGCGCTGGTCGCACCGATGATGATGCGGTCAGGCCGCATGCAGTCGGCAACGGCGTCGCCTTCCTTCAGGAATTCAGGGTTGGACACCACATCGAAGGCGATATCAGCGCCACGTGCTGCCAGTTCCTCGGCAATGGCCGCACGCACCTTGTCGGCGGTGCCTACCGGCACCGTCGACTTGTTGACCACCACGGTCGGCACCGAGATGTACCGGCCAATGGTGCGGGCCACGGCCAGCACGTACTGCAGGTCCGCGCTGCCATCCTCGTCCGGCGGCGTGCCCACGGCGATGAACACCACCTGGCCGTGGCCGATGGCGGTCGCCGCGTCGGTGGTGAACACCAGCCGTGACGCGGCATGGTTGGCCTTCACCATCGGCTCCAGGCCGGGCTCGTAGATCGGGATGATGCCCCGGTTGAGGCCATCCACCTTGGCCTGGTCGATATCGACACAGACCACCTGGTGGCCGACGTCGGCCAGGCAGGTGCCGGTCACCAGACCTACATAACCGGTACCAAAAATCGCAACGCGCATATCCGTGCTGACTCCGTGGTGGCTTACGGCAGAACGCCCAGCAACTCGACGTCGAAGGTCAGGGTGGCGTTCGGACCGATCGGACCACCCGGGGTGCCGTTCTCGCCGTACGCCAGTTCACCCGGGATCCAGAAGCGGTACTTCGAGCCGACCGGCATCAGGGCCACGCCCTCGGTCCAGCCCTTGATGACCTGGTCCAGACCGAATTCGGCCGGACCACGACCTGCGGAACTGTCGAACACCGTGCCGTTGAGCAGCTTGCCTTCGTAGTTCACGCGCACCTTGCTGGACGGCAACGGACGCTCGCCGCTGCCCGGGCGGATCACCTGGTACTGCAGGCCCGACGGGGTGGTCACCACGCCCGGCTGGGTCTTGTTCTTGGCCAGGAATGCGTTGCCTTCCTGACGGTTGGTCTGCGCAGCCTGTGCGGCCTTGGCCTGCATTTCGGCCTGCTTGGTGCCCATGAACGCCTGGATGGTGGCAGTGGCGTCAGCTTCGGTCATCTTCGGCTGGCCCTTGCTCAGGCCAGTGTTGATCGCGTCAAACAGCGAGGCGGTATCGATATCGTCCTTCAGCTGTGCCAGCGACGGACCCACCGAATAGGCGCCGATCATCTGCGCGACCTTGACCCGGTCGACCTTCGCCGGCTGCGAGCCCGGCGCGACGCCCGGCACCTGCTGGCCGCTGCGGGCCATCACTACCTGGCGCAGCGCGGCATCGGTCGCCTTGGCCTGTTCCTGGGTGATCTGCGGCTGCAGGCCTTCGAAGGAACGTTCCACGGCGGTGCGCAGCGCGGCCGCATCGATTTCATCGGCGATCGGCGCGAACGACTTGGCCACATCCAGGCCAATGGCGTAGCCGAGCTTCTGCTTGGGGGAATTCAAGGGTGCGGTCTCCTTGGCGGCCGAGGGAGCGGCCGGTTGTTGCGACAGGGCGACACCGGAGGTGCCCATCGCCAGAATCAGAACCGACGCCGCGGCGCCGCGCATTCCCATTTTCATTCGCTGCATTCCTGGAAGTGACTGGACGCCGACGTCGGCGCGAAAACACGTATTGTCGCACGCATGCCGTCGATGTCGAGGCATCCGTGCCGGCATTCAATGTACAGCCGGTGCCGCAAGCGCCTTGTCGATGGCCGCTTTCAGCTGCGGATCATCCGGGGTGACCTTGCTGGCGAACTGGGCAATGACCTGGCCATCGCGCCCGACCAGATACTTGTGGAAATTCCACGCGGGCGCCACACCGGTGGCGGCGGTCAAGCGCTGATACAGCGGCGTGGCCTGCGCACCGGTCACGTGCACCTTTTCGAACATCGGGAACTTCACGCCATAAGTAAGCGTGCAGAAATCCTGGATCTGCTTTTCGTCACCGGGCTCCTGCCCCTTGAAATCGTTGGACGGGAAGCCGAGCACTGCAAATCCCTTGCCGGCGTACTGCTTCTGCAGCGCTTCCAGACCTTCGTACTGTGGGGTATAGCCGCACTTGCTTGCCGTATTGACCACCAGCAGCACCTGGCCGTGGTAACGCTGCTGCAGATTGACCTGCTGCTTGCCCGCCAGCGGCCGATACGACAGATCCAGCAGATCGGCGGCAAACGCGCCGGCCGACGTGGCCAGGCCTGCGGCCAGCAGGGTCAACAGGGACAGGCCGCGAAGGCGGCGGGAGGAGGCAGTCGACAAGGGCATGGGAGACGTTCCGCGGTAGCCGTTCCAGGGGTCCGGCCGTGGCCGGCCGGGAATCGGCCGAACTATAGCACCGGGGTCTGCACCCCTCTGGAGCACAGGCGCCGTTGCGCTTTGCACGGCGTGGCGGAAGTCGCTGGCAGCGCGCCCCAGCCCTCGGCTGATGACATAGCATGGACATGGCTGAATGGGAGGCTGGCCAAAAGCGGCCCTCCGAGATTTCGCTTTCCCAATGAAAATCAAATAGTTGAATGATTATTTCGGTGCCATGACCACCCCTGCCATCAGTTGGGTAGGGGCAGGACTTGCACACAGGCGTGCCGGTGTTATAGTTGCATACAACACCAGTCACCTGAGACAGGGGGAACCATGAACACCCGGATGCGTCGCAGCCTCACCGCCCCCGCGGTCACCGCGGTATCAACCCTGTTCGTCCTGGTCTGGCTGGCCATGCCGGCACCACCGGCCGCTTCCTCCCCCGCCCTCTCCGAAGACAGCACGCAGGATGCAGCAGTACCCCCGGCAGGGAATGCCGCTCCCTCCCCCTCCCCCCCGCGTCGGCTGCACAGCTCCCTGTCCATGCCGTATTTCTCGTTCGCACAGCCGCTGACCCCACGGAGCTGAATATGAGCGACATCCAGTGGAGCGACGGCGCTCCCATCTACCGCCAGCTGAAGGAACGCGTGATCGCCATGATGCTTGACGGAATCCTCAAGCCGGGCGATGCCCTTCCTTCGGTGCGCCAGGTGGCCGCCGATTACCAGCTCAATCCCATCACCGTTTCGCGCGCCTACCAGGAGCTGGCCGATGAAGGCCTCGTCGAGAAGCGCCGCGGTCTGGGCATGTTCATGACCGAACAGGCGGCCACGCAGCTGCGCAGCAGCGAGCGCGAACGCTTCCTCAACGAAGAATGGCCGGCCGTTCTGGAGCGCATCCAGCGACTGGGCCTGAGTCTCGACGAATTGTTGCCCCAGGGGAAATTCTGATGAATGCCAGTCCCACTACCGCTGTGCCAAGCGACGCTGTCATTACCGCCCGAGGCCTTCGCAAGGCCTACAAGAACACGCTCGCGCTCGACAACGCCAGCTTCTCCATACCGGCCGGCCGGATCATCGGCCTGATCGGCCCCAATGGTGCCGGCAAGACCACCGCGCTGAAGGCGGTGCTCGGCCTGACCTCGGTGGAAGGCGAGCTGAGCGTGCTTGGCCGTGACCCGCGCGCGCATCGCGACGATCTGATGAATGACATCTGCTTCATCGCCGATGTCGCCGTGCTGCCGCGCTGGCTGAAGGTGCGTGAGGCGATCGACTTCGTCGCCGGCGTGCACCCCCGCTTCGACCGTGCCCGTTGCGAGCGTTTCCTGGCCAACACAAAGCTGCAGCCCAAGCAGCGCGTGCGTGAACTGTCCAAGGGCATGATCGTGCAGCTGCACCTGGCCCTGGTGATGGCCATCGACGCCAAGGTGCTGGTGCTGGACGAACCCACGCTCGGCCTGGACATCCTGTACCGCAAGGAGTTCTACCAGCGCCTGCTGGAAGACTACTTCGACGAGCAGAAGACCATCATCGTCACCACCCACCAGGTGGAGGAGATCGAGCACATCCTCACCGACGTGATGTTCATCCGCGATGGCCGCATCGTGCTCAACGCGGAAATGGACGAGGTCGGCGAGCGCTATACCGAACTGCTGGTCGGCGCCGATCAGCTTGAAACCGCCCGCGCACTGAAGCCCATCGACGAGCGCAGCCAGGCCTTCGGCAAGACCGTCCTGCTGTTCGACGGGGTGCCACGCAGCCAGCTGGCCAGCCTGGGCGAAACCCGCAACGCCGGCCTTGCCGATCTGTTCGTCGCTGTCATGAAGGGGACCTACGCATGAATGCCGTCAACCATCCTGTCAGCCCTGCAGGCACCCTGCGCTGGCTGCTCAAGCGCGAATACTGGGAAAACCGCGGTGGTTTCCTGTACGCCCCGGTGATCGCCGGCATCGTTTCGCTGCTGATGAGCGGCATCGGCATCGGCCTGGGCCTGTTCGCCCTGCATCGTGCCGCGCGCGATGGCGGCCTGCACATCGACGGCGAGAGCGTGAACATCAATGGTCTGGATCTGGCCGTGCTGACCCGCGACATCAGCGCCAAGGACATGGCCGACCTGGGCAACGGCCTGGACCTGGCGATGGTACTGACCTCGTCATGGCCGCTGATCGTGCTCGCGTTCGTGGTGTTCTTCTACTGCCTGGGCGCGCTGTATGACGACCGCCGCGACCGCAGCATCCTGTTCTGGAAGTCGCTGCCGCTGTCGGATACCCAGACCGTGCTGTCCAAGGTGTTCAGTGCACTGATCGTCGCACCGCTCATCGCCATCATCGCGTCCAGCCTGACCCTGCTCGTGTTCATGCTGGTGCTGTGCCTGGTGGTGGTCTCCCATGGCGGTGACGCGATGCAGCTGATCATCGGCCCGGCCAACCCGATGAGCCTGGTGCTGGGCATGTTCGTGTCCATCCCGGTATACGCCCTGTGGGCGCTGCCTACTGCCGGCTGGCTGCTGCTGTGCTCGGCGTGGGCACGGAGCAAGCCGTTCCTGTGGGCGGTGATGCTGCCGCTGTTCGCCGGCATCATCGTCAGCACCACCAAGCTGATGCACCTGTTCGACCTGACCACCGGCTGGTTCTGGCAGCACATCGTCGGTCGCCTGCTGTTGGGTGCGATGCCGGGGATGGACCTGCTGTACCGCGCCGGCGGCGAATCCAGGCAGGATCTGAACTCGATCGTCGCCCTGATGTCGCCCGCCGCGCAGCTGAAGTCGCTGGCAATGCCCGGCCTGTGGATCGGCGCGGCCTTCGGCGTGGCCTTCATCTTCATCGCCATCCGCCTGCGCAAGCGCGCTGGCGAAATCTGATCTTCAACCTGGAGGCACCACCCATGCGTTCCTTGATTGCCTGTAGTGCGCTGTTGCTGTTGCCCTTGTCGGCGCTGGCCGCCGATGCACCGAACTGCAAGTTCTCCGCGCCGCGCGCGCTGAAGATCGACACCGCCGGCGCCAAGGCGGTGGTGTTCGAGATCAACCAGCATGACCTGAAGGTGGTCGCCAGCGCTGGCGGTGGCCAGCTCGAGGGCCGCGCCTGCGCGTCCAACAAGGACTGGCTGGACCAGCTGGTGCTGGACCAGCGGCGCGTGGGTGACAAGCTGGTGGTAAGCCTGCGCCGCGACAGCCGCGGCTCGCTGTCGATGGGCAACAACTATGCCTGGCTGGACATCCGTGGCAGCGTGCCGGACAACCTGCCGCTGCAGTTCAAGATCGGTTCCGGCGATGGCAGCATCGAGAACGCGCAGTCGCTGAGCATGGACGTGGGCTCCGGTGATGGCATCGCCCGCGGCACCCGCGGCAGCGTGCATGCCGCCGTGGGTTCGGGCGACCTGGACGTTGATGGCGCCGCATCGTTCAACCTGCTCTCGCTGGGTTCGGGCGACGTCAACGCCCGCAACATCGGCGGTGATGCCAGCGTCGGCACCGTCGGCTCCGGTGACCTGAAGGTGACCGACGTGCGTGGCAACGCGCGGCTGGATACCGTCGGCTCCGGCGACATCGGCTTCAAGCAGGTGCAGGGCAACCTCGAGATCGGTGTGGTCGGCTCCGGCAATGTCGAGATCGAGCAGGTCGGCGGCAATGTCCGTGTACGCAGCCACGGCTCGGGTGATATCGATGTCGATGGCGTGCGCGGCAACCTCACCGTCGAGCACAGCGGCAGCGGCGACGTCCAGCACCGCAGTGTGGCCGGCACCGTCACCCTGCCCCGCGGCAAGTAACGCCCAACCATCCGATTCGAGGGGAATGCCATGAACCTGCTGCGCCTGCTGCCTGCTGCCCTGCTGTGCCTGCCACTGATCGCCTGTGGCGACACCTCCAGCCCCGACAAGACCGCCGGCAAGGCGGTGGCCGAGACCGCCGGGGGCGTCGGCCAGACCGTCAAGGAAGCGATGGACGACGCCCGCAAGGAAATTGCCGAGGGCAACATCAAGATCTCCGCTGACAACCAGCCGCGCGCGGAGATCACCCCGCAGGGACAGCTGCTGATCGGCGGCAAGCAGGTAACGCTGGACGAGGGCCAGCGCCGCCAGCTGCTCGATTACCGCGGCCATGTGGTGGCGGTGGCGATGGACGGCATGGATGTGGGCCTGGCGGGCGCCAAGCTCGGTGCCAACGCTGCCGGTGAAGCACTGAAGGGCATCTTCAGCGGCGACAGCGAAGGCATCGAGAAGCGGATCAACGCCGAGGCCGCCAAGATCGAGGCGCAGGCCAAGCGCATCTGCGACCGCATGCCGGCCATGCTGGCCAGCCAGCAGGCCCTGGCGGCCTCGCTGCCGGCGTTCAAGCCCTACGCCACGATGGACCAGAGCGATGTGGACGACTGCGGCAAGGACACCGTCGTCAACCGCTGACCCTGTGACAGATCAGCGCACCCGGCCGGCAGCGCGCAGGCGTTGCCGGCCGCTGCGCCCCGGCGGGCTTACAATGGCGCCCCCGGATGCACTTCATTGAACCGCCATGAAAAAGCTGTTTCTGCTGCTGGCCGCCCTGCTCTGCCTGGGCCTGGTCGGCTGTGACCAGGATTACCGCAACCACCGCGCCGAGCGCGGCAAACCGAAGATCTCGGTCAGCGAAAGCATCGTGACCGTGCGCCGCCAGCCGGCGCCGAACATCATCATCCTGCCCGACGGTCAGATGAAGATCGACGAGATCCTGATCCCGCTGAACGCCGAGCAGAAGCACATGCTGCAGACGATGTTCGGCACGCTGCAGGTGCTGCGCCAGAACACGCTGGTGGCCGCACCGGCCGACCCCAACATGCAGCCGGTGAAGATCGTGCCACCGGAAGGCATGCAGGTGATTCCGCCGGACCTGGTGCAGACCATTCCCGAGTTCAAGGATTACACCGAGACCTTCGGCAACATCGTCGCCGACCGTCGCTGAAACGAGAACGCCGCCCTCCCGGGCGGCGTTTCCGTTTGTAGAGCCGAGCATAGGCTCGGCTCTACAGAGTGCAGATTGCAGATCAGCCGCCGGCACCACCGCCACCAGCCTGGATGCCACCGGCGGTCAACGCGGCCGGGTCCAGCAGCCGGCGCAGCTCGGCTTCGGCCAGGCCACTGTCTTCCAGCGCCACGTCCAGCACCGGGCGCTGTTCCTTGTAGGCACGCTTGGCGATGGCTGCGGCTTTCTCGTAGCCGATGATCGGGTTCAGCGCGGTCACCAGGATCGGATTGCGTGCCAGCGCTTCGGCCACACGGTCTTCGCGCACCTTCAGGCCGGCAATGGCGCTGTCGGCCAGCAGGGTCGACACATTGGCCAGCAAGCCGATGCCATCGAGCAGGTTCACCGCGATCAGCGGCAGCGTCACATTGAGCTGGAAGTTGCCGGTCTGGCCGGCCACGGTAATCGCCGTGTGGTGGCCGATCACCTGTGCGCAGGCCATCACCGTCGCCTCCGGAATCACCGGATTGACCTTGCCCGGCATGATCGAGGACCCCGGCTGCAGTGCCGGCAGTTCGATCTCGCCCAGGCCCGCCAGCGGACCGGCATTCATCCAGCGCAGATCGTTGGCGATCTTGATCAGGGCCACCGCCAGCGCATTGAGCTGGCCCGACAGTTCCACCGCGTCGTCCTGCGCGGCCAGGCCTTCGAACTTGTTCTCGGCGCTGTCGAACTTGAAGCCGGTATGCTGCTTCAGTGCCTTGGCCACCTGCGCACCAAAGCGCGGGTCGGCATTGATGCCGGTGCCGATGGCGGTACCGCCCAGCGGCAGGCGGCGCACGCGCTTGAGGCTGTCCTCGATGCGCTCCTGTGCCGAGGCCAGCTGCGCCGACCACGCACCGAATTCCTGTTCGAAGGTCAGCGGCATCGCGTCCATCAGGTGGGTGCGGCCGGTCTTGACCACCTTGCGCAGGCTGCGGCCCTTCTTGTCCAGGGTTTTGCGCAGGTGCACCAGCGCCGGCAGCAGTTGTTCGTGCGCGGCCAACACGGCCGACACCCGCAGCGCCGTCGGAATCACATCGTTGGAGCTCTGCCCCTGGTTGACGTGATCGTTCGGGTGCACCGTGGTCTTGCCTGCCTTGCCGGCGCGGTTGGCCAGCGTGGCGATGACCTCGTTGGCATTCATGTTCGAGGAGGTGCCCGAACCGGTCTGATAGACGTCGATCGGGAACTGCGCGTCCCACGTACCGTCCGCCACTTCGGCGGCGGCAGACTGGATCGCCTTGGCCACCGTCTTGGGCAAGTGGCCCAGCTCGGCGTTGACGCCGGCGGCGGCTCCCTTGACCAGGCCCAGTGCGCGGATGAAGCCGCGCGGCATGCGCTGGCCCGACACCGGGAAATTCTGTACAGCGCGCTGGGTCTGCGCCCCCCACAGGGCGTCGGCAGGCACCTGCAGCTCGCCCATGCTGTCGTGCTCGATCCGGAAACCCTTGGGGACGCTCTTGCTTGCAGCTTTGCTCATTGCATCAACTCCGCACTACTTCGGTTGGGGAAAGGGAAGCGGCGGCTGGCAGGGTGTCGCTTCCCGGGCTGGCGGCTGCGACAACGATACTCCCTTGTCCGCAGCGTGGGATGGCGAGGACGGGCCAGATCGTTTCATCCGCAGGGCCGATTGTGTTGTAGAGCCGAGCCCACGCTCGGCTGCATCTGCGGTCTGGCGTCTGAGGAGCAGCCGAGCGTAGGCTCGGCTCTACAGGGCGCTCCCGCCCGGCACGTCGTAGAATATGGCCCCCGCCGCTCGCCCTTCCCTGCCGACATGTCCGAATCCGCCCTGCTCGCCCTGTCCCCGCTCGATGGCCGCTATGCCGGCAAGGTCGACGCCCTGCGCCCGATCTTCTCCGAGTACGGCCTGATCAAGGCCCGTGTCACGGTCGAAGTGGAGTGGCTGCTGGCCCTGGCCGCCGAGCCGGGCATCGTCGAGCTGGCCGCGTTCTCCGACGCCGCCATCGTCCGCCTGCGTGCGCTGGCCAGCGGCTTCAGCCCGGCCCAGGCCGCGCGCGTGAAGGAGATCGAGCGCACCACCAACCATGACGTCAAGGCGGTGGAGTACTTCATCAAGGAGCAGTTGAAGGACGATGCCGAGCTGGCACCGGCGCTGGAGTTCGTGCATTTCGCCTGCACCAGCGAAGACATCAACAACCTCAGCTACGGCCTGATGCTGGAACAGGCCCGGCGCGACGTGGTGCTGCCGACCCTGGACGGCATTGCGACCGCCCTGCGCACCCTGGCCCATGCCCAGGCGGGCCAGCCGATGCTGTCGCGCACCCACGGCCAGACCGCCTCGCCGACCACCCTGGGCAAGGAGCTGGCCAACGTGGTCGCGCGCCTGGAGCGCCAGCGCCGGCAGATCGCCGCGGTCGAACTGACCGGCAAGATCAACGGCGCGGTCGGCAACTACAACGCGCACATCGCCAGCTACCCGGACGTGGACTGGCCGGCCTTCGCCGAGCGCTTCGTCACCGGCCTGGGCCTGGTGTTCAACCCGTACACCACGCAGATCGAGCCGCACGACAACATCGCCGAGATCGGTGATGCCGCCCGTCGCGCCAACATCATCCTGATCGACCTGGCCCGCGACATCTGGGGTTACGTCTCGCTGGGCTACTTCAAGCAGCGCTTGAAGGAAGGCGAGGTCGGTTCTTCGACGATGCCGCACAAGGTCAACCCGATCGATTTCGAGAACGCCGAAGGCAACTTCGGCATCGCCAACGCGCTGTTCGAGCATTTCAGCGCGAAGCTGCCGATCAGCCGCTGGCAGCGCGACCTGACCGATTCCACCGTGCTGCGCGCGCTGGGCACCGCATTCGGCCACAGCCAAGTGGCGCTGGATTCGCTGGCCAAGGGCCTGGGCAAGCTGGAAGTGAACCCGCAGCGCCTCGACGCCGATCTGGATGCGGCCTGGGAAGTGCTGGCCGAAGCCGTGCAGACGGTGATGCGCCGCCATGGCCTGCCGAATCCGTACGAGCAGCTGAAGGCACTGACCCGCGGGCAGGGCATCACGGCCGAGTCGATGCGCACGTTCGTGCAGGGGCTGGAGCTGCCGGCGGATGCCAAGCAGCGCCTGCTCGACATGACCCCGGGCAGCTATACCGGCCTGGCCGAGTCGCTGGCGAAGAAGATTTAAGGGTTTTCCTTGCGGCGGCGGCCGCGGGCGCTGCCTGCGGCAGGCTTGTACTGCCAGGGCAACGGCAACGGCAACGTCAAAAGCGGCTCTGGATTGCTGCTAGCTGGGCGGGCCGGGATGGGCCAGCGGGACACGCCGTGAACCTGTGGTGGTCAAGTACTTCTGGACACTCCCAAAGGGAGTTCAGGCCACCTGCACTTCACGGAGCGCAGGTGGCACAAGGCCGTTGGCACTGTGCAGCCGACGGTGGTT
>RCUO01000086.1_pt1 | contig 68221 bp, 57 predicted proteins | sample 2166161 | NCBI WGS metagenome assembly RCUO01 (sample SAMN09932617, study PRJNA488358) | compost metagenome | feature: garden; material: soil; isolation source: compost soil in cyclohexanecarbonitrile-enriched culture | place: Germany: Experimental Botanical Garden Goettingen | collected 2016-01-27
TCAGGTACTTTTTGATCAGGTCGATGACGCGTTTATCCTCGATCTGTTTGCGCAGTAAGTTCAAAAGAAGCTCATGGTTCAACGTGTCAAAGTATTTCGACAGGTCGATTTCAACCGCTTGTCCATAGCCCTGCTCGGCGTACGTTTTGACTTTCCGGATGGCCTGTTGCGCACTTCGACCCCGGCGGTAGCCATAACTTCCATCCGAGAAAAGTGATATGTGATTTCTGTTCGTCAGACCGAGGGTTTGCCTCCGGCTTCCTTCAGATTCCGCCTCGCGGCGGACACCCTTGCCTTCAGCTAACAGTTCCTACTGCCGAGCCTGTAGCGGACTTTCACCGCCTAGTTATCGCCCATGCCGGGCGCACTACAAGATAAAAGCGTTCCGGCAAATGCCGGAACGCTTTTATCGTTCATGAGAAGTACTTGGCGGCCCTTCCCCACCGGTTAACGGAACATTCCCCATAGGCGAAGCAGGTGAAACGTATTGTTCGGATCGATCCGCTGATCGATGACGAACCGGACAATGGCATCCTCCTGACCCGGAGTCAGCCGTTCTCCCAAAATGCCACAGGCGTTTCGGACCAGTCTGCGAACGGTGCCGGGGTCCTGAAGATGCTGCTTGTTCACCCCGTTGATCAAGTTTTTAACCCGCTCCTTGGTTGACGGATTTTTCATTTTCGTCTTGATCCGATCCACCAGCTGCGGGCTGATTCCATACTGAACATATCCCAAACGGTAGCACCTCCCCTCATATCCATCTTTTCCAGTATATGAAGGCCGGGCCGCCGATTGACTTCAATCGATCAGATCGCCCTGAAAAATTTGCTCTTTCTGCAAATACCCGCGCAGCGGCGCATATTCGGCCGAGGTCCAGAAGGAGCCGTCCCTGAGAAGCGCTGCCGCATCGTCGCGCGCCTGCTCCAGAACGGCAAAATCCGCCGTCAGATCGGCCAGCCTGAATTCCGGCAGACCGCTCTGCTTCGTGCCGAAGAAATCGCCCGGCCCCCGAAGCTCCAGATCCCGCCGGGACACCTCGAAACCGTCGTTGGTCTCGGTCATGGCGGTCATCCGCTCACGCCCCTGCTCCGACTTCGGATCTGCCACCAGTACACAGTAGGAGGCATGCTCACCGCGGCCCACCCGGCCTCGGAGCTGATGAAGCTGGGACAGGCCGAACCGGTCAGCGTCCACGATGATCATCAGGGTGGCGTTGGGCACATCGACACCGACTTCGACGACGGTGGTGGATACAAGTACCTGCACCTCATTGCTGTAAAAAGCCCGCATTACCTCGTCCTTCTCGGCCGGCGTCATTCGGCCGTGCAGAAGACCTACACGATAGCCTGGAAAGGCTCCGCTAAGCTGAATATGGAGATCAATCGCGTTCTGGACGTCGAGCTTGTCCGACTCTTCGATCAATGGACAAATGACATAGGCTTGTCTCCCTTGATCGACCTCGCGGCTGATGAAATTGAACACCCGCTCCATCTTGTCCGGCTTGACCCAATAGGTTGAAATGGGAATCCGCCCCTTCGGCCGCTCGGACAAGGTGGAGACATCCATATCGCCGAAGACGGTAATCGCCAGCGTCCGGGGGATCGGCGTTGCAGTCATCGTCAGCACATCGGGATTGTAACCCTTTCGGCGGAGGATGCTTCGCTGGTTCACGCCGAAGCGATGCTGCTCGTCGGTCACAACCATGCCCAGCTCCCGGAAGAACACATCCTCCTGGATCAGCGCATGTGTTCCGACGATGACGTCCACAAGTCCCATCTGAAGTGAAGCCAGCAGATCCTTCCGTTTGCGGCCGGTAATGCTGCCCGTCAGAAGAGCGACGGAAATGCCGAACGGCTCGAACATGGCTTGCAGCGAACGGCTGTGCTGCTCGGCCAGAATCTCTGTCGGCACCATCAGCGCACCCTGGAAACCGGAACGAACCGAAGCGAACAGCGCAATTGCCGCGAGCGCCGTTTTACCCGAACCGACATCGCCTTGAAGCAGCCGGTTCATGCAGTAAGGTGAGCGCATATCATGCAGAATTTCCAGCTCCGCCTGTTTCTGCGCATTCGTCAGTTCAAAAGGAAGGCTGCGCACGAACTGCCGGACTGTCGCGTTATCCACCGTATGCACTACGCCGTCCATCCGTCCACGGTTCAATGTCCGGAAGGCTTGCACCTTCAGCTGGAACAGGAACAGCTCCTCGTAGACCATCCGGCGCCGTCCCTGCTGCCCTTCGCGCGAGTCCTCCGGCTGATGGATCGTGGCAATCGCCCGTTTGCGGGGCATCAGCTCATGCTTCTGAATGATGAACTGGGGTAAAATTTCCGGTACAAGATCACCATACTGCAGCAGCGCCTGGGCAATCGTCTTGCGAAGCCAGCCCTGCGTGATCTTCCCGCCAACGGAGTATACCGGCTGCAGCGTTCCCGTCTTGCCCTCGCCCCGGTCCGGGAACTCGTAATCGGTAACCGTGATCTGCGAACGCTTCTGATCCCATTTGCCGCTGATGACCACATGCCGCCCGGGCGTCAGCTGTTCCCGCACATAATGCCGGTTGAACCAGGTTGCAGTGAACATCCACGGCTCCGCCATCATTTTGCAGCTGACCCGTGACTTCCCTCCGAACCGCTGCAGAACCGGAACCCCCATCACTTTGGCCTCAACGGTAACTTTGTCCCCATGCTTCACTTCACTGAGCGATTTTGGACGATAGTCCTCATAACGGAACGGAAAGTACTCCAGCAGATCCTGTACGGTATAGATATTAAAGGCGTGAAGCTCAAGTTTCTTTTGAGCGCTCACGCCGCCGATTTGATTAACCTCTATGCGATCCAGTGAAATAGTCATATGATTCATCATCCCTTAATCTCAAGCCGGCCATATAAAAACGGCAAGCGTGCCGTTTCCGACATGACTCCCCACAACAGGCCCTACATTGGTCAGCACTCGTTCCCTCAGCGTAAAATGCTGCGAGAGCTCCTGCAGGAACTCTTCAGCAGACGAAGGCTCGGCAGTATGCCCAACAGCGACATTGATGACGCTGACTCCGGGAAGGTCGGATTTGAACAGCTCGATCATCCGTGCCACCGCTTTCTTGCGGCCGCGGACTTTCTCCACGGCATAAATAATCCCTTCCTGATCAATAGACAGGATTGGTTTAATGTTAAGCAAGGTGCCGAGAATTGCCGAGGCTTTGCCGATCCGCCCGCCTTTTTGCAAATATTCCAGCGTGTCCACTAGAAAATAGAGCTTCCGCGACTGCCGCAGCGCTTCAACCGACTCCAGAATTTCTTCGGGAGATTTGCCTTCAGCGGATAGACGCGCAGCATGAACGACCAGCAGACCGAAGCCGTAAGAAGCGGAGAGCGAGTCATACACGGTAATCCGCTCTCCCTCTTCTTCAAGCATCGATTTGGCCAGAAGGGCGGATTGATACGTGCCGCTCAGGCCAGAGGAAATATGAAAGGACAGAATCTTGCTGTCCGGGTACTGTTCCATAATCCGGCGGTACGCATTCATGTATTCGACCGGCGAAGGCTGCGACGTGGTCGGCAGCTGGGAAGAACGGGGAAGGCGCTCATAGAACTGCTCCGGTGTCATGTCAATACCGTCACGGAAAGATTCTCCTCCGAACATGAGCGTAAGCGGCACAACCTCAATGCCAAGCTCGCTGGCCATCGAAGGCGGAATGTCAGAAGTGCTGTCGGTAACGATAACGGTTCGATTCATGGTTAACCTCCCCTGCGGAATACGCGTCTCCGTTTAAGCTTCTACGGAGAACAGATAGTAATAGATCGGCTGGCCGCCTTCATGAACCTCGACCTCAGCTTCCGGATAGTTGTCCGAAAGCCAGCCCGTCAGCGCCTCCGTAGAGGCAAAGTCTGCGTCTTGACCGGTCAGGATCGTTACGATCTCGTCGCCATTCTCCAGCATATTAGACAGCAGCGCCTGGCTGGCGCCCAGCATATCCTCTGCTGCAGCCACAATCTTGGAATTGGAAATACCGATATATTGACCGGATTTAATGTCCATCTCTTCAAACTTCGTATCCCTCACCGCATAGGTAACCTGTCCGGATTTCACATGGGATAAGGCTTCCAGCATACCTGAGGTATTGCTGTCCACTGTCTCATCCTCCTGGAAGGAGAACGCCGCGGCAATGCCCTGAGGAATGCTCTTGCTTGGAATAACGGTGATTTCGCGTTCGCCTTCCAGCAGTTCCTTCGCCTGCTGGGCGGCAAGTACGATATTCGAATTGTTCGGCAGAATGTATACATGCTTCGCCGATATCGAAGAGATCGCGTTCACGAAATCCTCCGTGCTGGGGTTCATCGTCTGGCCGCCGGCCAACACGACATCGACCCCAAGGCTCTTGAAGATTTCCGAGATGCCATCTCCCGAGGATACCGCAATGAAGCCATACGGAGCAAGGTCATCCGCAGGCGGAACGGCGGGTGCCGGCGCCGGGCTCTTCTCTTCCGGAATGTCTGCGAACACCTCCGGGCTTGGCGCAATGTCCATGCCCGCCGTCAGCAGATCCCGATGCTGCTCCCGCATGTTCAGGATATGAATTTGGGTAATTTCGCCGTACAAGAGCGCCAGATTCAGCACTTCACCCGGCGTCTTGGAATGAACGTGAACCTTGATGGTCTCGTCATCGGAGATGACGATGATGGAATCGCCGTTCACCGACAACGCTTTCCGAAATTCGTCTTCGTCGAAACGTGAAGTTGGTCCGGCACCGAGCAGACGGTTAATGAAGAATTCCATGTCATAGAGAAATTCAATGTCTTCCGTCGATAACTGGGACTGCGCTGAGGCCTGCACATGCACATGATTCGCTTCCGGCTTAACCAGTACGACAGCCGGTGCAGGCGCCGCTGTATCGGCAGCCGCTGCTTGTCCTACAGCCGGTGCAGCAGCTATTCCGCTTGTCAAATATTCAAAAAAGCCTTCATATATATAGACCAGACCCTGTCCGCCCGAATCCACAACGCCGACCTGTTTAAGGACCGGCAGCAGATCCGGAGTCGATGCCAGGGCTTCTTTCGCCTTGGCAAGCGTCTCAGTCATGACTTCCGTAACATCCGTAGTTCTTCTTGCCAAATACACGGCATGCCGGGCAGCTTCCTTGGCCACGGTCAGGATGGTTCCCTCCACTGGCTTGACTACCGCTTTGTAGGCGGTATCGACTCCTGTCTGCAGCGCGGCTGCAAACTGTTGAGAGTTCAGTTCCTCATATTGGGCGGCATAGCGGCCAAACCCCCGAAACAGCTGGGACAGAATAACTCCCGAATTACCGCGGGCGCCCATCAAAAGCCCCTTGGACAGAACGCCGGCACACTGGCCGATCGACGCAGAGTTGTTGCTGCGAAGCTCTCTCGCTCCCGCCGTCATGGTCAGATTCATATTGGTACCCGTATCCCCGTCCGGAACCGGAAAAACATTCAGGGAATTGACGTGCTCCGCATGCTGCTGCAGTTTGTCCGCGCCGGCCAGCACCATCGCGGTAAAATCCATTCCGTTAATCGAACGCTTGGTCAATGAGAATTCCCCTTCCTAACCTTCTTGCCTTGCATCATTAACCCAAATAGGACATAATGCACTAATCTATATTGTACTATAACGGCTGAGAGAAATAAATGTTTTTGGGTCTGTTGACGAAGCATTTTTCATTGTGATATTATAGTCAGGTATTGTTTTATTGCAGGTGAAAGCAATAAGGAGGTGTAATGATGTCCCGTAAATGTGCTGTAACTGGCAAGAAACCGAGCAGCGGTAACCACGTATCCCACGCCAACAACCGCAACCGTCGCTCCTGGGGAGTTAACGTTCAGAAGGTTCGCGTTCTGGTGAATGGCAAACCGAAGCGTGTATACGTAAGCACCCGTGCCCTGAAATCCGGTAAAGTTGAGCGCGTATAATTCGCTGCTTACCGCTTCCATTATGAATTTCAACTAGCAGAAACGCCTGTCGGCGTCTTATTAGACGCCCGAGCGTTTCTCGTCAAATATAAGATTCTTTATAAGCTAGCGCCTATAGTCTCTTATATTTCAAAAAGCACCCTTTACATTTCGTAAGGTGCTTTTTTTCATGTTCCCCTATTGTGTTGCCTTCCGTCAGTTTTTCTGAAAAGTATTCAAGATCGCCTTCACAAATCCACCCAAAAATTTTGGCAGCTTGAATGTATAAAATTTCATATTTCACCCTCCGATCAGTGCTGCAGCCTTTTCTCTCCACGCAAAAAAGGCTACATGAGATTCCTGCTCATGTAACCATATCTATGCGGCTGCAACTTGGCCTATACCTTATGAGAGGCGCCCAAAATTTGCCGCGGTCAGCGGTTCTCCGCCGCCGCGCGTATTGCAGATATCGCCGCTGCCCGGTCCTTGCGGCCGAATACGGCATTGCCGGCAACCAGCACGTCGGCGCCTGCCTCTGCAACGAGCGGGGCCGTAGACTCGGAGATTCCCCCGTCAACCTCAATGCGAAGATCATGACCGATTGCATTCGCCCAATTACGGATCTCCCGGATTTTATTCATCGTACCCGGTATAAAGGCTTGTCCGCCAAAGCCCGGATTGACCGTCATCACAAGCACCAGATCGACATCACCCAAGATTTCCTTAATCGCAGAAGCAGGGGTTGCAGGATTGATTGCCACACCTGCCAATATCCCATGTTCCTTGATCTGATGAATCACCCGGTGCAGATGCACGCACGCTTCGGCGTGAACCGTGATGACCCCCGCGCCGGCTGCGGCAAAATCGGAGATGTAGAGCTCCGGCTTCTCGATCATGAGATGAACGTCAAGCGGAAGGGTCGTATGAGCCTTGACCGCCTTGACGATCGGCGGTCCGAGCGTAATGTTGGGCACAAAATGGCCGTCCATTACATCGACATGAATCCAGTCCGCACCGGAGGCCTGTGCTTCGGCCACTTCAGCGCCCAGAGCGGCAAAATCCGCCGACAACAGAGATGGAGCAATCTTGATCATCTTAGTTAGTACCTCCGCTTCTTGTCTTTCATTTCATTGAAGAACAGCTTGTAATGCTGGTAGCGGCTATCTGCGATCTCCCCGTTCTCCACGGCTTCGACAACCCGGCAGCCGGGTTCATGGGTATGGGTGCAGCCACGGAATTTGCATTCCTCGGAGTAAGAGATGAATTCCCGGAAGCAGGTGGACAACTCTTCCACGCCCAGTTCCAGGAAATCCAGCTGGCTGAAGCCCGGCGTATCGGCTACATATCCCCCGCCACCGATATCCATAAGCTCTACATGGCGGGTCGTATGCCGCCCGCGGCCTAGCCGCAGGCTGATTTCGCTCGTCTCCAGCGTAAGCCCCGGAACGATCCGGTTAAGCATCGAGGATTTGCCGACGCCCGACTGGCCAGCGAACACGCTGACCCTGCCTTCAAGCTTCCTCCGCAGCTCCTCGCTGCCGTCACCTGTCCTCGAGCTGGTCACAAGCACTTCGTAGCCGATCTTTTCATACAGACGCTTCACAAGTGCCGTTCCTTCTTCTTCGTCATCTGCAAGATCCCGTTTGGTCAGCACGATCAAGGTCTCCAGACCGGCATGCTCGATGTGGACCAGAAATTTATCAAGCAGTTGGAGATTCAGATCCGGCTCGCGGATCGAGAACAGCAGTACGGCTAGCTGAACATTTGCCACCGGAGGACGGATCAGCTCCGATTCTCTTGGTCCGATCTCGTCAACCGTCCCTTCGCCGTTCTCGGTCAGCGAATACACAACCCGATCTCCAACAAGCGGTGATTGGCCCCTTTTCTTGAATATCCCGCGGGCCCGGCATTGAACAGGCTCATCTACGGAGGCAATTTCCCCCTCTCGGAGCGGACTCACGTAGTAATAGCCGCTTAAAGCTTTGACGATTATGCCTTCAGGCATGGTTTAAGCCTTCCTCTCCTCGATTTGGCGGGAACCAACCGAATAGCATTGAAGCTACTGCTTCTTAACATTACCGTTGCCTTTATCATGTCCCTTTCCGGAATTGCCCACTGTGGCGCTCGCTGTCTCCGCACTAGCCCCGCCAGCGTCGTCGCTTGCCGGCTGTTCGCCTGCAGGAGCAGTCACAGCCGGATCGGCGGACGGTTCAACGCTGACAGGCGTTTCGGTCGGTGTCTGAGTCGGTGAAGGGGAAGGTGAAGGGTTGACCGGTGAAGGTTCCGGAACCACTACCGTTCCATTCTTGGCGTCATTGTACGGGATGGTATAAGTATCGTAATATTCACCGTTTCTGTATACGGTAACCGCACCATCCTTGTTCGGAGCGAGCACCAAATTCACCGACAGCACCTGTGTCCGGCTGATCGTGCGCGTGCCCCAGTCCTGGTTCTCTCCATTATTACGGGCATCGGCATACTGGATTGTGATCTTCGTCTTTTTGCCTTCCTCAACCGGAGATACCGGAAGATTGAACGTATATTCAAGTGCTTCAGGCGGGTATCCATTGCTCAGGTAAATGGTGATCTTCTCACCGGGCGGCGCGCTGGTGCCTTTTTCATACGGCCATTGCTTCGTTACCTTTCCCTTCTCAACCGTGAAGCTGGATTCTGTCTTAACCTCACCTAGTTCAAGTCCCGCTTCTTCCAGCTTGACTTTGGCTTCATCCTGAGTCAAGCCGCTCAAGTCCGGCGTTGTCACACTCTCCTGCCCCTTGCTGACAACAATCGAGATGTTTGCGGTATCCGGGTCGTACTGGCTGTTCGACACCGGATTCTGACGGATGACCTGGCCCGCCGGCGTATCCGAGCTGAATTCACTGTCCTGGGTTATCCGGCTCGGGTCGACTCCCTGATCCGTCAAGATCTTGACGGCCTCATCGAAAGTGTGTCCCTTCAAATCCGGCATAGAGGATAAAGGTTTCGCGATGCTTACCTTGAGCGCAATGCTGCTGCCCTTCTTGACCGTCATATCCGGTTCCTTGCTCTGCTCGAACACAACACCTTCGGCAAAGTTCGGATTGTACTCGCTGGTAACCGGCTCCTCAAGCGTCAGCCCGACCTCGGTCAGCTTGGCTTTGGCATCAGCAAGTTGCAGGTTGACCAGCTTGGGCACCTTCACATCGGGAACAACGAGCTTGGCATTCACATACCATACAACTCCGGTCATCGCCAGCAGCAGAATAAGCGTCAGTCCGATCCACAGTGCCGGCCTACCCCATACTTTTTTACTCCTGACCTGCATATCTGCTTCTTTGACCATCCGGTCTTCATCGCGGCCCTTCGAACCGCCGCTCCGCTGAACCGGCTTGATTGCCGGCATCACCCGTGTACGGTCCTCGTCATCATCCACAAAAGCCAGCTTGGGCTCGCTTCGCCGCTCCGGGAGCAGGCAGGTCTCCAGGTCATCGAGCATTTCCTTGGCTGACTGGTACCGCTCCTCGGGATTTTTCCGCATCGATTTCAAAATGATGTTCTCCACACTTTGCGGAATCATCGGGTTCAGCTTGCGAGGCTCCTCGAACTCCTCCTGGAGATGCTTCAGCGCCACGCTGATGGGACTCTCGCCGAGAAAAGGCAGGCTCCCTGTCAGCATCTGATAAATGACGATGCCAAGCGAATAGAGATCCGACTTCTCTCCGGTAGCCACGCCCTTGGCATGCTCGGGAGAAAAGTAATGAACCGATCCAACGACCGATCCCGTCTGGGTAATCGTCGTCGAGGTCACGGCACGGGCAATCCCGAAATCCGTCACCTTAACCCGGCCGTTGCGGCCGATCAAAATATTATGCGGCTTAATATCCCGGTGGATAATCTGGTTCTGATGGGCGTGGTCCAGCGCATCGCAGATCTGGGTCGCAATCCGCACAGCTTCATCGACCTGCAGCGGAGCTCTCTCCTTGATAATTTCATTCAGATTCTTGCCTTCCACATACTCCATGACAATATAATGAATTTCATCTTCCTGCCCTACATCATAAATACTGACCACATTGGGATGTGAGAGGGAAGCTGCGGATTGGGCCTCGCGCCGAAACCGGCGAATAAATTCTTCATCATGTACAAATTGATTGCGCAGTACTTTAATTGCGACATTCCGGTTAAGCAGAATATCATGCGCTCTGTAGACCAGAGCCATCCCGCCTCCACCGATTCGCTCGATGACTTGGTAACGGCCTCCCAACTCGTGACCGATCATCTATCCCACTCCTTTGATTCGGGCACAGCGGCCTCCTCTTGATGTTCCAACATGGCGACGCTGATATTATCGCCGCCGCCGGCAAGCAGTGCCAGCTGAAGTAATCGGTCCGCCCGTTCCTCTAGCGAAATCTCCTGCAGCCCGGCAACCTTCCCCAGATTCTCGGCGCTGACAAAATTGCTCAAACCGTCACTGCACAAGAGCAGCACTTCTCCCGGTCCCAGCTCAATGGGAAGCAGATCGACCTGGATCTCCCGGTCCGTGCCAAGCGCGCGGATCAGCACATTGCGGCGCGGGTGGGTTCCCAGCTCCTCCTGGCTGATCTGGCCGTTCTTGAACAGTTCATTGACCAGTGTATGATCCTCGGTAAGCTGCGTCGCCTTGCCATCCTTGATTATGTAGGCCCTGCTGTCGCCGATATGGCCGATGCATCCCGACTGTTCACCCATCAGAACGGATACGACAGTCGTTCCCATGTTATGATAGCGTTCGTCGCTGCCCGCTTGTTCAAAGACTGTATCATTCGCCTTGATAACTGCATTCAGGAGCGCATCTTTGAGCTCGTCGCCAGTGAGACCCGGCGCCAGTTCCTCCAGTTCCCCGCGTATCGTCTCCAGCGCAAGCCGGCTGGCGGTATCACCCGCCAGATGGCCTCCCATGCCGTCGGCGATGATGGCCAGCGTATACCCATGTCGGGTTACGCCGGTCCACACCGAATCTTCATTGACGGAGCGCACCCGTCCGATATCGCTGACATGAACCGTATTGATCAAAAGACCTCACCTCAACTCCATATGTTTGGCGCGCAGCTGGCCGCATGCGGCGGCGATATCATGCCCCTGCTCCCGTCTGATGGTTACATTCACGCCATTGTCCGCCAAAATCCGCTGAAATTGAAAAATATCATTTCGGGATGTGCGGACATACTTGCGCTCCGGCACATGATTGACGGGAATCAGATTGACGTGGCACAGCATGCTCTTCAGAACGTCGGCCAGCTCCTGGGCGTGCTCGGGCTGATCGTTGACGCCCCCGATGAGGGCGTACTCGAAGCTGATGCGGCGTCCGGTCTTCGCCTGATAGTAGCGGAGAGCCTCCATCACATCATCAAACGGATAGCGGCGGTTGACCGGCATCAGCTTGGAGCGAAGGGTGTCGTTGGGAGCATGGATGGATATCGCCAGATTGATCTGGGTATCTTCTTCCGCGAATTTATAAATGCTCGGCACGATACCGCTAGTGGATACCGTAATATGCCGCTGCCCGATGTTCAGGCCTTTTTCGTGGATCATCAGACGAAGGAATTTCATGGTCGCATCATAGTTCTCGAACGGTTCGCCCGTTCCCATGATGACGATGCTGCTTACCCGTTCGCCGCGGGCGTCCAGAATTTGCTGGGAGCGCACAACCTGGGCCACAATTTCACCAGGAGTAAGATCGCGTTTCAGGCCGCCCAGCGTGGATGCGCAGAACGTGCAGCCGATTCGGCAGCCCACCTGTGTTGTGACACAGACGCTGTTGCCATAGTTGTGCTTCATAATAACGGTCTCGATCGCGTGATCGTCGTGAAGACCGAACAGGAACTTGACCGTTCCGTCCTTCGACTCCAGCTTGGTGATTTCCTTCAGCCCGTCGATAGTGAACTGCTCGTCCAGCTTGGACCGCAGGCCCTTCGGGAGATTGCTCATTTCTTCAAAAGTGCTCACCCGCTTGACATACAGCCAGTCGAAAATCTGCCCGCCCCGGAAGGCTGGCTCGCTATTCTCTTTAGCCCACTGGGACAGCTCTTCCAATGTTAAATCATATATTAAAGGTTTCATTAATATGCTCGCACCTGATCTTTCTATTGTTGTCTGAACTTATCATCCTGCCTATTTTAACATAAATCAAAGGACCGGTAAAAGAAAGACCATAATCCCTATAAGGAGCGGGCGTTGGCGCCCGGCTTGCCGTCTCGGGCTGAGTCTGTAAACCGCAAGATGACTTCGCTCATGGCGCACACAAAAACCCGCTCGGCGGTTTCCCACCTCGCGGGAACATTCAGCTAGCTTAAACGCCTGAGTACGGCGATATAGAAGCCGTCGCTTCCAAATTGCTGGGGCAGAATTTGCATGCCCGGCCGATCGTCCGTCAAGAGTGAGCCAAGCCGCTCAGTCAGCGGGGAATCTTGATCTGAACTTACGAATTCGGGATGGCTGGACAGAAAGTTCTTCACGTTCTCCTCGTTCTCGGCGCTCCCGATTGTACAGGTGCTGTATACAAGAATTCCGCCCGGCTTCAGCAGTTCCGCAGCGCCGTTCAGCAGTCTCCGCTGGAGACGGCTGATCTCGATTTCGTCTCCCGGTGTCTTGCTCCATTTCAGATCGGGTTTCCGCCGAATCACACCAAGCCCCGTGCATGGAGCGTCCAGCAGAATCCGGTCAAAACTCATGGCCGGATACCACTGTGGAAGCTCCAAGGCATCTAAAGCAATGGTCTCGATCGACCCGAGTCCAAGCCGCTCCGCCTGCTGCGCCACAAGCTCCGCCTTGTGCGGATACAGGTCGCAGGCAACTATGCTGCCCTGGTCTTTCATCAGCTCCGCAATGTGGGATGTCTTGCCGCCCGGCGCCGAGCAGCAGTCCAGCACCTTCATGCCCGGCTCCGGCGACAGCGCCTCCGCCACCAGCATGGAGCTTTCGTCCTGAATCGAGAGGACGCCGTCCCGGTACCAGTCGCTAAGCGCCAGATTGCCGCCACCCCGGACGACAATACCGAAGGGGCTCAGCTGCGAAGGAAATGCGTCAAGCCCCTGCTCCCGCATCTCCAGGAGCAGCTTGTCCCGCGTCGTCATCGTCGTGTTGACGCGCACACTGACCGCTGGCGGTTCGTTGTCGGCCTTGCAGATTGCTTCGGCGGTCTCCGCGCCGAAGCGCCCGATCCATTCCTTCACCAGCCACAAGGGGTGGGAATGCTCAAGTGAAATCCGCTCCGCTTCGTCCAGCCCGGATGGAAGCGCCGGCAGCTCGCCGGCGCGCAGTGCGCTGCGGAGCACACCGTTCACCATGCCGGAGATGCCCTGGTGACCGCGCTTCTTCGCCAAGTTAACAGCCTCGTTGACGGCGGCATGAGAAGGAATCCGGTCCAGATAGACGATCTGGTACAGACTCATGCGAAGCAGACAGCGTACCCAGGGCTGAAGCTTGGCGACGCCTTTGCTGACGAACTGGTCCAGCATGTAATCCAGTGTATTCAGCCGGGACAGCGTGCCGTAGACAAGCTCTGTCGCAAGTCCCGCATCCTCCCGGCTTAATCCCGCCTTCTGCAGGCTGCTGTTCAGCTGCAAATTGCTGTACGCGCCTTCCTGCTCCACACGGAGCAGCACGTCCAGCGCTGTCTCCCTGGCCGTTGCGCGGGGTCTGCCCGCTCCGGCCGGCTTGATGCCTGCGGACGGCTTGTCTCCACTCTGGGCTCCAGTCCGGGCGCCGGCCCCGCCGCCTGATTTCGCGGTCGCTGCGCCGGATGCCGTTGCATGACGTACCTTACCATCATTGCGGTTGCCGCTCCAGCCCCCGCGTTGGCTGCCGCCTGCGTGGCTCTTATCACCTGTATGGCTCTTGCCGCCAGCCTGGTTTTTACCGCTTGCATGGGTCTTGCCGCTTGCTTGACTCTTGCCGCTCGCCTGGCTCCGGCCGCCATGTGGCTGACCAGCCTTTCGGCCGGACCGGTCTTGAGAACGGTCTCCGCCGGAATCGGGTGCTAGCCTCCGCACTGTGACGCGGCACGCACCCGGCCGGTCTTCCCTGAGCCCGGTCATTCCAGCACCGTGCCGGACTTCATCAGACCGCCGCGGGCGAAGTCGCCGGCGTTCATCGCTTTCTTGCCTGCAGGCTGAACCTGAAGCAGCAGCAGACTTCCGTCACCGGTCTTCACTTCAATGCCCTTCGGTCCAGCCGACAGTACCGTGCCCGGCACCGTCTCCGCTTCGCCTGAACCTTCTTCGACGAGAATGCTGCCAGACAGCGCCTGACCATCGGGATTAGCGGCCTGCCACACTTTGAAGGTCTCTCCGTTCCACAGGGTGAAGCCGCCGGAGTAGGGAACCAGCCCGCGAATGCGGTTATAGATTTCCCGCGATCCCGCGTTCCAGTCGATCTTCTCATCGTCGCGGGACAAATTCGGCGCATAGATGGCAAGGCTGTCATCCTGCTTCTCGGTCGCTACCGGACCTTTCAAGAGACGCGGCATCCATTCCTTCAGCAGATCCCTTCCCGCGAGGCTCAGCTTCTCGAACATCGTTCCAGATGTATCATCGTCTCCGATAGGCACCTCAATCTTGGCGATCATGTCGCCGGTATCGATTCCTTCCGCCATGTACATCAGCGTTATGCCCGTTACCTTCTCGCCATCGATAATGCTTCGCTGGATCGGGGCACCGCCCCGGTACTTCGGCAGCAGCGAGCCGTGAACATTCACACAGCCCCGGGCCGGCAGGTCCAGCACGGCCTTCGGCAGTATTTGGCCGTAGGCAGCGGTAACGATCAGCTCCGGCTCATACGCCGCCAGTTCTGCCACTGCCTCCGGTCTGCGCATGCGTTCAGGCTGAAGCACTGGCAGTCCCAGCTCCAGAGCCGCCGCCTTGACCGGCGAAGGCGTCAAAACTTTCTTTCTCCCCTGCGGCCGGTCCGGCTGGGTGACGACCGCCGCCACCTCGAAGCCTTCCTCCACCAGCATGCGCAGGCAGGGCACCGCGAACTGCGGCGTGCCCATGAATACGATTTTCATGACTAGCTCACTCCTCGGTTCCGCTCCGTTCAGCGGTGATATCGTAGACCTTCTCCGCGACATCCGTGAACAGCACGCCGTTCAGATGATCGATCTCATGCTGGAACGCCCGCGCCAGCAAGCCGCTGCCCGTGATCTCAACCTCGTTGCCTTCGCGGTCAAGTCCGCGCACGGTAACTGTCTCCGCGCGGCGCACGTCGCCGTTAAGGCCGGGAATGCTGAGGCAGCCTTCCGGTCCGAGCTGTTCACCTTCGGAGTGGATGATCTCGGGATTGATTAACTTGATCAGTCCATGCTCCTCGTCGGCGTCCACCACGATCAGCCGTTTCAGGATGCCGACCTGCGGAGCGGCCAGTCCGACGCCCTCTGCGTCATACATCGTATCCGCCATATCATCCAGCAGCTTCTGGACGTTGGGGGTAATTTTCGTCACCGGCTTCGCCGTTTTATGAAGGACTTCATCAGGCTCTTTAACGATTAATCGAATTGCCATGGTCCACACCTTCCTGTTCTCTGTGATCTGACCGCATTTTGCGCCATCTCTTGCCATACCCGTTCTGTCGTTCGTAAAATGCCGCAATATGCGTGCGGGCCATCTTTGCGCTACATCAGCATTTGGGGGTCTACATCTATACTAATCTGAAGCACGGGATCACGCAGCGAATCCTCCAGCTCCTCCGCCACTTCCCGGACTAGGCCGATCGCATCGATTTCGCCGCGCCATTTGACCATGCACTGGAACCGGTACCTTCCCTTGAGCCGAGGAAGCGGAGAAGCGACCGGCCCGAGCAGATCCAGTCCGTCGGCCGTCAGCTTGTCCAGGCTGCCGAACCATCTCCGCTGGCGGGCCTTTCCCTCGATCGTCTTGGCGAAGTTCTCCGCCATGCGCAGCGCGATCGGCATTTGCTCATGAGAGAGCGTCACCAGGATCAAACGGCAGTACGGCGGATAATGAAGTGCTTTGCGGTGCTTCAGTTCTTCCCTGACAAATGAATGATAATCATGCTTGCCGGCATGAATGATGGAATAATGATCCGGCGTATAAGACTGGATCAGCACCTCGCCTGGCAGCGTATGCCTTCCTGCGCGTCCGGCTACCTGCGTCAGCAGCTGGAATGTCTTCTCCGCCGCCCGGAAATCGGGCAGGTTGAGCGCCGAATCAGCGGTGATGACGCCAACCAGTGTCACATCAGGGAAATCCAGTCCCTTCGCGACCATCTGTGTGCCGAGCAGCACATCGGCTTTTTTATCCCGGAACTGGCCCAGCAGCTTCTCGTGGGAGCCCTTCTCCGTCGTCGTATCAACGTCCATCCGGATCACCCGCATACCGGGAAACAGCTTGCCGAGTTCTTCCTCCACCCGCTGTGTCCCGGTTCCGAAGAACCGGATATGCTCGCTTCCGCACTCCGGACAAGTATCCGGCGAAGGCTCCGCATGCCCGCAGTAATGGCAGCGCAGGTTGTTGCTGCGCGCATGATAGGTCAGCGAAATATCGCATTCGGGACACCCGGCGACATAACCGCAGCTGCGGCACATGACAAAGGTCGAGAAGCCCCGGCGGTTCAGCAGCAGCACCGTCTGTTCTCCGCGGTCCAGCCGTTCCTGAAGCGCGGCATGCAGCTTCCGGCTGAACATGGAACGGTTGCCCTCCTTCAGCTCTTCGCGCATGTCCACGATTTCAACAGCCGGCAGCTCATTGCCCAATGCACGGCTCGGCATTTCCAGCAGGCCCGGCGCGAAGCTGTCATCACTCTGCGAACGCGCCGCATAGTAGCTCTCAAGCGACGGTGTAGCGGAGCCAAGGATGACAACGGCGTCACACTGGGAAGCCCTCCGTACCGCTACATCACGAGCATGATATCTCGGATTCTCTTCCTGTTTGTACGACGTCTCATGTTCCTCGTCCATTATAATTAGGCCGAGGTTGGTGAACGGCGCGAATATCGCCGAACGCGCACCGACTGCGACCATCGCCTTGCCTTCCCGTATTTTTCGCCATTCGTCATAACGCTCGCCGGATGACAGACGGCTGTGCATCACCGCCACTCCGCTGCCGAAGCGGCCTTTGAACCGCTCCACCATCTGAGGGGTCAGCGAAATTTCCGGGACCAGCACAACAGCTTGCCTGCCCTGGTCGATGCAGCGGCGGATCGTCTGCAGATAAATCTCCGTCTTCCCGCTGCCAGTAACTCCATGCAGCAGAAAAACCTCATGCCGCTGCTCGTCTACAGCCCGCGAGACGGCGCCGTAGACCGCCGACTGTTCGGTTGTCAGTGGAAGCGGCTCGCTCGGCTTGAAATCGCGGCCCCGGTAAGGGTCCCGGTATACCTCGACCTCCGTAATCTCGATAAGCCCTTTGTCCTCCAGTCCCTTGACGGTGCCGGCCGTAACCTGCAAGGCAGCCAGCACATCCTTCAGCGGCATGGGAAGCACGGCTTCCATATCGATCAGGAAAGAGAGCACTTCCTTCTGCCTTGCCGACCGGGCAGACATGCTGTTCAAGGCTTCGCGGGCGGTCTCCGGCTCCATGGCGAGGTCCACCGCCTTCAGCTTCTTTTTACCCATCTTATCCTTGATGAACTGGACCTCCTGCAGATTGCCGCGACGAAGCATGAACTTGATCGTCTCCGCTTCATCCGGGAACGCCCGGGTCAGCTGTTTCATCGTCACCTCGCCGCCTCGCCGGACGAACTCGATTATCGCCCGTTCCACCCGGTCCATTCCCGGGAACACCGGAAAGAACTCCTCATCGGGGAACAGCGTGTCCCCTTGAGGCGCTGGGTCCGGCTCCTCGCCAAGCGAAATAAGCCGTTCGGCTTTGCCCTTCAGCGCCGTCGGCAGCATCGCCTGCAGCGCTGAAATCCGCCTGCAGGCATATCGCTCGCTCATCCAGTCCGCCAGCTCCACAAGCTCCGGAGACAGCGGCGGAACGAGATCCAGTACTTCCTGAATGGGCTTGATCCCTTTAACCGCCTGGACATCGCCATATTCAAGGGAGACAACGAAGCCCTGAACTGTGCGATGTCCGAAAGGAACCGCTACCCTGCTGCCGACCTCGGTCCAGACTCTGAGGTCCTCGGGGATGGAATAATCAAAAGGCCGGTCGGTGCTGCGGACAGGAACATCAACAATCACCTTGGCGATATCCATTACCGTCCTTCTTCTTTCAGACGATCTCCGGCTGCGCTCAGAACTCGCCGCGCAACTTCATCCTTGGAGAGCAGCGGAAGCTCTTCCACCAGTCCGCTCCGGTCATAGATCGAAACGATGTTGGTATCGACGCCAAAGCCTGCTCCGGGCTGACCGACGTCGTTCGCAACGATCAAATCGAGATTTTTGCGTACCAGCTTGTCTCTGGCATACATCTCGGCGTTGCCTGTCTCCGCAGCGAAGCCAACAAGCAGCTGGGACGTTTTGCGCTGTCCGAACGATTCCAGAATATCCACCGTCTTGACCAGTTCCAGCGTCATCGTATCGCCCGCTTTCTTGATCTTGGTCTCGGCTCTTTCTCTCGGACGGTAGTCGGCGACGGCCGCCGCTTTGATCAGTATGTCACAGTCATCCCATTCAGCGGATACGGCTTGATACATGTCGTCGGCCGATTGAACACGGACCACTCTAATGTTCCCTGGAGGCGCTTCGTCGGTCCGGGCTGCGATCAGCGTTACCTCCGCTCCCATTTCTTTGGCCGCACGCGCCAGGGCAAAGCCCATTTTGCCCGAAGAATCGTTGGAGATATAGCGTACCGGATCGATCCGTTCCACCGTGCCTCCGGCGGTAATTACGACTTTTTTGCCCCCAAGCTTGCGGTTCGCTTCCGATTTCCGCTCGAAAAATGCTTCCACGACGCTAACGATCGTCTCCGGCTCTTCCATCCGGCCTTTTCCGACATAGCCGCAGGCCAGCAGCCCTTCTCCCGGCTCGATGAATTGTACGCCCCGCTCCGCCAGAATGTTCAAATTGTGAAGCACGGCGGGATGCTGGTACATATGCACGTTCATCGCCGGAGCGACCATAATGGGCGCAGTAGCCGCCAGCAGAACAGTTGAGAGCATGTCATCGGCGATTCCGTGTGCCATTTTGGCGATGATATTAGCGGTTGCGGGTGCAATCAGCACCAGATCCGCTGCGTCAGCGAGGTCAATATGCGATATGGAGGACGGATCGCGCTCCTGAAACGTATCGCTGTATACCCGCTGCTTCGACAGCGATTGTAATGTCAGCTCGGTAATAAACTGCTTCGCCGACGCCGTCATGATTACATGAACCTCGGCGCCTTTCTGGGTAAGCTTGCTGCACAGGGCAGCCGCCTTATACGCCGCAATTCCTCCGGTAATGCCTAGAATAATAGTTTTTCCCTTTAACATATGCTTCCCTCCGTTCCCGGTATCCCCTTCATAGGAGCGCCGTAAAGCGCAAATGCGAGGACAAGGTTTGTTCTTTCTATATTTATAGAGAGAGCCATTCCAGGAGTCTTCGATTAAGCTAAACGGGCCTCTATAAAATCGGAACTCAAGGATTAACGTCTGACGGTGATCTTGTCACGCCCGGCGTTGACCGAGTGATATATGAACAAATCATACGCAAAAATCTTGTATTTCAAGGATAAACGCCTGACGGCGGCCTTTAGGCGCCGAGCGTTTACCGAGAAATAGAAGACCTATTATAAGCAAAAATTTATAAAGTCTTATATTTTGAAAAAAATGACAACCTTCCGGTTGTCACATGCAGCCCTTCCGGGCCAGACATAATAGAATGTAGCTTGAAAAATGTAAGGTAACCCGTTATTCCGCTGGTTTGTCTTCTACCGGAGATACGCTGATATAATCCTTGTACACTTCTTCAAGAGCGACGCCCACATACTTGTGGGAATGCGGCGATTTGAGCTCGGACTTGCTGCCCTCGCGAAGCTGTCTCGCCCGGCGTGCAGCCGCGACGACCAGGGAGTATTTGCTGTCAACCTTGTTCATCATTTCGTCAATGGATGGATATAGCACAGGTACACCTCTTCAATATTTAATGACGCCGCAAATCGCGGCATGGTAATCTATCTGATTTTACAATGTTCGGCAATAATAATGCTTTCTATTCGCTTGCAGGCCAGATCGATTTCATCGTTGACCACGCCATAATCATAATGGCGCATCAGGTTGATTTCATCCTCTGCAACCGTCATCCGGTGGTTGATGATATCGTCATGCTCAGTTCCGCGCCCGCGGATCCGGTCCTTCAGCTCATCCATCGAAGGAGGCAGAAGGAACACAAAAATGCCTTCCGGGAACTTCTCCTTCACCTTCAGCGCGCCCTGAACCTCGATCTCAAGGATGATATCCCTGCCGCTGGCCAAGGTCTTCTCCACAAAATCACGCGGCGTTCCGTAGTAGTTGCCTACGTACTCCGCATACTCCAGCAGCTCGTCGCGTTCAATCATATTGCGGAACTGCTCCTGACTCTTGAAAAAATAGTTGACTCCATCCTGTTCGCCCGCGCGAGGACTCCGCGTCGTCGCCGAAACGGAGTAGATCAGCTCGGGTATTCTGGGCCGCAGTGCGGTGCATACCGTTCCTTTACCGACTCCGGAAGGGCCGGACAATACGATCAGCAATCCTTTTGACATAGTACACTCCATTACTTGTTATTCGTCATTATCGTCGTCTTTGCTGGAAAGTCTGTGTGCTACGGTCTCCGGCTGGACAGCCGATAGAATGACATGGTCACTGTCCGTGATAATGACGGCGCGGGTTCTTCTCCCGTAAGTCGCATCGATCAGCATATGCCGGTCTCTCGCTTCCTGGATAATCCGCTTGATCGGTGCCGACTCCGGGCTGACAATGGAAATAATCCGATTGGCCGAGACGATATTTCCAAAGCCTATATTGATGAGTTTAATTGCCATGATCCGGTTGTTCCCCCCATAAGTTACATCTTCGGTTGCCCCGTCCTATTCAAGATTCGCAGCCTGCTCGCGAATTTTCTCGAGCAGCGCCTTCATCTCCAGCACACGGGTCCCAATCGCCAAATGACCGCATTTGGAGCCGATTGTGTTCGTCTCCCGGTTCATCTCCTGAATGAGAAAATCCAGTTTCCGTCCCATCGGCTCATCGCTCAGCAAAAGGGCCCGGCACTGCTCAAAATGGCTCTGCAGACGGGTCAATTCTTCATCGATATTGGAGCGTTCCGCAAAAATGGCCACTTCCATTCCGAATTTGTATTCGTCGAAAGGGAACGAGCCGTCACGAAGATGTTCCAGACGCTGGCGGAGCTTGTCCCGGTACTCGGTCACCACGGCAGGAGCGAGGCCTTGCATCTCCCGCTGCAGCTTCTCGAGCGCATCTACCTTGCCGGCAATATCACCGGCGAGGAAGTGTCCCTCCCGGGCGCGCATTTCGCTAAGAGCCCGCAGGCTCTCCTCAAGCCCTCCCGTCAGCAGCTTCTCCAGCTCTTCGCTGCTCATCGGCTCAACCGGCGGCTCACCCTGATGATCCATCACGCCGGGAAGAGACAGGATGCCGTGCAAATCCAGTTCGCCGTTGATGTCGAATTCCTTCGCGAGGATTTCCGCCGCATCCAGGTATGCCCTGACGGCGCGCCGGTTGAGCACCGGTCTCCCCGATTCTTCGGGCAGCTCCCTGATAATGGCGACGTCCACCCGTCCGCGTCTTACATATTCCTGGACTTTCTTGCGCAGCGAGTCTTCGAAATACGTCCATTCCCGCGGCACCCGGAGGGAGATTTCGGTGTACCGGTGATTCACTGTCTTCACCTCAAACCTGATCTCGCCGCCGCCGTATGGCCTGGACGATTGGCCGTATCCGGTCATGCTAAATGACATCGGCATCACATCCGTTACACTATTGTAAATGATTCTCTCTAGCGAAACAAGGGGGACAATTGGCGGCCAGTCTTGGCCCACACATGTTCAAGCAGTTGCGCGCTCATTCCGTAGAACATGAACGGCGTCATCAGATAAATCCCGTTGAATCGTTCCATCGCCGCATCAAGCAGCTCTTTGGCAATCGCTACACCCTCGGCTCTGCCGGCTTCGCCTTCAAGCCCGCTCATCCGCAGACGCACCTCGTCGGACAATTGAATACCCGGCACTTCGTTATGCAGGTATTCGGCGTTCCGGCCGCTTGCAAGCGGCATGATTCCGAGGAAGATCGGAACGTTAAGATGCGCTGTCGCGTCGGCTATCGTATGGATAAGCGCCTTGTCGTAGACCGGCTGGGTCATAATATAATCGGCGCCGAAGGCCAGCTTCTTCTCGAGACGCTCCACCGCCTTGCCCAAATGCTTCACGTTGGGGTTGAACGCAGTGCCGATTACGAATTTGGCCTTATGCTTCAACGGCTTGCCTGAAAAAGCGACCCCGTCGTTCAACTGCTTGATCATCCGGATGATTTCAAAGGAGGTCAGATCGTACACGGAGCTTGAGCCCGGCAAATCCCCGAACCTCGCCGGGTCACCTGTCACCGCCAGGACATGGTCGATGCCCAGCGCATCAAAGCCCATCAGATGGGACTGGGTGCCGATCAGATTGCGGTCGCGGCAGGCGATGTGGACCAGCGGCCGAAGGCCCGTCTTCTGCTGCACGAGCGAACCGAGCGCCATATTGCTCATGCGCGTTACGGCCAGCGAGTTGTCCGCCAGCGTCAGCGCATCGGCACCAGCGCGGCGCAGCGCATCGGCGCCCGCCATAAACTTCGTGATATCGAGATCCCGCGGCGGATCAAGCTCGACAATGACCGTATGGCGTTCCTTGACGAGATCGACAAGCGTTGGCTCCTGTCCTCCGTCCCCGTCATGCTCGGCCAGGCTCTCCTGAATACGGACATTGACCGTGCTCCGCTCTTTGCGCTCCGGCAGCGGCTTCGGTGAATATTCCTTCAGCGCTTCCGATATTTCGGCGATATGCTGGGGAGTCGTACCGCAGCAGCCTCCGATGATCCGGCAGCCCATATCGGCGAAGCTCTCGGCCATCTGACCGAAATATTCGGGAGACGCTCCATATTTATAATGGCCGTCCACATAGTCCGCCAAACCTGCATTCGGAAATACGGAGACCGGAAGCGACAGACTGTCCTGCAGCGTGCGAAGCGCCCGCTTGATGCCGAATGGGCCTGTCCGGCAGTTGAAGCCGATAACGTCAGCGCCGTCCTCCTCCAGAATCCGGAACGCTTCAGGCAGCGTCAAGCCGTCCATTGTCATTGCCGTTTCGTCAACAGCGAACTGGCAGATTACCGGGATATCCGTGCTCAGCTTGCGTACGGTCCGCAGCGCCAGATGCATTTCCTCCAGATCGTAGAAAGTCTCCAGCATGATGCCGTCTGCCTGCTCTTCAAGCAAAGCGCCGATCTGCTGGCTAAAATAGCGTTTTAGTTCCGAGGCGGACAGACTGGCCCGCTTGCCAGCCCGGATCGAGCCGACGGCACCGACGACATAGCCGTTCGCCCCCGCCGCCTGACGGGCAATCCGGATTCCTGCCCGGTTAATCTCTTCTACCTTAGATTCCAGACCGAACTTGGACAGTTTATCGTAGTTCGCCGAGTAAGTGTTGCTCTCCAGCAGCTGCGCACCCGCTTCGATATAGCTGCGGTGCACCTCTTCAATAACCTCCGGCGAGGTTAAATTCAACTCTTCATATGATATTCCGACCGGAAATCCCTTCTGATATAAAAAGGTCCCCATCGCTCCATCGCCGACCAGCACTTTGGCGCCCCAGGCGGTCCGTAAATCCGGCTTCACGAAAGCAGCTCCTCCCATGACGTTAGTTTCATACTAATGTAACATAAATCGGCAGGAAAGATAAGCGATGATCCAAGGGGATTTGAAGCAAACCGACAGCTCCGCGAATGCTCCGGCGTCAGGAGCGTCATACTAGATGAATTACCGGTCTTTGATTTCGTTTGCGAAAAGGGGCAGCGTGGATGAACAGCAATCATAAAGTGCGAAAACAACTGCTGCGTAAATACATGACGATTGTGGTCCTGGGATGCCTCAGCCTTGCGTATCTCTATTTTGAGGATTGGCTGTTCGGTTACGGCCTTGGCAACATTTCATATATCCTGAACTATTTATTGTCTACCTTAGAAGAGAAATTGGCCACATTGCTTTTGCTGCTGTTCCTGTTAATTCCGGATCTGTATGCCTGGATTGGAGGCAATCAGCCCTCGCGCGACGCGGAACGGTGATTTCTGATGAGGCTGGACGCGATCAAAAGCACGGGTATTCCAATTGTGAAGACTGGATACACCGTATACAGAAGCCTTTCCCCCTGATCCAAGTGCTCGATGAAGCTGCGTGCGTCAAGCATTGAGCTGAATAAAATAATCAGAGCGGACGGATATACCATTTTACGGTACGGCAGGCCGAACAGCTCGGAAATGCCTACAAGCGCAGCCGCGTAAAATACGGATATTTTGAAAAAAATGCCGATAATCAGCACCATCACGGCCAACACGTCCACGCGCTGAATGAAATCGGAGATCGATACCTTGCTGACCGTTGACATGATCGGCAGCGGAGAGCGTTCCACAATATCGCTGCCCAGAACGGAAAGATTAAGCGCCGTTGTATAGCTTAACAGCAATCCGGAAACGAGCATTCCAGCTATGATCATGCGCGGTCCCTTTTTCGAATCCAACATAAATGGCATTAGCATCGTAAAAGAAATCATTTCACCGAAGGGAAACATGTACTCTTGACGTACAACCGTCATCAGTACAGTCTTCAGTCCGTCTACGAACACCGGCCGAAGCCGCGACAGCTGCACCGCATCCGAGAAAAACAGCAGTATCGTGTAAAATACTCCGACTATAGCGACAAACATCACGAACAGCTGGGAGGTACGGGCGAGCACTTCAACCCCTTTATGCATCATATACGCACAGGAAATGATCATCAATGCGCTGAGGAAGAACAGCGGCGTCCGGTGCATGGTCGATATGGCGAGCATCGTGCTGCCATCCCGCAAATTACGGCTTGCCAAATTTATAAAAAGAACGATATACATAACCGCGACGATGCCGCCGGGATACTTGCCTAGGAGCTTTCTCGCGTAACCGCTGAGAGGCTCGTCAGGGTACATCCGGTATAGGTAAATATAGCCGATAAAAGCAACAACTCCAGCCAGGCAGCCGAGAAGAATGGAGACCCATGCAGCGTTCCCCGTCGGATAACCCAAATTAAGGGCAAGTGAAGTTCCCAGCTCAAACAAAACAGTTAAAGCGAAGAACTGCAAATGCCCGATTTTTATCTTGCCCATGTCTGCCCCTCCTGATATCAAATTAATGGATCGAGTTGGTTCTCATATCTGTATGACGGATGACCGCGTCGACCTTTATTTTCACTTCACAGCCGGAGAATACGGTATCCCAGTTGCCCTGTATCTTCTTCCATCCTTTCAGATTACTGCGCTCAAAAGCCGCTCCGAAGCCGAGATAGTCGCTTTTTAACTGTTTGGCCTTGGCGACCGCGCTTGCGACCTGATTCTGCGTAAACTGCTCGACCAGTTTCTCAAGCTTCACCAAAGTATTAGGATTTGTCAGATCCGGACCGTTCGCGATTTCTTTGATTGAGGCCTGCTGCAATATCCGGACTGTAAACACGGGATGCCCGGGTTCAGTGCTTGTTGTCTCCAGCTTGACTTTGTTATTGTAGATATCAAAAGAGATCATTCCATGTTCTGGTGAACGGACAATAGCAGGAGACTGGTTAACCTTATTCAGAAGCAGAGCCGAGCCTCTCGCCTCACTGCCGTCCAGCCATGCGATCAGACGGTCGCCTTTGAATGCTGCAAGACCGCTCAAGTTCAAAATCGCATGGGGGTTAACCCTTTTCAGGTTGTCAAGCGATTGTCCTTCCTCCAGCTCTCCAGTCACATGAACACCATTGATAAGTCCCCCTCCGCCAGCGATCTGAATATCACGGACTACATCGTCGACTTCTTTAATAAAGTTGAACCCGAAGGTTTTGGAGGTCGTTTCCAGCTTGCCGACTAAATCCATAGAAGGTATCCTACCGAATACAGTCAGTACGGACAAAATGTCTTTGGCCGATTGGTTCCTCGACACAAATATATTGGTGGTCAGACGCGACTCATTATCCCGTTCGAGGACATCCAGAATATTATTGATTCCGTTTCTTGCCCATTCCTCGGAGATGACGATGACCCGGATATGGGCCAGTGATAAGAACCTCGAAACTTTGCGGGAAGCATTCGATAACGCTTCGAACATGGATCGGCCCGTACCCGTGTACAGGACGACGGGCGGATTTCCGTGCGTGTTTTTTCCGGAAATTTCATCGGCTACAATTACTTGAAAAGTAAGGACATAAGCCTGTTCGGGGGTAGGCCCTCTATCAACCGCCACCCCCGACACGATTGCACGCCGGTTCAATTCAACGCTGTCCCAGCACCCGGCAGTCGGCAAGATTAAGCATACCGCGGCGAGCAGAGCGGCGATCCGCTTACAGATGCCCATCCTGCTGTCCTCCCTTTTTCGCTGCGCCGCGGCTCCTCCTATTTGCCTCGCTGTCTTTCACACGGATCGTGGTGGATTGATCGGCCTCAGGAGCTGAACTGTCCTTATCAGAGCCAGGATTCGAACGGTCTGCAGAGCTGCCCATCGAAACGGAGCCCGACCGGCTAAGGCTCGACGGAATCCTTAATAGGGACTCCCGAAGTCCATTTATTGAAAGGGGAACGACTGGCGTCAAATAGGGCATGCCGAAGGAACGAAGGCTGTTCAGGTGAGCCGCCAGCACAATCAGCCCCAGTGTAATGCCGTAGAATCCGAACATTCCTCCAATGAGAAGAAAGCCCTGACTAATAATCCGACCCGCAATGGCCATGTTATAAGCCGGAATGGCAAAGACCGCAATCCCTGTCAGTGCGACCACAATGACCATGGCTGGAGTGACGATCCCCGCTTCCACTGCTGCCTGCCCCACAACGAGCCCTCCAACCACGGATACGGTTTGACCGACGGCTCTGGGCATGCGAATACCGGCCTCCTGCATGATTTCAAAGGCTGCGATCATCAACAGCGCTTCCGCCAGAGCCGGAAAGGGTACATTCTCCCGCTGGGCAAGCAGGCTGATCAACAGCGTTGTCGGGATCATATCGTAATGGAAGGTCGTCAATGCTACGAAAATGGATGGACCAAATAGTAAAATAATATAGCTTAAATAACGGATTAGGCGCATAACAATTACGATTTCAAAACGCTGCGAATAGTCGGCAGGTGATTCGAAGAACTGGGAAAATACAGCCGGCAGGATCAGGACAAAAGGAGAGCCGTCCACAACAACCACAACCCGGCCTTCCAGCAGATTGGCCGCAACTGTATCCGGCCGTTCGGTGTTATAAATAGTAGGAAACGGCGTTAGCGTCTTGTCCTGGATCCATTCTTCAATATATCCGGATTCCAGTATGCTGTCGGTTTTGATTTTGCCGATCCGGGCCTTGACCTCATCCAGCAGCTTGTCGTCGCATGTTCCTTTCATATAGAGCAGTGCGATATCGGTCTTAGTTACTTCTCCTACGGTCAAGCGCTCCATCCATAGATTCGGTGATTTGACCCGCCGGCGGATCAGCATAACATTCGTGCCAACGGACTCCACGAAGCTGTCCCTCGGCCCCCGAACCACAAGCTGGGTAGCCGGCGCTTCAATCGCCCGGCCTTCCGAGGACCGGGTATCGCATATGATCGACGAGGCGCATCCGTTCAACAACACAGCCGTATCTCCCGACAGCAAGCTAAGGATCATATCGTTCCAATCATCCTTGACCGTGGCTTCACCCGACTCCAGCATCCGTTCGAGCATCATGTTCTGAAGCCCTTCGGGCTTCTCCCCATATTCTTCCGGGATTATGCGGTCGAATTTCAGAAGAGAGCCAATCACGAAATCATTGATAGTCACGCTGTCCGCAAGAGTGCTCAGACGAACGACCGCTACGGCAACAGCGGGACGGATACCGACCGATAACCGCCGGATTTTCACATCTTCGCTGTTTCCCAATTCACTCATTATGGCGGTGAGCGTCTGTTCCAAATCCGCAGAGATCATGCGAACCGGATGCGATCTTTCCAGCGAACCGCCGGCTCCGCTGCTTGTCCTTCCGAACCCGGAATAACCCCATTTCTTCATATCCATGCTCCTTCAAACAACGGCTCTTTCCATTATTTGCGGATCTTCCTTCCATTATGCGGACAGACAACAAGAAACGGGTGCCCTTCCTCGTTCCGAGGGGACACCCGTTTCCTTGGTTAATAACAGTCTGATCATGCTGTTATTTCAATCGCAGCTGTTCTATTAAACTTCGACCGTTCCGGTGTATACCGCCTCTGCCGGACCGGTCATATACACATGATTGTCATCCTCATTCCATTCGATGAAGAGGTCGCCGCCTTTCAGACTCACCCATGCAGCCCGGTCGCTCACTCCGTTCAACACGGAGGAGACGAGCGTTGCGCAGGCGCCAGTACCGCAAGCCAGCGTCGGTCCTGCTCCCCGCTCCCATACCCGCATATCGATCCGGCCGCGATCCTTGACCGTGGCAAATTCTACGTTCACCTTGCGGGGAAACAGCGAATGAACTTCAAGCTTCGGCCCCCATGTCAACAGGTCGAAGGAGACGGCGTCATCCACATAAATGACGCAGTGCGGGTTGCCCATCGACACGGCCGTATAAGTGAATTCGCGGCCGTCAGTTTCGATCTGCTGGCCTACGACAGGCTCGGCATCGACATTAACGGGAATTTGCGGTCCGTTCAGCACGGGCTCGCCCATGTCCACGGTGACCGTCTCAACGGCTCCGTCCTTGACCTTCAGCTTCACTTTCTGCTCTCCGGCTCCGATCGTGACAATGACGATCTCCTCCGAATTTACATGTCCGTGATCATAGACGTATTTAGCTACGCAGCGGATGGCGTTGCCGCACTGCTCCGCTTCGGAGCCGTCCGAGTTGATGATCCGCATCATGAAATCGCCGCGGTCCGACGGGAGAATATAGACAAGTCCGTCGGCTCCAATGCCGAAGAACCGGTTGCAGAGTTTAATGGCAAGCTCGGCCGCATTGTCCGGCAGCTTCTGCTCGCCGAAGACGACGATAAAATCGTTGCCGAGTCCGTGCATCTTGGTAAATTCCATTGCTGAGTCCACTCCTCAAAATAATATGCCACAAGCATAACCCAAGGAGCGGGACAAAGCTATTGATTCTATGCCGAAATTTTTGTACTTTTCAGCATGGACGATCCGCCGCCGCTTCCTCCGCTCCGGGTGTGCTTGCGGCTCCGCTTGCCTCCCCAGACGCTGCCGGCCCCCATTACGAAGGTCGGGATGCCGGCCGCGACAATTGTCAGCGCCCAGTCCCGGAAGCCAAGCGGCACCGTTTTGAAGACAGGCTGCAGGGTTGGAATATACATAACAGCCACCATCAGGAGGACGGATGACAGGACGGCAAGCACCAGGGCGCGGTTCTGGAACGGATTCCGGTGGAAGACGGAGCGGGAGCTCCGGCAGTCGAACACATGGATCAGCTGGGCCATAACCAGCGTGGCGAAGGCAACCGACTGCGCCTGGACGAGCTGGGCCGGATCGTTCGGCGCGCTGCGCAGCGTCAGCCAGAAGGCTGCCAGCGTGCACAGGCCGATCAATAGACCGCGGCTGACGATCTTCCAGCCGAGCCGGCGGGCGAAGATGTTCTCCTTCGCTCCGCGGGGTTTGTGCTCCATAAGATCCTTCTCGGGCTGATCCACCCCGAGCGCCATGGCGGGAAGGCCGTCTGTTACAAGGTTGACCCATAGAATCTGGATCGGCACTAGCGGCAGCGGAAGGCCGATCAACATGGCGAAGAACATGGTCAGGATCTCCCCGACATTTGAAGCGAGCAGGTACCGGATGAATTTGCGGATATTCTCGTAAATACTCCGCCCTTCCTCGATCGCCGCGACGATCGTGGAGAAATTGTCATCGCCCAGAATGAGCGCCGACGCCTCCTTGGTCACGTCAGTGCCCGTGATGCCCATTGCGATCCCGATGTCGGCCGCCTTGATGGCCGGCGCGTCGTTGACTCCGTCGCCGGTCATCGCGACGACATGGCCCTTGCGCTGCAGCGACTTCACGATGCGCAGCTTGTGCTCGGGCGAGACGCGGGCATAGACGGAGACGTCATCCGAGATCTTGTCGAGCGCGTCGTCGTCCATCCGCGTCAGCTGGCTGCCCGTCAGCACCTTGCCTCCGCGCTGAAGAATGCCCAGCTGATGGGCGATGGCTTCGGCGGTGGTGCCATGGTCGCCGGTGATCATCACCGTCTTGATCCCCGCCCGGCGGGTAACGCTGATGGCATCCCGAACTTCCCGCCGCGGCGGGTCGATCATCCCGGCCAGACCCGCGAAGATCAGTTGGCTCTCGGCCTCCTTGTCCGAATCCGGCTGCTCTCCCGTTCTCAGTTCCCGGTAAGCCAGGCCGAGCACGCGCAGCGCATCCGAAGCCATCGCTTCGTTGGCGTCGAGCGCCTTCTGCCGCAGCGTAGGCGTGCAGGGGACGACCTGTCCCTCCCAGAGCATATAGGAGCAGCGGCTCAGCAGCACATCCGGCGCTCCCTTCGTGCAGATGGTGCGCCCGCCCGCGTGGCTGACGATGACGGACATCAGCTTGCGCTCGGAATCGAACGGAAATTCCTTATCCCGGGTGTAGGAGGCAGCCAGAGTTGAAGTCGTCAGACCCATTTTAGCAGCCAAGGTGACAAGAGCGCCTTCTGTCGGATCGCCCTTCAGCTCCCAGACCCGGATTCCGGATGAACCCGTCTCCGGGCGCTCCTCCTTGCCCTTGGCTTTCCCTTTCTTCTTGGCCGGCCCCTGTGCGGCAGCCGTCTCGTAGATCTCGGCGTTGTTGCATAAGGCGCCGATCTGCAGCAGCCGACGGAGACTGGGGTCATGCTTCATATCCGCAGGCTTGCCCTTGTCCAGCACCGCTCCGGTCGGAGCGTATCCCTCGCCTGTAACCTCAAGCGCGCGTCCGCCGTTCCAGACGCGGGTTACGGTCATCTTGTTCTGGGTCAGCGTGCCCGTCTTGTCGGAACAGATAACTGATGCGCAGCCCAGCGTCTCGACCGAAGGCAGCTTCCGGACGATCGCGTTCCGCTTGATCATCCGCTGGACGCCTAAGGCTAACGCGATCGTGACGATGGCGGGCAGCCCTTCCGGGATTGCTGCCACCGCCAGGCTGACGCCCGCCAGGAACATGGAGACCGCCGGCTGGCCGTGCAGAATGCCCGCAAGCACAACGACGACGGTGAGTGCCAGCGAAAGATAAATCAGGATTTTGCCGAGCTGTTCCAGGCGGCGCTGAAGCGGTGTCTCCTGGCTGTCGGTGCTCTGGATGAGATCGGCGATTGTGCCCATCTCCGTGTTCATGCCGGTGCGGACGACAATGGCCCGCCCGGTCCCGCGCGTTACCATCGTGCCCATGAAGCCGATATTCTTCTGATCGCCGACCGGCACCTCTTCGGCAGGAATCGGGTCAGCGTGCTTCGAGACCGGCAGCGACTCTCCGGTCAGCGCCGATTCCTCGCATGTCAGCGCGCTGCATTCCAGCCAGCGGATGTCGGCAGGCACCCGGTCTCCGCTCTCAAGCAGGACGATGTCGCCCGGTACAAGCTGGCTGGCCGGGATGTGCTCCACACTTCCGCTACGCAACGCTTTGGCCGAGGGCGCCGACAATTGCTTGAGCGCCCGCAGCGACCGCTCCGCCCGAAATTCCTGAACGAAGCCCAGTATGCCGTTCAGCACGATGATGGCGACGATCGTAATGGCATCCAGGTACTCACCGAGAAGCCCGGACACCAGCGTCGCCCCCATGAGCACAAGGACCATAAAGTCCTTGAACTGATTGAGCAGAATCGTAAGCGGAGAAATTCGTTCACCTTCCGACAATTCATTGGGACCGTGCTCCTTAAGTCTGGCTTCAGCCTCCTCCGGCCCAAGCCCCTGCTGCGGCGACACCGCGAATGTCTTCAGCAGCTCCTCGCTGCTGAGCCTGTGCCAACTTTTTTGTTCCATGACTCTCCATTCCCCTCCCGGTCGTTTATGGCTTCCGGCGGCAACTAGTGCTTTTCCAACCGTTCATGACCAAGTGTATTCGGGGTCGTCCCGAATTATCACCGCTGCTGGCTTTGGACGGAAAGCCGAAAGTATGGCATCATAGAGGGGATAGAACTAAACCTTATCTGACAGGAGAATCGCAATCATGGCACTTGACGGCATCGTGACCCGGGCGATCGTATCCGAGCTTCAGGCCACCGTTGGCCAGCGGATCAGCAAAATATATCAGCCCGGCGATCATGATCTTGTTTTTACACTTAGAGGCGCGGGCGGAGGCGGCAAGCTGATTTTGTCGGCGAATCCGACCTATCCCCGCGTTCATTTCACGGACCGGAGCACGCCGAATCCGCCGGAAGCTCCGATGTTCTGCATGCTGATGCGCAAGCACTGCGAAGGGGGCGTCATAGAAGCCGTCACTCAGGTCGGGATGGAACGTATCATTTATATCGACATCCGGCAGCGCGACGAGCTTGGAGATCTTTCGTCCAAAAAAATCATCATCGAACTCATGGGCCGCCACAGCAACATTATCTTGACGGACAGCGCAGCAGGCACGATTATCGACGGCATTCATCATGTGACCCCGGCCATCAGCAGCTACCGGATCGTCATGCCCGGCTTCGCCTATACACAGCCGCCTGAGCAGCACAAGCGCAGCCCGCTAGAGGTAACAACCAGCGAATTCATAGAGCTCGTACTTGATGCGGAAAATAAGCCGGCCGAACCGGCCGATTTTATTTTAGATGAAACGGAATCCCCAAAACCGGCGCCCAAGCTTCCATCAAAGGACCCGGTCGGCTGGATCGTCGAAACCTTCAGCGGCGTCAGTCCGCTAATCGCCCAGGAAATCGTCCATCGCGCGCGAACGGACCGGAATGGCGAAGCGGCAGAAAGCGGACTGATCGGCACTCCGGCTGAATCCGGATTTGGCATTACCCGTGCGAAGGAGCTCGCCGATGCCTTCGAATCGGTCATGGAGCCGGTCCGTTCCGGCCGCTTCGCTCCGGTGACCGGTACGAACGCGAAGGGGAAGTTAATCTTCTCCGCGATTCCGCTGACACTGCTGGAAGGCACAGTGAAGCAGTACGAGTCGATCAGCGCCTGCATGGAGGATTATTTCGGCGACAAATCCGAAAGGGATACCGTCAAGCAGAAGGTGAGCGATCTCATCCGCTTCCTGACCAATGAGCGGAGCAAAAATATCAAGAAGCTGGACAATCTGCAGAGCGATCTGGACGAAGCGGCGGACGCCGAGGATTACCGGATCAAGGGCGAGCTGTTGTTCGCTTCGCTGCACATGCTGTCCAAGGGAGACAAGGAAGCAAGATTGACCAACTACTATGACGAGAACCAGGGCGAGATTGCCATATCGCTTGATCCGCTCCTGTCTCCATCCGATAACGCACAGCGCTATTTCAAGAAATATAATAAATACAAGAACAGCCTGTCGGTGATCGAGGAGCAGCTTGAGAAGACCCAGGAGGAAATCGCGTACATGGAAGGCCTGCTTCAGCAGCTGGATCACGCTTCCCTGAATGATATTGAGGAAATCCGGGAAGAACTCGTTGCCGGAGGCTACCTGCGCGAGCGCGGCAAGAAGGGCAAGAAGAAAAAGAAGCCGACCCGTCCAACGCTCCAGGTCTTCACTTCTTCCGAAGGCGTAGAGATCTATGTCGGCAAGAACAACCTGCAGAACGAATATTTGACGAACCGGCTGTCCGGGCCCAACGACACCTGGCTGCATACGAAGGATATTCCCGGCTCTCACGTTGTAATCCGCAGCGAGAAGTTCAGCGAGGCGACGCTGAGCGAAGCCGCTCAACTGGCCGCCTATTTCAGCCAGGCCAAGCATTCCAGCGGAGTTCCGGTCGATACGACTCTAATCCGGCATGTCCGCAAGCCAAGCGGGTCGAAACCCGGCTTCGTCATTTACGACCATCAGCGGACGCTGTTCATCACCCCTGACGAGTCGGTGGTCAAGGGTCTGTCCAGTACGCTCAAGAACTGAGCATTATTGACGACTGACCTGCGAGGCTGTCCATCGGCTATCGGCATATCGGCGGCTGCTTAACGACGAGCTTCAGCCCCCTTTTATCAACATAAACGTATAATCATGCAATGGGCAGGATTCACCGCAATTCTGCCTTACGGCGTAGCAAAAGAACCTCCGGCTCCCATTCCGAGCCGGAGGTTCTTGATTAATCTACTGATTTCTGTCCAATATGCTAGGCGATAGGCCGCTTGCTGCTGCCAGACAAACAGGCTTAATACAGGCGCCGTGTCAAGGCTTCAGCTTGTCCAGCACCCCGGCGTCCACTGTCACGCTGCCGAGATCGCCATGAAAGATGACGCCACTGCGCGCACCGTGAAAATCCGAACCGCCTGTAACCAGCAGGCCAAACTCTTCAGCCAGCTTCAGATACCGCTCTACATCGGCTGGGCCGTGATCCGAATGATAGGCTTCGATGCCGGCGAATCCGCCGGACGACAGAATTTCCCGGACAAGCTCATCGTCTCCGTAGAGTCCCGGATGCGCCAGCACCGCCCGTCCTTTCGCTTCGCCGATCCATCGGCACGCCTCCTCCGGAGTAATGCGCGGCGGCGACACGAAGGCAGGCGCCCCCTCGGCCAAATACTTGTCGAACGCGTCCCGCATGTCAGATGCCGCGCCGAGGCGGACAAGCTCGTCGGCGATATGCGGTCTGCCGACGCTCTCGCCCTGCTTCATCTCCCGGCCGATTCCTTTCACGACCGACTCCACGGTGATGTCGATGCCGAAGCTTCGCAATTTGGCGATGATGGCTTCATTGCGCGCTGTGCGGGTGTCGCGGAGCGAAGCAAGCCGTTCCAGCAGCACTCCATTCTTATAGTCGATGTAATAGCCGAGCACATGAATATCTTTTCCGCCAGCACGGGTGCTGATTTCGACGCCAGGGACGACCGTAATTCCGTACTGCTTACCGGCTTCTAGCGCTTCGTTCAGCCCGGCGACCGTATCATGGTCCGTGATGGCGACTGCGCTCAAGTTACGCTCCGCGGCGATCCGTACATTTTCCGCCGGCGGCTGCATCCCGTCCGAAGCGAAAGTATGACTGTGCAGATCGCAGCGTCCCGGGGCTTGCGGCTGTAAGCTGTTCCCCGCTTGTTCCGTCATGCTTGCCCAACCCCATTTCTCGCAAATGGCAAGGGTTCCCATTCTTCACGGAGAATGCCCATCTTGATCGCATCGTAATATTCTCCCCGAACGATCCGGGCCTTGCGCACGCGGGCCTCTTCCTTCATGCCGCATTTAGCGGCCAGGCGCATCATGCGCTCGTTGCCCGACCAGGTTCCGATGCCGAGACGCACGGTGTCCAATTCCGTGAACAAATAATTCATCCACATCCGGAACGCTTCCGTTCCGTAACCTCCGGACCAATAGGCCGAATCATAGATGACGATGCCGATTTCGAACCAGTTCGTAACCTCTGACACCCAGTACCGGCCGACCGTCCCTCTGACCTTGCCGTCGATTTCAATAATCAGCCTGCTTCGGGGTTGATGCGTCCTTGCAGTCAGCAGCAGACCTTCATAATCTTTGGCAAAATCCTTCAGACTGACCCAGTCCAGCTCCTGATAAGGGCCGTTCCATTTGAGGTGCTCCCTGTCCGGAGATTCATGGTAGTGGTAATACAGATCCGGAATATCACCCGCCGTAATATCCCGCAGAATGACCCTCTCTCCCTGCAAACGAACTGCCATTTCCCGATCATCTCGCTTTCTTCATTATTCTCCGGCGTGCTGCCGAAGAAAGTTCAGAAACGTGACCGCATGGATCGGCAGCAGGGTGGATTTCAGCCGGATAGCATAGAACTGTCTTTTGAATGATGCGTCGGAGATATTAATAATTTTCAGCAGACCGAGCGCCGCCTCATGCCGCACTGTGGACGGAGACAGCATCGTAATGCCGAGACCCGCCTCCACAGCCGATTTAACCGCGCCCGTGCTGCCCAGCTCCATCTCGACCTGAAGACCTCCGAGATCAATCCCCCGGTCAAGCACCTGTTCCTCCATCACACGCCGCGTCCCCGAGCCCTGCTCTCTGAGTACAAAGGGATATTCAAGCGCCTCCGAGAGCGTGACCTCGCTTCTGTCTGCAAGCTGGTGATCATGCGGCACGATCAGCTTCAGCTCATCCTCCATAACGGGCTCGATTTCCATATCGGGATGGCGGACCTCCGCCTCAATCAAGCCGAAATTAAGCTGATGCTTCGTAATTTCTTCCATAATCTGCGTTGTGTTCATGATCTTCAGCATAACCGAAATATTCGGATAAGCTTTGCCGAATGGAGCAAGCAGCCTTGGCAGCACATATTCGCCGATCGTAAGGCTTGAACCGAGCAGCAGGCGGCCCTCCAGCATATGAGTGTAGGCTGCCATCGCCTGGTCGGTCTGACGCATCAGCTCAATGCTCCGCACCGCAAAAGGCAGCAAGGTGCGGCCCGCGTCGGACAATATGATCTTCTTGGTGGACCGGTTAAACAGCTTGGCGCCGAAGTAGTCCTCCAGCGCCTGCACCTGCATGGTCACGGCGGGCTGGGTCATATGCAGCGCCTGCGCCGCGACGGAGAAGCTGCCCTTCTCGGATACCGTATAGAAAATATGCAGTTGATGAAAATTCAATGTGTACACTCCCGTTATACTTGACGGATTTGGTAAAGACATGCAGCCAGGGCCGCATGTCTTCTTCGTTCGTCCAAACCGGACAATAGCTATCTCCGCTTCCTGCCGGTCTGCATGAGGGTAACCCGTCTAGTGCTGCGCTGCCTTGCATAGTAGCTCTTCAAGTCGCGCAGCTCGATATTTTCCGACATTCTGCCCAGAAACGAGACAACAATAAGCCGGTACAGCGGATTTCCGTACAGATCGGCCTCCCCATGCAGCGCCGTGATCCGGGCCGCCATGACGAGGTCGTTATCCACCAGATACAGATCCGGCTCTTCCGGCGAATAGAGGCGGACCCGTTTCTGCTTAAGACACTGCCACAGCCAGAACGCGATGTCCTTGCCGGACTGTCCTGTTCCTGCGCCGCGGTCTTCGTACCTTCCACTTGCGTGGGACGTAATCACCACATCGGCGATGCGGTACCCGTCCAGCATCACATAGAAGGGCTCTTGCAGATCCCATTTATGGGTCTCCTTATCGCGCATAGTCATCACACTCCACCGTAAAAGGGTCTTGGCGCGCATGTATTGATGCAATTTTACCACCAGCCGCGTCCTATATACAAGCCTCCAGGCCCGGCGCCCATGGCTTTCCGGTCCTTCGGCTCCCTTGGTCGTTCAATCCATCCCCCTTGCAGAACCTGCGTTTCCTGGAGGACACCAGGCACAAAAAAAGGAAGGGATTCCTCAAACGAATCCCTTCCCGCCATGTCTAGACAGCCGCGCTCCGAATGGAGCTATAATCCGTAATACCGGGTCTTGTCCGGTCCATTGCTTGAATATTCCGTTTTGAGCTCGTTCCGGAAGGAACGCTCGATCTTGCGGACATAAGACAGTCTGCGAACATTCTTCATAACTTCCTCGGCGCGGTCTGCGTTGACGTACATCACCGCATAATGCATTTTACGTGAGATGTAATGCAGCGTGCCGTACTTCTCCAAATTGCGCGCAGCTTTTACATCGCTGACCCAGATGATATATCCGGTGCGTTCAGCAAACATGTCCTTTTCCGCCTTTCTCTCTCGTGAGCTTCCTTATTGGCGCATCAGCCGCAGGAGCATTTCCCTCCACCGCCGCAGCCGCTCTTCGGCAGGGGATCATTGCCTGGAACCTTGATGGTGTCGGATACCGCATATGCGATCGTCTCCGACATGGAATGAAGCATATCGTCCAGCGCCTTCTCCGCCTGTTTGAATCTCTTAACCTCATCATAGGCGTCGATTTCCGCCTCAACCGCCTTGACCTCATCCTTGGCCGCATGATAATTCGGGTGAAAATGCCCGAAACGCTGCGTCTCCTCGAACAGTTCCTTCTTCAGCTGAAGCTTGGCGGCGAGTCTTTGAATCTCGGAATGAGCTGCGACCCGCTCCTTCCAGTATAGATAATCCGCCACTTCGGCGGACTGGTTAATCATATCGCCCAATTCATAGGCGTATGTCAGCACTTCGGCCATATCGACCGTATTATATTCCGCTACGCTCATGAATGTCATCTCAACTTTCGTCCGAAATTTCCGCTTTTTTGAAGTGGACTATTCTATCATACCACAAGCCCCGCCCGGAGAAGAAGAGGGCATTCCGGGAAAAGGCGGAACAATCAGCGCGATCTCTTCCCATTCCTCGCCTGTCAGTACCCTTTCACTTGGCGGGCCGCCGGGAACATCGAGCCAATAACCGGCTACACCCCACGCGCCCTTCTGCAGGCGCTCGGGGATAAATTCCCCTCGATGCCCCTTAACGGTCAGACTGACTTTGGTTCCCCATTTCAGCGCCTGCTCCATTACTTTGCGGGAAGTGGATATATGGTATTTATGTCCCTTGTGGAACCACGAAGACGGCACACGCTCATAATCGGGCCACAGCTCCGTAGGCGCCGCCGGAGCAGGCGGCGGAACAGGCTGGAGCCGGAACAGATCATCCTCGCTGTACCACAGGCCTGCACCGGACGGAGATCGAAACGTCTCTCCTCCCGATGTCAGTTCCTCTCCATAGACTGGGGCTGGTTCCGGCAGATTTAATATAATGGCGCAATCTGCGCCATCTTCCGGCAGCACGGCAGCCGCTTCCCCGAACTCATGCAGCCCGAACTCGTACAAATTATGCAGACTTCCCTCCGTACCGGAGGAATCGCCGGTCTCTCCACCATCCAGGCCCTCAATCGGCGTCGGCGTCATTCCCGCCGCGGACAGCTCCTTGCGGACCTTCGCCGCCCAGTCGGTACGCACCGCGAAATGGCGCGGGCCCAGCCGCTCGAGGCCCTCCTTCAGCCGGGGATGCCCGGCAACCGCCTCGGCATCCTGCTCGGTCCGGCAGGCGAGAAGAAGCGCCTCGCCCAAAGAGGTCCGTCCGATGCCGAGACTCCACTGCTTAAGCGAAGCGCTCACCGATGAAGGCAATCTGCCTCCGGACAGGTGCTCCAGCCACTCGGCTATTGCCCCGGGCTTCATTCCTCTCTTCACCGCCTGTTCCAGCCGTTCCCGGGTGAGCCGGAAGCTCCACATTCCTTCCGGCAGAACGAGCTCGGCGAAGCAGGCAAGGCTCCACCGGATGCGGAAGGACGCTTCCTCCCGAACAAGAACTTCGAGATCCGGCTGGACAATCAGACAAGGACTGGGATGAAGCTGTGCCGCCTCCCCGATCTCGTTCTCGCTGGAGAGGATATCATGAGATGCCACAGGCCCAGGCTCCGTGCTCTCCGAACTGAGTATTGGCGGCTTCGCGCTTGTCCAGCGAAAGACTGCCTCCCCTGCCTCATCTCCGAACTCGCACCAGCCAAACGCGGCAAGAGTGTCCATCCATGCCAGGGCGGACATTTCAAGAGAGATTAGATCGTCCGGCCTCGTAAGGCCCGCCGCCTTCATTTCGGCGATTATTCCCTGCACACTGTACCAGATCCCGGGAAGGAGGTCAGGCGACAGAATCTGGCGCCGAAAATGCCTGCTGACAGGCGACAAATCGCCGTATCGCCGGGATATCGCGCGGTAGAGCACGGAGGACATGGCCACCTCATCCAGTCCGAGCCATTCATCCACCCTTGATGGATTAAGGATCAGGGCATCTTCACCGCGAACCAGAAGCTCAAGGTGAAGCAGAAGATCCACCATAAAGACGGCCTTTAACGGATAATCGGCCGGGTATGGAGAGACGATCCCTAGCTTACGCAGCGGCTCACCGCTCCATTTCATCCCATCCGCAAGGCGGAGCGCCGCTCTTCTATGTATCAGCCCTTTGGCAGTAAGCGGCAGCGTCTCGTCTGCCGCGAACCGCAGAGCGCGGAAGACTTCTGCCGCAGCTCCCGCGCCGCCTGCCTGAACCTCAATCTTCGGTTCCATTAGCTCAATAAGCTCAACAGGCTCAATAGACGCCGCTGCGCCGCTGCCTGTTCCTCCCGGGAACAAGTGCGCCAGCAGGCTCTCATAGATTTCAGGCGGCAGCCGAAATTTCCGTGCACCGCCGATTTGGCTCGACGCGGTCACATACCCGGCTCGCCACAGTTCCTCAAATGCCAGCCGGAACTCGGCTGCGGTCATCGTTCCAGGGCGCAGCTTGTCCAGGGCGCCTTCCTGAAACGGTCTGTCCGCATGCAGTGCACAAATATGCCGCAGCACGTCGCAGGCCGGACTGGATACCATGAGCAGTCCGCCTGGTGGCGCCTCGCGCCCTGCCGCCCCCTCTTCGCCAGACGAAGAAGATGAAAGGTTAAAGTGACTCATTTGGCTTCGCAAGCCCCCTCTTGATCGAAATCGCCATCTTCAGCCGGCAACAGATTCATAAGTCCGGTCGATTCGTACCGAATCTCCGAATACGTATAGCCTTGTTCCAGCAGAAATAGTCTGCGGCGAAGCGCAAATTCCTTCTCCCGGCTGTCATCCGTCACAACCGTGTAGAAGAAAGCCTTGTTGTCTCCTGCTTTAGGACGCAGAATGCGGCCCAGACGCTGCGCTTCCTCCTGCCTGGAGCCGAAAGCGCCCGACACCTCGATCAACACGGACGCATCGGGAAGATTGACCGCGAAATTGGCGACCTTCGAAAGAACGAGCACCCGCACCCTTCCGTTGTTAAATTCCCGGTACAGGTTCATGCGCTCCTTCTGGGGCGTCCGGCCGGTAAGAAGCGGCGCCGAGACGGCATTCGCCAGCGCCTCCAATTGATCCAGATATTGGCCAATAATCAGTATCGGCGCATCAGAATGGCGTTTCAGAATAGCGGCTACGGCTTCCGTCTTGACGGAATTAATTGAAGCAAGCCTGAACTTCTCCTTGGCTCCCGCGTACAGGTAAGTCTCCCTCAGTTCCCGCCGCATGGGTACGGCAACCTCATAGCACTGCACCTTGGCAATCCAGCCTTCCTCCTCCAGCACCCGCCAGGCACAGTCGTACCGCTTCGGTCCGATCAGCGAGAACACATCCTCTTCCCGCCCATCCTCCCTAACCAGCGTTGCGGTCAGCCCTACCCTCCGGGTAGCCTGAATCCCGGCGGTCGCCCGGAATACCGGCGCCGGAAGCAAATGCACCTCATCGTACAGTATCAGCCCCCAATTCCGCTCCTTGAACAGCTTCATATGCTGAAAACCGCCCTCTTTATTGGAGCGGTGAGTCAGCATTTGATAGGTGGCCACGGTTACCGGTCTTACACTCCGCAGCTCCCCCGTATATTCTCCGATCTCTTCAGGCTGTAGGGTCGTCCGATTGCGCAGCTCCTCCTTCCACTGCATAACCGAAGTGGTATTGGAGGTCAGAATCAGCGTCTCGCATTTCAGTCCCTCCATTACCGCAAGGCCGACAATTGTCTTTCCTGAGCCGCAGGGAAGCACGACAACACCGCTCTCGCCGGAAGCGCTGAGCGCTTCCGCGGCTTCCCGCTGATAATCGCGCAGCCGGAAGGACGAATCCTCGCCTCTCCAGCGGACATCGAGCGGTTGTCCCTCCTGGCAGCCGGCCTGATCACGAACGGGATAGCCTGCGGCCGCGAGTGCCTGCTTCAGGTGTCCCCGCTCTTCTGCCGGTCCCGTCAACTCCAAGGGGCCAGAACGCGTAAAACCGCAGTTGGCGGCGGATCCTTCATCTTCCAGCTCGTCCAGAAGCGCGGCGGTCCCCGCTGTGAGAATCAGCCTCCCGGAATCCCCGTAAGGCCGCAGGGTCAGTCTGCCGAGCTTTGACATCGTTTCCTTCATCCATTGGGACATCCCGGCCGGCATCGTACCGCACAATTGTTCCAGGCGGAACGCGGCTGTCCCGGCATCCATCCCGAGTGAAGCCGCGTTCCACAATGTCAGCGGCGTGATCCGATATGTATGATACATCGGCGGGGTTTTGATCAGCTCCGCAATCTGGTGCAGCAGTTCCCGGGCCGCCCCGGCATTCGGGTGACCGCATTCCAGCAGAACTGTCCGATCGGAGCGGACAAGGCAGGGCCCTTGCAGCATTTCTCCCATTCCTCCCGGCTATCGAATTTTGTGAACAAGGACATGCACATATGGAAAAAGCCCACCCCGCAAGCGGGAATGAGCTAATGGGGATGATGGCAGCTTAATGCACCCGGTGCTGCTCGGAAATATCGCTCAACGCGTCTCCGGCATTATCGGCAAAAATATTGCGTACTGCCAGGTCGCCCAGCGAAACAACGCCGATGAGCTTGTCTCCGTCCGTTACAGGCAGGCGGCGGATTTGCTGTTCGGCCATGAGCTCAGCCGCTTCATCGACCTCCATGTATTGGGTAGCGCAGCGGATGCCGGTCGTCATGACATTCTCGATCGAAGTCGAGCCCGAATGCTTCTCGGCATACCCCCGGACCACCAAGTCGCGGTCAGTTACAACGCCGATCAGCGTATGTCCGTCGGAGAAGTCTACAACCGGAATAAAGCCGGTATCATGATCCCGCATTTTCACGGCTGCTTCATAAATATTATCCTGCAGCGTTACGGTTGCCGGCTGGGTAGTCATCACTTCCTGAACTGTCTTCTTCACGAGAAAAACCCTCCTTTTCGCATTAAGGAACGGCCTGCGCAGAGGCAGACGACGCTCGTTCGTACGATAAGTAGGGTTCTCCTGTTGAAGCTTAATTATTCGCCCAGATCTTCCTTTAACCGCGAATCCGTCATCGTGATCAGCAGCTTAAGACCATGCAGCATGGCATCCTCGTCAAAATCAAATTTGGCGTGATGATGCGGGTAGACCGCATTCTTCTCCGGATTGCCCGCTCCCACGAACATGAAGCAGCCGGGAATTTCCCGGACATAATAAGCGAAATCCTCGGCCGGCATCAGCTTCTCCATCACTTCGACCTTGACTGTGCCGCCAAGTGCAGCCGGAGCTTCCCGGAAAAAACGGGCGGTCTCGCCCTCATGGTTCTCCAGCGGAGGGTATCCCATCATATATTCGATTTTGTACTCCGCCCCGTAAGCCGCCGTAACCGAGGCCGTCATCTCCTCGATCCGGCTTCTGAGCATCTGTCGCGTACCATCTTCAAAAGCGCGCACCGTGCCGGTAATCCGGCACTTCTCGGCGACGACATTCTGGGCATATCCGCCCTGTATGGTGCCAACGTTAAGGACTGCAGGCTGCAGCGGGTCCACCGACCGGCTGACGATGCTGTGAAGCTGCGTCACGAGAGCCGCTCCGGCCGCGATGCTGTCGACTGTCCGGTGAGGCGTTCCGGCATGCCCGCCGCGCCCGATAATATCGATGAAGAATTCATCAGCCGAAGCCATCAACGGCCCCGGAGCGCTCGCCACCGTTCCAAATGGGAGAGGCGTCCACAGATGCAATCCGTACACCGCATCCGCTCCGTCCAGAACCCCTTCACCAATCAGGCCGAGCGCTCCGCCCGGGCAGACCTCCTCAGCCGGCTGGAACAAAAAGCGGATCTCGCCCGCCAGCTCTTCCCTTCGGCTGCTGTAGTACTTCGCGGCTGCAAGCAGGATCGACGTGTGCCCGTCATGACCGCAGGCATGCATCACGCCGCTCCGCGTAGAGCGGTATTCACAGTCCTTCTCGTCCTGGATCGGCAGCGCGTCCATATCGGCGCGAAGAACGACTGTGGCGCCTGGCCGGTTCCCTTTCAAAATTCCGGTTAGTCCAAAGCCCCCTTCGCTTCGCTTGATTTCGATCCCGAAGCTCTCCAGCTTGCCGGCCACAAAATCAGCCGTCTCCCGTTCCTGAAAGGACAGCTCCGGATTCCGGTGCAGATAGCGGCGCCACTCCACCATGTCGGTCTGCAGCGTTTCGATCGATTTCCCTTCCATACATATCCATTCCCTTCGCTGTTGTAGCCGCTGCTTGCCTCTTCACCTTTAGCGGCAGTTAATTCTTTTTATTGTAGCAGAAATGAGGAAAAAGAGGTATGATGGCCTTCCCTAAGCCTTGCACAGCCTTTCCAAACATACTATCATGAGGAAGAAAAGGTATGAGGAAGAAAGAGAGGCCAGGCACCGTGCTGGCGGCTTAAACCGTGTATCCGGCAGACTAATTCCCACATGACCCGAACTATGAATCTTCCGTGGCTGCCAACGTACATAGGGGACCAGTGTGAACGGATTTTTAAGCTGAAACTGCTTCTGGAGGCGTGAGACCCGCAAATGATGAAGACCAATAATGAAAGCCCGCCTTCCAAAGGCGCGCCCGATTTTCAACTGTTAATTCTGACCCTGCTGCTCGTCGGTTTTGGACTGATTATGGTGTTCAGCTCCAGTTCGAGTTTGTTCTTCAAGAATGATGCCTTGTATTTCTTAAAAAGACAGCTCATATGGGCAGGCCTCGGCTGCTTCGTTATGTTCACAGTGATGAACATCCCTTACAGCAGATTCAAGAAGTGGTACGGCCCGCTGTTTCTGATTACGCTCGCCCTGCTGCTGTTTGTCGCTTCGGCCGAACGTGTTAACGGCGCGAGCAGTTGGATGAACATCGGCGGCCTCGGCATTCAGCCTACGGAGCTTGCCAAAGTATCGATCATCCTGTACTTGTCAGCCCTCATCAGCAAGAAGGGGGAGCGTCTTCGCGATTTGCGGTCCGGCTACATTCCCGTCATGGTGATCGTCGGCGTCGTCGCCGGTCTGATCATGCTGCAGCCTGACCTCGGTTCCTGCCTCATTCTGGTGGCGACAAGCGGGCTGGTCATTTTCGCCGGGGGAGCCAGCCTCAAGCATATTCTGGCATCAATCGGCCTGGTGATTCTCGGGTTCGGACTTGTATTCGGCGGCAAAATGGCGATTGATTCTCTTTCCTCTCATCCGCAGCAGGCTCAAGCGGAGCAGGACTACCGCCAGGGACGCATCCAGGCGTTTATCAACCCTTTTCAGGATGCTGATGGGGCGGGTTATAATATCATTCAATCCCTGACAGCGCTTGGCGAAGGCGGAGTTGGCGGATCAGGCATCGGCAAGGGCATACAGAAGCTCTACTACCTGAAATACCCTTACACTGACTTTATTTTCGCCGTCATCGGCGAGGAGCTCGGATTTGTCGGAACACTGTTATTCCTTCTGGTGTATTTATACTTTATATGGCGGGGTATTCTTGTGGCTCTAAGGTGCAAGGATTCGTTCGGAACGCTCGTCGGCATCGGCATTATGGGGATGATCGCCATCCAGGCGTTCGTCAACATCGGCGGTGTGACCAATACGATCCCGCTGACAGGGGTCACCCTGCCCTTCATCAGCTACGGCGGCTCATCCCTGCTTGTGACCATGCTGTCGATGGGCATCCTGCTGAATATCTCCCGCGGAAGCTCGCGGCCCGTCAAGGAAGAGCATGTGAAGTCGGTACGGATCACAGGCCCGGAGGAACGAAGAACGGGTTTCCTGAGAGGGTAGCCTGAATCGATCGTCCAGCTTAAACATTACAAGATGTCGTAAAAAAGGATGCCCTTCCGTTCGGAAGGACATCCTTTTTTGGATAACCAGCGTCACGCCGTTCCCGGCGGTAACCGCTTATGAAATTTCGTCGTTCTTGAAGGCCACGCCTTCGACCTTGACGTTCACTTCAACGACACGCAGCCCCGTCATGCTCTCTACCGCTTCACGCACATTCTGCTGCAGCATCCGGCATACCTCGTGTATCGGTGTCTCGTACAGGACGATTATCCGCAGGTCGATAGCCGCTTCAAGCTGTCCGACTTCGACGGTGACGCCTTTTTGCACGTTTTTGCCGCTGAGACGCTTCGCCCAGCCTTCCGACAGGCCTCCCGACATGGCTGCGATTCCAGGAGTCTCCAAGGTAGCCATTCCGGCAATTTTCGAGACTACATCGTTTGAGATTCGTATATTGCCCATTTCCAGTTGAAGTTGTTCCGCCATGCCCTTTCCCCCTTACACTCATTATCAATTATTGTAATTCCTAAACAGGCCAAAAAGCAAATGAGTTCCGCACTTTCGTTTACACTCAGGAACAATTTGGGTATATTGAGAAAGGAGTTACTATACATATACAAGATTGGGGTGTGTTTGATTTGAAGAAGTGGATTTCTCCTTCACTGCTCATTATTTTCTTCGCACTTAGCGCTATCGGACATTACGCCAACTGGGACCACACCCTCCAATTTGTGATCTCGGCAATTGCGGTAGTCTTTGTCGCCGGCTTCCTCGGCAGAGCGACCGAGAGCGTGGCGCATTACGCCGGCCAGCGGCTCGGCGGCTTCCTGAATGCGACATTCGGCAATGCAGCGGAGCTTATTATCGCCTTCTTCCTGGTGAAGGAAGGACTCTATGATATGGTCAAAGCGAGCTTGACCGGTTCCATCATCGGCAACCTGCTGCTCGTACTCGGCCTTAGTATTTTTGCCGGAGGCATGAAGTACAAGGTGCAGAATTTCAACATCACGCTTGCGGGCCTGAACGGCTCACTGATGATTGTTGGCGTCATCGCCCTGTTCGTGCCGGCCATGTTCCTGAATACACACTCCATCACGAAGAGCGAGACCGCGACACTCAGTCTGGTCGTGGCAGGCGTCCTGATCGTGTCGTACATAGCGTGGCTGGCCTTCTCCATGATCACGCATAAAAAATATTTGGACGACGTCACCGCAGACGGCGAGGAGGAGCTTCCGAACGAGCATGCGCCTTCCTGGACCAAAGGACAGTCGATCCTGTATCTGGTGCTCGCCACCGTAATGGTCGCGTTCGTCAGTGAATGGCTGGTCGGAACGCTCGAGAGCCTGACCGAACGCTTCGGTCTCAGCGAGCTGTTCGTCGGCGCCTTCCTTGTCGCCATTATCGGCAATGCCGCAGAGCACAGCGCCGCCATTATGCTGGCGATGAAGAACAAAATCGGCGCAGCCGTGGAAATCGCAATCGGCAGCAGTCTGCAGATCGCTCTCTTTGTAGCTCCCGTGCTGATCTTCGCCAGCTATTTTATGGGGAACACGATGGACATCGTCTTCACCACGATTGAGCTAGTGGCAATCGGCGTCGCCGTCTTTATCGCCAAATCGATTACCCAGGACGGTGCAACCAACTGGTATGAGGGGCTGCTGCTGCTCGCCGTCTATATTATTCTGGGTGTCTCGTTCTTCCTGGTGTGACCCATATCGCCCAGACACAAATTACAGCAACACGCAAAACCCCGCGCAGCCGGTCTGCACGGGGTTTATTGTTTGGGTATGAAGCAGGGTCTCTATAGTCGTCAAGTCGTGCAGGACACGATCCGGACGATTGGCTTAGTCTGACTTCATACAGGCATACTCTATTGCTTCGCCTTCTCGTTCAGTGCTTCATATAGAATAGCCAGCTCGCGCTCAAGCTTGCTTACAATCTCCTTGCCCGTTAACTCGGACAACAGCCCTGCCCGGACGGCAAAATCGACCTCTCTGGAGAAGCCGTACATTTGTGTATCCAGCACTTCCTCATAGAGAGGACAGTAGCGTGTCGCCAGATTCTCCATCTGTACTTCGATGAGCTTCTGAATTTTATCTGCATCTTCCTGCAGAAGATTGACGGCCAAGGTATTCATCCGGTCCTGTAATTCAGACGAAGTCATGCATCTTCCCCCCCCATGTCCAAAATATCATTCCAAAAACGCTGTTAGTTTTATATTAGTCGAAATTTCCCGCCAATACAAGAATACAGTTCACGGAAGGCATATTGGCGTTCAGCTTGCAGCTTGATCTCACAGCAAGAAGAAACGCTCTGCCTACAGGCAGAGCGTCCGGTGTGTAAGTATTAGGTTACTTAGGAACCACGGTGAACTTAAGGTTGTGCTTGGCAAATACTTCGCTCATCGCTTTCTTGGCTTCTTCAGCGTCGCTGCCATGAACATGCAATTCATAGGTTTGGCTCGATACGAGCGTTGTGAACAGGCCTAGGATGCTCTTCACATCAATGTACTTATTGTCTGCCTGAAGAACGATCGAAGAAGCGAATTTACTGGCTGTTTGAGCGATTTCCACAATTGCTGCATTGTTACTGTTGGTGGACATAGGGATCCCTCCGCAACTGATTTTAGGTTCAAGTATATGTTGTATGATCATTTCCATGATAATTGAATCCGCTTACCGGTGCAAGGATTTATCTGACAACATTCCAACTATTTCAAGTTCTCGGGATTGAGAGCTTCCAGCTCCGGAATGACAAAAATCCCGTCCTTGCGAATTAGTCTGTCATCGAAATAAATTTCGCCGCCGCCGTACTCCGGCCGCTGGATCAGCACAAGGTCCCAATGGATGGAGGAACGGTTGCCGTTATCCGTAACATCATAGGCCTGGCCCGGCGTGAAATGCAGGCTTCCTGCGATTTTCTCATCGAACAGAATATCCTTCATCGGATGCAGAATATAGGGATTAAAGCCGATGGCGAATTCGCCGATATAGCGCGCGCCTTCGTCGGAGTCGAGAATTTCATTGAGGCGGGCGGTGTCATTGCTCGTCGCTTCAACAATTTTGCCGTTCTCGAAGCGGAATTTGATATTTTCAAACGTAATGCCATTATAGAGGGTGGCCGCATTGTAGCTGATCGTGCCGTTAACGGAATCGCGAACAGGCGCGCTGTATACCTCGCCGTCCGGAATATTCGCCTCACCGGAGCATTTCTCGGCGCCGATTCCCTTGATCGAGAATTGAAGATCCGTTCCCGGTCCAATGATCCGCACTCTGTCGGTCTTCTTCATGAGATCCGCAAGCGGGTCCTGGGCTTTATCCATTTTCGCATAATCCAGATTGCAGACCTCGAAGTAGAAATCCTCAAAGGCCTCCGTGCTGGTATTGGCCAACTGGGCCATGCTGGGGTTCGGGTAGCGCAGAACGACCCATTTCGTATGCTTGACGCGCTGCTCGCTATGTACGGGATGGGAATACAGCGAGTTGTACAGCCGCATTTTCTCCTCGGGAACGTCAGACAAATCGTTAACATTATCGCTAGAGCGAATGCCGATATAGCCCTGCATCTGCTTCATCCGGTTCAAATCGATCTCAGCCCAGGTTCTCAGGCTCTCCTCCGTAGCGCTCAGCAGCATGCTTCGCAGCACTGTACGATCAGTCAGCTGAACGAAGGCATTTCCTCCTGCCTTGCCGATTTCCTCCACAACAGCCTTCAGCAAATCCCGCTCGCTGCCGATCATTTCAACCAGCACATTCTCGCCGGGCTGAACATCGACGGAGTAGCCCACAAGATTTTGAGCCAGTTTTTGAATTCGGGGATCTCTCATACCAATAACTTCCTTCCTTCTGTGCCTAAGCATTATACTGCACGTAAAAATTTCCACATGCCTATATATTGTAGCATTCCGGCAGGGAAGCGCAAGGCACATTCCCATTCTCTACCGATATCCGTAAAAATCGACACGCAAGACCGTCATCTCCTGCCGTGACTTCCCCTCCGGCGTCAAATACCGGATCGTCCGCTGACGGGTAAGCGTTTTGGGGAGATTGCGTCTCGTATCCACCTTCACATGATAGATGGTCTTCACCTCCGCTTGTTTCAGCCTGCGCTGAAGCTCACCGTTCTCGTGGCTCCACAGCTCCGCCAGACGGGCGGATGCGGACTCGGCATGATATGCCGGTCTGTCTGTATCCCCAACAGAGGCCGCCCGAAGCGGCGTCATATTCTCATCCAGCTCCCGGGAGAGCTGGCGAAGCCCCGCGTCACGGGATAGCTCGACCCGCAGCAGAACCGTCCCCCGGCCCGCGCCTTGCTCCCGGGTCACGGTCTTGTCCAGACTGCTGAGATCATCCAGCTGGGAGAGGGGATTCATGCCGGGGAGAGGAAGCGGCTCCTGAGCCTCCGTGCTCTCCGCTGCCACCCAGTTCCCCTTCTCTTTAACCATCCTGCTGTAAAAGGTCGATGCAGCTTCTCCGGCACTTAAGGATTCCGGTTTTGGCGTTTGGGCCGCGTCGGAAGACAACGTATACAGCGAGAGCGAATTATGGTCTTTCAGCGCTCCGCCATAATAGAGCGTGGCGTCCTTCTTCTGAGCTCCGTTTATGAATAAGGCAGCTTCGCCTTCAAACGTAACTCCGTCGGTCCCGGTTATTCCGGACAGAGCCAGTCCTAACTGCTCTGCGGCCGGTCTGTCACTAGCTGCAGAGCAGCCCGCTGTTATGACGCAGACCAGGGCTATCAGTCCTGTCAGCCCTTTTGTTGCGAGTGAATATCCCATCATCACCAGCGCCTCTTTCTCCGCATATCATATTTGATATCGTGTCCCCGTTCCGCAGGCTTATACCATGAGTGCTTTGAAAGCCTTATACGGCGTAATAATTCCTGCTCAAAAAAGCCCTTCGCCGCAATCCCGGCGAAGGGCTTGATCATCGTTATATCCCGAATTTCGGGCTAGTGGATCGTGTCCAGTATAAATCTGAAGAAGCATTAACGGATTTATCCCTGCTGCCCGGCTTTCTCCTCGGTTCCCTTGTCGACAACGACCTGGTTGCGGCCGTTGTTCTTGGCTTCATACAGCGCCATATCCGCTCTGTAGAACAGGGAATCCACGCTAGTGAGGTGCTGATCGGTCCAGTTCCATTCCGCGATTCCGCAGGAGACGGTTACGACGGGGTCCGTTTCCTTCTGTACCCGTATGCGTATCCGTTCCGCCACATGAAAGGCCTGTTCCGCCGAAAGCTGCGGCAGATAGATCGCCAGCTCTTCTCCGCCCCATCTCGCCGCCAGATCGCCCTGCCGGATGGAGAGCCGGACGATGTCGCTGACCTGCCGCAGAATGAGATCACCCTTCTGATGCCCATATGTATCGTTGACCTGTTTGAAGTAATCGATGTCCACAACGACAAGCGTCCCGCAGTAATCGCCGCTCTGCTTCTCCTTGATCGACTGGTCCAGGAAATGTCTGGCGTACAGCCCCGTAAGGGAGTCCCGGTTGGCCAGTCTGTGCACTTCGGCGTGAAGAAGAGCATTGCCAACGGCAAGACCGATATGCCCGGCCAAAGACTGCAGCAGCTTGAAATGATCATACGAGAAAAAGCGCGGCTCCCGATGGGTAAGCATAATAACGCCTCTCGCCTCACCGCCCACGCTAATCGGCGTTGCGATAAGGGATTGGGACTCGGTGAAATCCATCAGCTTCGACCGGGTTCCGCTCTGATCCGGATATCCGGATACAATGACGGGCTCACCGGTGGAGTAGACTCTTCCACCTACTCCGCGTCCCACATCGATAATCTCGCCGATCAGTGCCGGATGGTTGCAAGCCACTGCTTCAAGTCCCTGCTTCTCCTCGTTGTAGTGGAGAATACAGCAGTAATCCGCTTCGAACATTTCCAGAAGCTCTTCAAAGGCGACCTCGAACGTTTCGCCGAGTTGCAGGCTCTGATTCAGACGCTGGGTCAGCTCATTGCTCATTCTCAGCTCCCGGATCAGCTGGTTCGATCTTTCGTACAGTTTCGCGTTCTCGAACGCCGTGCCCGCCGTCCCGGCCACCATGGACAGAAAGGACAGGTCCGTGTCCGGATCTTCCGGGTTATGCATCACAAGATGAAACACTCCGTATACACCCTGCTTGCCGCCAAGCGGCAAGCCGATCTCGACGATAGGCTGGCCATCATCATGAGCCTTCATCGCTACACGACCGTCCTTGAACGCCTTCTCGCGGACATCTTCCGTATCCCACTTCAGCGGCACAGGCATCACCTGGGGAAGGGAAGTATGGTAATCCTGCGACATATACAGTGTAAGCTTGGCGCCGGGATACATGGCCGCGATGCTCTCGATGACCTCGGTAAGAACAGCGTCCACATCGATATTGTCGTGCATCCGCTGCACAATCTGGAAGAGCAGCGAGCGCCTTCCACTCTCCCGCTCGGCATGATTATGGACCGCGGTCAAATCCTCAACGAAGAGGTGTTCGAGCTGCCTGTAGAAGCAGGTAATGTAATGGAGGGACATGGCTTCGGCCGCGTAGCGCCCTCCCTTGAGCATATCCCCCGCCGGCATTTTGCAGCCTAACAGAGCGTAAATCTCTCCACTTGAACGGGTCTTCAGCGGCATAGCCAAATAAGCCGTCTCACTGCCGTTCTCTTCGATTTGCAGCATGCAATCCCTCGCCGAAGTAAGACTGACGTTGACGACCTGCTCCCACAGCGGATGATTCGGACCGTCAGCTTCTTCCTTTCCAGCGAGCCACTTGCCTTCGAAGCTAAACACACACCAGTCCCAAGCTCCTGCAAAAGCAAGACCCGCGCCTTTCTCCGTCCATTCGTGAAAGCTGTCCGTAATCATGACGGAGATATAAGGAAAGTCATGACTGTTGATATCCAGTTGTTTGAGCCATGCCGCAGGATCCTTGGAGTTCCTGCCCGGCATCTTGATATTGCGTATCAGCGCATGGCTATCTTTAGTGCCGTAAGCTTTCTGCTCTGACATAAAGACGGGTCTCCTTTTCATCCTGAATGTAATCCGCTGCTCTAGCAATTAACACTATTTTACTCTCTTTCCGTTTCCATTGCATCATTTTTTCGGCTGTAAAAGAAGATTTTTTAGGCCAAAAGAACTAAAAGTTAAATAAATCATAAAGTTCTGAAAGCAGGCTTGACTTGGATAGGCTTTTTCATATAATATTTATTGTTGAACAAGACTGTAACAAGTCTTCCAATTGGGCGTAACGTTGTGTCACCCTCACGCTTTTCGTCTGCATGGGGCAGCGGCTGAACTTTCCCTTGCAGTGCGGAGCCATTCGGCGAACCGCTTCTAACGAACAGCGGCGCAAATAGAGCCCTGCTGAAATTACAATTAAAAAGGAGTCTACTATAACATGGCACGTTACACCGGACCTAAATTCAAACTCAGCCGCCGTCTGGGCATTTCCCTGAGCGGAACTGGCAAAGACCTGAAGCGCCCTTTCCCTCCTGGACAACACGGCGCTAACCAACGCAGAAAGGTCAGCAACTATGGCATGCAGCTGCTCGAGAAGCAGAAGCTTCGTCATATGTACGGCTTGGGCGAGAAACAGTTCCGCACTCTGTTCCACAAAGCGCACAGCATGCAAGGTATCGCGGGCGAGAACTTCATGTTCCTGCTCGAAAGCCGTCTGGACAACCTCGTATACCGTCTGGGATTCGCTAATTCCCGCGCCGGCGCACGTCAGCTGGTTTCCCACGGACACGTTACGGTTAACGGCAAGAAAGTCGACATCGCTTCTTACCGTGTAAGCACGGGCGACGTGATCGGCCTTCGTGAAAGAAGCCGTGCCCTGACTTCCATCAAGGAAGCTCTGGCTAACCGCACGCATCTGCCGGCATACCTGGAATACTCCGATTCCGCAGTGGAAGGCAAGTTCATCCGTCTGCCGGAACGCGCCGAGCTCTCCCAGGATATCGACGAGAAGCAGATCGTCGAATTCTACAACCGTTAATCTTTAACTTACCGAGTGTATACAGAAGCCTCCGGATTATTCCGGAGGCTTCTTGTTGATTAGACGAGTAAATAGGCGTCGTCCCTCTCGCCTTCTTCGGCTCTATGGGATAAATAAACGGCAGGCCCTTCATCAGAGGGCCAGCCGTATTTTTTAAATATCTCGTCCGCTTACCGGGCCGACGTTCTTAGCTCAGCGTCAGCTTCGCGAATTTCCGCTTGCCGACCTGGATAATATCCCCGTCCTGCAGTTTAACATCCGCGTTAGGATCGGCCAGCTTCTCCTCGTTCAGTTTAACCGCTCCCTGCTGAACGCTGCGCTTGGCTTCGCCGCCTGAAGCAGCGAACCCGATAACCTGCAGCAGCTTCGTCAGACGGATGGCTCCGTCCGTCAGTTCCTCTGCCGGAATCGCAATCGTTTCGATATCCTCCGGCAGCGCCCGCTGCTGGAATACCGTAATGAAATGCTGCTGAGCGGAATCCGCAGCCTCCTGGCCATGATACATTCTGACGAATGTATGCGCCAGCCGCATTTTGGCGTCACGCGGGTGAACTGCGCCGGAAGCCAGTCCTTCTTCAAGCTCCTTCAAGCCATCGTTGGTAATATCGGTAGCCAGCGAGTAGTATTTCAGCATCAGCTCGTCGGGAACCGACATCGCCTTGCCGTAGATTTCATTAGGCTCCTCATCGATTCCGATGTAGTTGCCAAGGCTCTTGCTCATCTTCTGAACGCCGTCCAGACCTTCAAGCAGCGGGGTCATGATGGCTGCCTGTGTATCAACGCCGTATTCCTTCTGAAGCGTCCGTCCCATCAGCAAATTGAACTTCTGGTCCGTGCCGCCGAGCTCCACGTCAGTCTTCAGCGCCACGGAGTCCATGCCCTGCATCAGCGGATAGAAGAATTCATGAATGCTGATCGGCAGGCCGTTCTGGTAGCGCTTGGTGAAGTCGTCTCGCTCCAGCATGCGGGCAACCGTCACCTTGGCCGACAGACCCACCACATCGGCGAAGGTCATCGGACCGAGCCATTCGGAATTGTAGAAGACTTTCGTCTTCTCCGGGTCCAGAATTTTATGAAGCTGCTTCTTGTACGTCTCGGCATTGCGCATCACGTCTTCCTCGGTCAGCTGCTTGCGCGTCTCCGATTTACCCGTCGGATCGCCGATCCGGCCCGTGAAGTCTCCGATAATAAGCTGAACCTGATGGCCCAGCTCCTGGAATTGCCGCAGCTTATGCATGACAACCGTATGTCCCACATGAATGTCGGGAGCGGACGGATCGAGGCCAAGCTTCACGTTAAGCGGCGTCCCCGTCACAACCGATTTCATGATTTTACTTTTCAATTCCTCTTCCGGCACAATCTCCACGACACCGCGCGAGATAATCTCCAGTTGGCGCTCGACTTCACGCTGCTGCTCCGGCGACAATTCTTCCCATTTCATCTTCGGCAACCCCTTCTCGTCTGTTTCTTGAATCTCTGGATTTACACCATTCATGCAATGTCACGTCATGCAAATTCACGCAAAAAAGCCTCTTTCGCATCCCAAGGGACGAGAAAGAGACTCGCGGTACCACCCTAATTAAAACCGTCGACCCTACTACGCATAGTCGGCCTGCACAGCTTTCACTTCATTGCCATAACGGGAATGTTAATCCCGGTGCCGGACTACTAATTGAAGAAGCCACGCTCCCCAATGTTCCCCCGGACGGCTCCGGACCGTAATTCGCTAGAGCTCCGCCGCCGGTTCGCACCTACCACCAGCTCTCTGAGGTAACGGGATTCTCTGCTACTTCTGTCCTTCTACGCCTTTGTGAAATATCCAATTGACTTCATTTATAGCATAAGCTCCTTCAATATGTCAAATTTCGTTCCCCTCCCCCTTCATCCTACATGCGCATTCAAAATCGCCATTTTGTGCTATAATAATTCCGGTAAAAGGAGGATGTCGATGGCTCAAGATAATATGAAGAAAGTGGCGGAGGACATTCGGCCGCGCAGATCCTGGCTTCGCCGAATCGGCTCCGTCATCAAATGGATGTTCATCCTGGGCGTTATGGCCGCGCTCTTCGCCGGCGGCGCCGTGGGCGGCTTTATTGCGTCCATCGTGAAGGATGAGCCCGTCCGGTCCGAGCTGACGATTCAGGAAGAAATCAGCCAGAATGATGTAACCGGCTTCGCCTACTTCCGGGACGGCACGCCGATCGGCCAGCTCCGAACTGATGAGGACCGAAGGCTCGTCGCCTTCAAGGATATCCCCCAATCGATCATAGACGCCGTTCTCGCCATTGAAGATAACCGGTTCTATGAACATCATGGTGTAGACGTCAGCGGCACGTTGCGCGCCGTTAAGCAGAAGCTGCTGAACGAATCCGTTCAGACCGGCGGCAGCACCCTGACCCAGCAGCTTGCTAGACGCGTATTCCTGAGTCTGGACAAGACGGACGACCGCAAGGTGAAAGAAATTTTGCTGTCGCTGCGACTGGAACGATTTTTAAGCAAGAACGAAATATTAACAGCCTATCTCAACAAGGTTCCTTTCGGCAACGGTTCGAACGGATACAATGTATATGGGATCAAGGCCGCCGCCAAAGGCATCTTTGGTGTCAGCGACCTCAACAAGCTGAATATTGCGCAGGCGGCTTATCTGGCGGGTCTCCCCCAGCTTCCGTCCAGCTACTCCGCATTCAACGGATACGGGGAATTTAATGAGGCCGCATTCGGCCGCGCGATCGACCGGCAGCATCTCGTACTGCGCCGCATGCTGGAGGAGAACAAAATCAGCGCGTCCGAGTATCAGCAGGCATTGGCCTTTGACATCAAGAAATCACTTGCCCCGCATACGAAGAAAGCCTATGTCACTTATCCTTATCTTATGATGGAGACGGAGCGGCAGGCGGCCGGAATCCTGCTTAAGCTGAACAAGGGACAAGAGGGCGAAACCAGCTCAGCCCAGCTTGAAAATGCGCGTCAGCAGCTGCTGACAGGCGGGTACCGCGTGTATACCACGATTGACAAAAAAGTATATAGTGCCATGCACAGCATCTCTGACGACAGCAGCAATTTCACGAAGGAGAGCAAGAAGAAAGGTCTGGAGCAGACCGCCGGCATCATGATCGAGAACAAGACCGGCGCAATTCTGGGGATGATTGAAGGCCGTGACTACAACATCGAGAGCATGAACTATGCCACCCAGATGGTGCGCCAGCCTGGCTCCACGATGAAGCCCATTGCTGCATATTTGCCGGCTCTGGAGTCCGGAATTATCCAGCCCGCCAGCATACTGGACGACGCTCCGATTATTTTGAAGGACGGCTCCAAAGGCTTCCATATTCCGAAGAACTCGAATAACCGGTATCAGGGACTGGTGACGGCAAGATATGCGCTCAACAATTCGCTGAATCTTCCCGCGCTCAAGCTGTTCGACGAGAAGGTAGGAATCAAGGATGCGTGGGCTTTTGCCAAGAAGCTTGGCATCTCGACGATCCAGGACGAGGACTACAGCGCGCAGACAGGCGTTCTCGGCGGCCTGAAATACGGCGTAACCGTTGAGGATCTTACCAATGCGTACTCAGCCATCGGAAACAAGGGCGAATTCAATGATGCGTATATGATTGAGAAGATTGTGGACGCCCAGGGCAAAATCGTCTACCAGCACAAGGCCAGCCCGCAGCGGGTGTTCTCCGTGCAGACCGCTTATTTGATGACCGACATGCTGCGAACTGTCATATCCGATGGAACGGGAAGCACGGTCAAGAGCAACTATAAGCACTTTAAAGATGCTCCCATCGTTGGCAAGACCGGAACGACCCAGAACTACGCCGATGTGTGGTTTATGGGCTATTCTCCGGATGTCACGCTTGGCATGTGGGTCGGGTATAAGGAGCAGATCAACACGCTCGAGGGCAAGACTCAGCGCAAGCAGGCCCAGACGTTATGGGCAAAGGTAATGAACGCTGTGGTTGATAAGAACCCCGAGTTGTTCACAACCAAGAAATTCGATCAGCCGGAGGGCATTGTCAAGGATACGGTATCGGCGTACAGCGGCAAGCAGCCGACCTCGCTGACCGACAAGTTCACGACCGATATTTTCAATGCCAAGTATGTGCCGAAAGACAGCGACGACGGAATCACACGGGCCAAATACATCACGTACGGAGGGGTCAACTACATCCCACGCGAGGGAACGCCCGAAGATTTCCTCAGCTCCAAAATCGTCGTCGCCAGAGAGAAGCCGATTGATCAGCTGATCAAAGAGCTGCAAGCGGCCTTCCCGTCAATGAAGGATCATGAGTCACTGGAATACTATTTGCCTGAGGACGCCAAATCCGATGTTCCGACCGAAGTTGATCCGCGCCAGGACGACGGCAGCGCCCCTGCTTCACCGCAGAATGTAGCATTGATCTACAAGAACGGCAAGGCGGTAATCTCCTTCGGCAAAAGCCCGTCAGCCGACGTGGTGGGCTACCGGTTATACCGGTCGCTTCGCGGCGGAGCATTCCAAAAGGTTGGTGTACTGACATCCGGTGAAGGCACATCATTCACACCCGGAACGCCGGAGAGTGAATCGGCAGTGTTCTACGTTACAGCGGTCGATGTTGCCGGGAAAGAGACGCCTTCCGCCTCTGTGGGCGGCGGCTATTCAACTCCCGAGCCTTCCCCTTCTGCGGAGCCTACGCAGACCCCGTCTCCCGGCGAGACCGGCGAGCAGCCTGGTGTCTTTCCTGGTCTTCCGGTCGATCCGCAGAGCACGGAGAGCCCTGGAACGATCATTGTGACGCCTAGCCCTGCGCCCCCCGGAACAGGCGGTACCGACGGGACCGGAACCAACGCTGGAGCCGGAACCGATGCCGGAACCGGCAGCCCCACCACCCAGGAGGGCACGCAGACAGGGACCGGCAACTAAAACGTGAACCGGCTGCACCAACTGTAGAACGGAGATGATGAAGTCTAGAACTCACATCATCCATAAGCAAAGACGGCTGACCGTCGCCCAACCGGGCGATGAGTCAGCCGTCTTTTTTGAAGATGCCCCGAATCTCTACTTCTCCAGTTCCCCCAGTATGCCGATGACAATCTCGTGGGACAGCCTTGAAGCCGTTTCGGTGAATTCAGTATAACTGACATCCGCTGATCCGTCCGCTTTGTCGGACATAGCCCGGATTACCACATACGGAACGCCGTTCATATAACAGACCTGGGCCAGAGCCGCTCCCTCCATCTCCGCACAAGCTCCGTTCATCTCTTCTCTGAGCCAAGCGACAAGCTCGTGATTCGCAACAAACCGGTCACCCGACAGGACTCGGCCTGTCACATGCCGGACCTCCCGTTCCAAGCATACCTTGCCGGCGATTCGGACCAGCTCCGGGTCGGCCGGAAACACGGAAGTGTCCTGATAGGGAATGACGCCCGGAGCGTAGCCCAGCGCTGTCACATCCATATCATGCTGCATGCATTCCGACGATATGACAATATCGCCTACGTCAAGCTCCGGGTGCAGCGCGCCTGCCACACCGGTAAATACGACCTTCGCGGCTCCGCATTGCTGAATCAAAATCTGCGTGGCGACCGCCGCATTGACTTTGCCGACGCCGCATTTGGTAACGACGACCGAATGTTCTCCAATCGTCCCTTTATAGAACGTGATCCCCGCGTGAATCTCCGCTTCGCTATGCTCCATATCTTTCAGCAGCCGCTTGATTTCTTCATCCATCGCTCCGATAATGCCGATAACCGGTTTCATAAGCCGCCTCCTTCTCCTAGAGTTTCATATGTATAGCAGACATAGTTAGATGTACAAACGCAAAAAGCCCCAAGACGGGGCTCTTTACGTCGGCTTCAAACATTCCGTCCGGCAGATCGCCGGCCGTTCCCATAGGGATGAGGTCCGAATTATACAATCGTCCAATTATTCGTTCACATGACTGACAGAGAGACGCAGAATCGTCTCATGAGGAAGAATGACACGCGGATTCTCAACGGTCTCCTTCTTCATCAGCTTCGTCAAAAGCCGCATGGCGACAGCGCCAAGGTCATACATCGGCTGGGCAACCGTGGTCAGCAGCGGCCGTACCATGGAAGCCATACGGATATTGTCGACACTGATAATCGAGAAATCGTCCGGAACCTTCAGGCCTTCGTCCTGAATGCTGTGGATCGCGCCGATCGCCATTTCATCGGTCGCTGCGAAGATAGCCGTCGGCTTCTTCTTGAGACCGAGGAAGTACTTCATGGCTTCCACGCCGGATTCATAGCGGTAATTGCCGATACGGACCAGATCCTCCTGATACTCGATGCCGGCTGTCTCCAGCGCCCGCTTGTAGCCTTGGAACCGGGAGAAGCCATTAGCCGGGTCCTGCAGCGTGCCGCTGATCATAGCGATGTCGCGGTGGCCGTGACGGATCAGCGTGTTGACGGCATCAAACGCCGCAGCTTCGTGATCGATGTCAACCGAAGGATAGGTTCCCTTCTCGTCGCTCGTCGCGCAGAGCACGATCGGAACAGCCGACGTCTGGAAGGCCAGAATATGCTCTTCCGTAACGGTTCCGCCCATGAAGAGGAGCCCGTCCACCTGCTTCTCGAGCAGAGTGTTGATAACGCGGATTTCCTTCTCCTTGCGCTTGTCGGCGTTACACAAAATAATATTATAATGATACATATTCGCGATATCTTCGATACCGCGGGCGATTTCGGCGAAGATCGAATTCGATATGTCGGGAATAACCACGCCGACAGTCGTCGTCTTCTTGCTGGCAAGACCTCTTGCCACCGCGTTGGGACGATAGCCCAAACGCTCAATCGCCTCATAAACCTTCTTTCGAGTCTGCGGCTTCACATTGGGGTTATTGTTAACCACCCGTGATACCGTTGCCATGGATACGCCTGCTTCACGCGCTACATCGTAAATGGTTACAGTCAAATTACTCTCTCCATTGCGATAAATTTTATCGTTTCGATCGAATTAAAATCATGATACGATAATTTGTACTTTTGTGCAATGATAACGCTTCAATTTCCATTCAGAACTTCTTTCAAAGCCGTTTCCGTTATCCGGGAATGGGACGTGTTCCATACCGCTTTACCGTTTTTGACAAGGATCGCTTGGGGCGACTGGTGCTCAATCCCCAATTTCGCCGCTGCTTCGCCTGATACGTCCCGAGACTCAATGACGTCGATTAAAGCATACGTTACGGGTTCTTCAGGTTCGCCGCGAAGGTAAGACTGCATCTGTTCATAAGCTCCGGCGCTGATCGGACAGCGTGTACTGTGCTTGAAGATCAGCAGGGGCTGCTCTTCCGAACGGGCAAGAGCCTCCGCCAGTTCTGGGCTGGAGCCGAGTTTGATCAGTTGTGCCATAAGTTTCCATCCCCTTGTGCGAGAAATGTAACCTCTTTCTTTATGGTATCAAAAAACGACGAAAAAATCCAACATTTCTGAAAGTTTTTCATTGAGTTACAGAAAAAAATTTCAATACACTCCGGTTTTATAGTGTGGAACAAGCCCGAGCAGCCTGCTCTCGATCTCCTCCATCCATTTCTTATCCGATAATTCCGATGCAACGCGGAGTAAATCAAGAAGAAGATCAATCCGCTCCGCAACCGCCTGGCGTACCGCAGGCTCCAAATCACGCTCTTCACCGGTATAGCCATGGAAGGTAGAGTTCAGCACGTAAGCCCACTCATTTCGTTCCGCAAAGGAAATACGTCTTCTTCCGGGAAATTCGCCCAGCTCTGCCAGAAGTGTGGCAAGATCGGCTTTGACCGCCGGATGCGGTTCGTAGGAGAAGCAAGATTGACACATAAAGACTGGGACTTTCTCGATTTTGACACGGGCTTTGTAGATCAGGGTATGCATATGTATAATCATCTCGCCGCCGCAGCGGCAGGTTTGTTGTAGTGGAACAATTCGAGTCATGGCAAGCACCTCAATACGGATTTTTCGCAATCATTCTTTTATATTCGCCGCGGCCTGGATAAATCCTTTCGATTTGCATCTTGTGTTTTAATTACCAAATATGTATTTCTTTTCCACACCTTAAGTGACAATAAATTTTAAATTTGATAAAATAGCCGGGATAACGCCTACGAAGGGAGCTGCTAGTGATTTGAGACTCGCGGGTAAAAAAGTAATTGCATTGGTAGACGATGAATTTGAGGATCTGGAGCTCTGGTATCCCGTCTACCGGGTGAGAGAAGAAGGGGCCGAGGTCCACTTGGCCGGACTTGAGAAGAATAAAACCTATGTCGGTAAATACGGCGTACCCGCCGTTTCGGAATACTCCTGGAATGAACTGAATGCGTCCGATTATGACGGCATCCTTGTTCCGGGAGGCTGGGCTCCGGACAAGATCCGCCGATACTCCAAGGTGCTGGAGCTGATCCGGGGATTTAACGAAGCCAAGAAGCCGATCGGGCAGATCTGCCACGCAGGCTGGGTTCTGATTTCCGCCAAAATTCTGGATGGCGTCACCGTGACCTCCACGCCGGGTATACGCGACGATATGGAGAATGCGGGAGCGATCTGGAAGGACGAGCCGGTCGTCACGGACGGCCATATCATCTCGGCCCGGCGTCCGCCCGACCTGCCTCCCTACGGCAAAGCGTTCTGTGACGCACTCGCCGGAGAATCTTAAATGACGAAACCTCCGCTATGAAGCGTCATATGGACGCGGACATGCGGAGGTTTTCTTTTTGCAGCTATAGAGACAGAAATATTTAGTGGGAAAGAAATCTAGTGGAAAATAAATCTAGCGGATGCGCAGCGACTTATGCTCCAGAACCGGACTCGGATAACTGTCAAGTGTAAAGGTCAGAGGCTGTGGAAGATCTTCGGACGGCGCTCCCAGATTGATATAGTAATCGGCTGTTCGGCCATCTGCATCTTCCCGGTGCGACACTTCCGAATGCGAGCTATCCAGTTTGTGCTTCTCTCCTTTACCGTCCATATAGTCACCGTCGAGACTTAAGCTGTACCAGGGGTTATTACCGCCGGAAGTGCCCGGCTCCGAATAGCTCAGAACCATTTGTCCCTTCGCGGCAGGGACCTCCGAGAACTTGAGTTTGCTATCGGGCGCCTTCAGGATTTCCTTCTTCTCCGTATCAACCACGAGCGACAGACGTCCTTTGTCCAGTGCTTGAATGCCATCTACGGTCAGCGTAAGCGGGCCGCGCTCATTTCCGTTGTCGTAGCCGAACACCATCGTTCCGGTTACAATATCCCCACCGTAAGACAACCAGGAGGCAAGCTCGGTAGCCTCCCCATCCTTCTCAGAAAGAATGACAGGCGAGATCAGCCCGAAGATCTTCATGGAGTTGCTATCCTTGTAATCATAATCGACATAAATTCCGGTCGGTCCGATGTACGCTTTGGACAGATAAATTTCCTGACCGCCAATAACCATCGAGCTGTTAAGCGGAATGTCCTCGCCTTCCTGGACAGCACCTGAACCGTCAAGCCGGAAGCTCGTCACAAGCTCGGTCCGGTATTTCATACTGCTTGAAGTCAGAGCCTCCGGGCTGTTCTCCGTCATCGTCAGCGTCGCGGTCACGCTTGCCGGAATCTTCTGCACCGCCCGGTCCCAGGTAACCTGGATGATGTGACGAGCCCTTCCCTTACCATTCTCCATATCACCCCAGCTCGTATAACTCGCATAGATGCTCTTGCCTGTACCCTGATCCTTGAGCACAAAACCGGCGATTTGCGCCTTCTGATCGTTCTCATTCTCTGTGGTATACAGCACAAACATGCCCCGCTGATCCGCAATAACGGCATCCACCTTGAACCGGTATCCGTTCTTCTCCTCGCTCTCAGCGCCGATCCGGTACACCTCTCCGTAATCCAGCGCTGTTTTGGGTGAAATCTGATTCTTGAGAATCTCCCGGAAGGGCTCAAGGTCTCCCCAATTCGTCAGCGGCTTTCTTGCAGGTACCGTCTGGCCCGCGAGACCGGTCAGCCATGGGAGCAGGACAAGCACAAGCAGAGCAGCAGCTGCCATTATGATCCCCGCGCGCCACCGTAAAGACGGCAGCCTGCGTTGTCTTCCCCGCTCAATTCCTGCACGAACGGCTCCATCCAGCTTCCAGTCCGGAACCGCCTGTTCCTCAGACCCGATCTCCACCTCGGCAAAATAGGCCCGAAGCGCCCTCTCTTCCTCGCGTTCCGGCGTCATCTGTACTCCCCCTTTCTTCTCATATGCTCCCTTAACTGCTTCAACCCTTTGTTCATCCAGGTTTTGACCGTTCCCTCCGGTCTGTCCAGAATTTCTGCGATTTCCGGAATCGTCAAGTCCCGATAATATTTCAGGACAAGCACCTGACGGTATTTGGGCTTGACGGCGTCCAGTGCCCGCTCCATATCCAGCTTCCGGTCACTGGTCATGACGGTGGAGCCCGAATCTTCAACCTCTTGCCCGGACGGCACTATGCGGCTTCGGCGCTTCAGTTCATCGTTGCAGCAGTTAATGAGAATGCGGATGATCCAAGGAGCGAACCGGCCGCTATCCTTCAGGCTGCCGCGTTTGATCCATGCTCTGCAGGTAGCCTCCTGCAGCATTTCGAGCGCATCGGCCTCGTTACGGAGATAGCTGTAAGCAATTCCGTACAATATCCGTTTCTGCTCTGCAACCTGCCGAAAGAATCGCTCTTCCTCTGTATCGGCATCGGCTGTGGCGAGGTCCCTCTGTTCAAAGTTCATATCCAGTCCCATCCTCCTCCCCCCTCTATATCCGGATGGCAGGCTCTCCCGAGCCTTACATCCGTTATGACTTCCTGGAGCCCCAAACGGTTTTACTTTTTTGGATCAATGCTGAAATTTCCGCTCGCATATCAGAAAAGGCCGCTCCAGCATGAGCGGCCTTCTCCTCAGATGAGATATGATGATGTCATAAAAACGATACAGCCTGTCCAAGCCTGCTCAGCAAGGCAGGAACCCTGCTTAAGCCGGTTCTACCCCATCCTGCTTAAATACTTTCTCCATAACGGCTTGCTCGAGGAAGTGGGTAAGCCGCTGCTCGTTCTCTCCGCTTTCACGGCTAGTGAAGCAGAGCCGCGCGACCTCTCTTGCCTTGGCAGCCTCGGTATTAAGCGTCCGGTGCTTCATGCGCAGCAGCGCCTGAGGCGACATGCTGAGGTCGCTGACGCCGAGCTCCAGCCAAATCGGAAGCGAGCGCTCATCACCGGCCAGCTCCCCGCAGACGCTGACGCCGATGCCCGCTGCATGCGCGGCCTCGACCGTCATCCGTATCATCCGCAGCACAGCCGGATGATACGGATGATACATATGAGCGATCTGCTCGTTCATCCGGTCGACCGCCAGCACGTACTGCACCAGATCATTCGTGCCGATGCTGAAGAAGTCGACCTCCTCCGCCAGCAGATCGGCGATCATCACCGCTGCGGGAACCTCGATCATGATGCCAACTTGCATGTCCCGGTTATAGGGAATGCCACGTTGGTCAAGATCTTTCTTCACATCTTGAAGCACCGCCTTGGCCTCCCTGACCTCCTCGACCGAGGAGATCATGGGCAGCATCATTTTGATGCTGCCGTGCGCGCTGGCCCGCAGGATAGCCGCAAGCTGCGTCTGGAACATGTCCTTGCGGTCCAGGCAGATCCGGATAGCCCGGTAACCGAGGAACGGATTCTGCTCCTCCGGCAGCTGGAAGTAATCCAGGTGCTTGTCACCGCCGATATCCAGCGTCCGGATGACGACGGGATGCTCTCCTACTTTTTCCGCAACAAGCCTGTAGACCTCATACTGCTCATCCTCCGTAGGGAAGCTCTGCCGGTCCATGTACAGAAATTCCGTCCGGAAGAGACCGACGCCTTCGGCTCCGTACTTGAGCGCCATATCCAGCTCCTTCACGGAGCTGATATTGCCCGCCAGCCTCATTCTCACACCGTCCCGGGTCATGGCGTCCACCGAAGCCAGCAGTTCAAGCTGTTCCCGCTTCTCCCGCTGTCTGTCGCGGACCACCCGGTAATGCTCGGCGGTTGCTTCATCCGGACTGATGATGAGATAGCCGTTGTCTCCGTCGATAATCAGGAAATCACCCGTCTGAACCGGAGTCTGAAGCTTGTTCTCAAGTCCCGCTATGAGCGGAATCCCGAGAGCGCGGGCCATGATGGAGGAATGCGATGTCTTGCCGCCCATCATGGTGACAATCCCGAGCACGTAGGCCGGATTCAGATGGGCAAGCTGGGAAGGCGACAGCTCCTTGGCGACCAAAATATACGGCTGCGTGTCAGAGGGCAGCGTAACCTCGGGCGCTCCGAGCAGATGCTTCAGCAGACGGTTGCCGACATCCTTGATATCGACCGCCCGTTCCTTCATGTACTCGTCGTCAAGGAGGTCGAACATCGCGACAAAGTGATCGATAGCTTCCTTGACGGCCACCTCCGCCGCCTTGTACTGCCGCTCGATAATGCCGCGGATCTCGCTCATGAACACCGGATCGTCCAGTATCGCCAGATGGGCGTCAAAAATACTGGACTCCTCGGGGCCAACCACCTCACGGAATTCGCGCTTAATGTACTCGATCTCATCTTTGGAGGTCTTGATGCCTTCATATAAACGCTCGAATTCTTTTGCCAGATCTACCGGATTGACCTGCGTCTCCGGCATGCTCCATTCCCAGTTCGGCAGAACGAAGGCCTTTCCGATGGCCACACCCGCTGAGGCGCCTATACCTTGTATCATGATTCCACTCCCCCAACATTGCTTTCATGCAGCACGACGGACATGACCGACGACTGTCCTTTTTTGACCGACTTGAACGGAGCGTAGCTCCAGGATTTGACCCGCTCGGGATTCGTTATGACCATCGGAGTTGCCAGCGAGGCCGCATGCTCTTTCAGATACTCCAGGTCGAACCGGATCAGAAGCTGACCAGGCTCGACGCCGTCCCCCTCCTTGACCTCTGCTTCGAAGGGGCCTTTCAATTGCGAGGTATCGATACCGATGTGCATCAGAACCTCAAGCCCTTCGGGCGTGGAGATGCCGATGGCATGCATCGTCGGATAGATATGCATGACCTTGCCGAATACAGGGGAGACAAGCTCGCCTTTCTCTGGAATGAACGCAACGCCGTCACCAACCAGCTTCTGGGCAAAAATATGATCCGGCACTTCTTCGATGGGCAGCATCCGCCCCTGCATGGGCGCGCTGAACAGCACCTGCGGCAGATCGCGCAGCATGAGCTTGTCGATCTCTTCCCGGATCAGCTCGGAATAGGTGCCGAAGACCACCTGCACATTGCCGCCGCCAAGCTTGATAATGCCGGCCGAACCCAGGCTTTTGAGCGCGCCGGTGTCCACTTCGCGGTCGTTTCTGACGGTCAGCCGCAGGCGAGTGATGCATGCCTGCACCTGCACGATGTTCTCCTTGCCTCCGAGGGCCTGGAGGATTAGAGGGGCCTGGTAAGGAATGTTCCCCGCCCAGTCTCCAAGCTCTGATCCTTCCTCGCGTCCCGGTGTCGGAATTTGGAACCGGCGGATAGCCCACCGGAAGAGATTGTAGTAGACTATGCCGTAAACGATGCCGATCGGTATCAGCAGCCAGGCGCGCCGGGCCAGATGAAGGTTCAGAATGAAGTCGATAAAGCCGGCCGAATAGGAGAAGCCGTGGTAAATGCCGAGCTCGTAAGTCAGCGTCATAGCCAGACCAGCCATCACGGTATGCACGGCGAACAAGTAGGGTGAAGCGAACAGAAAAGCGAACTCGATCTGCTCCGACACGCCGGTCAGGAAGCAGACAAGAGCTGCCCGCATGAACGTTTTTTTGACCTGTGGCTTCAGATCCTCACGCGCCTCATGAATGATGGCGAAAGCGATCGCGGGAAGTGCGAACATCATGATCGGAAACAGCCCGGCCATGAAGCTCCCGGCCGTCGGGTCTCCTGCAAAGAACCGGGGCAAATCACCCTGGATGATGGAGCCGTCCGGTGTCTTATAGCTTCCCAATTGAAACCAGAACACATTGTTCAAAATATGATGCAGGCCGAAGGCGGTCAGCACCCGGTTCAGCACCCCATACAGAAAGAGGCCGAAGCCCCCAGTCGTATCCACGAGGCTCAACAGGCTGTCGAGCCCGCTCTGGATATGCGGCGAGATGCCGAGCATGACGCTCGCGAAGACCGCGGAGAAAAGGCCCATGAACAGCAGCACAAAACGCGATCCTCCAAAAAACTGGATCGCCTCGGGAAGCTTGATATGCTTAAACCGGTTATGCGCGATGCCCGCGACTATCCCGAGCAGAACGCCGATTAATGTGGCTGGCTGGAGAGATCCGTCGCCCAGCTTCATCACAATCCGGTCATAGGTGAACATTCCGGCCAGCGCCGCAAGACCTGCGGGTCCGGCCTGATTGGACAGGCCCCATGCCACACCGACCGCGAACAGATAGGGCATGTAATAAAAGATTCCCTGTCCCGCATAAGTCGCCACTTCCGCAACCGGCGCCATACCCCAAGAGGACCAGGGGAGGCTTCCCAGGCTTAGCAGGATGGCGGCCGCCGGGAGCACCATGGTAGGGAGCATAATGGCTCTGCCCAGCTGCTGCAGTGATCCAAGCCAGTTCAAGACATATCTCTCCTTTCATACTATATTGAATGGTACGGCCTGCTGTCCGTTTTGTCAAAGCAATTGGAAGGCGCCTTGTCACAGAGGCACTAAGGCAAGGGGCATACAGGCTCCCGGGTTGCT
>RCUO01000090.1_pt1 | contig 65202 bp, 69 predicted proteins | sample 2166161 | NCBI WGS metagenome assembly RCUO01 (sample SAMN09932617, study PRJNA488358) | compost metagenome | feature: garden; material: soil; isolation source: compost soil in cyclohexanecarbonitrile-enriched culture | place: Germany: Experimental Botanical Garden Goettingen | collected 2016-01-27
CTCATATGCTGTTGCATGGTTTCGCATAAAGTTGAGTGACATTTTTGTTACCGACAGGACGGAAGTAGCAAGTATAATAGTAAAGTGCAATTAAATACGCAATTTTAATTCGGAGGACCTACTCATCAATAGCAATTTCCTTGAATATATACCTGTGTCTGAATGAGGTTGCAGGGTTAAAGGGTAAGGAGGATTAGCATGAAACGAGCCCGAGCGTTATGGACTCTCCTTCTTGTGTGCCTGCTAACGGGAATACTGGCGGGGTGCGGAGCGAAAGAAGCCCATTGGGACTCTTTTGAAGGAGCGCTGAACGAGAAGAATTTTCCCGTCCCGAAAGAAGCCAACTCTTCGGATCATACCACAACGAATGCCGCAATGGATTATGTGAGATATTCCCTTCCGGGACTGAAGGAGAAGGACAGCCTGCCGGAGCCTTATTCGGAAGCCATTGAGGCTTGGGGGTGGAAGGAAGTGGTCAAAGGGAAGACCGCGAATTCCTATGTATTTCAGAAGGATCAGAGCATTGTTCATTTGAGCATTCATGACGGGTATTTTATTGTAATGGTTCCGAAGGATAAGAAAGCGACAACTCAGTCTCTTGGCAGTCCATAAAAAATCGCCACCCTAAAGGTGGCGATTTTTGCTGTGTATGAGGCGTTTATTGAGAGTAACAGGATACATCATCGGGGCTAAATTTCAGCATATCGTCCTGCCGGCTCCATCCCGTCCGAACAACCGCATAGAATTTCGGGAACAGCAGCCAAACATGCAGAAAACCGAGAGAGAAAGTAAAGGCATGTGGAGACCAGAAAACAAACAGCGCCGTAAAAGCAAGTCCAATCCAGAAATTATGCAGCTGGACCTGTCGGAATAGACGGCAGTTGATGTATTGATCCGGCATAAAGCCGATCCAGGGCAGGCGGAAGTTATGATGCCACCGTTTGTTAACCGGATAGCCTGCAATCAGAAGCACGGAACGGGAAACCACATAATGAATCCAGAGGATGACCGGAATCGCTATCAAGAAATACAACAGACTGACCGGAGAGATCAGCAGGGTAGCCAGTATAATAAATAGAAGAGGAAACACGGCGTAAACCCGGTTGGCATTGACTGAAATATTTACTTTTTTGAGCAGCTTGTACTGGTAAAAGGTTGCCCCTTTAATTGTTGGTTCCATACGGGTCCTCCACATGATATCTTAACACCTACTCCTTCTATCGGCTATTTGCCCGAAAAAATTAATTGTTCCTTCTTTGGGGCAAGAAAGGATATGAAAAAGACTATGAAAGGGTTTAAAATGGTAGAAAGTGAAGCATACTGTTCTTAAAAGACCAAGGTGGGATGGCAATGGACCAGGAACAGGCGGTTCCCGAGGTGTGTATTATTTGCGGGCAGGAGAAGGCAGAGGGAATTCGCATTATATCGCAATTTATTTGCGAGGAATGCGAGGCGGAAATGGTGAGAACGGAAGCGGAGGATGCGAAATACCGTTTTTTTATCGGCCGTATGAAGAAAATCGGACTGCAGAAGAATGCGTAGTTTCTCCCGTACCATATCGATATAAGATGGGCTAAGACGGCTTCTCCTAATACAGGAGGGCCGTTTTGCCGCTTTGGGGACGCGGCTGCAGAATCAAAGAATAGGCGGGAAAGCGGTTATGGGGTAAAATAGAGATATGCCGGTGCGAAAAGGACTTACGAGAAATGAAGGAAGAAATGCGCAATAACACACCTCTATATGAAATGCTGGAACGCTATAAATCGGAAGGGAATGCTTCCTTCCACGTTCCGGGCCATAAAAATGGCCAAGCCTACCGGGAGGAGGGCGGCTCCGGCTTTTTGGATGAAGTGCTGCGAGCGGATATTACCGAGATTACGGGCAGCGACGATCTGCATCATCCGGAAGGTATCATCCTGGAAGCGCAGAAGCTTGCCGCGGAATGCTTTGGAGCTGACGAGAGTTTTTTTCTCGTGGGGGGCAGTACGGCGGGGAATTTGGCTTTGATTCTGACAGTATGTGCAGAACCGGGTTCGCTGCTGGTGGTGCAGCGCAATGTGCACAAATCAGTCATTCACGGGCTCATGCTGGCCGGAGCCCGGGCGCTGTTCCTGGAGCCGCAGGTGGATGAGGCCAGCGACCTAGCTGTTGCTCCGGCGGAGTCAGCCGTGAGGATGGCACTTGCCGCCCACCCGGAGGCGGTCGGCGTCCTGGTGACCATGCCGAACTATTACGGCATGGGAGGCGATCTGGCGCCGCTGGCTCGCGCCTGCCATGACAGCGGCGTGCCGCTGCTCGTGGATGAGGCGCACGGGGCGCATTTCGGGCAGCATGCGAAGCTGCCGCCCAGTGCTTTGAGCGCCGGTGCAGATGGCGTGGTACAGTCCACGCACAAGATGCTGGCGGCGATGACCATGGGCGCCATGCTGCATGTGCAGGGCCCCCGGCTCGACCGGGACCTGCTGAGGCAGCGGCTTGCCATGGTGCAGAGCTCAAGCCCATCGTACCCGGTGATGGCTTCGCTCGATCTGGCGCGCCGGATGGTGCATGTCCGGCGCGGGGAGGCCTTCTCGGCGGGGCTTGCCGCCGTGGAGGCCGTGAGGCGCGGCCTGGCGGAGCTGCCGCGCTTCGGATGTCTGCGGCCGGAATCGCCGCAGAACGCAAGCGGCAGCCTGCCAAGCGCGGCTGCCGCCAGCGCAGACCCATGTGCCGCCTACGGCTATCAAGACCCCTTCAAGGTCGTGATCTTCGATACAAGCGGCAGCTTAAGCGGCTCCCGGCTGCAGGCGGAGCTGGAGCGGAGAGGATGCATACCGGAGATGAGCGATGACCGGTATGTGGTACTGCTATTCAGCTTAGGCTCATCCGAAGCGGATGCCGTGAGACTGCTGGATGCGCTCAAGGCGATTGATCAGGAAGCGCCGCTGCCTGAACAACCGTTTTCTGAGAACAAGGCACATGTTTCCACGTGGAACATTTATCATGCGGATCGGCTATCCGAACCGGTATCCTTCTCGCTCAGACCGGTACGGGAAGAAGAGACGGAGCGCATCAGGCTTGAGGCATGCACCGGGCGGATAGCGGCGGAGATGGTCATCCCTTATCCTCCGGGCATTCCGCTGCTCTACCCGGGGGAGGTTATTACCGGGGAAATAAACTCCAGAATAATGAGCCTTGTAAAAGCCGGAGCCAAATTTCAAGGCTCGATGGATCACACTTTGCAGACATTGAAAGTATATTTATAGTAGCTGGCATGGGTGTATGCCTACCAGCGTAGAACGGACGCCGTCTTCTAAGGCTGCCGGAACGTAAGCAGAAAGTGAAAGGCGGAGAACGGAATTGGGCCGGAAGGGATATTTCATAACGCTTGAGGGCGGAGAAGGATCAGGAAAGACAACAATTATCGGCAGGCTGGCAGCATACATGCAGAACCGGTCGCTGCCTTATCTGATCACCAGGGAGCCGGGAGGCATCGATATCGCTGAGAAGATCCGCTCCATAATTTTGGACCCACTTCACACGGCGATGGACGCGAGGACAGAGGCGCTGCTGTATGCAGCTTCAAGAAGCCAGCATTTGGCCGAGCGGGTCGAACCGGCTCTGGAGCAGGGCCTGATTGTGATCTGCGATCGCTTCGTCGACAGCAGTCTCGTCTACCAGGGATATGCCAGAGGGCTCGGGATGGATCGGGTTAAGGCCATCAACGATTTTGCCACAGGCGGAAGAACACCGGATCTCACATTTTACCTGGATATTGAGCCGGAAGCAGGATTAGCCCGAATTGCGGCCAATGGCGAACGTGAATTTAACCGGCTAGACCGGGAAAGCCTGGCTTTCCATCATAAAGTACGGGAGGGGTACCGCCTGATCGCTGAAGCCGATCCGCAGCGAATCGTTACCGTTGATGCCGGACGCCCCCTGCATGTGGTGGAGAAGGAACTAGTAGATACGTTGGAAAGAAAGCTGTTAAAGGATTTTTAAAGGTCTGTGTCAAATTGTTAGGGATACAATCTTCTTCAATAAGCTCGAAAATAACGCTAATAAAGGAGATGCATACGATGAAACTGATCGTCGCGATTATCCAAGACAAGGACAGCAACCGCTTGTCCGGCGAACTGGTCAAGGCCAATTTCCGCGCAACGAAGCTTGCGAGCACAGGGGGCTTCCTGCGTGCGGGAAATACGACCTTTATGATTGGGGTTGAGGACAGTCAGGTTGAAGCCGTACTCGGCGTCATCCGCAACAGCTGCAAAGTGCGTGAACAGTTGGTCACCCCTGTAACTCCAATGAGCGGAACCACAGACTCTTATTTGCCGCTGCCTGTTGAAGTGCAGGTTGGCGGAGCCACGGTATTCGTCCTGCCGGTTGACCGTTTTGAACATTATTGAGATTGTGGAAGAGACGGTCCCGCCTCCTTTTTTGGACAGTGCGAGACCGTCTTTCCGACAATGCGGGATGGTGAATAGGCGCCCGCTCAGGAAGGACGGTAAATACCCATGAAAATTAATCCCGGCTTCAGGCCGATAAAGAGCGATCTGCCCGTATCGGATAATACGAAGCAACCGATTCAGCGGAAGACATTCTCCGATGTGCTTCAGCAGAATGGGGAGCATGCGAGCCGCGACGAATTGATGCGCAAGATCCAGGATATACAAGTCCAAGGAGAGCGGCTCTCCAAATCCATGACCGTTCGGGAGTTAACCATTTACCGGACGATGGTCAAACGGTTCCTTGAAGAGACGGCGCGCCGCGGCGTTAGCCTGAAGGATACCAAGGGCTGGGACCGGCGCGGCCGGGGCAAGCGCTACAAGCTGCTGGAGGAAATCGATTCGGCGCTCTTGTCGCTGGCTGATGAGCTGCTGGACAGTGAGCAGGGCCGAATTGAACTGCTGGGCAAGGTGGGAGAAATCCGGGGAATGCTGATTAATCTATCGTTTTAACGGATTCAGGAGGAAAATATGCCTTTTACAGATATAATGGGACAAGCTGCTGCCAAGCAGATCCTGCAAAATTCGCTGAGAAGCGGCACGCTGGGTCATGCCTATTTGTTCACCGGTCCTGCGGGAAGCGGGCAGATGAAGACAGCGCTGACGCTGGCCCAGGCGATATTTTGCACGGTTCTTCAGGACGATGCCTGCGGTGAATGTTTGGAGTGCCGTAAGGTGGAGCATGGCAACCATCCGGATCTGACGATTCTGTCGCCGGACGGAGCCAGTATCAAAATCGACCAGATCCGCGAACTGCAGCGGGTCTTTTCCTATCGGGCCAAGGGAAGCCATCCCAAGGTATATATTATTGATGAAGCGGATAAAATGACCGTTCAGGCAGCCAACAGCTTGCTGAAATTTCTGGAGGAGCCTCCGGTTCCCGCAGTGGCAATTCTGATCGCCTCGAACAGCCAGTCGCTGCTTCCGACCATCTTGTCGAGAATTCAACGTATCCCTTTTGCACCTCTGTCGCCAGACCTGATGCTTCAGGCATTGTCCGATGATGGAGTGCCTGCTCCTCTGGCGCGCTGTGCCGTTTCTCTAAGCTCTGGAATCGAAGGCTGCCGCGAGCTTGCGGCGCAGAATTGGTTTGCAGAAATGAGAAATCTAGTGTTACAATTAGCGAAGGAGTCTTTGGGCAAAAAGGGCTCTGCGGTGGCGACCGCGGGTCAGAAACTGTTCAAGACCGAGCTTGGTGAGCATATGGACACCTTGTTCAGCATGTTCCACCTGTGGTTCAAAGATATGCTGTATTTCCTTCACCTGAAACACGAGAACATCGTTTTCATAGATCAGTTGGACTTTATTTCCAATTACGCTGGAAGCCGAAGCGTTTCCCGGTGGGTGTCGTACATGGAGTACGCGGCGGAGAGCAAGAAGAAGCTCCGTTTCAATGTGAATGCCCAGTTGTGTCTGGAGCAATTCTTAATACGGCTGGAAGAATAAGATACGGTTTGGCAGCGGTCTCTTCTTGGGTTGAGGGCAGGAATTACAAGCATGAAGGCATCATGGAGCGGACTTGCTGGGGTTCCTTCGCCGGCAGACAAGGAGGTTAATTTTGTTATACAGCGTAGTTGGTGTCCGCTTTAAAAAGGCGGGTAAAATATATTATTTTGATCCCTTGGAATTGCCGATTGAACGTGATCAGTGCGTGATCGTGGAGACGGCCCGGGGGGTTGAATACGGCAGAGTTGTTGTTGGAAAGAAAGAGGTTCAGGAAGCCGACGTGGTTCTGCCGCTTAAGAAAGTCATGCGTATTGCGGGGGATAATGACGCGCGCATGGTGGAAGAGAATAAGCAGGCGGCCAAGGACGCATTTACAACCTGTCTTAATAAGATCCGCGATCATGGGCTGAAAATGAAGCTCGTCGACGTGGAGTTTACGTTTGACCGCAATAAAATCATTTTTTATTTCACGGCGGAGGGCCGGGTTGATTTCCGGGAACTGGTCAAGGATTTGGCTAGCATCTTCCGTACACGCATTGAGCTGAGACAGATCGGCGTTCGCGATGAAGCGAAGATGCTTGGCGGTCTCGGTCCGTGCGGCCGTGTGCTATGCTGTTCCTCATGGCTCGGCGATTTTGAGCCGGTATCGATCAAGATGGCCAAGGATCAGAATTTGTCGCTTAATCCGACCAAGATTTCCGGGTTGTGCGGCAGACTCATGTGCTGCTTGAAATTTGAGCATGATAATTACGAAAGCATCAAAGAAGAACTGCCCGCGGTCGGTAAGCTGGTCATCACTTCGCTTGGCGAAGGCAAGGTGGTTGGCATCAACGCCGGAAGTCGCATGGTGCATGTACAGTTATTTGAAGTGGGCAAAGTAAAAGAACTTCCAATGGATGATGTTGTCGTCAAGTAGACCATTAAGGTTACTTTCGGGGTGGAAACTTGGAAAAGAAAAATATTTTTGCACACATTCAGGAGATTGAAGCGCAGATGGAAACGATGCGCCTGAATCTAGAAGATTGGAAGCAGGCGGTTAAGGAATTGATGGAAGCCAACCAGCGATTGACGCTGGAGAACGAGCAGCTGCGAAGAATTTTGAAGCGGGAAGCTCCTCGGCAGAATGCGGCTCCGCAGCCAGTTAAAGCTGGCAAGCGGCAGGCGGCTCCCGAGACCCCAGCAGAGGAAGTCGTCGGTGAGGGCTACGACAATCTGGCCCGGCTGTATCATGAAGGCTTTCATATCTGCAATGTCAACTTCGGGCATTTACGCACGGAGGGTGACTGTCTGTTCTGTCTGTCATTCCTAAATAAATGAGAACATCCAGCCGTAGGAGGACGCCGCCTACGGCTTTTTTGAAATTTGAAAGAGAACAAGAGATACATGGGAAATAGGAGAGTTCAAATGAATAACCGATTACATGACATTCCCTTGCTGCCTTCCGAGCGAGTGGATGACCTCCTGACGCATAATCTGCATATTATTCAGAGCGATGAAGTGTTCAGCTTCTCGATGGATGCGGTGCTGCTGGCTCGGTTCGCATCCATTCCGCCGCGTGGCCGGGTGCTCGATTTATGTACCGGCAACGGAGTGATCCCGCTGCTTCTGACCACAAGGACATCCGCCAAGCTTGAGGGCATCGAGATCCAGCCCCGGCTGGCCGATATGGCAAGGCGAAGTGTCGCCATGAATGATCTTCAGGAGAAGATCACGATTCATGAAGGCGACCTTCGGACGATGCATGAAACGGCGGGATACGGCGTGTATGACGCGATTACGGTGAATCCGCCGTACATGCCGCTGAACGGCAGTGATCTGAAAATGAATACCCATCAGGCGATGGCCCGGCATGAAATCGGATGTACGCTGGAGGATGTGATCCAGGCCGCCGTCCGGCTCGTCCGTACCGGAGGCAAGGTCAGCATGGTTCATAAGCCGCAGCGGCTTGCCGACATCATCAGTCTGATGCGGAAATACCGGCTGGAGCCCAAGAATATCCGGTTCGTGCATCCCAGAGCGCATCTGGAAGCCAACATGGTCTTGATCGAGGCGGCGAGGGATGGCAAGCCCGAGGTTCGGGTACAGCCTCCGCTCATCGTATATACAGATGACAATCAATATTGCCCGGAGATTATGGATATCTATTTCGGTTCAAAAGAGGGACAATCATGACGATACAATGCCAAAGCAGCTTTCAGCATAACGATTCCGGCAGCGGCGTTCTGTACCTGGTGGCGACCCCGATCGGCAATCTGGAGGATATGACCTTTCGTGCGGTCCGGACTTTGAAGGAGTGCGATATTATCGCGGCGGAGGACACCCGGCAGACGCGCAAGCTGCTGAGCCATTTCGACATTTCTCCCAAACAACTGTTCAGCTACCATGAGCATAACAAGACCGCCAGCGGACCCGAATTGATACGCTATATAATAGAAGGAAATAATCTGGCGCTGGTCAGCGATGCCGGTCTGCCGGCCATTTCCGACCCTGGAGCCGATTTGGTGACGCTAGCCGTTCAGGCCGGAATTTCTGTGGTTCCCATTCCTGGAGCCAATGCCGCTTTGTCGGCTTTGATTGCTTCCGGACTGCCGACCGGTATATTCACGTTTGTCGGATTTTTGCCCCGGGAGCGCAAGGACATCCGCGCCGTGCTGACCCCGCTTCGCGCTTCTCAGGGAACACTGCTCTTCTACGAGTCCCCTCACCGGGTGGGCAAAACGCTCGCATACCTGCAGGAGGCCTTCGGGAACCGGCGAGTAACTTTGGCCCGCGAGCTGACGAAGCGGTACGAGGAGTTTCTGCGCGGGACAATCGAGGAATGCCTGGAGTGGCTGGAGGAGCATCCGCCGATGGGAGAGTATGTGATTGTCGTGGAGGGCGAAAGCCGGGAAGAGGCTCAGGAGGCTGATTCCGCCTGGTGGCGTCCGCTTAGCATCGCCGAGCATGTTGTTCATTACGAAGGCGAAGGCATCTCCCGCAAGGACGCGATGAAGAAGGCCGCCGCCGATCGCGGCGTGGCCAAGCGCGATATTTATAACGCGCTGCTGGAGGAGTAGCACAGGGACACACTACGTGCTGAGGTGAAGTGGCAAAGAAAAAGATATATTATTTCCGCTGTTATACGAAAAAATGCTATATCTCAGCGCTCCAGCGTAAAGCGCATCCCGAGGGGACAGCGTGGGGAGACGGGACAGCAGCCGAAACTCAGCGCTCCAGCGTAAAGCACATCCCGAAGGGACAGCGAGGGAGAGACGGGACGGCTGCCGAAACTCAGCGCTCCAGTGTAAAGCGCATCCCGAAGGGACAGCGTGGGGAGACGGGATGGCTGCCGAAACTCAGCGCTCCAGCGTAAAGCGCATCCCGAAGGGACAGCGTGGGGAGAACGCCACCGTCTCTCCACGCACCGCTTTTGAGCGCCGGATGGAAGAGCCCCGAGTCCTCCTTTCCGTGAGGAAAGGAGACGAGAAGGGCCGCTCCTTCACCTTATGTAACTTTATCCAATTAAACTTGGCGCATCCTCCAATATTTGCGGGTGTCCAGAGGGTGCAACCCTTGGGGTCCTCCCCTTCGGGGAGGATTTAGGAGGGGGCCCCGCCCCTGCGGCGCAAAAAAAATACCCCCCGAAAATCGGGAGGCCAAGGAGATATAAAAAGGTTAGAATTAACAATTTAATTGGATTGACTCTATTATAACCGATTTATTTTAATTTGTCACAGGGGCAGGGATAGCAGAAATGCATTCGTGGCAAACAATTTTTCCTTTGAAGTAGGTAACGTTCTCGGCGTTGCCGCAGAAAATGCAGGCGGGCTCGTATTTTTTCAGCATGATGCGCTCACCGTCAACGTAGATTTCCAGTGCATCTTTTTCACCAATACCCAGTGTGCGGCGCAGTTCGATCGGAATGACAACCCGTCCCAGTTCGTCTACTTTTCTTACAATGCCAGTTGATTTCATCATAGCAATCGTTGCTCCTCTCAATAATCAAAAAATGTCATCATTCGACAATCTTCTCTGTTTTATGGTACTCATAATACCAACCATTCCCAAAACAGTCAACCTGTTTTTAGCAGATGAATTATAGTGAGTGAGCACATTTCTTATAATTGGCGCTGTATTCTAATCCAAAGTATAACATTTGCAGGTTATAATTTAAATGTCGAATTGGAAAATGAAAAAACATATTTTTCGACAAAAAAAGAGGTTTTCTTCTTCTATTTTGTAATCAGAACCCGACGGGGTGAACGTAAAGGAGCTGAATCTATGCCGCAGCAGCCGCTTTCCGAAGAAAAAGTATTCAAAGATCCGGTTCATAATTATATTCATGTGCAGGATGCGATTATTTGGCGTCTGATCAACACCGAGGAATTTCAGCGGCTGCGCCGCATCAGGCAGCTTGGCACAACCTTTCTTACCTTTCATGGGGCCGAGCATAGCCGGTTCTCCCATTCCTTAGGAGTTTATGAGATCACCCGCCGAATTATTTCCCAGTTTGAGCGGAGCGGGTACAAGGATTGGCTTCCTGAAGAGGGGCTCCTTACCCTGTGCGCTGCGCTGCTCCACGATCTGGGGCATGGACCGTTCTCTCACTCGATCGAAGAGGCTTTTGAGATGAATCATGAGGATTGGACATGCCGGATTATTCTGGAGAACACAGGAATTACCGAGATTTTGAAGGAAGTGTCGGAAGATTTTCCCGAGAAGGTCTCCTCCGTGATCTCAAAAAAATATGAGCATGACATTGTCGTCAATCTCGTGTCCAGCCCGCTCGACGCGGACCGGATGGATTATCTGCTCCGCGATGCCTACTATACCGGCGTGAACTACGGCACAATTGACATCGACCGGATTCTGCGGGTGCTTCGCCCTTATAATGGGAGAGTTGTGGTCAAGGAGTCGGGCATGCATGCAATCGAAGACTACCTGATGTCGAGATATCAAATGTACTGGCAGGTTTATTTCCATCCGGTGACCCGGAGCTCGGAAATTATTTTGCGGCAGGTATTCCGCCGGGCCAAGCAGCTGTATCAGGAAGGGTATGCCTTCCGTTTCATGGTGGAGCCTCTGACCGATTTGTTTGAGGGAGACATCCAGGTGCAGCAGTATTTGAGGCTGGATGAGGCGATCGTTCAGGCGGCATTTATGCAATGGACCGGGGAACAGGACGACCTGCTGAGCGACTTGTGCAGCCGTTTTATTCATCGTAAACTGTATAAATATGTAGAAATGGAGAGCCTTGACCTGGAGACCATCGACGAGATTCGCGCGAGCTTTGCCTCGGCCGGGCTTCATCCGGAATACGACTTGGAAATTGATTTTCCGACAGATCTTCCGTATGATGTCTTCCATCCCGGAGAGGGCTTTCACGGCAAGCAGATTCTGCTGCTCGACCGCCAGGAACGGCTTCGCGAAATCTCTGAGGTGTCCGATATTGTGCGCTCGATCAGCGGCATTCACCGGGGGCGTTATCATCTCTATTACCCACAGGATAAGCTGAATGAAGCACGTTCCCGGCTTACGAAATCGATACGTGAAATTTTTGATTTGAATTAAGTTATTATGCACTGAAAGGGGATAATGGATATGCAGCTTTTCGACACTCACACTCACCTGGATGCTCCCCAATTCGACGGCGACCGCGAAGAGACAATTGCCCGCGCCGTAGAGGCGGGAGTGACCCGGATGGTTAATATCGGGTTTAACCGGGAGACGATTCCCACCACCATGAAGCTGGCGGAATCGTACGATTTCATCTACGCGGCTGTCGGCTGGCATCCTACAGATGCGATTGACATGAAGGATGAGGATCTGGACTGGATCGCTTCCTTGTGCGCCCATGACAAAGTGGTGGCGATCGGAGAAATAGGACTGGATTATTACTGGGACACGTCACCCAAAGATGTACAGCACAAGGTGTTTAGACGGCAGATCGGACTGGCGCGCGAATTGAATATGCCGATTGTGATTCATAACCGGGATGCGCATGAGGATGTGGTTCGGATTCTGCGTGAGGAGAAAGCATCGGAGGTCGGAGGGATTATGCATTCATTCTCGGGGAGCTGGGAGACAGCGAAAATGTGTCTCGATATAGGCTTCCACCTGTCCTTCGGGGGACCGATTACATTCAAGAATGCAAGGGTGCCCAAAGAGGTGCTGGCACAGGTTCCGCTCGACCGTCTTTTGATCGAAACCGACTCCCCGTATTTGACTCCGCACCCATATCGTGGGAAGCGAAATGAGAGCGCTCATGTCAGATTAGTGGCAGAGGCTGCAGCGGAAATTAAAGGAATTCAATTGGAAAAATTGGCTGAAATTACGTATGCGAACGGGCTGGAACTATTTGGAATTAAGTGAAAACGGGAGAAAATCGGTTAAAAAAGTGAGCATGAGCGAAGGATTAAAGAATTTTAACGAAAAAACGAAGGATTATTACAATAAATTAACCAAATTTTTGCGCAAATCTGGTTGAAACAACCTTTACAACATGCATCGAAACAGGATATCATCGTTTCAGTGCAGTGAGCTGTTGGTAATACAGAGACAGCTGCTGATTCATAGATCGTCTCGCTGAGTCTCCGTATGGAGAACGGGGGAACCAATACCGCCCTGACGAATGATTCTGTACATGGCGTACACGTCGATGTCGCCGTCTAGGCCGTATTTGATTTCTTCACGTGGTCTTTGGGGTGAATGTGGAGGCAGCCGCCATGAGCGGTTGACCGAAGCTAGGGCGTCTCTCTTTCGTCCGAACCCGACAGCTAACCCCGTAAGCGCAAGTAAGAGAGGCAACCTCGTGCTTTGGCCGTCTATTCGGACATCCCAAGAAGCCACGAAAGAGTCCTCTGCCTTTAGGCTCTTTATCTAGGCTTCTTTTTGTTTGAAATAAACGGATTCCTGTCCGCAAACTGTTATATAACAGTTGGTCGGCCGTGGAATTGGCAAAGCCGGGCAGGCGATTTATGAAGCAGGATGCGAAGCCTCGCCATGTATCGCGTCCTGTAACAATCTCTAGTAGCAAGGGTGAAGTCGCGTTAATCAAGTTACGCGTTCAGCCAGGCTATGTAAGGAGGATGTAGAAGATGGGCGTATTCCAACCAGAAGTATCCCATGATTCGCAATCATCCAGCAGGTTTAATGCATTACGGTTACGCTTGGAGCACTTCAATCTCCGCGTTTGGGCGCTTGCCGGTGTAATCGGAGTAGCAGTAGCGCTGCTTATTATGCTGTATGTACACTCTCAGAGCAGCAAGCAAATCACTTTAGTCATAGACGGTCAGGTTCGCTCGCTCGAAACCCGTGAAGATCTGCTCGGCGAAGCGCTTGCCGCAGAACTGATTTCGCTGAAGCCCTATGATCAATTATCGGCAGGATTGGGCGATGAGATTAGTGATGGTGATCAAATCATTATCAAACGGGCCAAAGAATTTACCCTGACCGAGAGCGGCACAACGCATACGCTCTATACGACCGAAGATACGGTCGGCCAGGCGATCAAGAACAGTGGAATTACCTTAGGGACCCACGACAAAATCTTTCCTTCGCTAGACTCCGCAATTACCGCCGACACGGAAGTCAAGGTGCTCCGCATCAACAAGCAAGTGGTGCAGCGGACGCAGAACCTGCCTTACCGGGTCATCAAGACGGCGGACCCTTCCCTGTATGTGGGAGATGTACGAGTAGCACAGGCAGGTAAACAAGGCGTCATGATCCAGCATATCGAGAAGACTTACCAGGACGGCAATCTGGTCTCGATGCGCATGATCGGCAAAGAAGTTCAAACGGTGACCAAGGATAAAATCATCGCCGTAGGAACGAAAGCCAAGCCTCAACCCGCAGTGGCGAAAGTGAGCTCCAGTCCATCAACTGCCATCAAACAGACCAGCGCGAAGATCAGTGCCAGCAGCAGCAATGTCGTAAGAAAAGCCGGCGTGGATTTTGAGTACAAGAAAATAATCAAGAACGTCTCGATGACCGCCTATTCGTCTGAGGAACCGGGCATTGGAACGCGGACTGCGTCCGGAACTCGTGTAACGGAAGGACGGACCATTGCGGTCGATCCCGATGTCATTCCGATCGGCTGGTGGGTATATATCGAGGGGCTCGGATTCCGCCGTGCGGAAGATACGGGTGGTGCCATCAAAGGCAACAAGATCGATGTCTACTACGATTCCCTTAGCCACGCGCTTAACTTCGGGCGCAAAACACGGACCGTCTATGTCATCGGACCGGTTAAACCGGAGCTTGACTAGACCGCTGTAATCCCTTTTGCAAATTAGGCGGCAATACGCTATAGTGGTGTAAGCTCGCCCTGTATAACAAATTTAGCCAAAAAGAAGAGGAGCGAATCCTCTTCTTTTTCTTTTTTTGGGTAACGTTCGTCGTCCGAAAGCCTGGGCGTGCGTTTACCCTTGCATACAAGACTTTACAGGTTGTCGCATCGGCCAGGAGCAGGATGAGGCACCCGGGAGGAATACAGTACGAATGATTAAGGAATTAATAGTGGTTGAGGGTAAAAATGACACGGCCGCCGTCAAGCGCGCGGTTGATGCCGACACAATTGAAACAGGCGGCTCGGCCGTGGACCGCCGCGTTATCGCCAAGATTGCGCTGGCCGCCGAGCGGCGGGGGGTCATCATTCTGACAGATCCCGATCATGCGGGAGAGCGGATACGCAAAATCGTCTCGTCGAAGGTGCCGGGCTGCAAGCATGCGTTTATCCCGGAGCAGGATGCCACCGCGAAGGGTGATATCGGGGTGGAGAACGCGTCGCCTGAGGCGATCCGTCACGCGCTTGCGCATGTGCATACCGAGTTTGAAGGGGCGCCGGTATTGATCGGCATGGACGATTTGATTGCAGCAGGCCTGATCGGCCATCCGAGCGCCGCCGAACGCCGGATGGCGCTCGGCAACATTCTTGGCATCGGGTACTGCAACGGCAAGCAGTTGTATAAGCGCCTCGCGATTTTCCGCATCACGCCGGAGGAATTCGGGGATGCGCTGAGGCAAATGAACCAGGGAGGGCACACCCTATGAACGGCAGAGAAGAGATTTCGTCCCCCAGACGGACCAAGGAGATTATCGCCGCCCACGGCTTCTCCTTTAAGAAGAGTCTGGGCCAGAATTTTTTGATTGACCAAAATATTTTGAATAAAATCGTGGACGCCGCCGGCCTGAAAGAGAATACGGGAGTGCTGGAGATTGGTCCGGGGATCGGTGCGCTGACAGAGCGCCTCGCTGCGGAGGCCGGAGCCGTGACGGCGGTGGAGATCGACCAACGGCTGATCCCGATCCTGTCGGATGTGCTCGCTCCCTATCCGCATGTCAAAATCCGGCATGGCGATGTGCTGAAGGTGGATCTCCGGCAGCTGTTCGCCGAGGATTTCTCCGGAGTCGAGCGGGTCAGTGTGGTCGCCAATCTGCCTTACTATGTGACCACACCGATTCTGATGAAGCTGCTGGAGGAGAAGCTGCCGCTGGCGAACATCGTGGTCATGATCCAGAAAGAGGTGGCGGACCGCATGGCCGCATCGCCGGGAGGCAAGGATTACGGGAGCCTGAGTATTGCGGTCCAATACTACAGCGAGCCGGAGCTGATCTGCACGGTTCCGCATACGGTGTTCATTCCCCAGCCGAATGTGGAGTCGGCCGTCATCCGGTTGAAGGTAAGAGAGCGTCCGCCGGTTGAGGTGAGGGACGAGAAGCATTTCTTCGAGGTGGTTCGGGCATCCTTCACGCAGCGGCGCAAGACGATCTCGAACAATCTGAAGGCCCGCTTCTTTCCCAAGGAGGGCCGGGAGCGGCTGGAGGAGCTGCTTGCGGCAGCGGGCATCGAGCCCTCCCGGCGCGGTGAGACGCTGAGCCTGGCCGAATACGCTCGCCTTAGCGATGTGCTGCTTGAAGCGGGCATTTCGTGAAGAAATGAGAACCAACCGGTCACTTAGCCCATAGGATGGGAAAGAGGTGATGTTGGGATGAATATTGGAGATCTGGTCGTTCGGAGGTCTTACGGCGGCGACGTGACGTTCCGGGTGGAGCAGCTGACGAGAAATCAGGCGGTCATCAAAGGAACAGAATTCCGGCTGCTGGCGGATGCACCTCTTAGCGATCTGGTCCGGGTGCCTCCCGCCGCTACGAGCGAGCGGGGAGAGCGTGCACGGATTAAGGCGGCGGAGTCGCTGACCGAGCTGAGCAGGAACCGGCAGGAACGCAGCCGGCTGGGAATGAGCGGGACAGCCGATCTGTGGGATCAGCCGGCAAAGGCCGGCTCCTACTTTGAGCTTCCCGGAAAGGTGCTTCACTTGGACGGCGACCCGGGTTATTTGGGCAAGAGCCTCAGCATGTACCAGCAGCTGCGCATTCCGGCCGAGGGCCATCATGTGCGCGAGCCGGAGATGGCTTCGGTGCTGTACCGGCTGCTGCCCAAGGTACGTCCGAACATCGTGGTCGTCACCGGACATGACGGTGTGCTGAAGTCGCTGACGTCCTATGACCTGAACAGTCTGCACAGCTACAAGAATTCGCAGAATTTCGCGGCTGCTATTTCGGTGGCCCGGGATTACGAGCGCAGCTACGACGCACTGACCGTCGTGGCCGGTGCCTGTCAGTCGCACTTCGAGGCGCTGATCGGGGCGGGAGCCAATTTCGCGAGCTCGCCGGCCCGTGTGCTGATTCATGCGCTTGATCCCGTCTATATCGCGGCCAAGGCGGCTCTGACTTCAATCCGCGAGACCGTTGACCTGAACGATGTGCTGCATCATACGATCAGCGGAAGCCAAGGTGTTGGCGGCGTTGAGACCCGGGGCAGCTTCCGCATCGGCATGCCGGGACTGCATGACTTGTCCACGCTGAAGGTAACACCTTCGGCGATCTGACCCGCCTCTTTTTCCATGTTCATGTCTCGAAAAAATATCGTTGACAAACATAATTGGCATCCTCTATAATTATTTGTTTGATTTGACAACGATGTTAAAAGGGGTTATAATGGACAAGGAAAGAGGTGGTCGTTAGGCAATGGCTAATAACACGCTGTTGGAAATTAAACGCAGTCTCGAAGCTCATGTCGGTTCCAAGATTACTTTGCGGGCCAACGGTGGCCGCCGCAAGACGGTCGAACGCACCGGCGTCCTGGAAGAAACGTACCCTTCTGTATTTATCGTCAAGCTGGATGAGGAGCAGCAGTCCTTTAAGCGTGTCTCCTACAGTTATGCCGATATCCTGACCGAGACCGTTGAAATTACGGTCTGCGAAGATGATGTAGAACTGCCGCTTATGGTTGCAAAAGCGTAAATATTTTCCTCAACAAACAGCCTTCCTTCTCGCAAGAGGGGAGGCTGTTTTGCATATTACGGAGATTATTGACTTCCCGCTAATCATTGGCTTTATTATTCGCGCTGAAGCTTGTCGACCAGAAAGACGCCGCCAGGCGTTTATTCTTGCAATGCCCTGCTACTCGGCGGACCTGAAATGCGTTCGGGCGTATGCTAAGGCAGGTACCCAACCATACTAAGAGGGCAATCCCTAATTTCATTAACCGAAGGAGGAATCCGTAGTGAGCCGCAGAAGACGGAGCATGATGTCCGAGGAGCTCAAGACCGAGCTGGCCAAGGATCTGGGATTCTATGAGACGGTGGAGCGCGAAGGTTGGGGAGGCATACGGGCAAAGGACGCCGGCAACATGGTGAAACGGGCGATCCAGCTTGCCGAACAGGCTGCGCGAAGATCCTGATCCTCCACAGACTGCATAAAAGGAAAAGGTCGTCCTTCGCGGGACGGCCTTTTTCATGAAAATATTCTGCAACTTTACGCAAATTATGTCCTGATCATGCTGCGCTGCGGGTGCAATGGACTTCATTCTCAGATTCCCCTATAATATGTTAAGCTGTTCGGTTAGGGAAAATGGAGAGTAGGGTGAACGCCTTGAAAGTATATGAAAAAGCGCCGGCCAAAATCAACCTGATGCTGGATGTGCTGCGCAAACGGCCGGATGGATTTCATGAGGTGGAAATGATCATGACCATGGTGGATCTCGCCGACAGGCTGGAGCTGTCCGAAATGAAGCGGGACACCATTATTATATCAAGCCAGGCCGGATATATTCCGTTGGACGAGAAGAACCTGGCCTTTCAGGCGGCGAGGCTGCTCAAGGAACGGTACGGCATCAGCCGGGGCGTCCATATCCATCTGGACAAGCATATACCGGTTGCCGCCGGACTGGCCGGAGGAAGCAGCGATGCAGCGGCGACGCTGCGCGGCCTGAACCGGCTCTGGCGTCTTGGCCTGTCGCATGTGGAGCTTCAGGAGCTGGGCTCCGAGCTGGGCTCCGATATCCCCTTCTGCGTAACGGGCGGAACGGCCCTTGCTACCGGAAGAGGCGAGAAGCTGGAGCCGATATTCAGCATGCCGCAGTGCTGGGTGATTCTGGCCAAACCGCCGATCAATGTCTCCACGGCCGAGGTGTACGGCAAGCTCCGGGCGGATCGTATTACGAACCACCCTTCCGCCGCTTTGATGCGGGAGGCGGTGGAAGCCCGCGACTTCCAGGCGATCTGCGGAAGGCTCGGCAACGTGCTGGAGGAGGTTACCCTGAAGCTGCACCCTGAGGTGCTGCGGCTGAAGGAAGCGATGATCTCGCTGGGAGCGGACGGTGTGCTGATGTCCGGAAGCGGGCCGACCGTGTTCGGGCTCGTATCCAAGCAGTCGAAGGTGCCCCGGATTTACAACGGGCTGCGGGGATTTTGCAACGAGGTCTACGCGGTTCGTTCGCTGTGCTGAAGGATAACGAATTCAAAGCCGTATCCCTTGTGTAAAGCCGTACAAAAGTGATATATTTTCTCTATAATATTCGGTTTTGACGAGGGAGCCTTCAGTGAAGAAACTAAAAAGAAGTCAGCGTTTAGTGGATATGACCCAATTTTTGCTGGAAAAGCCGCATGAGCTGCTGCCGCTTTCCACTTTTGCCGAACGATACGGAGCGGCCAAGTCCTCCATCAGCGAGGATCTGGCGATTATCAAGGAAGTGTTCGAGGGCGAAGGCATCGGAGAGCTGCAGACGCTGGCCGGAGCGGCGGGCGGCGTGAAATACATTCCCGTTATGCCGGGAGCAATGGCCTTGTCCTTTGTCCAGGATCTGTGCAGACAGCTTGAACAGAGCGACCGGATTCTCCCGGGCGGTTATCTCTATATGTCCGACCTGCTGGGACAGCCATCCCTTATGGAGCAGGCAGGCAAGATCATTGCGACGGCGTTCTATGGCGTCCCGATCGATACTGTCATGACAGTGGAGACCAAAGGTATTCCGCTGGCTTATGCGACGGCGGCGCAACTGGGGCTTCCGGTGGTGCTCGTACGGCGTGACCATAAAGTAACGGAGGGCTCGGCGGTCAGCATCAATTATGTATCGGGCTCCCATAAGAGCATACATACGATGTCCTTGTCGCGCAGAGCGCTTAAGGAGAAATCACGCGTGCTTATCGTCGACGACTTCATGAAGGCGGGCGGAACGGTCGGCGGCATGGTGGATCTGCTGAAGGAATTCAACGCGGAGGTCGCAGGCGTCGGCGTTCTCGTGGAATCGGACGCGGTGGAGTCGGAGGAGCGTCTTCTGCATGATTATGTGTCGCTCATTCGGCTGGGCGAGGTGGACCCCAAGGAACGGCGGGTCTCGGCGTATCCGGGTAATTTCTTCAATAATCCTCAGATATAAATATATGGCAATTTCGTGAATATGGTGTTGAAAGAGATAAAAGAACACTAAAAACACCGTTTTGTCAAATTTATTGGATTATGAAAGGGATTTTATACCACCAAAAAGAAGGAATTTGCCTGAGTGTGTGGAATTATACACCCAAGTCTCTTATGGAAAAAGGTGGTGAACACACACATGCAAATTACGGATGTCAGACTCCGCCGCGTTAACTCTGAGGGGAGAATGAAGGCAATCGCATCCATTACCATCGATAACGAGTTTGTCGTTCACGACATTCGCGTCATTGACGGCAACAATGGAATGTTCGTTGCCATGCCCAGCAAACGTACGCCGGACGGGGAATTCCGTGACATCGCGCATCCGATTTCTTCCGGAACGCGTGAGAAGATCCAGACAGCGGTGCTTGCCGAGTATGACCGCGCGGCAACGGAAGAAGAAGTAATCGAAGAAGGAGCGTAATCGCTCCGGGAAGTGCCCTTGCTTTTTGAACAGTGGTTTCGGCTATGCAATTCGAATTGGGGTTCGAAGAAAAGAGAACCATCCTTGGGATGGTTCTCTTTTCTTTTTGCCGAGAATGAAGTATATTCAGTAATGAGTTTAGAGTAGGAGGTTGGCATTCTTGAAAAGAATGGCTGTTGTTTTGGCCGCGGGTCAGGGGAAGCGCATGAAGTCGAAGCTGTACAAAGTGCTGCATCCCGTCTGCGGAAAGCCGATGGTAGGGCATGTGCTTGACACAGTCAAAGCAACCGGCTGCCAGCGCAATATTGTGGTGGTAGGACACGGCGCCGAGAGCGTACAAGCTTACTTGGGCGATTCGGTGGAATATGTTCTTCAGGAGACCCAGCTTGGAACCGGCCATGCCGTTATGCAGGCCAAGGATATCTTAGGCGGGGAAGAAGGCACCCTGATTGTTGCTTGCGGAGATACGCCGCTTGTGAAGCCGGAAACACTGGCCGAGCTGATGGTGCTGCATGAGCAGCGGGGAGCAGCGGCGACGGTCTTGACCGCCGTAATGGACAATCCCGCGGGACTCGGACGCATTATCCGCACCGAGGATGGCGCGTTGCTGAAGATTGTGGAGCAGAAGGACTGCACGCCCGAAGAGGATGCCATACGCGAAATCAATACCGGGATCTACTGTTTCGACAACGCCAAGTTGTTCGCGGCGCTGCAGCAGGTGACGAACCAGAACGCGCAGGGCGAATATTACTTAACCGATGTTATCGGCATTTTGCGGGAACAGGGAGAACTGGTGCTTGCCTTCCAGACGGAGGACGCAGCGGAGTCGATCGGCGTGAACGACCGCCTGGCGCTGTCTGAGGCTGAAAGCCAAATGCGCCTTCGCATCAACCGCCGCCATATGCTGAATGGAGTAACGATTATAGATCCTGCCTCAACCTATATAGAAGCCGATGTAACAATCGGCGCGGACACGGTGATCTACCCGGGTTCGGTATTGAAAGGCAAAACCGCTATCGGAGAGGGCTGTACCATCGGACCCTCCAGCGAAATTGAAGACAGCGCCATTAGTGACGGAGCCAAGATCAAACATTCCGTCTTAAGCGGTGCCGAAGTCGGCGCACGGACTTCCGTTGGGCCTTTTGCCTATTTGCGTCCGGGCAGCGTCCTGGGTGAAGATGTGAAGATCGGCGACTTCGTGGAGATCAAAAAAGCCACCATCGGCGACGGCTCCAAAGTGTCCCACCTGAGCTATGTCGGCGACGCTGTCGTCGGCAAGAACGTGAACGTGGGCTGCGGGGCCATCACGGTCAACTACGACGGATTTAACAAATCTCTGACGGAGATCGAGGATGAGGCCTTTATCGGCAGCAACGTCAACCTGATCGCTCCCGTCAAGGTCGGCAAAGGCGCTTATGTGGTAGCCGGATCTACGATCACTAGAGCGGTCGCCGAAGGCGATCTCGCAATTGCGAGACAGCGTCAGGAGAACAAGCCGGGTTATGCGGACAAGATCCGTGCCCGGGCCAAAGCGAAAAAAAGCCAGCGCCATCCATCGTAAGCGCGCGGGCAGCCAAAATTCCATTGAACCGTCACGGAGGGTTTAACTTTTATGGCTTATCTGGATTCCAAATTAAAAATTTTTACCTGTAACTCCAACCCGAAGCTGGCTCATCAGATCGCCGATTATATCGGGATTCCAATGGGCGAGTCCCATACGACCAGTTTCAGCGACGGCGAAATTCAGGTCAAATTGTCGGAGAGCGTTCGCGGCTGCCACGTCTACATCGTGCAGTCGACCTGCGGTCCGGTCAACGACAACCTGATGGAGATGCTGGTCATGATCGACGCGCTGAAGCGCGCCTCGGCCAAGAGCATCAATGTCGTCATTCCGTATTACGGATATGCCCGCCAGGACCGCAAGGCCCGCTCGCGCGATCCGATCACCGCTAAGCTGGTAGCCGACCTGATTGAACGTGCTGGCGCGCACCGCGTCATTACGATGGACCTGCATGCCATGCAGATTCAGGGCTTCTTCAATATCCCGGTGGATCATATGCTGGGCGTGCCGATTCTGGCGCAGTATTTCCGTTCGAAGCAGATTCAGAACCCGGTCGTCGTCTCTCCCGACCATGGAGGCGTGGTCCGTGCAAGAAAGCTGGCTGACTTCCTGAACGCGCCGCTGGCGATTATCGACAAGCGCCGTCCGGAGCCGAATGTCAGTGAAGTCATGAACATCATCGGTAACATCGAAGGCAAGACGGCAATCCTCATCGACGACATTATCGATACGGCCGGCACGATTGTGCTGGGCGCCAACGCTCTGATGGAAGGCGGCGTGAAAGAAGTGTACGCCTGCTGTACGCACCCGGTACTGTCCGGACCTGCGCATGAGCGTCTCGAGAACTCGCCGATCAAAGAGGTTGTCGTCACCGACACGATTCCGATTCGCCATGAGAAGCCTACCTCCAAGCTGAGAGTGCTGTCTGTGGCTCCGCTGCTCGGTGAGGCGATTATCCGCGTTCACGAGGAGCTGTCCATCAGCAAGCTGTTCGAGATTGAATAAGAAGCGGGGACAAGGCCGAATGTCCGACAAAGGGTTACACCTCCTGAAGCAGGAGATGTAACCCCTTGTCGGTTTGGCGAAGATTGCGCTGAAGCGGCGGAGCTAGAAGCCCGGCCGGGAGATGAAGGTGAACATACTTCGGTTGTAGAGGGTGCCCTGAAGCTCGGCGAAGCTGCCATCCACAGCTGTGAGAATACCGATATCGACATGCTCGTCGCCGCGGTACACCTCGACAGGAATGGCATACTGAAGATGGTATTGAAAATGGCGGTGAAGCGTCAGAGGCTCGCCCTGCTGAAGCATAGAAAGATCACCTGTCTTTTTTTGAAATGGATTCCGGGTTTGGAGCACCCTTATGCTTCTATTGTACCAAGAAAGGGAAGGTTTACAAATGAAATGGATCGTCGGTCTGGGCAACCCGGGGCCGCAGTACGCCAAGACCCGGCATAATGTCGGCTTTATGGCTCTGGACGAGCTGGCGCGGCGCCACGGCATCTCTTTTAACCAGAACAAGTGCAAGTCCGTCATCGGGGAAGGAAATATCGGCGGGACCAAGGTCGTGCTGATCAAGCCGATGACCTTCATGAATCTATCGGGCGAAGCGGTTCGCGCTTATATGGATTATTATAAGGTTGCCCTCGAGGATATGATTGTCGTCTACGACGATCTGGATACGGAAGTGGGCAAAATCCGGCTGCGCTACCAGGGCAGCGCCGGAGGGCATAACGGAATCAAATCACTCATTCAGCATACCGGTACGCAGAGCTTCAACCGGATTCGCATGGGCATTTCGCGGCCGGAGCCGGGCTATGCCATTATCGATTATGTGCTGGGAACCTTCCCCAAGAAGGAAAGCGAGCGGCTGGCCGATATGATCGGCAGTACCTGCGATGCGCTGGAATTTAGTCTGGACCATACCTTTGAACAGACGATGGCCAAGTTTAACGGCTGATTGCGGTGCGGGTCTTGGGCTAGCAGAGAACCAAACGGGGCATACTGAAGGTATATTCTACCTTCAGGAGGCATATTGATGGCAATACACTATGTGTGCAGACACTGCCGGACCGTTCTCGGGAGCATTCCAAGAAGTGCGGTCAGCGAGATGAAGCTGGGCCTTCATTCCTTGACCCCCGCAGAACGCAGAGATATAATAGCGTATGATTCGGAAGGCGGGATTACCGTAAAGGTAACCTGCGACTACTGCAAAGAAGCCCTGGAGTATAATCCGGAGCTGAGCTTGCTGGCCAACCCGCTTCAATAGCTGGAGGTCGTTGCCGATTTCACGCAGAATCCGAAAGCCTTGGCTCTAAAGCTGAGGCTTATTTTGAAATGCAGCACGTATAAGCTGCTATTAATCATATGATCAAGGAGATAAGCCGGACGGCGTATCCTTGTTCTTCTATTTCCGGGTTCTCCGGATCTATAGAAATTTATTATTCCATGCGCGTTGAAGCGGCGGAAGAGCCCGTTTCGCTTGATGCGATTTAAGTAAGTGAGGTGCGCCTTTTGTTACAAGGTCTTATTGAGGCTTTTACCAAAGATTCCGATTTTCAGTCGGTAGCCAAAGGCGTCGCCGCCGGAATGAAAGAGCAGCTGATCTCGGGTCTTTCGGGATCGGCGAGGCAGATTATGCTCGCTGCTCTGCATGAAGAGACTTCCCGGCCGATGCTCATCGTGACGCACAACATGTTCTCGGCGCAAAAAATTGCCGATGACTTGCAGGAAGCGCTTTCTCCTGAACAGGTTCTGCTGTATCCGGCCAATGAGCTCGTCGCGGCCGAAGCGGCGGTCTCGAGCCCGGAGACAGTGGCCCAGCGTATCGAGGTGCTGAACAAATGCTCGCAGGGATTCCGGGGCATTGTGGTCGCGCCTTATTCGGGCGTGCGGCGTCTGCTGCCATCGCCGCAAGTCATGGCGAATGCGCAGGTTACCATTCAACAGGACGGGACGCTTGAGCTGGAGGCGTTCCTGAACGCCATGATTGAAATGGGCTACGAACGGGTTGAACGGGTGGAGAACCGCGGAGAACTGAGCGTCCGGGGAGGCATCCTCGATTTCTATCCGATGAATACGCCGCTGGCGTACCGGGTCGAGCTCTTTGACGAAGATGTCGATTCCATCCGGACGTTCGATCCCGCCGACCAGCGGTCCATCGACAAGGTCAGAAGCGTGACCATCACGCCTGCGAGGGAAATTGTCGCCGGAGCGAGACAGCTTGCCGGAGCGGCAGATAAGGCGTCCGGCTTGCTGGAACGCCAGCTGGAGAAGACGACCGACCGGCAGGCCAAGATCCGGCTGCGGGAAGAGATCGGACGCGAGCTTGAGCTTCTGCGCGAGGGCACGTATTTTCCGGAAATGTATAAATATATTGCCCTGCTCTATCCGGAACGCTGCCATCTCTATGACTACATGGAGAAGGATACCCTGCTTATACTGGACGAACCGGCGCGTCTGCTGGAGACGGCGAAGCAGCTTGAGCGCGACGAATCGGAATGGAACCTGCATCTGCTGCAGAACGGCAAGACGCTCCCGGATCTTGAGCTGTCGCTCGACAGCGATGCGGTGATCTACCATCGCCCTTTCCAAAGCCTCTTTATGTCGATTTTCCTGCGTCAGGTTCCGCATGTGCAGCCGCAGAATATTCTGGGCTTCATCAGCCGGGGCATGCAGGATTTCCACGGACAGATGAATGTGCTGAAATCGGAGATGGAGCGCTGGCACAAGTCGGGTGTGAAGGTCATCATGCTTGCAGGCGGAGAGGACCGGATTGACCGGATCCGCCGCGTGCTGGACGATTACGGCATTGAGGAACCGACCATTATGCTTGGAAGTCTGGGTTCCGGCTTCGAGCTTCCCTCGATTCACCTGGCGGTCATTACCGAGGGAGAGCTGTTCTCGCAGAAGCAGCGCAAGGCCCGCAAAAATTCGAAGAATATGGATAATGCGGAGCGGATCAAGAGCTATACCGAGCTCAAAATCGGCGATTATGTCGTGCACCAGAATCACGGCATCGGCAAATACATGGGCATCGGGACACTGGAGGTCAGCGGCATTCACCGGGACTACATGCACATCATGTACGCCGGTGGAGACAAGCTGTCTGTTCCGATCGAGCAAATCGATCTGATCCAGAAATACGTAGGCTCCGAGGACAAGGAGCCGAAGATTTACAAGCTCGGCGGCAATGAGTGGACACGCGTTACCAATAAAGTGCGTTCCTCCGTGCAGGATATTGCCGACGATCTGATCAAGCTGTACGCCGAACGCCAGAGCGCGCCGGGCTACGGGTTCGAGAGGGATACGCAGGAGCAGCATGAATTCGAGGGAATGTTCCCGTATGACGAGACCCGGGATCAGCTGCGGGCAATCGAGGAAATCAAGAAGGATATGGAGCAGAACCGTCCGATGGACCGTCTGCTCTGCGGCGATGTAGGCTACGGCAAGACCGAGGTGGCGATCCGCGCCGCCTTCAAGGCCGCGATCGAGGGCAAGCAGGTGGCGGTGCTCGTACCGACCACGATTTTGGCTCAGCAGCATTATGAGACGTTCCGCGAGCGCTTCGCTTCCTATCCGATAAATATTCAGGTGCTCAGCCGGTTTCGCAGCCGGAAGGAACAGAACGAGACGATCAAGGGCGTCCGGCAGGGAACGGTGGACATTGTAATCGGAACCCATCGCCTGCTGTCCCAGGATCTTGTATTCAAGGATCTGGGCCTGCTGATCGTCGACGAAGAGCAGCGGTTCGGCGTCACCCATAAGGAGAAGCTGAAGAAGCTCAAGACCAATGTCGATGTTCTGACGCTGACGGCGACTCCGATTCCCCGCACGCTGCATATGTCGATGCTCGGCGTTCGCGACTTGTCGGTTATCGAGACGCCGCCGGAGAATCGCTTCCCCGTGCAGACCTATGTCGTGGAATACAGCCAGACGCTGGTCCGCGAGGCGGTTGAACGGGAGCTTGGACGCGGAGGACAGGTGTATTACCTGTATAACCGTGTGCAGGGCATCCAGGAGATGGCCTCCCAGATCCAGATGCTTGTTCCGGAGGCCCGGGTTGGCATCGGTCACGGCCAAATGTCCGAGTCGGAGCTGGAGAAGACGATTCTCGACTTCCTGGACGGCGAGTATGACGTGCTGGTCAGCACAAGCATTATCGAGACCGGGGTCGATATTCCGAACGTCAATACGCTTATTGTCCATGACGCCGATAAAATGGGCCTGTCCCAGCTGTACCAGCTTCGGGGACGGGTCGGCCGGTCCAACCGGATCGCCTATGCCTATTTCACCTACCAGCGGGACAAGGTGCTGACCGAAGTCGCTGAGAAGCGTCTGCAGTCGATCAAGGAGTTCACCGAGCTTGGCTCCGGCTTCAAGATCGCCATGCGCGACCTGTCGATTCGCGGCGCCGGCAATCTGCTAGGCGCGGAGCAGCACGGCTTCATCGCCTCGGTCGGCTTCGACCTGTACTCCCAGATGTTGGCGGAAGAAATCCGCAAACGGAAGGTGACCGTCCTCGGCGAAGAGGATCAGTCGCTTAAGGAAGGCAATACCGTCATCGATTTGGCAATTGACGCCTACCTGCCTTCCGAGTATATTTACGACAGTGTGCAGAAGATCGAGATCTACAAGAAAGTTGCCGGCGTTGCGACCTTCGAAGACGAGGCGGAGCTGGAGGACGAGCTGCTTGACCGGTTCGGGGAGCTGCCTGAGTCGGTAGTGAATCTGTTGTCCGTCGCGCGGCTTAAGCTGTACGGCAAACTGTACGGCCTCGATTCCATGAACCGGCGCGGCGACGAGGTGCTGCTGAGCTTCCATGAGGACCGGATCGCGATGATCGATACGCCCAAGCTTGCCAAGATTGGCAATGGTTTTGAAAGACGTGTACAATTTGAAAAGGAAGCCAAAGCGGCCATCCGGATCAAAGCCAAAGGCCTTGACGACAAGGAGCTGCTCGAACTGCTCGAGCGCTTCCTCAAGGAAGTCAAGCCCGCTTTTAAATCGAAGGGAGAATTACACAATGCGGTCAAATAAACCCTGGAAGGTGCTGTTCGTCTCGCTGGCAGCGGCCCTTTCGTTATCCATGCTCTCGGCATGCAGCAGCGGCAAGAACAATGCCGAAGACAACAGCACGGTACTCGCTACTTATAAGGGGGGCGAAATTACGCAGAAGGAATTCGACACCGATGTGAAGGTGATGAAGCTCCTGTCCCCGGAGCAGGCGCAGTATCTGGAACTGGACGCCTTCAAGGAGACGATCCTGAAGCAGGAGGTCGCCTTCGAATATTTGGCGGGGCAGGCGAACGATAAAGCGAAGCAGGAAGCCGAGAAGCAGGCCGACTCGCAGATTGCGTCGTACAAGCAGGGGCTTGGCGACACCTATGAAAGCTCTTTGAAAGAGCAGGGCGTTACGGAAGACGAGATCAAGAATTATATGGTCCGCGTATTGAGCGTCTATCAGGATATGATTCAGAAGGTAACCGACGATGAAGTGAAGAAGGAATTCGAAGACACCAAAGGCGATTTCACCGTAGCTTCGGTACGCCATGTCCTGGTCGGCTTCACCGATTCGAACAATAAGGAGCGCAGCAAGGAAGACGCTTTGAAGCGCGCCAAGGAAGTGAAGGCGAAGCTGGACGGCGGAGCGGATTTCGCGGCGATCGCCAAGGAATACTCGGACGACACAGGCTCCAAGGATAACGGCGGTCTGTATGAGAACAAGGAGCTCGGCACCTATGTCGAGGAATTCAAGAAAGCGGCCCAGACGCTTCCGCTGAATACGATCAGTGATCCGGTCGAGACGACCTACGGCTACCACATCATGAAGGTGGAATCCCGTACCGAGAAGACATTTGACCAGCTGACCGATGAGCAGAAGGAAACGATCAAGAGCTCGGTCGCGTCGAAAAAGCTGCAGGAATTCATGGAGAAGAATCTGGACAGCATCATTGAAAAAATCAACCTGCCGAAGAGCAGCGCCTCTCCAGCCGCTTCTGCGGGTGCTTCCGCAGCCCCTGCCGGTTCTCCGGCGGCTTCTGCCGCTCCGGCCGTCTCGCCAAGCGCGAGCGCAGGCGCCAAGTAAGCATGGATTTTCGCTAATTCCAAGCAACATCATTCAGGCTCTTTCCAGCGGCACCGCTATCTTTGGCGGTGCCGCTTTGTATTATGCATAAGGAACTGGGAACAGATGAATACTATGGTCAGACAACAAGGAACCAACGCCGGGATCGTGGGGTCCCTCACCAAAGGCAGTAGTTGACACAATACTTCTTAAGAAAGCGGGGCAACAGGTGAATGAAAGCTACTGGCATTGTAAGACGCATCGACGACTTGGGACGGGTCGTTATTCCTAAAGAAATCAGACGGACGCTTCGAATCCGCGAAGGAGATCCGCTTGAAATTTTTGTGGACCGCGACGGGGAGGTCATCCTGAAGAAATACTCCCCCATCGGCGAGCTGGGCGATTTCGCGAAGGAGTATGCCGAATCGCTGTATGAAAGCACCGGACATATTACCCTTATATCCGACCGTGATACCTTTATCGCTCTCTCCGGCGGCTCCAAGAAGGATTATCTGGAGAAGCCGGTCGGACAACTGCTCGAAAAATGCATGGACAGCCGAAAGACGGTGCTGGAGACTAACGGCGGCACCTATGAAATCACGAAGGATTATCAGGATACCCTGTCTTCCTATGTGGCGGCTCCCATCATCTCGGGAGGCGATCCCATCGGAGCCGTGGTGATGATGAACAAGGACGAGGCGGTCAAAATGTCGCAGATGGAAGTCAAGATGGCCGAAACGGCCGCAGGTTTTTTGGGCAAACAGATGGAGCAGTAAGGGTTTTTCCCCATCCCGCTTTTCGATTCCGGCATATGGACCGGAACGATGAAGGCGGGATTTTGTCGTTCCAGGGGAGGTTGCGGTATAATATAGAAATTCATTCGAATCCAGTTCAGACGAAGTAGGGCTGATATGAGAAAAGAAGCGACGGGCTCGAAGCTGCTGCGGGGAGCGTTTATATTGAGCGCCGCCGCACTGCTGTCGAAGCTGATTGGAACGCTGCAAAAAATTCCGCTGCAGAACCTGGGCGGGGATGCCGTCTTCGGCATCTACAACACGGTATACCCGATTTACACACTGCTCGTCACCTTGGCGATGCTGGGACTGCCGGCGGCGGTCTCGAAGTACGTCGCCGAGGATGAGGCCGGCGGCGGTACCCCCCAGAGCCGGCAGGTGCTGCGGCGCGCCTCGCTGACGACCACGGCGGCCGGGCTGCTGCTCGCCGCCGGCACGTATGCAGGCGCTCCGCTGCTCGCCCGCTTCATCGGCAGCGGGCATATTGTGGCGGCGCTGCGGACCGCCGCGTTCGGCCTGGCGGTCGTGCCGCTGCTCGCCGCCCTGCGGGGCTATTTCCAGGGCCTTCAGAACATGCTGCCGACAGCGGTGTCGCAGATCGTCGAGCAGTCGGCCCGGGTGGCCGTCATGATCACGCTGCTGCTCCTGCTGACGCAGAGCGGTGCGGGCGCCGGTGAGATCGCCTCCGGCGCCATGCTGGGGTCGGCAGGCGGCGGTCTGGCGGGGCTTGCCGTCATGCTGCTGTTCTGGCGCCGGCATCGCCGGGGGAGCCGTAAGCCAGCGGCGGCCGCGACGGAGGCGGCAGTCTCCATAACTGCGGCCCCCACAGCCGCAGCCACAATGGACGCGCCGGAAACCTCCGCGTCGATAACCGCAGCGGCGAGCACTGATGCGCTCGCCGAGACGGCCGCCGCAGCTTCGACAGCGGCTCACAGCCGCTCCGGCAGCGTCCGGAGCCTGCTGACCTACGGCGTACCGGTCATGCTGGGCGGCCTTGCCGCGCCGCTGATCAGCCTCGTGGACGTGTTCACTATGCCGAGGCTGCTGTCTTACGCCGTCGGGGAGAGCCGGGCGATGGCCGACTTCGGCATCTACAACCGGGGGCTGCCGATCGTCCAGCTCGTGACGATGCTGGCTACTTCGCTCACGGTCCTGTTCATCCCGGCGCTGGCGGAGTCGAAATTTCGCGGCGACACCAGGGAGATCGAGAGCCGTTGCCGCCTGTCGCTGCGCTGGTTCTGGCTGCTCGGCCTGGCCGCCTCGGCGGGGCTCGCCATACTCGCGGTGCCGATCAACATCGCCCTGTACGGCGATGCCGCCGGCAGCGGCACGATCCGCTGGCTGGCCTTCACCGCCGCGGGCGGAACGGTCAGCCTCATCTCCGCCGCGCTGCTCCAGGGCCTGGGCCATGTGCGCGCCCCGGCCGTGCACTTCCTGGCCGCCGCCGCACTGAAGGCGGCGCTGAACCTGCTGCTCGTTCCGCAGCAGGGCATCATGGGCGCGGCCATAGCAGGCGTGGCCGCGCAGGCGCTGGCAGCCGGGCTGAATCTCCGGCTGCTGCGCAAGGCGGCGGGGCTTACGCTGAGCCCCGCAGAATGGCTCGGCAAGCCCGCGGCGCTGATCGCGGGTCTTGCCGCCGCTGCGGCCGCCGCCGGCTGGGCGGGCGGCGCGCTGCTGGGCGCGGCCGGGGTGCACGGCCGCATCCAGGCGCTTGGAGAAAGCCTGCTCGGTGTAACCGCAGGCTGCCTCGTGTTCGCCGCGCTGGCCGTGCGGCTGCGGCTGCTGAACGAAGGGGAGCTGATGCAGCTCCCGGGATTCGGTCCGAAGCTGGCCCGGAAGATTAAGAAATGGGGCCTGTTTCCTTGACGATCATGGACGGAGGGGAGACAGGCCAGGGAATTATAGACCGCCTGCCGGGTTGGCAGGCGCGATAAGGAGAGAATCGGCATGAGCGCAAAATTAACGGTAGTCGGACTTGGCTCCGGCAATCCGGACCGGCTGACGCTGGGCATCGTGAACAAGCTGAAGGCGGCTTCCCGGGTGCATGTGCGGACCGGCGAGCACCCGGCGGTCAAGGTTCTGGAGGAACTGGAGATTCCATATGAGTCTTTTGATAACCTGTATGAGTCCTTTTCTTCCTTTCCCGAAGTGTACGAAGCGATTACTCTGAAGCTGCTGGAGGAAGCGCGCTTGGGGAATCAAGGCGACGAGATCGTCTATGCCGTTCCCGGCCATCCGATGGTTGCCGAATCGGCCGTGTCCAAGCTGCGGGCGCGCTGCGCGGAGGAATCCATCGAGCTGACCGTGCTGGGCGGCGAGAGCTTTCTTGATGAAGCGTTTCTGCGCCTCGGCTTCGATCCGATCGAGGGCTTCCAGCTGCTGGACGCCACCGGCATTACCCGCTCACAGCTTCAGCCGGAGCTGCATACGCTGATCGGCCAGGTGTACGATACCTACACGGCTTCCGAGGCGAAGCTGTGCCTGATGGAAATGTATCCGCCCGAATACGAGGTGGTCGTGGGACATGCCCTTGGCGTGGAAGGCGAAGAACAGATTCTGCGCGTGCCGCTCTATGAGCTGGACCGCCAGGAAGGCTACGGCAACCTGTCGCTGATCTACATTCCGGCGGACCGCTCCGACCGGCTGCGGCAGCGCACATTTGCCCGGCTGCACGAAATCGTCGGCATCCTGCGCAGTCCGGGCGGCTGCCCTTGGGACCGGGAGCAGACACATGACTCGCTTCGCAAGAACTTGATCGAGGAAACGTACGAGGTGCTGGAGACGATCGACGAGGATGATCCCGAGCATATGAAGGAGGAGCTCGGCGATCTTATGCTGCAGATTATGCTTCATTCGCAGATGGAGGAAGAGCTGGGCGCGTTCGATGTGTTCGATGTGATCGAGGCGCTGAACGGCAAGCTGATCTTCCGTCATCCGCATGTGTTCGGCGACAAGGATGCGGCCGACGCGGAAGCGGCGCTGCAGAACTGGGAAGGCATGAAGGCCGAGGAGAAGCGGCGGAAGGGCATCGAGCCAGGTGAACTGTCGGCGCTGGATGGCGTCCCCCGCGATCTGCCGGCGCTGATGAAGGCCTACAAGCTTCAGAAGAAAGCGTCCAAAGTCGGCTTCGATTGGGGCAATGTCGAAGATGTGCTCGCCAAGGTTCAGGAGGAGCTCGATGAGCTGAGAGAGGCGATTGCCTCCGGCTCTCCTCAGGAGGAGCAGATGCTGGAGCTTGGAGACCTGCTGTTCGCGGCAACGAACGCCGCCCGGTTCATAGACGCCGATCCGGAGGAGGCGCTGACGCGCACCAACCGCAAATTTGTCGAACGGTTCCGGTATATCGAGCGCAAATTACGGGAGCGGGGCACATCGCCCAAGGACAGCACACTGGATGAAATGGAGGCGCTCTGGCAGGAGGCCAAGGGGGCAGAGCGGGCCTGAAGCCCGGCACGAAGCTGCTCCGGGTAAGCGCCTGAATCATTTGGCCCTGCCAAATTCTGTCCAAAAACCGCTGGCTTCGGCAGGAATTTGACAAGGCATCCAGAATACCTTTAAGATGGAACGGCGGTCTTCGCCATAGCAGGGCACAAGATCGATCGTTTCCTTATTTTTTTCATTTCCGGGAGGAACGCTAAGTTATGAACAAAACAGATCTGATCAACAACATTTCCGAGAAAAACGGCTTGTCCAAAAAAGACGTGGAGCTGGTGCTCAACGGCTTTCTTGGTGAAATTACGGAAGCCCTCTCCAAGGGCGATAAAGTCCAGCTTATCGGGTTCGGCACCTTCGAAACCCGCAAGCGCTCCGGCCGGACAGGCCGCAACCCGCAGACGGGTACGGTCATTGATATTCCGGAATCCAACGTCCCGGCGTTCAAGGCCGGCGGCAAGCTTAAAGAAGCCGTCAACTAATGCGCCTCGACAAATTTCTTAAGGTATCCCGTCTTATCAAGCGCCGCACAGTGGCGAAGGATGTGTCCGAGCAAGGCCGGGTGCTGATCAACGGCAAAGAATCGAAGCCGAGCGCGAGTGTGAAGATCGGCGACGAAATCACGGTCCAGTTCGGGCAGAAGCTCGTGACGGTACGCGTCGAGAAGCTGGTCGAAACGACCCGCAAGGACGAAGCTGCCGGCATGTACACTGTGCTCCGCGAAGAGCCGATCCAGAAGAGCAACGGCCTGGATTGGTAGACGGTCCCTTTTTTCTCGGAAGAAGCGTTCCCGCTATAAGCGGGAGCGCTTTTTTAGATATAAGACTTTATTTATAATAGGTTATAAGACTTTATTTATAATAGGTCTTCTATTTCTCGGTAAACGCTTGGCGCCTAAAGGACGCTGTCAGGCGTAAATCCTTGTATAACAGGCCGCTTCTAGCCTGCAAATGCTGCGCGAAAAGGACGCTGCGGGCCTGTTCTAAACCGATCCGGACAGCCATATGCTAGGACTAGAAGGAGGGGTACAGGCCATGATCGAACCTGGAAAAAACGTCAAGCAGCATGATCTGCATATGCGCAGCCGCAAGGCGGTGGATCTGACGGGTGTGCAGAATGTGGAGAGCTTCGACAGCGGGGAGTTTCTGCTTCAGACAGAGCTTGGGACCTTAAGCATCCGCGGCAGCCATTTACATATCAAGAACCTCAGTCTGGAGAATGGGCTGCTGTCGCTGGAAGGGAATATCCAATCGGTGGTTTATGTGGAACCGGGAGCGAAGGACAAGAATAAAGGGCTGCTCGGCAAGCTGTTCAAATGAATCCGGCTGTGCAGTGGATGACACTGCTATACCTGGCGGGGGCCGGCGCAATGATGGGACTTGCTTTTGACGCGTACCGGGTGCTGTCCCAGCGGCTGCGATTTCCGGGATGGCTGACGGCCGTTCTCGATCTGCTCTATTGGCTGGCCTCGGCTCTGCTTGTCTTCCGCCTTCTGTACGAGGGCAATCAGGGCCAGCTTCGTTTTTACGCCTTTCTGGGATTGTTCCTGGGTGTGTGGGTATATTTTTTAATCTTCAGTGTTACGGTCCAGAAATTTGTGGTAATGTTAATTCAGGTGGTTCAGCGGGTGTGGAGACTGCTGGTGAAGCTGCTGGGCATTGTGATTGGCATGCCGCTAATTGGATTATGGCGACTGACGCGCTGGACGCTGCGGCTGCTTGCAGCCGTGCTCCGGAGACTGCTGAAGCTTGCGCTTTGGCTGACCCGTCCGCTATGGCATTTTCCCGTTAAATGGCTAACCCCTCTCTATGACCGGCTGCTGGGCAGCGCGCCGCTGACCAAATTGAAGGCTTGGATTGCCGCCAAAAAACAACGCTGACCTTTAATGGGAGGACCGCTCTTATGAACAGATTTTCTCCGGAAGAGAAGCAGGCTGGGGGGAGCACCGCGGCGGGCGCTAAGAGAAGAAGATTTCTCTGGATGGCCGTGATGGCGGTATTCTTCGGATGGGCCGGCTACATATTCTTCGCCCAGAGCGCTTTGATTGCGGACAAGAGTCAGGACCTGGCCAAGAAGCAGGCTGCCGGCGAACAAGTGAACGCTTCACTGAACCAGCTGAAGTATGAGGTGTCGCGTCTTAATGACGACGAGTATGTCGGCCAACTGGCGCGCAAATGGTTTAACATCTACCCTAAAGGGGAGATTCCGATCCGTACCGAACAGTCTGGCGAATGAGCCGTCAAGCCTTTCTCTTTTTAGAAAAAAGAGGCTCTTCGCTCTGTTGCCTTGCAATGCGCTTTCCTGTATAATCAAATCACCGCAGACTGGATTTTTCTAATCTTAAGTCTGTATATTTTTAAGGGAGGATCATTTTATTCTATGGCAATTGAAGTGGGCACCAAGTTAGAGGGCAAGGTGACAGGCATCACGCATTTCGGAGCATTTGTGGATCTGTCAGGAGGTGTCACAGGTCTCGTTCACATCTCGGAAATCGCCGATAATTACGTCAAGGATGTCAACGATCATCTGAAGATTAATGACGTGGTAACGGTTAAGGTGATCAATGTCGACAAGGACGGCAAGATCGGTCTTTCCATCAAGCAGGCAGTCGACAAGCCGGCTTCGGAGACTAGACCGCCCAGAGCACCAAGACCGGATCGTCCAAGCGGCGGTGACCGTTTCGGCGGCGGTGGTGGTGGCGGCTACAATCGTGAACGGGGAGGGCGTCCATTCAAGCCAGCAGCCGGTAAACCTTCATTCGAGGATAAAATGTCACGCTTCCTTAAAGACAGTGAAGAACGGATGTCTTCTCTCAAGAAGAACACGGAAGGCAAGCGCGGCGGCCGTGGAGCCAAACGCGTCTAATCAAATCAGCCTAACATGCAACAACCGCAGGGGCCGGCAGGCCTGCTGCGGTTTTTTTCTGTTTTCGTCGCCCCCCTTTTCGTCGTACTCTTTCCTCTGTAGTCCGCGGGCGCGAGAGAACCATGAATGGACTACCAAGGCGTCAAAAGGCCCGGTTTTATCCCGGGCTCCGGTTGAATTTGTCGGCTCGAAGGAAATTTGCGACAGCATCCAAGGCCATTCCGCGAAAGCCCGCCCCATTCGCTGACGAATCGGGGATGCCGCTTGTCGGGAGCTTCTGCTAGCTTCTGCTCCTGAGGCCGCCTGGACAAGCGCCGGGCAAGGGAATGAGAGCGCTGACAAGTGTTCGTCATTCCGAACTTTTTTGTCGGAAATTTCTTATGTACGGTCCTCTTGTTCTGACAAACTTTCCATACTCATCCAGATATAATGGGTCCACCAAAAGGAAATCCAAGACAACCCTCCGGCAAGGGCTGTGGATTTTACTCTTAAACGGGTGGTGCTTAAATCGATGGAGAAGAGCAATGTGGTAAAATTCCCGGAATGGACAAGAGCTGAGAGCGTCAGAGAGGAAGAGAAGTCGACCTGGTGGGAAAGCGTAAAGGCGTGGGGCAGTCGTCGGCGGGCTCTTCGCGGGCTGGAATCCAAAAAGTGGATGTTCCTCTTGAGCTGCATGGGATTTCTGCTGGGCAGAGCGATGATTCTGAACGAGCTGTCCCCGTTTGCCGCGGCTTTTTTCGCCATAGTGGTCTTTATGCGCAGAGACAGCATTGCACCTGTCTTCGCTGCGATTATCGGCGGAGCATTGTTCACACCGTTTCCCGGCGTGCTGGTTATCGCTGCGGAGCTCATTCTCTTCGTTCTGCTGTATAAAGGATTGAAAGCCTTTCAGCGGATCGACCTCGCCTATGCGCCGGTCATGGTCTTCGTCTCCTCGTTTATGGTCGGGCTATTCCAGAGCGTGATCGGCCCTTCCCTCTCCTGGTATGCCTTAATGATGACAACGCTGAATGCGCTGCTGTCCTTCGTGCTGACGCTCGTCTTCATTCAGGCCCTCCCTGTTCTGCTCTACAAAGCAAAGAGCCGGGCGCTGCGAAATGAGGAAATTCTCTGCCTGATTATTATGCTTGCTTCCATTATGACCGGACTGGTCGGCTGGAAGGTGGACGGGCTGTCCCTTGAGCATGTTCTGTCGCGTTATTTAATTCTGCTGTTCGCGATGGCGGGAGGGGCTCCCCTTGGAGCCGCTGTCGGCGTTGTGACGGGCTTGATCCTTAGTCTTGCTGATATCCACGCGATCTACCAGATGAGTCTGCTCGCCTTCTCGGGCATGCTGGCAGGCATGCTGCAGGGCGGGCGCAAAGGCGCCGTGGCGCTCGGCATGCTGCTCGGGTCAAGCATTCTGTCCGTCTATTTCAGCGGGCCGGGCGATATGCTTCTATCCACCTGGGAGACCTGCGCAGCGGTGCTCTTGTTCATTGCGACCCCGCGCAGCACGATCGCCTCGATCGCCAAATATGTACCGGGGACAATCGATCACAGCCGCTCCCAGCATGAATATGCGCGGCGCGTCCGCGATATTACCGCCGAGCGTGTAACCCAGTTCTCCCAGGTTTTTCGGCAGCTGTCCACCAGCTTCGGCCAGGTTTCGTCGGCCGGCCAAGTGGAGGCAGCGAACCGGGAGATGGAGCATTTCATGAATGCGGTGACCGAGGAGGCCTGCGCCAAATGCGTCCGCCGCACCCATTGCTGGGATGCGAAATTCTATCAGACCTATAAATATATGACCGATATGATGACCGCCGTTGAGGACAATCCCGAGCTTTCGGCGGACAAGCTGCCCGCCGAATGGTCGCGGATCTGCGGCAAGACGGAGGAGGTTCTTGAGGTCATGCGCAGCGAATACAACCTCTACCAGCATGATATGCGGTGGAAGAGACAAATATACGACAGCCGCAAATTTGTGGCCGAGCAGCTGTCCGGCGTCTCGCAGGTCATGGAGGATCTGGCCCGGGAGATCAAGCGGGAGAGTCAGGCGATGTACCGCCAGGAGGCGCAGATCCGCGAAGCGCTGGAGGCTATGGGCCTGTCCATTCAGGGCATTGATATCATCAGTCTGGACCCCGGCCGTGTGGAAATTGAAATTGTCCATGCCTATACCCGCGGATTCGATGAATGCCGTAAAATGATTGCCCCCCTTCTGTCCGATATATTAGAGGAGAATATATCGGTGGTCAGCGAAACGGCTCCTTACAGCCGGGAGGGACTGGCGACGGTGATCTTCGGCTCCGCGAAAGCCTACGAGATCAGCACCGGCATGGCAGAAGCCGCCAAGGGAGGGGACATGCTCTCCGGCGACAGCTTCAGCATTTCCGAGCTGGGCAACGGAACATTTGCGGTGTCGGTGAGCGACGGCATGGGTAACGGGGAACGGGCGCAGATGGAGAGCAGCGCGGCGCTCGGCATGCTGGAGAAGCTGCTGCAATCGGGCATGGACGAGCGGCTGGCGGTAAAGTCCGTCAATTCGATTCTGCTCCTGCGCTCGCCGGAGGAATTCTATGCGACGGTGGATATGGCGCTGATCGACCAGTACTCCGCCCAGACGACCTTCATGAAGATTGCCTCGGCGCCCAGCTTCATCAAACGGGGAAGCGAGGTCATTCCGATCACGGCCAGCAATCTGCCGATCGGCATCATTCAGGATATCGAGGTCGAGTTCGTCACCATGCAGCTGCAGGCGGGCGACATCCTTATTATGATGACCGACGGCATATACGACGCGCCCGGGTATGCGGTCAACAAGGAGATCTGGATGAAGCGGATGATCCAGGAGCTGGATACGGGCGATCCCCAGGAGATCGCTGACAGCCTGCTGGAGAAGGTCATTCGCTATCAGGGCAATGAGATCCATGATGATATGACGGTAGTTGTCAGCCGGATCGACCATTACCGGCCCGAATGGTCGACGCTGCATGTTCCGGGACTCTCGCGCATGGAGCGGCCGCGGACCGTAAGCTGAAGACTCCATCACTCTGATTTTGCCTTTCTTATCCCGTTTGGAATCTCTCTTCCTGGGACATACTAGAGAAGAGAGAGTTCATATAACGGGAGGTTAAGAGGATGAAGCAGATTCTGTTGATTACGGATGGATGTTCCAATGTGGGCGACAGCCCGGTGATGGCGGCGGCACACGCATTTCAGGAAGGGATTAGTGTCAATGTGATCGGAGTGGTGGACTATGGAACGATCGGCGAGCTTGGAGGGAGGGAGATCGAGGATATCGCGAAGGCCGGCGGAGGTCTCAGCCGGATCGTCGGCTCGCCGCAGCTGGCGCAGACGATGCAGATGATGACGCGCAAGACCGTGGTTCAGACCATTCAGGTGGCGGTTAATAAGGAAGTGCAAAAAATTCTGGGCGAAGGCTCGATCGAGGATCTTCCGCCCGCCAAGCGTTCCCAGGTGGTGACTGTGGTGGACGATCTCAGCGAGAAGGCGCCGCTGCGGCTGGCGCTGCTGATTGACGCAAGCGCCAGCATGAAGCCGAAGCTTGCAGCTGTCGAGGAGGCTATCCGCGATCTGGCGCTCAGTCTCGAGGCCCGGGAGGGGGTCAGCGAAATTGCCGTGTTTCATTTTCCCGGAACAGGGGAGGAGCCGGCCGTGATGGATATGGACTGGAGCCGCAACGTAACCGGCATCCGGTCGCAGTTCGGGAAGATCCGGATGAAGGGGACGACGCCTACGGGACCTGCCATTTTCCGGGTGCTGGATCATTTCCGGTATGATACACTAGATGAACATCAAGGCCGCCTGGCGGCTTACGCTGAAGAAGGAGAAGGGATGCCCGGTGGATACGTCGTCTAGGCCCGTACGTTCTCCCGGGGAAGTTATCGCCGGCAAGTGGCGAGGGAACCGGTATGTGGTGGACAGGCTGCTCGGAAAAGGTGCAAACGGAACCGTATATCTGGTAACCCGGGAGAGCAGACGGGAGAAGTATGCGCTGAAGATCGGCTACGATGCGCTCGATCTTCAGTCGGAGATCAATGTGCTGACTTCGCTACAATCCTGCCAGGCCAGGCAAGGGAAGCGGCCCGGGAAGCCCGATCCGATGTCCTTCTACTTTCTGGAATCGGACGACGCCTCGGACGGCGATTTTCCTTTCTACGTGATGAGGTATGTCCAGGGCATGCCTCTTCATCGCTTTCTGGCCAAGAAGGGGCCGGCCTGGCTGGAATTGATCGGATTGAAGCTGCTGGACCGGCTGTGCGCCCTGCATGGGTGCGGTTTTATCTTCGGCGACCTGAAGCCGGAGAATGTTATTGTCTCGGAGTATGGCGAAGCGGAATTGATTGACTTCGGCGGGGCGGGCCCGATCGGGCGAAGCGTGAAGCAGTTCACCGAGTGGCATGACCGCGGCTTCTGGAGCGCGGGAAGCCGGGTCGGTGACGAGGCTTACGATCTGTTCGCCTTCGCCGTGCTATGTCTCCGTCTTCTGGACGAGCAGGGGCTGAAGAACGCTGCCGCGCAGCTTCCCCAGATGCGAAGCGGAGAGGAACTGCTCAGGCTGGCGAACCGTCTTCCCGATCGGAAACTGGCTTCCTGGCTGAAGACCGCTATAAAGGGCGGCTTTGCCTCGTCCGCTGAAGCGAGAGAGGCCTGGAAGACCCACATTTTCCGGGGAGGGCGGAGCAAGCCTGAGCCGGTGGCGACCCCCGGATGGCTTAAGGGAGCCTTTGCACTGTCCCTTTGCCTGCTTGTCTTTACCGTGTACTGGATTTATCATTTTTAATATTCTATGATTATACATAAGGACAGGCACGCCGATTGCCGTGCCGGCAGCCGCCCAGTCGCGGCCAATAGCGGCTACAGGGCAGGAAGGAAGCCTGATATTAATGAAGTGGAATGAACTGGTGGATTCGGTTATGGATGCCGCAGCCGAATATAAGCTGTGGAGCGCCGGAGACGCCATCGTAGTCGCAGTGTCCGGAGGGCCGGATTCTGTGGCTCTTTTGCATGTTCTGCATGAAATCTCCCGGACAAGGATGCCGTTGTCCCTCATCTGCGCGCATGTGAATCACGGCTTTCGGGCAGAATCGAAAATGGAGGCGGAACTGGTCCAGGACCTCGCAGAGAGGTTGGAGGTCCCCTTCGAACTCGCCGAGTTCGATATCCCCGCTTATATGAAGGAAAGCGGTCTGGGCCCGCAGGAAGCGGCCCGCAATAAGCGGTACCGGTTCCTGATCGATACCGCACACCGTCACGGAGCGGCGGCCGTAGCTCTGGCCCATCATGCCGACGACCAGGCCGAGACTGTACTGATGCATTTGCTTCGGGGAAGCGGCCTTTCGGGACTTGCCGGCATGCGCTGGAAAAGAACCGAAAGAAAGATGGAACTTGTGCGTCCCCTTCTTCGTATGAACAAGGCATCGCTCGTTGAAGCCTGCCGGGAGCGCGGCCTCCGCTATGCTGAGGATGCGAGCAATTCGCAGGTTAAGTACAAGCGCAACGCCGTGCGCCTGGAGGTTCTGCCCTTTCTGTCGGAGTTCAATCCCTCACTGTCCCGTTCACTGAATCAGCTGGCTGAAATCGCCGGCGCCGAGGACGATTACATGGAGGAAGCTGCCGCCCGCAGCTTCGCGGATATTGTGCGGAAGGAACGGGGGAAATGTACGCTTGAATCAGCCGGTTTTGCCGCCCTGCCGTCCGCTTTACAACGGCGTTTGATTAAACTAATATTAAATTATCTGTCGGCGGATACACCGGAAATCGATTTTCCGAAGGTTGAAGCTGTAAGGCGGGGAATTTTGCAGGAAAGAACGGCGTCCTGGCGTTTGGATTTGGGGGGCGGACTGACCTGCATTCGGCAATATCATACGGTTTGTTTCCTTTCGTCTCCTCCGGATGGTCAGGCCAGCTATTCCTATATGCTGTCTTCACCGGCATCCCGGCTAGAGCTTGGGGAGATTAACAAGGTTCTTACCATGACAGCCCTTGAGCGCGCGGAGGGACTGGATTACAGCGGTTCCGGCGGCCGGGCAAAAGCCTGGTTCGACTTGGATCAACTGGTCTTCCCGCTGACGATTCGCTCGCGGCTGCCTGGAGATACCATCAGGATCATGGGATTAAACGGAAGCAAAAAGGTAAAAGATATTTACATTGACGACAAGATACCTTCCGCTGAACGTTCACGTATTCCCATCGTGTGCGACGGTCATGGCGAGATTATATGGATTCCCGGCGTCCGCCGCTCATTCCATGCCGCCGTTGGCCAAGACACGGTTTCGGTTCTGCTGCTGTCGCTTGAAGACCTGGCCCCGGAATGATTCGTAATGGCCGCAGACAGTTTTTCATAGTATATCTTAGGAGGTTCACAGGTTGCAGAACGATATTCAGGAAGTTTTGATCAGCGAAGAGCAAATCCAGGAAAGAGTCAAGGAGCTCGGTGCCAAGCTGAGCGATGTATATGAGGGTCGCACTCCTTTAGTCATCTGCGTGCTGAAAGGCGCGTTTATTTTTATGGCTGATTTGGTTAAAGTTATAACCGTACCTGTTGAAATGGACTTCATGGCTGTATCCAGCTACGGAGCCGCAACCAGATCTTCGGGTGTCGTTAAAATTATCAAGGATCTGGACGTTCCGGTCGATGGCCGAGACGTGCTGATCGTGGAAGACATTATCGACAGCGGTCTTACGCTGAGTTACCTGATAGAACTCCTTCGCAATCGCAACGCCGCTTCGGTTTCGGTCGTTACCCTGTTCGACAAGCCGGCAGGCCGTACGGTAGAGCTGGAGGCTGACTATACCGGTTTTGTCATTCCTGACGAATTCATCGTCGGGTATGGACTGGACTTTGCCGAGCAATATCGGAATCTTCCTTATATTGGGATTCTGAAACCGGAGATCTACACCAAATAACTTTGTTCCAAGCCTTGCTTCCCCGTTTGCATTTCGGCTGGAAGTCCCTCTATTTGAGGTGTTCCGATAGGCTATGTTACAATAACTTAAGTGTTGCGAGAGGAGGTAGGGGATGAATCGGTTCATCCGGAATTCTGGTTTTTATTTGATTTTATTTCTTGTCGTGGTGGGCATCGTCCAATTCGTCAGCAATGGAAATGAAGCCGCCGATTTCCCTAGATACGACCAGTTACGGCAGGAGCTTAAGAATAACAATGTGAAGAATTTGACGGTTCAGTTCGAAGGCAACGCCTTTCTCGTAACCGGCGCTTACAAAGAGAAGCCGGACGGGGCTAAATCGGATAGCTTCTCCACATATATTCCTCCTACGGATGCGGCTATCAATGAACTGACGGATGCCAGTGAAAGCAACAGTATCCCGTTCACCCAGAAGAAAATGGAGGGCGACAGCATCTGGCTGACCTTCCTGTCTTCCATTATACCGCTTGTGATTATGTTCATCCTGTTCTTCTTCCTGTTCAATCAGGCGCAAGGCGGGGGCGGCAAGGTCATGAACTTCGGTAAGAGCAAGGCCCGCCTCTACAACGAAGAGAAGAAGAGAGTCACCTTCGAGGATGTGGCGGGAGCCGACGAAGAGAAGCAGGAGCTTGTCGAAGTCGTCGAATTCCTGAAGGACCCGCGGAAATTCGCCGCTGTCGGCGCGCGTATTCCGAAAGGCGTACTGCTTGTAGGCCCTCCGGGTACCGGTAAAACCCTTCTTGCCCGCGCTGTTGCGGGTGAAGCGGGCGTTCCGTTCTTCAGCATCTCCGGTTCGGATTTCGTGGAAATGTTCGTCGGTGTCGGCGCATCCCGTGTCCGCGACCTGTTCGAGAACGCGAAGAAGAACGCACCCTGCATTATCTTTATTGACGAAATCGATGCTGTCGGACGCCAGCGCGGCGCCGGACTCGGCGGCGGCCATGACGAACGCGAGCAGACGCTCAACCAATTGCTCGTCGAAATGGACGGCTTCGGCGGCAACGAAGGCATTATCATCGTCGCGGCAACGAACCGCGCCGATATTCTCGACCCCGCGCTGCTTCGTCCGGGACGCTTTGACCGTCAGATTACGGTTGACCGTCCAGACGTGAAAGGACGCGAGGCAGTTCTGAAGGTTCACTCCCGCAACAAGCCGCTGACGAAGGACGTGAAGCTTGACGTAATCGCCAAGCGCACGACCGGATTCACCGGCGCGGATCTGGAGAACCTGCTGAACGAAGCGGCTCTGCTGGCCGCTCGCCGCAATCGCAAGGATATCTCCATGCGGGAAGTTGATGAGGCGATCGACCGCGTTATCGTCGGCACTGAGAAGCGCAGCCGCGTCATCAGCGAACGCGAGAAACGGATTGTCGCTTACCATGAAGCCGGCCACACCATCGCCGGATACTTCCTGGAGCATGCCGATATGGTCCACAAGGTTACGATTATCCCGCGCGGACGCGCTGGCGGATATGTCATCATGCTTCCGAAGGAAGACCGCATGCTCGTTACGAAGCAGGAACTGCTCGATAAGGTTACCGGACTCCTCGGAGGCCGGGTCGCCGAAGAAATGTTCATCGGTGAAATCGGCACGGGCGCTTACAGTGACTTCCAGCAGGCGACCCGGATCGTGCGCAGCATGATCATGGAATACGGCATGAGCGAGAAGCTCGGTCCGATGCAGTTCGGTACGAGTCAGGGCCAGGTGTTCCTCGGCCGTGATATCGGACATGAGCAGAACTACAGTGATTCGATCGCTTATGAGATCGACCAGGAAATGCAGCGCTTTACCAACGAATGCTACGAACGATGCAGAGCGCTTCTGCAAGAGCATTCCAAGGAAATGCACCTCATTGCGAACACGCTGCTTGAGAAAGAGACGCTTGAGCTTGAACAGATTAAAGAGCTGATCGAGCAGGGCTATCTGACCGAGGACGGCAAGCCGGAAGGCGGCGAGGGAACGACTAATGACGGTGCGGAGCCAGTCATCGATTCCATCGGTGACGTCAAAGTCCGCATCCAGGGTAAATCCGAGGAGCAGAGTGCTACGCTTGGCGATGCGCCGAAGGATATTTCGAACAATCCGCCGCAAGATGGCGGAGATAAAGGCAATACCGATGGCGGCGGAACCAGCCTGAGTTAATGAATGAAACAGAAGAAAGCCCGGAGAACGCGACGTTCTCCGGGCTTTCTTTTACCCTTGCATAGAGCAAGAGCATGTATGAATTGACGCATATGGCCTCGCTTCATCCCTACAGACTAATGCCAAAGCGCTTCAACTCGATAAAAATTCCCTCCAACTGCCGCCCCTTGTCCGTCAAGCTGTACTCGACGCGGGGAGGAACCTCCGGATACACCTTTCGATTCACGATGCCGTGATCCTCCAGTTCCTTGAGCCGAAGCGAGAGCGTCTTGGGACTGATACCTTCCAGTGATCTCAGCAGGTCGCTGAACCGGAGAGTCCCTTCGATCAGCAGATCGCGGATAATGAGAAAGGTCCACTTCGTTCCGATAATGTCCAGCGTTCTGGCGATTGGGCAGGGCTCGCCCGGCGTTCCCTTCGTCAGTTCAATCGTATCCGGAACCGGAATATCCATATCGAAGCCTCCTGAACTAATTATTCTGATAAATGTAATCATACCACAAAATTCCCTTTCGGAAACTATATGAATTAAATATCACTACTTCCCAAAATGAACTATTGCATTTTATAATATCGACGAATGGCCATTCAGAAAAAATATTTGTTGTCTGAGAGGGAGTGAAGGCATTGAAGAATTTCCTCGTTATTAACGGGCATCAGCAATATGCCGGTGCGGAGGGAAGACTGAATCAGACGCTTGCCGAGACGATAGCCGCCGAGTTAAGCGAACGGGGCGAGGTGCGGACCACAACGGTTCAGCATGGCTACGACATTGAAGAAGAACGGAAGAAGTTCCTGTGGGCGGATCTCGTCATTTTTCAGACCCCGATCTATTGGTTCAGCGTTCCGGGGCTGATGAAGACTTATATGGATGAAGTCTACGCTCCTGGAACGTTCTTCGAAGGAGCCGGATCATATGGCCGGGGTGGTCTGCTGACCGGAACCAAGTATATGTTCTCCACGACCTGGAACGCTCCGGCACAAGCCTTTGGCGATCCTGGCCAGTTCTTCAAGGGAGAAGGTTTGGATGACGCGCTTCGCCATCTGCATCGGGTTCAGGAGTACGTTGGAATGAAGCCGCTCCGAAGCTACGCCTGCTATGATGTGATCAAAAATCCGCGTATCGAGGATTATGTTGCAGGTCTTCGGCGCCACTTGAAAGAGGTATTGACCGGCGCTTAACTTAACGATTTAACAATTCACAATGGGATGGACAAAAAGGAGGGGCATTAAATGCCAAATGTAACGAATCAGAAGATCGTCATTATCGGAGGCAGCTCGGGAATCGGACTGGAAACGGCCAGACAGCTGCTGGCGCTTGGAAATCAGGTTGTGATCGCCAGCCGTTCCGCAGAGAAGCTGGAACAGGCGGTGGCAAGCCTGGGGCCGGGAGCAGAATCCCGCCAGGTTGATATGATGAAGGAAGAGCAGGTGCAGCAACTCTTTGACAGTATCGGCGCGTTCGATCATCTGGTGGTCAGCGCGGCCGAGACGTCAGGCGGTCCGTTTCTCCAGACGGACACGGCGGCGGCGCGCCGGCTGTTCGACAATAAATTTTGGGGGCAGTACCTGGCGGTGAAGTACGGCGTTCCCCATTTGTCCGCGGGCGGATCGGTCACACTGTTCTCGGGAGTCGTCGCCTATAAGGCGATGGTGGGTTCTTCCGTGCTGGGCGCCGTGAATTCCGCGGTATCGTCCCTCGGGCAGACACTTGCGCTCGAACTGGCGCCGATCCGCGTCAATGTCGTATCGCCGGGCATTATTGATACGCCTTCGCGCAGCGGCATGCAGGAGGAGGCGCGGAACCAATTTTATGAATCGGTTGCCGCCAAGCTTCCGGTGAAGCGGGTCGGCACCGCCGAGGATGTCGCCAAAGGCGTCTTGTACCTGATCGGCAACGGCTTCGTGACCGGGACGGTGCTGCATGTGGAAGGCGGACATATATTGGCTTAATGAAGGCCGAGGAAACGCAGGATTCGATATCCGGCGCTTCCGCGGCTTTTTTTATTTTAGGGAAGAATGCGATTGTTCCGGCCTTTGGCGCGGCTGCCGCCGGGTGTTTCATCTGATTGACACGAAGTAGACAGTTGTGTACATTAGTGATAAATATTACGAAGTCTATTCTTTTTCATAAACCTGCTTCAGATTTAATAACCAGTTTACCGACAGATGGGCTGTGCCGCAGGCATGGCGTCAAGACATAAGGGGGAACGTGAACAGTGGAAGCTCTGGCGCTGGAGCGTAGGCAGGAACAGAACCGTGAACTGCGTGAACGCTTGGAACAGCTCAAGAAGGAACGGAATGCCATTATTCTGGCTCACTATTATCAGCGCGATGAAATTCAGGAGGTTGCCGATTTCCGGGGAGACTCCTTTTTGTTGGCTCAGAAGGCGGCGGCTACCGACGCGGAAGTGATCGTGTTCTGCGGTGTGCATTTCATGGGAGAAAGCGCCAAAATTCTGGCCCCGAACAAGACGGTGCTCATTCCGGACGAACGCGCGGGCTGTCCGATGGCTGATATGGTGAACGTAGAAGGTCTTCGCAAGCTGAAGGCCAAGCATCCGAACGCGAAGGTCGTCACTTACATTAATTCTTCCGCCGAGATCAAGGCCGAGACGGATATCTGCTGTACCTCCGCCAACGCGGTGCGGGTGATTGAATCTGTGGATGCCGAGGAGATCATCTGGGTTCCCGACAAAAATCTGGGCCATTACGTTCAGGAGAAGACCGGCAAGAAGCTCATCATTTGGGAGGGCTACTGCAACACTCATGATATGCTGACCGTTAAGGATGTTGTGGAAATGAAGGCCAAGTACCCGAACGCCGAATTTGTCGTTCACCCTGAATGCCGTCCTGAAGTTGTGGCTATGGGCGATTTTGTCGGCAGCACGACCGCCATTATCGATTACTGCAAGAAGTCGGAGACCCGCGAATTTATCGTCGGAACCGAAGATGGAACCGGCTATCAGCTGCGGAAAGACAGCCCGGACAAAGCGTTTCATTTTGCTTCCAAATTCCTCGTGTGTCCGAATATGAAGGTCAACAATCTCAAAAAACTGGTGAAATGCCTGGAGACGATGAAGCCGCAGATTTATGTGCCGGAAGTTGTCGCAGACAAAGCCAGATTGTCCTTAGAGCGCATGCTACAAGTCAAGTAGCATGCGCTACTCTTTCGATTAGGAACAGGTGAAGAGCGGTCATGATTCCACAATATTTGGTTGATTTCGATCTCCGGGAGCTGCCGATCGTCGAGACGGATTGCATCGTCATCGGCTCGGGCATAGCCGGATTATTCACGGCAATCAAGGCGAGCGAGGATCGCCGTGTCGTTATGCTCACGAAGAAGTCGGTGATGGAGAGCAACACGCGCTATGCCCAGGGAGGCATAGCTGCCGTTATCGCCGAAGATGATTCTCCCGTCTATCATCGTCAGGACACGCTGATGGCCGGGGCGGGCCTATGCTCCTCGTCCTCCGTCGATGTGCTGGTGAACGAGGGGCCTGAAGGAGTTCGCGAGCTGATCCGGCTCGGCACGCTGTTCGACAAGGAGGACGGTGTCCTTGCGCTGACCCAGGAGGGCGCCCACAGCCACCGGCGCATCCTGCATGCGAACGGAGATGCGACCGGCTATGAGATTGTGCGGGCGCTGTCCGAGCAGCTTACCCGGCATCCCAATATCGAGGTGTGGGACGATCATTATGTCATCGACCTTATTACCGAGGACGGGGAATGCGTCGGCGCGCTCGTCCAGAGACCAAGCGGAGAGCGCCTGTTCCTGAAGGGGGACGCAACCATTCTCTGCTCGGGCGGCGCGGGCCAGTTATACCGCTACACAACGAACCCTGATGTGGCGACCGGCGACGGTGTGGCGATCGCTTATCGGGCGGGCGCGCATATCCGCGATATGGAGTTTCTGCAGTTTCATCCCACGGCGCTGAGTTATCCGGGCGCTCCCCGCTTTCTGATCTCGGAGGCGGTGCGGGGCGAGGGAGCAGTGCTGCGGAACATTAACGGCGAGCGGTTCATGGAGCGTTATCATGAGCTTCTGGAGCTGGCTCCCCGCGATATCGTGGCGCGGGCGATTCTCAGCGAGATGGACGAGACGAAATCGACCTTTGTCTATTTGGATATCACCCATGAATCTCCGGATATGGTGAAGCACCGTTTCCCTACGATTTATGAGACCTGCATCAGCTATGGTCTGGATATTACGAGCGACTGGATTCCGGTGGCTCCTGCTGCGCATTATATGATGGGAGGCATCAAGACCGACCTGAACGGTGAGAGCAGCATTTCGCGGCTCTTTGCCTGCGGTGAAGTGTCGTCCACCGGTGTTCATGGCGCGAACCGCCTGGCGAGCAATTCCCTGTCCGAAGCGATCGTCTTCGGGGGGCGCATTATCGAGCGTGTGCGCAGCTTGCCGAAGCTCAAGAAGGGCCCGGTATCGGCGGGCTGCGACCTGGGCCGGCATGAGCATTCTACCCAGGCGATTGTGGAGCGGCGGCTGAAGCTTCAGAAGATTATGGTCCGCTACGCCGGTCTGCGCCGAAATGAAGAGATGCTGAACAAGGGGCTGGACGAATTGAAGCGGCAGCTTCCGATATTCGGCGGGGCGCTGACCAAGCGTGAAGAATATGAATTTGCCAATATGCTGACCTGCAGCCTGCTGATCACAGAATCGGCGCTGGCGCGTCAGGAGAGCAGAGGGGCCCATTACCGCGAGGATTTTCCGCAGCGGGATGATGAGCATTGGCGCAAGCATTTGCTCCAGATCCGGGGCGTTGGCATTGTAGAGGAGAAAAGCGATGATGTTTAATGGATATAATGAACAACTGATAGAGTCCATCAAGGCATGGCTCCGGGAGGATGTCGGCTCCGGCGACGTGACCACCCAGACGACGATACCCTCCGGACACCAGTCCAAGGGAATCATTCATGCCAAAGAGGGCGGAGTCGTCTGCGGCCTTCCGGTCGCGGAGCTCGTATTTGAGGTGGTGGACCCTTCCCTGAGTTTCCTTCCGCGCGTTAAGGAGGGAGAGGTGATCGCCAAGGGAACCGTCCTGGCCGAAGTGGAGGGCAGCACGCATTCTATTCTGACCGGAGAGCGGCTTGCGCTGAACCTCATGCAGCGGTTGTCCGGAATCGCGACACGGACGGCTTCGTTCGTAGCAGCGCTGGAAGGACTGCCGACCAGGCTGGTCGACACCCGGAAGACGACGCCAGGACACCGGATGCTGGAGAAGTATGCTGTACGTATCGGCGGCGGCGCGAACCACCGGTTCGGATTATACGACGCCGTGATGATCAAGGACAATCATATCAAGGGCGCAGGCGGCATCTCGCAGGCGGTCAGCCGGGCGCGGGCGCATATCCCGCATACGATGACGATTGAGGTCGAAACCGAGAGCCTGGATCAGGTGGAGGAGGCGCTTGCCGCAGGAGCGGATATTATCATGCTGGACAATATGTCCCATGAGATGATGGCGGAGGCGGTGCGCCGGATCAAGGCCAAGGCCCCGCATGTCAAGACCGAGGCGTCGGGCAATGTCTCGCTTGAGACCGTTCGCTCCATCGCTGAAACAGGGGTTAATGTAATTTCGGTCGGACGGCTGACTTACTCCTTCGCAAGCCTGGATATCAGTCTGGATTTGAATGCGAAGAAGGAGGGCGGCTTGTCATGATGCTGGCCGTGGATATCGGCAATACCAATATCGTGCTTGGCGTATACCGCGGGAAGGAGCTGCTGCACCATTTCCGGCTCAGTACGGCAAGGCAGGCGACTGCGGATGAATACGGAATTATGATTCATAATTTGTTTGATATGTCGGGACTCTCGGTTAAGAATGTGGAGGGGGTTATTATCTCCTCCGTCGTTCCGCCGCTCGTGCATGTCATTGTAGAGATGTGCCGCAAATATGTCGGCAAAGACCCTTTGCTGGTAGGGCCCGGGATCAAGACCGGGCTTAATCTGCGTTATGAGAATCCCCGCGAGGTGGGGGCGGACCGGATCGTCAACGCCGTTGCGGCGATTGAACGCTACCAGTGCCCGCTGGTCGTGGTGGATTTCGGAACGGCGACGACGTTCGATTGTATCGACGGCAGCGCCAATTATTTGGGGGGCTGCATCGTGCCGGGCATCGGAATTTCAACCGAGGCTCTGTATCAGCGGGCGTCCAAGCTGCCCCGCATCGAGCTGGAGAAGCCCAAGAAGGTTATCGGCCGCAACACGGTGCACGCGATGCAGGCCGGGATTATTTTTGGCTATGCGGGACAGGTTGAGGGCATTGTAAGACGGATCAAGGCGGAGATGAACGCGCCTGAGCTGAAAGTGATTGCGACAGGCGGTCTGGCTTCCATGATCGCAGGCGAGACGGACTGCATTGACGAGGTTAATCCGATGCTAACGCTGGAAGGACTGCGGATTATCTACGACCGAAACCAGTAACAAGCGCTATACTTTTAATTAGAAACGGGAGGGCCCATAACCCATGCAGAATAAAAAAGACCGGTTGGTGAGAGGGACGGCGCTTGGCGGGAGAGTGCGGGCGTTCGCGGTTCGTACGACCGAGCTGGCCGCCGAGCTGCAGCGCAGACACGACACCTATCCGACGGCAACCGCTGCGCTCGGGCGCACGGTTACCGCAGCCGCCATGATGGGCGCCATGCTCAAAGGCAGAGAAATGATCAACATCCAGGTTAAGGGCAACGGTCCTTTGGGGCAAATTGTGGCGGAAGCCAACGCCGAAGGCGAAGTCCGCGGTTACGTCCAGAATCCTCACGTTCATCTCCCGAGCAACAGTCTCGGCAAGCTGGACGTGGCGGGTGCGGTCGGCACCGAGGGCTTCATCCATGTCATCAAGGATTTGGGCCTGAAAGAGCCTTACCGCGGAAGCGTTCCGATTATTTCGGGTGAGCTGGGCGACGATTTTACCTATTATTTTGCCATATCGGAGCAGACCAACTCCGCAGTGGGACTCGGCGTTCTGGTAGAGGCCGATAACAGCGTCAAGGTAGCGGGCGGCTTTATCATTCAGCTGCTGCCGGGCCTAAGCGATGAGGAAATTACGGAAATCGAGAACAATCTGGGCGCGACTCCATCGGTTACGGCACTGCTGGACCAAGGGCTTGAGCCGGAGGATATGCTGCGCCGGATTTTGCCGGATACCGAAGTGCTGGATGAAATGGAAATTCGTTTTCAGTGCCATTGCTCCAGAGAACGGGTAGAGCAGACGCTGGTCAGCTTGGGCAAATATGAGCTTGAGCAGATGATCGAGGAAGACGGACAGGCGGAAGTCGTCTGTCATTTCTGCAACGAAGCTTACACCTTCAACAAGGAAGAGCTTCAGGAAATTCTGAATCAAGCGAGGTAGGAATGAAGCGGCAATGACGAGACAGGAGAGCGCATTGCGCAAAGCCGTTCTTATTCTGGCCGGCCTCGCGCTGGTTCTCGCGGCGCTGCTTGTATGGCAATGGCGCAAAGCCGAGAGGGCGGACGACAACGGGAATGGCAGTAAGACGGTCGCGAAAGTAGCGGGCCAGGAGATTACCGAAGACCAGTGGCAGGACGAGCTTCGCCGTAAGCACGGAGACGAGGTGCTGCTCGGGATGGTGGACCGGATTGCCGCAGAGAAGGAAGCGGAAGTCCTGGGTATCTCCGTATCGGAGCAGGATGTGGACCGTGAAGTGGAGGAAGCGGCCTCTGGTTACGACTCGGAGGAGCAGTATTACGCGCAGATGGAGTCGGAGCTGGGCTTGTCCAAGGCAGAAGTGCGCAAGGAAGCGAAGTACCGGGTTATGCTGGAGAGCATCGCAACCGCCGGAATCAAGATCGGTGAGGATCGGATAGATGAGCATCTTCGCGAGAATCCAAGCAAGCTCCATCCGCCGAAGAAAATCGAACTGTCCATCATCGAGCTGGCCTCCTACGAGAAAGCGGAGCGTACGCTGGACCGGCTGGAGAACGGCGAGGATTTCGCCGCGCTGGCGGAGGAACTATCGACCGATGAGGATACCCGGCATCAGGGAGGGCGGGTTGGGGTCGTCGAAGAGGACGATCCCTTCTGGCCCCAGGAACTGCTGTCGGCGGCGGCAGGGCTTGAGGCCGGCGATATCGCCGGCCCGTTCCAGGTTGACGCGAATTTTGCGGTGATTCGCACGGACAAGATCATCATTCCGCAGGCCCCGGACGAGCAGGAGGTACGGAAGCAGGTGCGCCGTGAATTGGCCTTGGAGCAGGCCCCTTCGCTGGAGCGGGTCAAGGATGACCTTCGGACTAAATACGAGGCTTCAATAAGTGTTGACAAGGGACTTCAAGATTGATAATATTGGATTAACAGTAATACCTACTGAATTAGTCGGAATATCGGCGGCTCCCAGAGACGCCGTAGAAGCGCCCGACTTGGGGCGCGGCGCCAGCTGCCAACTTCGGAGCGGTCCGGCATGACCGATCGGATACATAATCGGACATTCCTGATGAACCGGGGAGCAGAATGCTGAAGACTACAGTCACAAGCCCTGTTTTCATTATTCTCGTTTATCATTCCAAGGAGGTTTCTGCTCATGGCCAAAGTCGTTAATAATGTAACTGAACTTATCGGGGGAACACCGCTTGTTCGTCTGAACCGGATCGTACCGGAAGGCGCAGCGGAAGTTTATGTGAAGCTGGAGTATCAAAATCCGGGTTCGAGCGTTAAAGACCGTATCGCGGTCAGCATCGTGGAAGAAGCCGAGAATGACGGCCGTCTGAAGCCGGGAGATACAATTCTGGAAGCGACAAGCGGCAACACTGGTATCGGTCTTGCGATGGTAGCGGCAGCGAAGGGCTACAAAGCAATCATCGTTATGCCGGAAACGATGAGCTTGGAGCGCCGCAACCTGCTGCGCGCTTACGGCGCGGAGCTGGTACTGACACCGGGATCGGAAGGAATGAACGGCGCGGTCAAGAAAGCCGAAGCCATTCTGGCTGAGAACCCTAGCTACTTTGTAGCCGAGCAGTTCAAGAACCCGGCGAACGTGAAGATTCACCGCGAAACGACCGGACCGGAAATCGTGGAAGCGATCGACTCCATCGGCGGTTCCCTGGATGCTTTCATCGCCGGTATCGGGACAGGCGGAACGATTACAGGCGCTGGTGAAGTGCTGAAAGAGAAATATCCGGACATCAAGGTGTACGCGGTAGAACCTGCGGCTTCGCCAATTCTGGCTGGCGGCAAGCCGGGCCCTCATAAAATCCAGGGTATCGGAGCAAACTTTATTCCTGAAATTCTGAATCAGAACGTTTACGACGAAATCATCCATGTCGAGAATGATGAAGCTTTCGAAACGGCACGCCGTGTAGCCAAAGAAGAAGGCATTTTGTCCGGCATCTCTTCCGGCGCAGCAATCTTTGCAGCCATCAAAGTGGCCAAAGAACTGGGCGCAGGCAAGCGTGTTGTCGCAATCGTGCCAAGTAACGGCGAACGCTACCTCAGCACACCGCTGTACAATTTCGAAGCTTAATTTGTCGGATTTTCTTCCGAGTTGAAGTCATATCTATGATTAGGTAGGGCCTCTGTCCTTGCGATTGATCGCAAAGGGCGGAGGCCTTTTTCATTGGTATCGCATTAGCTGCTGCGTATATTATGACCTTTTCTATCTCCCACTAAGCGTTCGGCGGCGGAAGGATCAGCTGTTTATCCTAATACGGATGGAGCATCGGCCTAAAGCTCATATTCATGCGGTTAATGAGGCGAATGACGGGGAAGGCTTTTCAAACAAGGGGACATACAGTATACTGACAGGCAAACAGTCAGGACAGAGACATAGGAGGATGAACTTGGAGATCGTCACGGAGTGGAAGGAATGGGAGCGCTGGTCTGGACAAGGCTGGAACGTCCTTCCCTTGGTTATCAAATCAGGAGCGGGGATGAGAGGCCTGCCGTCTTCCTGGAAAAAGGCCTGGGCGGCATCATCCCCCTATTCCGTGCTGCTGGAGAGCGGCAAGGGCGGGCGCTACACGTATCTAGGCCTTCAGCCCTCATCGGTGTTGACAGGGAAGGGACAAGCGGCAAAGGCCGTTCAACTGGAGAGGGTCGCCGGTTCGGCGGGATTACAAGAGTCGGCCGGGACCGCAGAGACCGCCGCCTTTGAAGGTTCGCCAATCCAGGTGCTCCGGCAGTGGATGAAGCCCTTTGCCGGACCGCGTGTAGAAGTTCCTGGATTGCCTCCGTTTATCGGCGGCTGTGCAGGCTTCCTCGCTTATGATGTTGTCCGGTCCCTGGAGCGTCTGCCCGAGACGGCCGAGGATGACCCCGGCTTCCCTGATTATCTCTGGATGATGCTGCCCGAGGTGTGGATTTACGACCACGAATTGGACGAGCTGTATTGCGCCGTTCATTGTAAATGTCCGGTGGCGGGCGGCATCGCCTCAGGCAGCATTGCCCCGGCCCCGGATGGCATTGCCCCGGGTGGCACTGCCTCGGACAGCATCGCCCTGGATGGAAGCACCCTGGATAGAAGCATCCCGGATGCCGTTGCCCCGGACGGCGGCGGGTTCTCCAGCTCTTCCGGGAATATCGGGGCGAAAGCCGCTCCTTCGCCCCGGTCCTCAGCTGAGCTCGAACGGCTCTATCAATCGGCCTTGGCCAGGGCCGAAGAGATGCTCCTGCTGTGGCGGGAGCTGAGCGCCGCTGATGATGGGGCCGGGGACATCGCATTCGCGGATGTCCCGCCCCTGTCCGGCGGCGACTCCGGAGAATGGCCGGAGTCATCCTCAGCGTTCACGCAGGAGAAGTTTCAGCAGGCGGTTCAGGCCATCCAGGACTATATCCGCCAAGGCGATGTCTTCCAGGTGAACCTGTCCCTGCGGCAGGAAGCGCCGCTGTCCTCTTCGCCGGAGGAAGTCTACGAATGGCTGCGCCGCCTGAACCCGTCCCCATACATGGGGCTGCTGCGCTCGCCCGGCTTCGCGCTCTCCAGCGCTTCGCCGGAGCTGCTGGTCAAGCTGCATGGGGACGAAGTCAGCGCGCGGCCGATCGCCGGCACCCGGCGAAGGGGCCATACTCCCGCGGAGGACGACGCCATGGAGGCGGAGCTGCGCGGGAGCGAGAAAGAGCGCGCCGAGCATATTATGCTCGTCGATCTGGAGCGCAACGACATCGGCCGTGTCGCCGCGTATGGGACGGTCCATGTGCCGGAGCTCATGACCGTGGAGCGCTACTCGCATGTCATGCATCTCGTATCCCAGGTGAACGGGCGGCTCGCAGACGGGAAGGATGCCTATGATGTCATCGCCGCCCTGTTCCCCGGAGGAACGATCACCGGCGCTCCGAAGGTGCGGACGATGGAAATCATTGAAGAACTGGAGCCGGTGCGGCGCGGGCCGTATACCGGATCGATGGGCTGGATTGACTACAGCGGGAATATGGAATTAAATATTATTATACGAACGTTGGTTGTACAGGACGGCATCGGCTATATCCAGACGGGAGCGGGCGTTGTGATCGACTCCGACCCGTACCGCGAATACAGGGAATGTCATAATAAGGCCAAGGCCATCGTGAAGGCGGTGCTCTGCAGCGAAGCAGCGCACGGTCAGCCTGGCGGCGGCGCGGAAGGGGCGAATCATTCATGATTTTAGTTATCGACAACTACGACTCTTTTACCTATAACCTGGTGCAGTATTTGGGAGAGCTTGGCGAGAAGGTGGAGGTCCGCCGCAACGATGAGATTAGTTTGGAGGACATCGAAAAGATGGCGCCCGATCATATTCTCATTTCGCCGGGGCCCTGCACGCCGAATGAAGCGGGCATCAGCCTGGCGCTGATCGACCGGTTCAAAGGGCAAATTCCGATCTTCGGCGTATGTCTGGGGCATCAGGCAATTGGACAGGCTTTTGGCGGGAATGTCATTCGGGCCGAGCGCCTGATGCATGGCAAGACATCGCCGATCCACCACAAGGGCGGCTCCGTATTCGAGGGCCTGGAATCGCCGTTCACGGCGACCCGGTATCACTCGCTGCTGGTGGAACGTGAGAGCCTGCCGGACTGCCTGGAAATTACGGCCGAGACGGAAGAAGGCGAGATTATGGGACTCCGCCATAAAGAATATCCGATAGAGGGCGTGCAGTTCCATCCCGAATCGATCATTACCGATCACGGTCATACCATGCTCCGCAATTTCCTGAAGCGCAAAGCCGGAACGACGGCATGACCTATATAGGAATGAACGGCGCCGTTCTCGGCGCGGAAGAGGCCGTGGTTTCCGTCAGGGATCACGGTCTTTTATATGGAGTTGGTTTGTTCGAGACGTTCCGCACTTATGGAGGCACGCCCTTTTTGCTGGATCGCCACTTAAGACGCATGGAGGAAGGCTGCCGTGATCTGGGTATCCCGTTCCAGCCGGATGCGGAGAGGCTAAGGGAGTGGATCGCAAGGCTGATGGAGCGGAATGGGCTTCAGGAGGCCTATATCCGTTATACGGTGACCGCCGGAGAGGATATTATCGGTCTCCCGGCGGGCGACTACAAGAATCCGAATCATGTGCTGTTCGCGAAAGCTCTTCCTGCCCGGCCGAAGGAGCTGGATACGAAGGGCAGGGAGGTGCAGCTTCTGAAGCTGCGGCGCAATACGCCCGAGGGGCGGGTTCGGTTTAAATCTCTCCATTATATGAACAATATATTGGCCAAGCGCGAGCTGTCGGGATATCCCAGCGCCTCAAGCGGCGCGGAAGGTCTGATGCTGACGGAACGGGGATATGTGTCCGAGGGCATTGTAAGCAATATCTTTTTCGTCAAAAACGGACAGCTTCTTACACCAGATGAGACTACCGGCATTCTTCCGGGAATTACCCGGGAAATGGTTATGGATCTGGCGGAGGAGCTGGGCATACCGGCGGAGTCCGGTTTATATGACTGGCAGGCGCTTGAGGGCGCGGACGAAATCTTTTTGACCAATTCGATTCAGGAGATCGTCCCGGTTACAGCACTATGGGAAGAACAGACGCGGAGGGTGATCGGAGCTGGCACGGCCGGACCGCTTACTTCTAAGCTGCTGCTGAAATACCGGGAACAAACGGGGGTTAGCGGACAATGAAACCGAAGCTGTACCAAAGAACCTACGCATGCGGACCCGCCCAGTTCAAGCTTGGAGACCGCACGCTCATTATGGGCATTCTGAATGTGACTCCCGATTCGTTCTCCGACGGGGGGCTGTGGGACAAGCCGGAAGAGGCGATTCGGCACGCTCTGCAGATGGCGGAGGAAGGGGCGGACATTATTGATATCGGAGGCGAATCGACACGCCCGGGACATGTGCAGATCAGCGCTGAGGAAGAGCTGTCCCGGATTCTGCCTGTCATTGAGGCGATTCGCGACGCTGCGCCCCATATTCCGCTGTCCGTGGATACGTACAAGGCGGAGGTAGCCCGTCAGGCATTGGCCGCCGGCGCCCATATTATCAACGATATTTGGGGCTTCAAGGCCGATCCCGATATGGCACAGATCGCCGCCGACGCCGGATGTCCCGTCATTCTGATGCATAACCGTCATGACCGGAATTACCGGGAGCTTGGAGACGACATGGTTGCCGATCTTGAGGAGAGCATCAATCTTGCGGTCTCTGCGGGTGTGAGCCCCGAGAATATCATTCTCGATCCCGGCATCGGCTTTGCCAAGGATTATGAAGAGAACCTTCGGGCGATGATGCTGCTGGACCGGCTGACGGAAATGGGCTATCCGGTGCTGCTGGCGACTTCCCGCAAACGTTTCATCCGCACCGTGCTGGATCTGCCCGCAGACGATGTGGTGGAAGGAACCGCCGCGACGGTCGCGTTCGGCATTGCCCAGGGCTGCCAGATTGTGCGTGTTCATGATGTGCGGTTGATCAAGCGGACCGTTGCGATGTGCGACGCCATGCTGTACTCGAACCGGTAAGACTAGATAAGGAAGGACGACTGTTGTCATGGATAAAATGAAGCTGCACCGCATGGAATATTACGGCTATCACGGCGTATTTGAGGAAGAACGGAAGCTGGGACAGCGCTATTATGTAGATCTGGAATTCGAGATGGATTTAAGCGCGGCCGGGCGGAGCGACGATCTGGAACTGACGGTCAACTATGCCGAAGCGCATGCTCTGGTTAAGAAAATTGTCGAACAAGAGTCCTTCAAGCTGATCGAAGCTTTGGCCGAACGTATTGCATCTGCGGTACTAGACACTTATACTATTATCAATGCCGTTACTGTCAAGGTAACGAAGCCTCATCCGCCATTCGATGTTCATTTTCAGGGAGTAACAGTGGAGCTGCGGAGAACAAGAAAGAGAGACGTTTGATGAACAACCATTCCACCTCTGAGTATTCAGAGGCTTATATTGCTTTAGGGGCTAATTTGGGTGACCGGGAGCGCAGCTTAAGAGAAGCGTTGGCGCTGCTTGATTCCCGTGAAGGAATTGAAGTGACGCGCTGTTCCAGAGTCTATGAGACCGACCCGGTCGGATATCTGGATCAGCCGAAGTTCTTGAATATGGCAGCGGCTCTACGAACCTCATTGGAGCCGGAGTGTCTGCTGTCGATCATGCTGGAAACCGAGAACCACCTGGGCAGAGTCCGTCATATTCCGAATGGCCCGCGGACCGTGGATTTGGATCTGCTCTGGATGGAAGGGAGAAGACTGGATAGCGCGCATTTGACGCTGCCTCATCCCCGGATGATGGAGCGGGCATTCGTTCTGTTTCCTTTAAATGACATCGTTCCGCAGGATGAGACATCGGGACTGCGGCAGCTTGTCGACGATGCGCTGAAGAAGTTAGACGGAGAGGATGGAATTACATTGTGGACAGCAGACGTCTTGGGCGGCGGATCCGGGCTTTCCGCAAACTGAAGGGCTACACACAGCAGGAGCTTGCGGACCGCGCAGGGATTTCACTTGCTGTGCTCGGTGCGGTGGAGCGGGGAAACCGGCGCTTGGAAGATCAAATTTTAGATAAAATTGCAATGGTCCTGGGGGTCGGCGTGGATGAATTGACCGACTCACCTTCTATATAAGGAAGTGAATATCATGCTTAAAATCGGCAACATCGAAATGAAGAATCAGGTCGTGCTGGCTCCAATGGCCGGCGTGTGCAATCCGGCTTTCCGGCTGATCGCCAAGGAGTTCGGAACGGGCCTTGTATGCGCTGAAATGGTGAGCGACAAGGCGATTGTTCACGGCAACAAGCGAACGCGCGAAATGCTGTTTGTCGACGAGCGCGAGAAGCCGCTCAGCCTGCAGATTTTTGGCGGGGACCGCGAGTCGCTGGTGGCGGCCGCGAAGGTCGTCGACAAGGAGACGAACGCCGATATTATCGATATCAATATGGGCTGCCCGGTGCCGAAGGTCACCAAGTGCGACGCCGGAGCCCGCTGGCTGCTTGAGCCAAGCAAAATCTATGAAATGGTCTCCGCGGTGGTCGACGCCGTTGAGAAGCCAGTAACCGTCAAAATGCGGATCGGCTGGGACAGCGAGCATATCTTCGTCGTGGAGAATGCGCAGGCTGTCGAACGGGCCGGCGGTCAAGCCATCAGCGTTCACGGCCGCACGCGCGAGCAGCTGTACACGGGACATGCGGACTGGAGCTATATCCGCCAGGCTAAAGAAGCCGTATCGATTCCGGTTATCGGCAACGGCGATGTACTGACGCCGCAGGATGCCAGAGCTATGCTGGATCAGACCGGCTGCGACGGCGTGATGATCGGACGCGGCGCGCTCGGCAATCCATGGATGCTGTATCGCACCGTTCAATACCTCAACACCGGCGAGCTTATGCCCGATCCATCTCCGCAGGAGAAGATCGAGGTCGCCATTTTGCATATGGACCGTCTGGTTGCTCTGAAGGGCGAAGCGGTGGCCGTTCGTGAAATGCGGAAGCATCTGGCCTGGTATTTGAAGGGTCTTAAAGGCGCAGCCCGCGTCAAAGACGTTATTATGGAAGAAACGAAGCGGGATGAGATGGTACGGATTTTGAATGATTTTGTCGACCGGTTGTCGGAGGAACAGGATGGAGAAGAAGAGATGTTAGGGGCCTCCGCATCGGCGATTTAATGCCTGTCTGACCGTTATAATAAGCACATTCTGCGGGCCGAAGGCTGTCATTGACATTTTGTAACGGTTCCCATATAATTTCACAGTATAAATTCGCCGTTACAAAAAGCATTGCAGGGAAAGGGTTCTGATCCTTTCGGTTACGCATATAGTATGGTGTTTTCTATAATGTAAATGACAGGAGAATCGGTTGAGATGAGTGATAAAGAAGTTATTCTTACCCCGGACGGACTGAAACGTCTGGAAGAGGAATTGGAGAACCTCAAATCCGTCAAGCGCCGCGAAGTAGCCGAGCGGATTAAAGTGGCGATCGGATACGGGGATATAAGCGAGAACTCGGAGTATGAAGATGCCAAGAACGAACAGGCCTTCATTGAAGGCCGCATCATTACTCTGGAGAAAATGCTTCGTAACGCCCGCATCATCAACAGCGACGACATTGATACCGAGACGGTAAGCGTCGGCGTCACTGTAACTGTGGAAGATATGGAATTTGGAGATATTATGGAGTACACGATCGTCGGCACCGCCGAATCCGATCCGCTCAACAACAAGATTTCCAACGAGAGTCCGGTGGGCAAGGCCATCATTGGCAAGAAGAAGGGCGCTACCGTTGACGTCAACGTACCCGCAGGCGTTATCCAATATAAAATCATCGACATCAAAATGAAATAATCTCGGCCGAAAGCGTCTACGCGGGATTGGGACATGCCAGGCAATCTGACCGATCGGCGCATGCTGCCGGTGTCCGTATGGAGAAAGCTTCCTTAGGGAGGCTTTTTTCCAAGATGGAGAGGATTGTCCAAGGGTCCCGCCCCGGCCTTATTTGTTGACAAGAAACGCACGGCCGTCCGGGAGGCGCCGATTGGCGTTTCTTCTTGTGTCTGCGAGAGATTTAAATTTGGAATTGAAGGAGACTAGAGCATGAGTGAAGAAATCGGCAATTCAACCGGTACCGAGAGCGAGCTTAGCGAGCTGTTGAAGGTGCGTCGTGCCAAGCTGGACGAGCTTCGGAGCCTTGGAATCGACCCGTTCGGCAAAAAGTATGAGCGCACCCACAGCGCAGCAAGCATTCTGGCCAAATATGACGGAATGACTCATGACGAACTGGATGAGCTGGCGGTAGAGGTCAGCGTGGCAGGACGTATTATGGCTAAGCGCAAAATGGGCAAGGCCAGCTTCTCCCACATCCAAGATCTGTCGGGCAAAATCCAGATCTATGTGCGCCAGGACAGCGTTCCTGAAGTGCAGTACGCGGCATTTGATGTGCTTGATCTCGGCGATATTATCGGGGTGAAGGGAACTGTCTTCAAGACGAAGACCGGGGAAACGACGATTAAAGTCAGCGGGATTGAAGTGCTGTCGAAGTCGCTCCTTCCGCTGCCGGACAAGTATAACGGTCTGAAGGATGTAGAGCTGCGCTACCGCCAGCGCTATGTCGACCTCATCATCAACCCGGAGGTTCAACAGACTTTTATTACCCGTTCCCGGATTATTCAGTCGATGCGCCGTTATCTGGACTCGCTCGGTTATCTCGAAGTTGAAACGCCAACCCTTCACTCCATTGCTGGCGGTGCAGCGGCACGTCCGTTCATCACCTTCCATAATACGCTTGAAATGGAGCTGTATATGCGGATCGCGATCGAGCTGCATCTGAAGCGGCTCATTGTCGGCGGTCTGGAGAAGGTGTATGAAATCGGCCGCGTCTACCGCAATGAGGGTGTATCTACCCGCCATAACCCGGAATTCACCATGATTGAGCTGTACGAAGCGTATGCGGACTACAAGGATATCATGAAACTGACCGAGAATCTGATCTCGCATATCGCCCAGGAAGTGCTCGGTACGCAGAAGATCAACTATCAGGGCCACGAAGTCGACTTGACGCCGGAATGGCGCCGCGTATCGATGGTTGATGCCGTCAAGGAAGTAACGGGTGTGGACTTCGGCGTTCACATGACGGATGAGGAAGCTCATCGTCTGGCGAAGGAGCATCGGGTGCCGGTTGAGAAGCATATGACCTTTGGGCATATCCTCAATGCGTTCTTTGAGCATTTTGTCGAAGAGACGCTGATTCAGCCGACTTTTGTTACCGGACATCCTGTCGAGATTTCGCCGCTGGCCAAGAAGAACGATCATGATCCCCGGTTCACGGACCGCTTTGAGCTGTTCATTGTGGCGCGCGAGCACGCCAATGCGTTCAGCGAGTTGAATGATCCGATCGATCAGCGTCAGCGTTTTGAAGCGCAGCTTCTGGAGAAGGAGCAGGGCAATGATGAAGCGCATGAGATGGATGAAGACTTTATCCGGGCGCTTGAATATGGCATGCCGCCGACCGGTGGTCTGGGCATTGGCGTCGACCGTCTGATCATGCTGCTGACTGACTCTCCTTCGATCCGTGATGTGCTGCTGTTCCCGCATATGCGGAACCAGTAGAACTCTCCAGTTACTCAACCATTGAAGCTTGATATATGAAAAAAAGGGAGAAGACGCGTGGGCGCCTTCTCCCTTTTATATTTTATGCTGATGGCGATGAGGCTCTGGGGTTAATCTGTTACTCCCTGCTCGTTGCTCTCGTTACATAAAGACTCTACGTAGAGCTTAAGCAGCTCACCCAACCGTGATGGCGGCATCTGATCCGGATACAGCAGGCCGTGCAGGGCAAGGCCGTCGATGTATACGAGCATGGGCTCGCTTTCTGCGTCTGCACGGAGTCCCGGACGTGCCTCTCCACTCTCGATTAGCGACAAGATGGCCTGCTCCATCACGGCCTTCATCTCGGCGCGAACGCGCATGGCAAGCTCTTGCAGCGAGGGGTCAGTCAGCGACTTGACCTTGAAAGCAAGCCAAACCTCCATCTCCGCTTGTCTCTCTTCATCAAGAGGCAAAAACACACCGAGTATCCAGAGTATATTGGCCAGCGGTGTACCGCTAAACGGGTAGCTCTCGATTCGCTGCCGCACTCTCTCCGCGACAAGATTCATGGCATAGGCCAGCAGCTCGCTCTGGCTGGAGAAGTAATGGCGCATTAAGCCTGGAGAGAAGCCGGCTTCCTGGGCGATTTGGCGTACGGTGGCGTTTTCCATCCCTGCTTTGCGGATAACTCTCCATGTTGCTTCCGCCACTTTAATTTTTTGTTGTTCATGATCTACAATTTTCGGCATGCGCTTATTATACCATATCCGATCAGGAATCGACTTTGCAGTACAGTTGTGCTATTATTTTTATAATACAGTTGTATTGTAAAAAAGGAGGCGCAACATGATTGGTTGGCTGATTGTGGCGTGTGAAGTTGGTTTTTGGGTGATGATCCTGAGCGGCTTAATTGTACGTTACTTCTTTAAGAAGCGCCGTGCCGGGATCTTGCTGCTGCTGTTGACACCGCTGATTGATTTAACCCTCCTCGTGGCGACGGTATGGGATATCCGGTCGGGAACGGCTGCAAGCTATCTGCATGGATTGGCGGCCATTTATATCGGCGGAACGGTCGCTTACGGCCACAGAATGATTAACTGGGCGGACTCGCACTTTGCGTATCGCTTTGCTGGCGGAGCACGACCGGCTAAGCCGCCGAAGACGGGTGCTGCTCATGCCGCAGTAGAGCGAGCCGGCTGGTACAGGCATCTCCTGGCATGGGTTATTGGAAGCGCGCTGCTCGCAGTGATGATTCTGATGATCGGTCAACCTGAGCGAACCCGTATATTTGAAAGAATAATTGGGGGCTGGGCTTGCATCATGGTGATCGACTTCGTTATCAGCTTCAGTTATACGCTATGGCCAAGAAGGTCGACAAATAAATAATATTATTAAAAGATCTTGCTTTCTTGATTCACACATGGTATATTCTAATTCCGGCCAAGAAATACGAGCTGCTGATTTAAAAAAGAAATAAAAAAAGCTTGCATGAATCACTTGGCTGTGATAAGATATAAAAGTTGCTGATGCGAAAGATAAGCGACGATGAAAGTCTTAAATGAAGCTTGATCTTTGAAAACTGAACAACGAGTGAGTATTAAGAGAATTTAATTCTCGTCAGATTCAAAATGAGCAAATCAGCTTTTCATTAATGGAGAGTTTGATCCTGGCTCAGGACGAACGCTGGCGGCGTGCCTAATACATGCAAGTCGAGCGGAGTTATGAAGGAGCTTGCTCCGGATTAACTTAGCGGCGGACGGGTGAGTAACACGTAGGCAACCTGCCCTTCAGACTGGGATAACTACCGGAAACGGTAGCTAATACCGGATAATTCCTTTCTTCGCCTGA
>RCUO01000091.1_pt1 | contig 64877 bp, 57 predicted proteins | sample 2166161 | NCBI WGS metagenome assembly RCUO01 (sample SAMN09932617, study PRJNA488358) | compost metagenome | feature: garden; material: soil; isolation source: compost soil in cyclohexanecarbonitrile-enriched culture | place: Germany: Experimental Botanical Garden Goettingen | collected 2016-01-27
GGGGCGTGAGCCGCATGGATGCGGCGACCGAGCTTACATGGACGTACTTGCAGCGCCCCCTGCGCAGTCCACCCCGCCCGGCCAACCACGGCTGTTGCTTTCAGCAACCACCCACGAGGGGCTGCGCCGATGGCTGGAAACTACCCATACCCGCCATGCACCGGATTGTGACGACGCACCGCCATCACCAACCCGAACCCGGCCAGCAGCGACACCGCCGACGTACCGCCGTAGCTGATCAACGGCATCGGCACGCCCACCACCGGCAGCAGGCCCGAGATCATCCCGCCGTTCACCAGCACATAGACGAAGAACGCCAGACCCGTGGCACCGGCCAGCAACCGCGAGTACGAATCGCGCGACTGGCTGGCGATCCACAGGCAGCGCCCGATCACCACCAGATACAGCACCAGCACCAGCGCCACGCCGATCCAGCCGAACTCCTCGCTCAGCACCGAGAACGCAAAGTCGGTGGTCTGCTCGGGAATGAAATTCAGGTGCGACTGCGAGCCTTCGCCCCAGCCCTTGCCATCGAATCCGCCTGAACCAATGGCGATCTTCGACTGGATGATGTTCCAGCCCGCACCCAGCGCGTCCATTTCCGGGTCCAGGAACATCATGATGCGGTCCTTCTGGTACGGCCGCAGCAACCAGAACCAGGCGACGGGTGCCACCGCGGCCACACCGCCCACGCCCAGCCCCACCCACCACCACGGCAGGCCGGCCAGCAGCAGCACGAACACACCACTGGCGGCGATCAGCACGCCGGTGCCGAAGTCCGGCTGCAGCATCACCAGCCCGGTCGGCACGCCGATGATCACCATCGCCACCAGCACCGTGTTGAAGCGCGGCGGCAGCGGCATCTTGTGCAGGTACCAGGCCACCATCATCGGCAGGCTGACCTTGAGCAGCTCGGCCGGCTGCAGGTAGAAGAACTTCAGGTCCAGCCACTGCCGGCCGTACTTGCCCGTGCCCAGCACGAACACCGCCAGCAACGGAATCATCGAGATGGCATAGATCAGCGGCGTCGCCGAGCGGATGCGCAGGATCGGCACCCGCGAGATGCCCCACATCGCCGCCAGGCCCACGGCAAAACGCACGCCCTGCGCCATCACCAGGCCATCGCCGCCAGCACTCTTCAACGTTGCCAGACCGATCACCATCAGCGCGCCCAGGGCCAGGCACAGCACCCAGTCGAGGCTGCTGAAGAACCGCTGCAGCATTTCGCCGGCCCACCGCAGGAACGCGCTCATCGGCTGGCCTCCGCCGCGACAGTCGGGCGAGGACCGGCAGGCATGGCCGCAGCAGACGGTGAACCCGGAACCGGGGCTGGCGTCGGTGGCGGTGCAGGCATGCCGATCAGCACCGGGTGCTCGCCCAGCTCGGCGGCAGCGGCGTCACCGGCCGGGCGCGCGTTCACGTCCTCGTTGTCGAAGGCGGTGATGCCGATGGCGGTGGTGCCGCGTTCGCTGTCCAGCGACTGCATGCCTTCAGGCATCTTGCCCAGCAGCCAGGCATCGAAGATCTTGCGCGCGATCGGTGCCGCTGCTGCGCCACCGTAACCGCCGCCTTCCACGGCGATGGCCAGCGCGATCACCGGCTGTTCGGCCGGCGCGAAGCCGACGAACAGCGCACGGTGGCGCAGGTGCATCGGCAGGCTTCTGGGATTGACCGCAGCCGTGCCCTTGCGGCTGACGACCTGCGCGGTACCGGTCTTGCCCGCCATCGTGTACGGCGCGCCGGCCGCCATGCGTGCGGCGCTGCCGCCGGGAAGCATGGTGGCCATCATGCCTTCGCGCACCGCCTGAAGATTGTTCGGGTTGGGGCTGACCGGCTTGCTCGGGCCGGGCTCCGCCGCCACCCAGTCGCTGTCGAAACCCGCACGCTGCTGCATCACCAGATGCGGCGTGCGCAGCTGGCCATTGGCCAGGCCGCTGACACCGCGGGCCAGCTGCAGCGGGGTGACCTTCCAGTCGCCCTGGCCGATGCTGATGTTCACCGTGTCGCCGGGATACCAGGCTTCCTTGCGGCTCTTCCGCTTGTAGGCCGGCGACGGCAGGATGCCGGAGATCTCGCCGGTCAGATCGATGCCGGTCGGCTGGCCGAAGCCGTAGTACTCCATGTAATGGTCGAACCGCTCGATGCCCAGGTCCAATGCCAGCCGGTAGTAATACGTATTGACCGACTGCGCGATGGACTTGCGCAGATCGGTCCAGCCGTGACCGCCACGGTGCGAGTCACCCCAGCCACGCGAGGTGCCGGGCAGGTAGAACATGCCGGTCGACAGCACCTTGTCCTCCGGGCGGCGAACGCCCGAATCGAGGCCGGCCAGGCCGATCAGCGGCTTCAGGGTCGAACCGGGAGCGACGCCGCCGAGTACCAGTCGATTGAACTGCGGGCGCGACGGGTTGTCGTTCAGCGCCTTGAAATCAGCATGCGAGATACCGTTGACGAACAGGTTCGGGTCGTAGGACGGCAGGCTGACCATTGCCAGCACTTCACCGGTTCGCGGGTCCATCGCCACGGCCGAGCCTTCCTGCTCACCGAAGGCGGCCACCATCGCCCGCTGCAGGTCGGCGTCGATCGACAGCCGCAGGTCGGCGCCGGATTGCGCGGCAACACGGCCGATGGTGCGGATCGCGCGGCCCTGCACGTTGGTCTCGACCTGCTCGTAGCCGACCTTGCCGCGCAGCTCCTGCTCGTAATAACGCTCCAGGCCGGACTTGCCGATGTGGGTCAGCGCGGCATTGCCTTCGCCGAGGATCTCCAGATCCTTGTCGTCCACGCGGCCGACGTAGCCGATGATGTGCGCGAACAGGTCGCCATAGGGATAGCGACGGGTCAGGTACGGTTCCAGCTCGACGCCGGGAAAGCGCCAGCGGTCCACGGCGAAGCGCGCCATTTCCTCATCGCTCATGCGCAGCTTCAGCGTGACCGGCAGGAACTTGCGGCGCGCCTTGCGCGACTTGTTGAACGCTTCCAGTTCTTCCGGGCTGATCTGGATGATCTTCGCCAGCCCTTCCAGGGTGGCATCCATGTCCTTGACCTTGTCCGGGGTCACATCCAGGCGGAACGCCGGCACGTTCTCGGCCAGCAGCCGGCCGTTGCGGTCATAGATCATGCCGCGCCCGGGCACCACCGGCCGCGGCTTGATGCGGTTGGCTTCGGAGCGGGTGGCGTAGATGTCGTGGTCCAGCACCTGCAGCTTGAAGTACCAGCCGCCCAGGCCCAGCAGGCAGACCAGCACGCCGAAGAAACCCAGCGCCGCGCGACGCCGGAACTGTTCGGCTTCGGCGTGCGGATTCTTGACCTGGCGGCGCGGCAGCATGGCTCAGCGCCCGCGCTTGCCGAAGCGCACCGCATCCAGCAGCACGAACACCAGCGGCCACAGGCCCATGCCGAGCAGCGGTGCCCACCAGTACGACCACGGCAGCGTCGGTTCGCCCACCAGGATGTGGACCAGCGCGCTGACGATGCGGTCGTTGAACAGCAGGCCGCCGATGGCCAGCATCTGCTGCGACATCGGGAAGAAGCGGATGCGCGCGCGGAAGCGCTGCAGGATGAAGGCCAGCATCACCAGCCGCAGCGCCTGTTCGCCCAGCACGCCGCCATACAGCAGGTCGGCGACGACGCCGCTGGCGAAGGCGATGCCGAGACCGACGCGCTCGGGCGCTTCGATCACCCAGTAGGCCAGCACCAGAGCCAGCCAATACGGACGCAGCGGCTGCAGCAGCGCCGGCAACGGCAGCAGGCCCAGCAGCAGGGCTACCACCACGCTGGCCGGCAGCACCCAGCGGTTGTCGCGAAGGCGGCTCATCGTTGCGCCTCCGGCTGCGGCTGAGTTTGCTGCGGTTGCCGGCCAGCGGCCGGCACTACCGTGGAGCTGGCTGGGGGAGAGCCCCCCTCTTGTTGAGGGGGGCGCGCCAAAGGCGCGGGGGTAAGGGAAGATGCGCGGGCCGGTTGCGCCGAAGGTGCAGTCGGCTCAAGGGGGCGCGCCGAAGGCGCCGGGTCAAGGGAGGATGCGGGGGCTGCCGACCTCGTCGCAGACGAGGACGGTTGCCGGCCAGCGGTCGGCACTACCGGGGTGGGCTGCGTCGTCGAAGGCGCCGTCGGCGCGGCGCCGGTCGGCAGCGCCGGGGCATCGGCCGGGCCACCGGGAGCGGCCTGTTCCATCTGCAGGCGCAGGTTCGGCGGAATACGGATCGCTGCGCCGGGGCGCAGCAGAAGCACGTCGCGGCCGCGATCAAGCTGCGCGGCCGGTTTCAGTTCGCCCACCAGGAAGGCATGGGTATCGTCCGGACGCAGCGCGGTGATGGTGCCGACCGGGAATCCCGCCGGGAAGCGGCCGCCAAGGCCGGAGGTGACGATCTCATCGCCCACTTCCACGCCGGCGCTGAGCGGAATGTCGCGCAGTTCCAGCTTGTCGCCGCGGCCGTAGACGATCAGGCGCACGCCATTGCGGGCCACGGTCACCGGCACCGCGTGGTCGGGATCGGTCAGCAACAGCACGGTGGAGCTGCCCGCGGTCACGCTGATCACCTGGCCCATCAGGCCGCCGGAATCGATCACCGCCTGGCCGACGTGCACGCCTTCGCGGCTGCCGGCGTCCAGCACCAGGCGCTGTTTGACCGGGTCCAGGTCGATATCCAGAATCGGCGCCAGCTGCACGTCCAGGCCACTGCGCTCGGCCACGTTCAGCAGTTCGCGCAGCTGCGCGTTGTCCAGCGCGGCGGTCTGCAGGCGGGTCAGGCGGGCGTTGGCCAGCAGCAGCTGGTTGCGCAGTTCGCGGTTCTCGGTCACCAGCTGGCCGTGGCTTGCGGCGGTATCCCGCACCTGCCCGCCGAGCTTGCCGGGCAGGCCGGCCAGGGCCCACACCGGCTGCACCAGGCTGTTGGCCTGCTCGCGCAGACGCGCCAGCCAGCCGGCCTGGTCGTCGAGGACGATCAAGGTGATTGCCAGTGCGAGATAGGCCAGCAGCCGCAGCGGGCTGGCGGCATCACCGGATCGGGAAGCGACGGGAGGTCCGGCGTAGGGCGGCACGGCAGCGATTCAACTGGCAGAAGGCGGAAGGGAAACACGCGGGCGCCCCGCCGGTGCCGACCCGCCGATGTGGCGGGCCGCACCCCGGAGGGGCGCTGCGGGCGCAGGCAGCCGGGACGGCTTATTCCGGCGCAAAGAACTCGTTGCCGTGCATGTCGACCAGTTCCAGCGCACGACCGCCACCGCGGGCCACGCAGGTCAGCGGGTCGTCAGCCACCTGCACGTGCAGACCGGTTTCCTCGGAAATCAGGCGGTCCATGTCGCGCAGCAGGGCGCCACCACCGGTCAGCACGATGCCGCGCTCGGCGACGTCGGCGCACAGTTCCGGCGGGGTCTGTTCCAGTGCCAGCTTGACCGCACTGACAATGCCCGACAGCGGCTCGTGCAGCGCTTCAAGCACTTCATTGGAGCTGATCTTGATCATCTTCGGCACGCCCTCGGCAAGGTTGCGGCCGGAGATTTCCATCTCGATCGCTTCCGCCTGCGGGTAGGCACAGCCCAGTTCGACCTTGATGCGCTCGGCGGTGGCTTCACCGATCAGCATGCCGTGGTTGCGGCGCACGTAGTTGGTGATCGATTCGTCGAAGCGGTCGCCACCGATGCGTACCGAGGCGGAATAGACGATGCCGTTGAGCGAGATCACCGCCACTTCGGTGGTGCCGCCGCCGATGTCGATGACCATCGAGCCACGGGCCTCGGTGACCGGCATGCCGGCGCCGATCGCGGCCGCCATCGGCTCTTCGATCAGGAACACGTCACGGGCACCGGCCTCCTCGGCCGATTCCTTGATGGCGCGGCGCTCGACCTGGGTCGAGCCGGCCGGCACGCAGACCAGCACGCGCGGGCTCGGGCGCAGGAAGCGCGACTTGTGCACCTTCTTGATGAAGTGCTTGAGCATCGCCTCGGTGTAGGTGAAGTCGGCGATGACGCCATCCTTCATCGGGCGGATGGTGGTGATGTGGCCCGGGGTACGGCCGAGCATCTGCTTGGCCTCGGCGCCAACGGCTGCCACCGACCGGGTACCACCAATGGCGCGATCCTGGCGCACAGCGACCACGGACGGCTCGTTCAGCACGATTCCCTGCCCACGCACATAGATGAGGGTGTTGGCCGTGCCCAGGTCGATGGACAGGTCATTGGAGAACATGCCGCGCAGTTTCTTGAACATCTGGGAGTTGATCCTGAGGGGTGTCGCGCCCAACGCGGGATGGCGAAAAAATGGGCAGAAATCGAGGTCGACAAGCCTAGCAACCTGCCTGCCGCCGAGCAAGGAGAAATCCAGCTGAACCCGCGCCTTCACAGGCTTTCGGCCTGATCGGGCATCACCCGGTTCTGGCCCTGAGCGGCACCAGCGGGTAACCTTTGCGCCGTCGGGCGCCCAAGGGCGCCGTTTGCTTGCCTGCCGAAGTGGGCCGGCCCATCCCAAAATTCACCGCATAGGCTTACATCGATGTCCGCTCTGATCTGTGGTTCTCTTGCCTTCGACACCATCATGGTGTTCCCGGACCAGTTCAAGAATCACATCCTGCCGGACAAGGTGCACATCCTGAACGTGTCGTTCCTGGTGCCGCGCATGCGCCGCGAGTTCGGCGGCTGCGCCGGCAACATCGCCTACAACCTGCACCTGCTGGGTGGCGATCCGATCCCGATGGGCACGGTGGGTTCGGACTTCGGCCCGTACCGCGAGCACTTCGATGCCCTGGGCATCGACCTCACCCGCGTGCGCGTGATCGATGAGCTGTTCACCCCGCAGGCGTTCATCACCACCGACCACGACAACAACCAGATCACCGCCTTCCACCCGGGCGCGATGATGCGTTCCTACGAAAACCACGTGCGCGACGTGCCGGGCGTCAGCCTGGGCCTGGTCGGCCCGGACGGCCGCGAAGGCATGATCCAGAACGCGCTGGAATTCCACGAAGACGGCGTGCCGTTCATCTTCGACCCGGGCCAGGCGATGCCGTTGTTCAATGGCCCGGAACTGCGCGAGTTCATCGAGCAGGCCGATTACGTGGTGGTCAACGACTATGAGTCGAACCTGCTGCAGGAACGCACCGGCTGGAACGAAAAAGAGATCGTCAGCCGGGTCAAGGCCTACATCACCACCCGCGGCCCGAAGGGCGCGGTGATCCACACCCCGGAAAAGAGCTACGACATCCCGCCGGCGCACGAGCGCCGCGTGGTCGATCCGACCGGCTGTGGCGACGCGTTCCGCGCCGGCCTGATCTACGGCATCCAGAAGGGCTACGACTGGCTGACCATCGGCCGCATGGGCAACCTGATGGGCGCGCTGAAGGTCGAGCACCCGGGCACCCAGAACCAGCGCTTCACCTTCGATGAGTTCAACGAGCAGTTCAAGCAGCAGTTCGGTTACGCGCTGAGCGTGTAACCGAACTGCCCGTGCACCCGCTCGGTGAGTGTCGACCTTGGTCGACACGCTGCGCCCTGGTAGGTGTCGACCTTGGTCGACACTGCCGGCCAGCGGCCGGCAACGCTCTGGTAGCGCCGGGCCACGCCCGGCGGCTTTCCGACCAGACATCTTCAACTCCGCATGCAGCCCGCGCTGCGCGCTCGCCGGGCATGGCCCGGCGCTACCCCCAGCTCAGGGCCTGGCCTTCTCCGGCAAGCGGTACAGCTCTTTTTCGTAGGCCAGCGTGCCCCACATCGCGTAGGCATGTGCGCGCCGTGCCAGTTCCGGCCGCAGTACCTGCGGCTGCAGCTGGTCGCTGGCCGGGTCGTAGCGGAAGCCCTGCGCGGGCTTGTCCGGCTGCAGGATGGCCACATCGTTGCCCTCCATCCACGCCAGATTGCGGTCGTACTGCATCAGCGCGCGCCCCGGCTGCAGCCGCTGCAGGTCGGTCAGGTCCTGCCCCACCGTCGGGGTCGGATCGGCAATGCCCAGCAGTGACAGCAGCGTCGGCGGCAGATCGATCTGGCTGACGATGCGGGTATCGCGGCGCGCCTCGATGCCACCGCCGAGGATCAACCCGGGAATATGGAAATTGCCGATCGGCACCATGTTCTTGCCGAACACCCGCGAATCATGGTCAGCCACCACCAGGAACACGGTGTCCTCCCAGTACGGTGAGGCCATCGCCTTGCGGAAGAACTCGCCCAGCGCGTAGTCGGCGTATTTGGCGGCGTTGTCGCGGGTCTGTTTCGGCTGCTCGTACAGGTCGATGCGGCCGTCCGGGAACTCGAACGGATCGTGGTTGCTGGAGGTGAACACCAGGCCGAAGAACGGCTTGCCCTGTGCTTTCAGCTGCCGGAACTGCTGGTCGGCCTGGCCGAACAGGTCTTCATCCGACGCGCCCCAGGAACCGACAAATGCCGGCTTGCGGTAATCCTTGCGATCCACGATGCGGTTGAAGCCATTGGCGAGGAAAAACTCGCGCATGTTGTCGAAGTGGCTTTCGCCGCCGTAATAGAAGCCGGTGTCGTAGCCATGCCGCCCCAGCACATCGGCCAGGGTGAAAAAGCGCTGGCGGCTGGCGGGCAGCTTGACCACCGATTCGGCCGGCGTCGGCGGGAATCCGGTCAGTACCGCCTCGATGCCGCGTACCGAACGCGTGCCGGTCGCATACAGACGCTCGAACGCCCAGCCCTGTGTGCTCAGGCGGTCGTAATTGGGCGACAACGGCCGCCCGCCGAGACTGCCGATGAACTGCGCGCCCAGGCTTTCTTCCAGCACGATCACCAGATTGCGCGGCTTGCCCTGGTACTGCGGCGGACGCAGCGCCAGGCTCGGCAATGCGTCGGAGACATACGCCGATGCCGGCAGGCCGCTGCTGGCGCGCAGTTCGCTGACCACCTCGGCCAGCGGCAGGTCACCGTAGACGCGCGAGGTTTCGCTGCGGGTCGCCAGCTGCCGCGCGGCATAGCCGACGGTGTACAGCGAATTCAGCGGCAAGGCATTGATGGTCGGGTCGGTCGAGAACGCCACCAGTGCCGGATTCAAGGGCCGATGACCCAGGCTGGAACGCACGCCCAGCGCCGCCAGCAGCAGCACCAGGAACGCCAACGGCAGCCGCCACAGCCATCCCGCTTCGACTGCGACCATCGGGCTGTTGCCGACCCAGCGCCGCGACCCCCGAAGCAATGCCCAGAACAACACGACCACCACGGCAACTTCGATCACCACGGCCAGCAGATGGCCGCGCAGCAGCGTCATCCCGACTTCTTCGGGATAGATCAGATATTCCAGGAACAGGCGATTGGGACGCAGGCCGTATTCGGCCATGAAGCTCGGCGTGGCCAGCTCCATGAACACCAGCAGCACGCTGGCCAGGATCAGCCACCACCGCAGCAGATGGCGCCAGGCGCAGCCCACGCGTCCTTCCAGCGGCAACAGCAGCGCCAGCACCGCCGGGATGCCGTACAGCAGGCACAGGGTCGACACATCCACCCGCAGCCCCTGCAGGAACACCGTGGCCCAGCCGTCAGCAGCACTGACCCGCGCGGCGTGCCACAGCGCCAACCCCAGTCGCGACAACGACAGGGCGACCAGGCCAAACAGGAAGAAGGCGGCAATCGGACACAGACGCCGGTACAGCGACACCCACACAGCTCGGAGCATGAAAGGAATCCAGAAACGGAGCAAAGGACACCCACGCCCCATCCTTGGCAGCGGGCCACACCGGACAACGTGTTACCCGACACAACCACCAGCGCGGCAAGACCACCCGCCGGCACCTTCAACGCCTACTGCGGCTTCGATCAGGCCGCGGCAGTGAGCGGCGACGGTTCCCCAACCGCCTCCGCTTCACCCCCTGCCGCGCATTCGCAGAACGTCCAGCCGGCCTCGCACAATACACTGTGATGACAGTCGAGAGTTGACCGCCGTGGCGGGGCCCAGATTCCCGCCACAGCGCGTACAGGGCGCCGCGCTAGCCTCGCCAGCGCTCCAGCACCGCCGCGCAATCGGCCAGGTGCCAACAGGCCATGCCGGGCCACGGGTTGTCCGGGGCATTGACCAGCAGCGTGCGACTGCCGGCCGCGCGGCCGCATTCCAGATCGAAGCGGTAGTCGCCCACCATCACTACCTGCGACGGTTCCACCTGCCAGCGCCGCAGGAAGTACTGCAGCCCGGCAGGTGAGGGCTTCGGCTCGGCCTCGTCGCGACCGATGATGTCGTCTTCTGCAAATACGTCACCCAGTCCGATCGCCTGCAGGGTGACCTGCGCCAGGCTGCGCACGTTGCGGGTCAGGATGCCCAGACGGCAGCCGGTGCCCTGCAGCGCGCGCACCAGCGCCACCGCCCCCGTCGCCGGCTGGGAAGCCGCGGCCAACGCACGCTCGTGCGCCAGCAGCCAGGCATGCTTGGCGCTGGCTTCCGCAGCTGGCAACCCGGCCAGGTGGGTGAGGATGTCATCCTCCTGCGGAATCGCCAGTTCGCGCTTGATCCGCGCGAAATCATGCACCGCCACGGTCAGCGTGCCGTCCATGTCGAACACCCAGTGGCGGATCGTCGACAGCGCCGGCGCCGCCACCTGTGCATCCATGGTCAATGCCACCACGCCGGCATGCGGCTGGCATCCACGCCACCGGTCTCGAACACGGCCGTGCGCGTGCCACCGGCCTTGACCGGAAATTCGATGCTGATCGACTTGCCCTTGGCTGCCAGCTTCCACAGCGCCTTCTGGTCGGTGATGAACATGGCGATCGCCTCGTCGGTCTTTGGCCGCCATGCCGCCATGGAGATCGGTTTGCCATCGTCCACCGTGACCTTCACCGTGCACTGCGGGCAGCGGAAATCGCCGGCCTGCAGCACCAGGTAGGCATGACGCTTCCATTCGGGATGATCGCGGAACACCAGCTGCACTGGCTTGGCGCCGCTGCCATCCACATCCACCCGTTCCTTGCTGAAGATCTGTGCCGACACCTGGTTGCCCTTGCTGCCGACCGGAATCTGGTTGTACTGCCACAGACCCTGCATGCGGCGCAGGTCGCGCGCGGCGTCGCCCTTGGCCTTGACCTCGTCGAAGCCGGCGGCGATGCGCTCGGCGGCGGCGGTGTCCTTGTACTGATCCAGCAGCGAGGCGCCATGCAGGCGCGCGCGCTCCCAGTCCTGCGCGGCCACGGCCGTGTCGTACTGCTTGGCCACGTCTTCGGCCTTGGCTTCCTTCTGCGCCTGTACGGCGGCAGCGGCGGCCTCCTGCGCCTTGCGTTCTTCCTCGGGGTTGCTGCAGGCGGCCAGGGCCAGGGTGCAGGCGGTGAGCAGGATCAGTCGTTTCATGGCGGAGTCCTTTACGGGTGCATGCCGATTCTATCGGCAGCGAAAAGCGGATACAGCAACGGCGGGTTTCCCCGCCGTTGCCGATGAAGCAGTGCCTGGTTGCCGGCCAGCGGCCGGCACTCCCGTTTACTTTGCTTCAGCCTTGGCCAGCATGTCCTGCACCGAGGCGGTGGTGATCGGGTGGTAGCCCGGCTTGGCCTTCTCGAACGCCTGCTTGGCCAGCTCCAGACCCTTCGGGGTCTTCACCAGTTCGGCGTAGATCGGCAGGATCAGCTTGCGACGACCGACACGCTCGATGAACGCAGCCGCCGCTTCATTGGCCTGCTCGTAACCGCTGCGGATGGTCAGCGGGTACCAGCGCATGGCGATCTCGCCATTCGGGGTGCCGGTGAAGTGGAAGGCCTTGTCCAGCGTGGCCAGCTTGTCCAGCGGCTGGGTGGCGCCCAGGCCGTCGATGAAGCGGACCCACTCCTGGGTGCTCCACTCGGCGATCACCTGGCTGCTCGGCACGGTGCCGGCGCTGGCAAAAGCGATACGCGCGGTATCCACGCTGCTGAAGTTGCGCGACTGCGCCTTGGCCGCGAACGCCGGAATGCCCGGTTCGTCCAGCCACGCCTTCAGTTCGGCCTCGGTGACCGCCGACGGATTCTTCGGCAGCAGGTTCTTCTTCAGGTACTCGACGAACTGGTCGGTATTCGCGCTCTGGAAGGCGTGGTCATCGAACCAGCCGCGCAGGAACGGATCGAAGGTTTCGCGGCCGAAGCGCTGTTCCAGGAATTCCAGGAACCACGAACCCTTGACGTAGGCCACCTGGCTCAGGGCTTCGTCCGGGTCACGCTCGTTCAGCGGCGGCAGCGCCAGCGCCTGGTCGGCCGGGCTCATGTCCTTCACTTCGGCCAGCAGATCGGTCTGGTCGATCTGCTTTTCCATCTCGGCCATCTCCTTGCCGTACAGGGCTTCGGTGATGCGGCCCTGGACGTAGGTGGTGAAGCCTTCGTTGAGCCAGATGTCCTTCCAGCTGGCGTTGGTCACCAGGTTGCCCGACCAGCTGTGTGCCAGTTCATGGGCGACCAGCGAGACCAGCGACTTGTCGCCGACGATCACGGTCGGGGTGGCGAAGGTCAGGCGCGGGTTTTCCATGCCGCCGAACGGGAACGACGGCGGCAGCACCAGCATGTCGTAGCGGCCCCAGCGGTATTCGCCGTACAGCTTTTCGGCAGCACCGATCATCTTCTCGGTGTCTTCGAATTCCTTGGCCGCCTTGTTGACCATGGTCGGCTCGGCCCAGACGCCGGAACGGCCGGAGATCGGCTCGAACACCAGGTCGCCGGCCGCGATGGCCAGCAGGTAGGACGGAATCGGCTGCGGCATCTTGAAGGTGTAGTCACCGTCACGCGCGGCCTTGGGATCGTTGTCGGCGCTCATCAGCACCATCACGTCCGGGCGCGAGACCACGTGCGCGCTGTAGGTGAAGCGCACGCTCGGGGTGTCCTGCAGCGGCACCCAGGAACGGGCGTGGATCGCCTGCGACTGGCTGAACATGAAGGGCAGCTTCTTGCCCTCGGTCATCGACGGCGCCAGCCACTGCAGGCCCGACGCGGTCGGTGCGGTGTGGTAGGTCACCTCGACCTTGGCCGGCTGTTCCGGGGTTTCGATGGTCAGCTTGCTGCCGAACACCTTGTCCACCGGGGCCAGCACGAACTGCAGCGGGCTGCGCGCGCCGTCGGCGGCGATCGCTTCGACCTTGGCGATGCTCAGCTCGCGGGTGTCCAGCACCAGCTGCTTGGCATCCTTCTGCTTCCATTCCAGGGTGTAGGTGGCGGTGCCGCCGATCTGCTTCTGGTCGAAGTCCAGCTTCAGATCCAGCGCGATGTCCTTGACGACGACCTTGTCCGGCTCGGCGTACGAGCTTTCATCGTGGCTGCGGTTTTCGGCGTTCACGGGAGCGGCGGGAGCCTTCTGGGCAGTCGGGGCGGCGGCGGGTGCGGCCGCCTCCTGGGAGCAGCCGGCGGCCAGGGCCACGGCCAACGGAAGGAGCATCAGCGGATTGCGCATGAATCGGGACCGTTACGGGGATCAAACCCCAATGGTACCTCCCTCCGGCCCTGCAGGCGTTGCGCGGTGCGGGGTAATGGCCAGCCCCGCGATGGCCCGGTAGATGCCAACCTTGGTTGGCACGGATGTGTCAGCGCCCGGTGCGGGCGTGTGCCAACCAAGGTTGGCATCTACCAGAACAGGTAGCGCCGGGCCATGCCCGGCGGCCCCCAACGCTTTACAGCTTGTAGCCGGAGTGGATCGAAACGATGCCGCCGGTCAGGTTCTTGTAGTGGCAGCGCTCGAAGCCCGCCTGACCCATCATCGCCTTCAGCTCTTCCTGCGGCGGATGCTTGCGGATGCTCTCGGCCAGGTACTGGTAGCTGTCCGAATCGTTGGCGAACAGCTTGCCCAGCTTCGGCAGGATCTTGAACGAGTGGAAGTCGTAGATCGGCTTGAACCAGTCCGCAGTGACTTCGGAGAACTCCAGCACGCGGGCCTGGCCACCCACCTTCAGCACGCGGTACATCTCGCGCAGGCCCGCGTCCTTGTCGGTCACGTTGCGCAGACCAAAGGCGATGGTCACCAGATCGAAGCTGTTGTCCGGGAACGGCAGGGCTTCGGCGTTGCACTGCACGTAGTCCAGGCCGAGCACCAGGCCGCGGTTGGTCAGGCGGTCACGGCCGACCGACAGCATGCCGGCGTTGATGTCGCCCAGCACCACTGAACCTTCGGCGCCAACCCGCTCCTTCAGCAGCGCGGCGATATCGCCGGTGCCACCGGCCAGGTCGAGCACGCGGTCACCCGGCTTCACCTGCGCGGTGGCTACGTAGTAGCGCTTCCATGCCCGGTGCACGCCCATGCTCATCAGGTCGTTCATCAGGTCGTAGTTGCGCGCGACCGACGTGAACACCTGACCGACCAGCTTCTGCTTGTCCTTGGCGTCAACGTCGCGGAACCCGAAATGGGTGGTACCGGATTTGTAGGGGGATTCGCTCATGCCCCGATTATCGCACCGCCGGGCCCCTGCGGGGAACGCTGGCCGTATCATGGCGCCCCACGACCTACCGGAGCCCCGCATGATCACCACGCCCGACTACCAGGCCCTGCTGCAGACCGCCATTGCCGAAGCCCGCCAGGGGCTGGCCGAAGGCGGCGTGCCGATCGGCGCGGCGCTGTACCACAACGACGGCCGCCTGCTCGGCTGCGGCCACAACCGCCGCGTGCAGGAAGGCGATCCGTCCGTGCATGGCGAGACCGATGCCTTCCGCAAGGCCGGCCGCCAGCGCCGCTACCAGGACACCATCATGGTCACGACCCTGGCTCCGTGCTGGTACTGCTCGGGCCTGGTGCGGCAGTTCAACATCGGCACGGTGGTGGTGGGCGAGTCGCGCACCTTCCAGGGCGGCATCGACTGGCTGCGCGAGAACGGCGTCAACGTGATCGACCTGGACAGCCAGGAATGCGTCGACCTGCTGGGCGGTTTCATTGCGCAACATCCGGAAATCTGGAACGAAGACATCGGCGAATGAGCATCCGGCACGGCTGATGAGCCCGCCTTGATGAACGCTTCAGTGCCGGCACAGCATTGTGCCGGCAGCGTCTGCACGCTTCAACGTGAACTGCTGCGCAGTCAGCTGCGTGTAGTCAACACGCGCCACTAACATCCTGCTTCGCAGCCACGTCTAGGGTGGAATGCAACCGGGGCCCCCGCCCCGGCTTGGAGACGACCATGCAAGCGCATGCCGTACGTCCTCCCAGCGACCCGGCCCTGGCCGTGATCTGGGACCGACTGCAGCAGCAATACGCACTGCACAAGCGCAGTGCCCCGTTCTGGAGCGCCTACCAGGACATGCAGCAGGATCTGCTGCTCGACCATCCCCGCGACCTGGTGCACCTGTGCAATGCGATGGCCGCCATGGCCGAACGCCTGGGTGCGGTTGAACATGCACAACTGCTGCGCCATCGCCACGCTGGCTGCACATCGCGCTGACGCGGCATGCACCACGGTCCGGGCCAGACTGTAACGGGCCCCACTCCCTTTCACCTTCAACCCATTGGATCGTCATGCACGCTGAAGTTCCCGCCATTCCCCCGGTCATCAATGTCGATGCGGAGCTGGATTACTGGCGCCGCCAGCACGCCGATGGCGCACTCGCGCACACCTCGTTCGGCACCTATGTGCCGTGGATCAAGTTCGCCTGTGATTCGCTGATCACCCAACCACGCGCAAGCAATGCGCAGCGCGATGAGCTGTTCCAGACCCAGTACGCCCTGCAGATCATGCCGCGGATGACCGAAGCGCAGGCCCGCGAATTCGTCGAACGCTGCTGGCAGCACGTCTACCTGGCCAGCCCGGTGCGCAGCCAGGAAGCACCGCGCCTGCGCGCCTGAGCCCACGCTCGACTGCACGGCACCTGCACGGCCACGTGCCGATGATCGTCATCATTCCAGTGGAACGATGACGATGAGCGCAAGGAACCTGTTCAATACGATCGCCAAGAAGGCCGCGGCCGCCACCGGCTCGCCGTGGACCTTCCTGGCCGCGGTGGCGATCGTCGTGCTGTGGGGCATCAGCGGCCCGATATTCAAGTTCAACGATACCTGGCAGCTGGTGATCAACACCGGCACCACGATCATCACCTTCCTGATGGTGTTCCTGATCCAGCACACGCAGAACTCGGACACCGCGGCGATGCAGATCAAGCTGGATGAACTGATCCGCGCTACTGCCGAGGCCAACAACGAGCTGCTGGACCTGGAAGAGCTGGACGAAGAGCGTCTGGAAGAGATCCGCGCCGAGTACGAGAGGATGGCGCGCGAAGCCGGCGACGCGCTGACGCGGGTACGCGCCTGCCGCACCGAGCGGCGGGACGACGAAGCGGTGTGACGGTGACGCTTGGCCTGACTGACCCACGCCAATCTTGACCTGCTCCGGTAGGTGCCAACCTTGGTTGGCACGGATGCGTCAGCGCAGTCGGCTGGCCCTGTGCCAACCAAGGTTGGCACCTACCAGAGGCGCGGCAGGTTGGCACCTACCAGAGGCGCGGCTTACCCGCGCTCGTGCCAGCCGCCGCCCAGCACCTTGTACAGCGTGATGCGGTTGGACTGCTGCGCCAGCTGCGTCTGCAGCTGTGTCTGCTGCGCGTTGTAGGCGGTACGACGTGCATCCAGCAGGGTGACGAAGCTGTCCAGGCCGGCGTCATAGCGTGCCTGCGACAAGCGGTTGGCCTGCTCGGCCGCTTCCACCAGGCGCTGCTGCGAGGCAGCCTGCTCATCCAGGCTGACATTCAATGCCAGCGCATCGGCGGTTTCGCGGAAACCGCTCTGGATCGACTTTTCGTACTGCGCCAGCGCGATATCACGATCGGCGTTGGCCACCGCCAGGTTCGCGCGCAGCTTGCCGCCCTGGAAGATCGGCAAGGTGATCTTCGGCAGGAAGCTCCACACCCGCGTGCCGCTGTCGAACAGGCCCGACAGTTCACCCGAACCACTGCCGATGCTGCCGGTCAGCGAGATGCTGGGGAAGAAGGCGGCGCGTGCGGCACCGATGTTGGCATTGGCGGCCAGCAGCTGATGTTCCGCCGCCATGATGTCCGGGCGCTGCAGCAGCACGTCGCTGGGCAGGCCGGCCGGCGGTGGTGCCAGCGCAAGTACCTGTGGCGCGATGCTGTCCGGCAGCAGCGCCGGATCCAACTGGCCACCGGCCAGCAGCGCCAGCGCGTTGCGGTCCTGGGCCAGCTGCCCACGCAGACGCGCGGCATCGGTGCGTGCGGTCTCGACCAGGGTGCGGGTCTGGGTCAGTTCCAGCGCCGAACTGCCACCACGCTCATGGCGTGCTTCGGCCAGGCGCAGCGAATCCTCATAGGTCTTCACCGTTGCTTCGGCGATCGCCAAGCGCTGCTGATCGGCGCCGTAGGTCAACCACGCGGTAGCGGTCTCGGCCACCAGGCTCAGCTGCGCGTTGCGGCGGTTGGCGGCTACGGCGAAGTACTGCTGCAGCGCCGCTTCGCTCAGGTTGCGCACGCGGCCGAACAGGTCCAGTTCGAACTCGGCCACGCCGACGCCCGCGCTGAACTGCTCGGTCACCGGTACGTCGCCACCGCGTCGGTCCATCTGCCCGGTCACGGCCACGCCCGGTACGCGGTCAGCGCGCTGCACGCGGTACTGGCCGCGCGCCTTCTCGACGTTGAGCACGGCCACGCGCAGGTCGCGGTTGTTGTCCAGCGCTTGGCCGATCACCTGCTGCAGGCGCTCATCGGTGAAGAAATCGCGCCAGCCGACCGCGGCCGCATCGGCCACTTCGCCCTGCGCGGCTTCCGCCGGCCACTGCGACGGAATGGCCGGGGCCACTGCGGTGTTCTTCGGCGCCAGGGTGCCGCACGCGCTGAGCGCCAGCGCGGTGGCGAGGGATACTGCAAGAGAAGAGAATTTCATAGCGACACCTTGGGGGTCACGGTGGTAGCGCCGTGCATGGCCCGGCGCTACCGGTTGTCATCACTCGGTGGCGTTGCGCTTCTTGAACACGCGCTGCACCACGACGAAGAACAGCGGTACGAAGAACACGCCGAGTACGGTGCCAACCACCATGCCGCCGAGCACGCCGGTGCCGATCGCCTGCTTGGCGCCGGAGCCGGCACCGCTGGAGATCGCCAGCGGCAACACGCCCATGCCGAAGGCCAGCGAGGTCATGATGATCGGGCGCAGACGGTCGCGCACGGCGTGCATCGTCGCTTCGATCAGCCCTGCGCCCTTCTCCAGATGCTCCTTGGCAAACTCGACGATCAGGATCGCGTTCTTGCTGGTCAGGCCCACCGTGGTCAGCATCGCCACCTGGAAATAGATGTCGCGCTCCATGCCACGGAAGGTATTGGCCAGCACCGCACCGAGGATGCCCAGCGGCGCCACCAGCAGCACCGAGGTCGGCACGCTCCAGCTTTCGTACAACGCGGCAAGGCACAGGAACACGATCATCAGCGACAGCGTGTACAGCAGCGGCGTCTGCGAGCCCGCCTGGCGTTCCTGGTAGGACATCGCCGTCCACTCGACGCCGAAGCCCGCCGGCAACTGCTTGGCCAGCTGTTCAATCTCGGCCATGGCATCACCGGACGCCACGCCCGGGGCCGGTTCGCCCTGGATTTCGGTGGCCGACACGCCGTTGTAGCGTTCCAGGCGCGGCGAACCGTAATCCCAATGCTTGCTGGCGAAGGCGCTGAACGGAACCATCTCGCCCTTGTCGTTCTTCACCGACCAGAGATCGAAGTCCTCCGGCACCATGCGGAACGGCTGGTCAGCCTGCACGAACACGCGCTTGACGCGGCCGCGATCGATGAAGTCATCGATGTACGAGCTGCCCCACGCGGTGGCCAGGGTGGTGTTGATCTGGTCGATCGACAGGCCCAGCGAGCTGGCCTTGGCCACATCGATATCGATGCGGAACTGCGGAGTGTCTTCCTGGCCGTTCGGACGCACGTTGGCCAGCTTCTTGCTGCCGGCCGCCAGGCCGAGCAGCTGGTTGCGGGCCGCCAGCAATGCCTCATGGCCCTGGCCGCTGTTGTCCTTCAGGAAGAAGGTGTAGCCCGAAGCCGTACCCAGCTCCGGAATGGCCGGCGGCGGGAAGGCAAAGATGAAGGCATCCTTGATCTGCCCCAGTGCAGCCATCGCACGTCCGGTGATCGGCATCACGCCATTGTCGGCGTCACGATCCTTCCAGTCCTTCAACTTGACGAAGGCCATGCCCGCGTTCTGGCCCATGCCGGCGAAGCTGAAGCCCTGCACCGAGAACACCGATTCGACGGCACCCTTCTCGTTTTCCATGAAGTGCTTTTCGAGCGCGGCGATCGATTCCAGCGTGCGCTCCTGGGTTGCACCCACCGGCGCCTGCACCAGCGCCATCAGCACGCCCTGGTCTTCATTGGGCAGGAACGAGCTGGGCAGGCGCACGAACAGCACGCCCATCAGCAGGAACAGCGCGGCCACGATGCCCATGAACCGCCACGGGCGATGCAGGATGCCGCGCACGCCGCGCTGGTAGCTTTCACTGGTACGGTCGAAGCCACGGTTGAAGCCGTTGAAGAAGCGACCGGCGAAACCGCGGTGGGCGACATGGTGCTCGCCCTTCTTCAGCGGCTTGAGCATGGTCGCGCACAGCGCCGGGGTCAGCACGATGGCCACCAGCACCGACAACGCCATCGCCGACACGATCGTCGCCGAGAACTGCCGGTAGATCACGCCGGTGGAGCCGCTCATGAAGGCCATCGGCACGAACACCGCCGACAGCACCAGGCCGATGCCCACCAGCGCACCGGTGATCTGGCTCATCGACTTGCGGGTGGCTTCCAGCGGCGACAGGCCCTCTTCGGACATGATGCGCTCGACGTTCTCCACCACCACGATGGCATCGTCCACCAGCAGGCCGATCGCCAGCACCATCGCGAACATGGTCAGCATGTTCACCGAGAAGCCCAGCACCGACAGCACACCGAAGGTACCCAGCAGCACCACCGGTACGGCGATGGTCGGGATCAGGGTGGCGCGGAAGTTCTGCAGGAACAGGTACATCACCACGAACACCAGCACGATCGCTTCGAGCAGGGTCTGCACCACGCCCTTGATCGACACGCGCACGAACGGGGTGGTGTCGTACGGGATCTCGGCCTTCAGGCCGGCCGGGAAGAAGCCTTCCAGTTCCTTCAGGGTTTCATCGACACCGGCAGCGGTATCCAGCGCGTTGGCGCCGGTGGCCAGGGTGACCGCCAGGCCGCTGGCCGGCTGACCGTTGTAGCGGGTGACGAAGTCGTACGACTCGGCACCCAGCTCGACGCGGGCAACATCGCCCAGACGCAGTTCGGCACCGTCCTGCGCGCCGCGCACGATGATGTTGCGGAACTGTTCCGGGGTCTGCAGGCGCGACTGCGCGTTGATGGTGGCGTTGAGCTGCTGGCCCTTCACCGACGGCGCACCACCCAGCTGGCCGATGGCCACCTGCGCGTTCTGTGCCTTCACCGCAGCGACCACTTCCGGCACCGACATGCCGTAGGTGTGCAGCTTGTTCGGGTCCAGCCAGATGCGCATGGCGTACTTGCCACCGAACACCTGGATGTTGCCCACGCCCGGCACGCGGCTGAGACGATCCACGACATTGGAACCGACGTAGTCGGCGATGTCGTTGGCATCCATGCTGCCGTCTTCGGACACGAACGCGATGACGTTCAGGAAGCCTGAACTGGACTTGGCCACGTTGATGCCCTGCCGCTGCACTTCCTGCGGCAGCAGTGGCATCGCCAGCTGCAGCTTGTTCTGCACCTGCACCTGGGCGATGTCGGGGTTGGTACCGCTCTCGAAGGTCAGGGTGATGGTGGCCTGGCCGTTGGACGAGCTGTTGGAGGAGAAGTAGATCAGGCCATCAAGGCCCTTCATGTTCTGCTCGATGATCTGCGTCACCGAGTCTTCGACCACCTTGGCCGAAGCACCCGGGTAGCTGGCGCTGATTTCCACCGCCGGCGGTGCGACGTTGGGGTACATCGAGATCGGCAGCTTGAACAGGGCCAGGCCGCCGGCGAGCATGATGATGATCGCGATGACCCACGCGAAGATGGGTCGATCGATGAAGAAACGTGCCATGGGGTTCTCCGCTTACTTCGCGCCTGCGGCCGTAGCTGCAGGTTGGGCGGCGGCCGGCTTGGCCGGGGCGACGCCCTGTTCGGTGGCATTCACGGGCATGCCCGGGCCGATTTTCTGCAGGCCTTCGACGATGACCTTGTCGCCGGCCTTCAGGCCGTCCTCGACCAGCCACTTGTCGCCGACGGTGCGGCTGACCTTGACCGGGCGCACTTCGACCTTGTTGTCCTTGCCGACCACCATCGCGCTGGTATCGCCCTTCGGATCGCGGGCGATGCCCTGCATCGGCACCAGCACCGCATCGCTGCGCACGCCGCCGCCGATCACCGCGCGCACGTACATGCCCGGCATCAGCAGGCCGTCGGGGTTGTCGACCTTGACCCGCAGCGCGAAGCTGCCGGTGGCCGGATCGACACTGACTTCGGAGAACTCCAGCGTGCCCTTGTGTTCGAAGGTGCTGCCGTCTTCCATCAGGATGCTGACCGGCGTCTGCTGGTTGTCCTGCAGGCGGCCGGCGGCCAGTTCGCGGCGCAGCTGCAGCAGCTCGGCCGACGACTGGGTGAGGTCGACGTAGATCGGGTCCAGCTGCTGCACGGTCGCCAGTGCAGTGGTCTGGCCGGCGCTGACCAGCGCGCCCTGGGTGACGCTGGACTTGCCGATGCGGCCGCTGATCGGCGCGGTGATGCGCGCATAACCGAGGGTCACGTTGGCGGCATCCAGTGATGCCTTGGCGGCGCCGACATCGGCCTCGGCCTGCTTCTGCGCGGCCACGGCGTTTTCCAGATCCTGCTGGCTGACCGCGTCGACCTTGGCCAGCTCGGTGATGCGCTTGGCGCTCAGCCGCGCCGCATTGGCGGTGGCTTCAGCGCGGGCCAGCTGTGCACGTGCACTGTTGGCCTGGGCGCGATAGCTGGCGTCCTCAATCTGGTACAGCGGCTCGCCGGCCTTGACCATCCCACCCTCGGTGAACAGCCGCTTGGCGACGATGCCGTTGACCTGCGGGCGCACTTCGGCCACCAGGAAGGCATTGGTGCGGCCCGGCAGCTCACGGGTCAGGCCGACGGTTTCGGACTTCAGCGTGACCACGCTGACCTGGCCCGGCCCCTGTTCGGGCGCCTGGGGTTGGCCGCCGCAGGCAGCGACGGTGGCAGCGATCGCCAGCGACAACGCGAAGGGTCGGATTCGGCTCAGCAACATGATGGGAATGGCTCTTGAAGGGAGGGATCTCAGCAGGTGCTGATACGACGGACCCTCCCCTTGCAGGAGCGGAGACCGCGCGGACAGCGCCCACCCGGGTGGAGTGGGAGCCAGGGCAGGCCTGCCACGCACACGACGGGAATGATGGGAGGGAAATATACATACATGCGTGTTTGTTTGTAAACCGGTACAATTCAGCCACGTTTCACGCTAACTCGTACCCACTCATGGCCCGCAAGACCAAAGAGGACACCCAGGCGACCCGGGAAGGCATCCTGGACGCCGCCGAAACCTGCTTCCACGAGCATGGCGTCGCCCGCACCACGCTGGAGATGATCGGCGCCCGCGCCGGCTATACCCGCGGCGCGGTGTACTGGCACTTCAAGAACAAGGGCGAAGTGCTGGCGGCGATGATCGAACGGGTACACCTGCCTTTCATGCAGGAACTGGAGCGCACCTCCAGCGACCAACGCGATACCCCGGTGCACGATCTGCGCGCGGTGATGATCCACTCGTTCATCGAGCTGTCCGAGGACGAGCGCCTGCGCAAGACCATGGAGATCATGCTGCGCAGCGATGCCTCGGCTGATACCAGGGTACTGACCGAACTGCAGCAGGCCGGCTTCCGCGATGCCCTCGACCGGATGGAACGCGCCCTGCGCCGTGCCCAGGACCTCGGCCAGCTGCGCGACGGCGCCGACCCGAAGATCGCCGCGCGCATGCTGCACGCCACCGTGCTCGGCGTGCTGCACGGGGCGATGGTCGAACCGGACCTGATGGACCTCAAGCGCGATGGCATGCTGGCGCTGGACATGACCTTGGCCGCCTACGTGAAGGAAGGCGTGTTCGTACCGGGTTCGGTGCCGGAACCGCTGCCGGAAGCGTGAGCGCGTTGGACGCCGTCGCCATCGCGGCGTGATGTCGCGCGAGTGTCAGGGCGGCACGATGCGGCGGTTGCTCAACCGTCGCGCGCGCCCGGCCCCTTCTGATGAATCAACGCGATCAGTGCACGCAGTGCTGGCGGGACGTGGCGGTGCCCCGGGTAATAGAGCGAGAGTCCTGGAAATTCAGGACACCAATCGTACAGAAGGCGTTCAAGGCGCCCATCGGCCAGCCCTTCAACTGCGAGGTGTTCGGGAACGAAAGCGATACCGATGCCATCGATGGCTGCTTCAACCATCAGCGGTTGATCGCTCAGCGTGATCGGGCCATCAACATTGATCCGCTCACTGACGCCGCGCTTCTCGAACTCCCATCGATAGAGGGCTCCGCTCTCGAACCGGAACCGGATGCAATCGTGCTGATGCAGGTCCAGAGGCAGACGCGGACGCCCGCGCCGCTCCAGATAGGCCGGTGACGCCACAGCAGCAAAGCGCATCGGTGCGGTCACCGTCACTGCGACCATGTCCTTGGGCACCGCTTCGGTGAGCCGGATACCTGCGTCAAATCCCTCCGACACGATATCGCCCAATCTCCCGTCGCTGACGATATCCAGGTGCACCTGCGGATACATGTGCAGAAACCGGGCGAGCACGGGCTGCAGCACCAACCGGATCGCGCCGTCGCTGGCGTTGATCCTGACCGTCCCGCGAGGAACCCCGAGGTCGTCGTCAACGGCGAGGATCGCCTCCTCGATCGACGCCATCGCCGGTCGCAGCTTCCCGGCCAGGCGCTCACCCGCATCGGTCAGGGACACGCTTCGCGTGGTGCGATTGAACAGGCGCGCATTCAATCGCTGCTCCAGGGCCTTGATCGTATGGCTGATCGCAGAAGGCGTGATGTTCAGCTCGGCTGCCGCAGCCCGGAAGCTGCGTTGCCCCGCGACCGCCAGGAATGCGCTCAGCGCGGTCAGATCCACGCCGCCCGATTGCTGAAATTTCTTCATCATGGAATCAAAGACTGTCTCGATTGTCTTGATAGTAGCCCCGCTCTACGCTTCCAGCCACCACAACGTCCCCACGCCGCAGCGCGGCCAGACGTCCACCCCAGACAGGATTCAAGACGATGGACACGATGAAAGCTGTTGTGATGACTGGACCGGACAAGCCGTGGGAAGTCCACGACGTTCCTGTGCCCAGACCAGAGCCGGGCCAGGTGCTGGTCAAGGTTCATGCCTCGGGCATGTGCTACACCGATGTGTGGGCGACGCAGGGCTACGGGGGTGACATCTACCCTCAGACACCCGGACACGAGGTTGTCGGGGAAATCGTCGAGATCGGTGCCGGCGTGCACACGCGTCGCATCGGTGACCGCATAGGCACCACCTGGGTGCAATCGGCCTGTGGCCGCTGCCCCTATTGCCGCGAGAACCGCCCCCTGACCGGCCAGACCGCAATGAACTGCGTCTCGCCGCGCACAACCGGCTTTGCCGCACAGGGTGGCCATGCCCAGTACATCGCCGTCGCGGCGGAGGGTACGGTCCTGCTGCCCGACGGCCTTTCCTACGTGGATGCCGCGCCCATGATGTGCGCGGGCTATACGACGTGGAGTGGCCTGCGGGATGCCGCACCACAGCCGGGGGAGAAGATCGCGGTGCTCGGCATCGGCGGGCTGGGCCACGTTGCGCTGCAGCTGTCCAAAGCCTGCGGCTTTGAGACCATTGCAATTACCCACTCTGCGGACAAGCGCGCGTTGGCCATCCAGTTGGGTGCCGACCATGTGGTCGGTACGGGCAAGGAACTGAAAGAGATCGGCGGTGCCGACGTCCTGCTGGTGACAACGAATGATTTCAATTCGGCCGAAGAGGCCGTGAACGGACTGCGTATCGATGGCCGCATCGTCCTGTGCGGGCTGGATTTCAGCAAGCCGTTCTCGATCTCCTCCGAGGGCGTGCCATTCCACATGATGCGCCAGCGCATCATCGGCTCGACCCATGGCGGGCAGCACTACCTTGGCGAAGTGCTGGGCCTCGCAGCAAAAGGCAAAGTCAGGCCGCTGGTCGAAACATTCCGCCTGGACCAGGCTGGAGAAGCCTACGACCGCCTTGCCTCTGGAAAGATGCGGTTCCGCGGCGTATTCACCCCTTGGGCCATCGCATGACCAGGGTCAGCACGGGCTGCGCTTTCCAACACGATCCCTGAAGGGAGCCTCGATTGCCGGATGCCGGCCCTGGCGCCCGCAGGTTTCGCTCACGGCCCACGAAAAAGGCCGCCTCTCGGCGGCCTTTTCGCATTCCCGGTTACAGGATGTAGCGGCTCAGGTCCGGATCCTGCACCAGCTCCCCCAGGTGTGCATCGACATAGGCACTGTCGATGGCCAGGGTTTCACCATCGCGATCCGGTGCTTCGTAGCTGAGCGAATCCAGCAGGCGCTCCAGCACCGTGTGCAGACGGCGCGCACCGATGTTCTCCTGGCGCTCGTTCACCTGGAACGCGATCTCGGCCAGGCGGTCGATGGCATCGGTGGTGAAGCTGACCTTGACGCCTTCGGTGGCCAGCAGCGCTTCGTACTGCTTGGTCAGCGCAGCCTTCGGTTCGGTCAGGATGCGCACGAAATCCGCCTTGCTCAGCGCACCCAGCTCCACGCGGATCGGGAAGCGGCCCTGCAGCTCGGGGATCAGGTCACTGGGCTTGGCCAGGTGGAACGCGCCCGATGCGATGAACAGGATGTGGTCGGTCTTGATCGTGCCGTACTTGGTGGACACGTTGGAACCTTCCACCAGCGGCAGCAGATCGCGCTGCACGCCTTCGCGCGAGACATCACCGCCAGACGAGCCGGCATCACCCCGCTTGGCGACCTTGTCGATCTCGTCGATGAACACGATGCCGTGCTGCTCGCAGGCTTCGATCGCGGCGGTGCGGATATCGTCCTCGTTGACCAGCTTGCCGGCTTCTTCTTCCTGCAGCAGCGGGCGCGCGGCCTTGATGGTCAGCGTGCGCTTGTGCGCCTTGGCGCCACCGCCGAGGTTGGCGAACATCGACTTCAGCTGCTGGCCCATTTCCTCCATGCCCGGCGGGGTCATGATGTCCATGCTGACGTTGGCGGTCAGGTCGAGCTCGATCTCGCGATCGTCCAGCTCACCGTTGCGCAGCATCTTGCGGAACTTGATGCGGGTCTCGTTGTCCTGCGCCGACGGTTCGTTGCGCGCAGCCTCGGGGTCGAAGCCGATACCACCACTGCGGCGCGGCAGCAGCGCATCGAGGATGCGGTCTTCGGCGCGCTCTTCGGCCTGCGTGCGCACGCGCACCTTGGCCTGCTCGCGGTACAGCTTGACGGCGGTATCGGCCAGGTCGCGGATGATCTGCTCGACATCCTTGCCGACGTAGCCGACTTCGGTGAAGCGGGTCGCTTCGACCTTGACGAACGGCGCGTTGGCCAGCGTGGCCAGGCGGCGCGCGATCTCGGTCTTGCCGACGCCGGTCGGGCCGATCATCAGGATGTTCTTGGGCATGACCTCGTTGCGCAGCTCGGGCTGCAGCTGCATGCGGCGCCAGCGGTTGCGCAGGGCGATGGCGACCGCGCGCTTGGCGTCATGCTGGCCGACGATGTGCCGGTCGAGTTCCTGCACGATCTCGCGCGGGGTCATGGTGGCGGAGGAAACTTCGATCTTGTGCGGCATGGGTGTGCTCACGGATTCATTGTTGGTAGCGCCGGGCCATGCCCGGCGGATCGGGAATGCCTGTGACGGTTCCCCGTCACAGCTCCTCGACCACCACGTTGCGGTTGGTGTAGATGCAGATGTCGCCGGCGATGTTGATCGCTTCACTGGCGATGGTGCGTGCGTCCAGTTCGGTGTGCGCCATCAGCGCGCGTGCAGCGGACAGCGCATACGAACCACCGGAACCGATGGCGATGATGCCGTCCTCCGGCTCGATCACGTCGCCGGTGCCGCTGATGATCAGCGAGGTTTCCTTGTCGGCCACCGCCAGCAGGGCTTCAAGCTTGCCGAGGCGACGCTCGGTGCGCCAATCCTTGGCCAGTTCCACCGCAGCACGCTGCAGCTGGCCGTGCTTTTCCAGCTTGGCTTCGAACAGCTCGAACAGGGTGAAGGCGTCGGCGGCGGCACCGGCGAAGCCTGCCAGCACCTGGCCATCGCGGCCGAGGCGGCGGACCTTGCGTGCGTTGCCCTTCATCACCGTGTGGCCGAGGGTGACCTGGCCGTCGCCGGCAATGGCCACGTGCTCGCCGCGACGAACGCAGACGATGGTGGTGGCGTGGAAAACGGTGGGATTCTGACTGGGGTCCATGCGGCCTCCGATAGCTGTTCACGGGACATGGGGACAGCCGCCGAAGCGATCAAGCCCGTGCCGATAGCTGCCGTTCAGCGCTTGGCATGCGATGGCCGGTCCGGATTGGGCTCGATGCCCCATGCCACATACCAGTCTTCACCCTGCGTCTCGATCGGGTGCTGGGTGCGGCCGGAGCCGTTGCCACAGGCCAGTGCGTCGGCGGCGCAGTAACGGTCGCAGCCCCAGCAGATGCGCTCGGGGTGCTTGGGACGCAGCGGAATGGGCTTTGCCATGGTCGGCATCTCTTCGTGGCCTGCGGCCACGATGCGCCGGCGACCACTGCACTGCCCTGATCCAGATCAAGCGGCGGCCGTTCCGGTAGCGCCGGACCCTGCCCGGCGGCTGTGCGATCCATGTGTCGTGCATGCGACGCAGCCCGCGCTGCGCGCTCGCCGGGCATGGCCCGGCGCTACCCCCCCTTGTCGGCCGGGTCTTTGCGTCGTTTCGCGCGCGGATGCGCGGCATCGTAGACCTTGGCCAGGTGCTGGAAATCCAGGTGCGTGTAGATCTGCGTGGTGGCGATGTCGGCATGGCCAAGCAGTTCCTGCACACCGCGCAGGTCGCCGGAGGATTCCAGGATGTGGCTGGCGAAACTGTGCCGCAGCATGTGCGGGTGCACGTGCTTGAACAGGCCTTGGCGCTGCGCCAGCTGGCGGATGCGGATCTGCACCGCGCGCTGGCTGATCGGCCCGTTGCGCCCGGGAAAAACCGGTGTAGCGGCACCACCGCCGCTTTCGCTGCGCCAGGTCAACAGCGCCTCGCGTGCCGGCTTTCCAAAGGGGACGCGACGTTGCCGGTTGCCCTTGCCCATCACGTTGACCAGACCACTGGCGAAATCCAGATCGCGCCAGGTCAGCGCGCAGACTTCGCTCAAGCGCAGGCCGGACGAATAGAACAGCTCCAGCAGCGCGCGGTCACGACGACCCAGCTCGCCTTCCGGTTCCAGTTCAACCAGCTGCACGGCTTCGTCAGCGTCGAGTACCTGCGGCAGCCGTCGTGGTGCACGCGGTGCCTTCAGCGTGGCTGCCGGGCTGGCCGCGATACGGCCATGCTTGAGCAGCCAGGCATAGAAGCTGCGGCAGGCCGACAACCGGCGCTGCAGGCTCTTGGCCGACAGGCCACGGCGGTGTTCGTCGGCGACGAACTGGCGCACCGCGTCGGCATCCAGCGCCTCCACGGCCACGCCGCGGGGCTCGGCCCACACCGACAATGCGTCCAGGTCGCGGCGGTAGGCATCGAGCGTATGCGCCGACATCCGCCGCTCCACCTGCAGGTGCTGCAGGAACGCCTGCACCGCGCTCATCGTCGTCGTGTCCTGCTCAATCCGCGAAGCGCTTGAGCCCGGTCACCAGGGCCTCGCCCATCATCCGCAGGAACAGCGTGCCCATGCCGGGATAGAAGCGGTTCGGATCATGGCTGCCCACCGCGATCAGCCCAACGCCCGGCAACGGCAGCAGCGCGGTGGTCTGCACTTCCTCGCTGCGCGCGCCGTACAGGACCGCGTTCTTGTCGCTCTGCAGGCGGCCACAGATCGGCTCCCCATCCTTCAGGCAGTCGCGGAACGGGCCCAGCTGCGCATCATCGGCAGCCAGCACCTGCAGCCACTCGGCCTGCTCCAGCCCGGCCACCGGCGCATGCACCACCAGCCGCACCAGATCGCCGGCGAAGTCTTCCTGCAGCGACGCCGCCATCGCGCGCAGCGTATCGGCGGCATTGTCCTGCTTCATCAAGGCCAGGGTGAGCTGATGCGTGCGCACCGCCAGCCGCTCGTTGACCTGCGCGGTCGCGCCCAGGTCGGCCAACCGTCGCGCCAGCTCGCGGTTCTTCTCGCGCAGCACTTCCAGCTGGTAGCTGGCCAGCGATGCGGTCGGGCCGTCATCGCGTGGCACCACCAGGGTCAGCGCCAGGTCCGGGAACTGCTTGAGGAAGCCCGGATGACGCCGCAACCAGGCGGCGACTTCATGGGCACCGAGCTTGTCGACGGTCTCAGTCATGCGATCCACTCCCCTTCGAAGACGAATGCGGTCGGGCCCGCCATCACCACCGGCTGGCCATCGCCCGGCCACTGGATGCGCAGGTCGCCACCGGGCAGGCTGATGCGCGCATCGCGCTGCAGGCGGCCGCGATGCATCAGGGTCACCGCAGCCGCGCAGGCGCCACTGCCGCAGGCCAGGGTTTCACCCACGCCGCGCTCGAACACGCGCAGGCGCACATGTTCCGGGCCCATCACCTGGGCGAAGCCCACGTTCACCGACTTCGGGAACGAGGCATGCTGCTGCAGCAATCCGCCCACGCGCTCGACCGGTGCGGCGTCGACCAGGCCCACTTCGATCACCGCGTGTGGATTGCCCATCGACACCGCCGCGAAGCGCACGGTCTCACCCTGCAGTGGCAGCAGGTATTCCTCGCGCGGGTGGGCGAAGCCGATCAGCGGCACCTGCGCCGGTTCGAACAGCGGCACGCCCATCGCCACCGCGTACTGGCCATCGCCGAGGACATCCACGGCGTGGCTGGCCAGCGGGCTGTCGATCACGAAGTGATCGCCCTGCGCACTGCCCTCGCGCACCAGCCAGGCAGCGATGCAGCGCGCGCCGTTGCCGCACTGCTCGGAATTGGAACCATCGGCGTTCCAGATGCGGTACGAGGCGACGGAGCCTTCGGCACGCGGCGGCTCGATGGTCAGGATCTGGTCGCAGCCGACGCCGGTATGGCGGTCGGCCAGGCGCGCGGCCAGGTCCGGGGTGGGCGGCGGGGTGCCGTCGCGCAGGTCGATCACTACGAAATCGTTGCCCGCGCCGTGCATCTTGCTGAAGCGCAGGCCGTTGGAGCCGGCCTTACTCATTCCCGTCGTCCACCTTCTTGACCGGATCCGGAGTGACGGACGGACTGCCGTCACCGGTGCTCTGGGTGGCAGCGGGCGTGGTGTCGGCATCAGCGGCCGGTTCGACGGTTTCTTCCACCGGCACCGGCTTCTGCGGCAGCACCAGCGGGCCCTTGTTGCCGCACGCGGCGAGGAACAGCAGCGAGGCCGCTGCCAGCGGAATCAGGATGACATTGCGATGGGGGATGTTCATGCCCCGAGTATAGCCATTGGCGGCTGAGCGGTTGGTGCAGGGTGCCGCGCCACGCATCCGCCGGGCATGGCCCGGCGCTACCCCATCCCGGCACCGTGGTAGCGCCGGGCCATGCCCGGCGGCAGAGATCAATCGGCCGGTGGCAGCGGCCGGGTCCACAGCCAGATCGCCACCACGGTCATGCTGCCGATGGAGAACCACTTCACCCAGGCCACCGGCACGCACCACAGCATGATGCCGGCACACACCGCCATGGTGATCGTGGCCATCCACTTGCCGTAGCGGCTGACCGCACCATGTGCCTGCCAGTTGGCAATGGCCGGGCCGAAACGCGGGTGCTGCAGCAGCCAGCCGTGCAGGCGCTCGGAGCCGCGCGAGGCGGCCCAGGCCGAGATCAGGATGAATACGGTGGTGGGCAGCCCCGGCACGAAGATGCCGACGATGCCGGTACCCAGGCTGGCATAGGCCAGCAGCCACCACGCCCAACGGAACCGCACCGGCCGGGTGGGCGCTGGCAGGTCCTTGCTGGCGGGCGGTTCGGGCAGGCTCATCGCGCAAGGATACCCAGCGCAGGTGGCGGCGGCGATATCACCGCCGCCACGATGCGTCATTCCGTCGCAGCGCCGGCAGCGGGCGTTTCGATGCCCAGCTGCTGCAGCACGAACGCATACGACTCGGAAAGTTCGCGGTAACGCTGGAAGCGCCCGGACTTGCCGCCGTGGCCGGCTTCCATGTTGGTGCGGAACAGGATCGGGAAGTGGCCGGTGTTGTCATCACGCAGCTTGGCCACCCACTTTGCCGGCTCCCAGTACTGCACCTGCGAATCCCACAGGCCGGTACCCACGAACAGCGACGGATAGGCCTGCTTTTTCACGTTGTCGTAGGGCGAGTAGGACAGCATGTACTCGTAGTACGGCTTCTGCTCGGGGTTGCCCCACTCGTCGTACTCGTTGGTGGTCAGCGGGATGGTCGGGTCGAGCATGGTGGTGACCACGTCCACGAACGGCACCTGCGCCACCAGCACGCGGTAGTCCTGTGGCGCCTGGTTGGCGATGGCGCCCATCAGCAGGCCACCGGCACTGCCACCAGACGCGGCGACACGATCCTTCGCCGCCCAGCCCTGTGCCACCAGGCCACGGGTGACGTCGATGAAGTCGTTGAAGGTGTTCTGCTTGTGCAGCAGCTTGCCGTTCTCGTACCAGTCGCGGCCCATTTCCTGGCCACCGCGGATGTGGGCGATGGCATACACCACGCCACGGTCGAGCAGGCTCACCGCAGTCTGGTTGAAGTACGGGTCCATCGACATGCCGTAGCTGCCGTAGGCGTACTGGAACAGCGCGCCGGTGCCATCCTTCCTGTAGCCCTTGCGGTAGACCAGCGACACCGGCACCTTCACCCCGTCGCGCGCGGTGATCCAGACGCGATCGGTTTCATACTTCGATGCGTCATAGCCGATCACCGGCTGCTGTTTCAGCTGGCGACGCTCGCCGTTGCTGGTGTTCAGTTCGTACACCGTGGTCGGCGTGGTCATCGAGGTGTAGACGTAGCGCAGCCACGTGGTGTCAGCCTCGGTGTTGTCGCCCAGGCCCATCGAATAGGCCGGTTCGTCAGCCTTCACGTAGTCGTTGCGACCGTCCTTGAACAGCAGGCGGATGCGCTCCAGGCCTTCGGAACGTTCGGCGATGGCGGTGTAGGTATCGAACAGTTCGAAGCCTTCGATGAACACTGCATCGTCATGGGCGATCCAGTCCTTCCACTGCGCGCGCGAGGTGGCATCGGTCGGTGCGGTCACCAGCTTGAAGTTCTTCGCACCATCGTTGGTGCGGATCACCCAGCGGCCGTCGTAGTGGTCGGCGTCGTACTCCACGTCGCGCTGGCGCGGGGCGAGCACGGTGAACGTGGTCGGGTCGCTGGCCGGCGCGTAGCGCTCTTCGGAGGACACGGTGCTGTGCACGCCGATGGTGATGAAGCGATCGTCGCGGGTGCGGCCGATGCCCATGTAGAAGCTGTCGTCCTTTTCTTCGTAGACGACGGTGTCGGCGCTGGCGGGGGTGCCCAGCACGTGCTTCTTCACCCGCACGGTCAGCAGGGTTTCCGGATCGTTCTCGACGTACAGCACGGTGCGGTTGTCGTCGGCCCAGACCAGGTCGCCGGAGGTTCCGGTGATCGTGTCCGGCAGCACCGCGCCGGTGCGCAGGTCCTTGAAGCGGATGACGTACTGGCGGCGGCCCACGTCATCATCGGCCCAGGCCAGCAGCTGGTTGTCCTGGCTGACCTCCATCGAGCCGACGCTGAAATAGCCCTTGCCGGCAGCCATCGTGTTGACGTTGAGCAGGACTTCCTCCGGCGCGTCCATGCTGGCCTTGCGGCGCGCATGGATGGGATAGTCCTGGCCGGTTTCGTAGCGGCTGTAGTACCAGTAGCCGCGCTCGCGCGCCGGCACACTGGCATCGTCCTGCTTGATGCGGCCGACGATCTCGCCGTACAGCGCATCCTCCAGCGGCTTCAGCGGTGCCAGCAGCTGGTCGGCGTAGGCGTTCTCGGCCTGCAGGTAGGCCAGCATGGCCTTGTCCTCGCGCTTGTCGTCGCGCAGCCAGTAATAGTCATCGTTGCGGGTCGCGCCGAACGGCGCCTTGACCACGTGCGGACGCTTCTCAACATCCGGCGGAACGGGCGGGGTGGCGGCGGTAGCGGTGCTGGTCATCAGGCTCGCAAGCAACAGGCAGAGAGTGGATTTCATGAAGTAAGGCTCCTTGATCGGCAATGCAATGGCGTCCTTGCGGCTGAGTCTGGGTTGCAGGGAGGCTGCGGGCAACCCTGCGGATCGTCATGGTGGCCATGCCTGCCGTTAGTGCCGGCCGCTGGCCGGCAACCTCGGGATAAACAGACCCATGCGGTTGCCGGCCAGCGACCGGCACTACCTGGACCGGCGGCGTACCATGTGGGCATGAGTACCCTGCCCCACACGCCGGGCTACAGCCGGCGCAGCCACGAAATCGCTCCCTTCCATGTGATGTCCCTGCTGGCCCGCGCTCAGGTGCTGGAACAGGCCGGTCACGATGTGATCCACCTGGAAATCGGCGAACCGGACTTCACCACCGCCGAGCCGGTCGTGCGGGCCGGCCAGGCGGCGCTGGCCGCCGGCCACACCCGCTACACCGCCGCGCGCGGCCTGCCGGCCCTGCGCCAGGCGATCAGCGGCTTCTATCGCAGCCACTACGGTCTGGACATCGACCCCGACCGCATCCTGGTCACGCCGGGCGGCTCCGGCGCACTGCTGCTGGCCAGCAGCCTGCTGGTCGACCCGGGCCGCCACTGGCTGCTTGCCGATCCCGGCTATCCGTGCAACCGCCACTTCCTGCGACTGGTGGAAGGCGGTGCGCAACTGGTGCCGGTGGGCCCCGAAACGGCCTACCAGCTGACCCCTTCGCTGGTGCAGCAGCACTGGAACGCCGACAGCGTCGGCGCGCTGGTGGCATCACCGGCCAATCCCACCGGCACCGTGCTGTCAGCCGATGAACTGGCGGCACTGTCGACGTCGCTGCATGCGCGCGGCGGCCACCTGGTGGTCGACGAGATCTATCACGGCCTGACCTACGGCCTGGATGCAGCCAGCGTGCTGCAGGTCGATGACAGCGCGTTCGTGCTGAACAGCTTCTCCAAGTACTTCGGCATGACCGGCTGGCGACTGGGTTGGCTGGTGGCGCCGCCGGCGGCGGTACGCGACCTGGAGAAACTGGCGCAGAACCTGTACATCAGCGCCTCGAGCATCGCCCAGCATGCAGCCCTTGCCTGTTTCAGCGAAGAGGCGATGGCGATCTTCGAGCAGCGCCGCCAGGCCTTCCAGCAGCGCCGCGACTTCCTGCTGCCGGCCCTGCGCGAACTGGGCTTCCGCATCGAAGTGGAGCCGCAGGGTGCGTTCTACCTGTACGCCGACGTCAGTGCGTTCACCGATGACGCGCAGGCGTTCTGTGCGCATTTCCTGGAGACCGAGCACGTGGCATTCACCCCGGGCCTGGATTTCGGTTTCCATCGGTCGAACCAGCACGTGCGCCTGGCCTATACCCAGGAAGTGCCGCGGCTGCAGGAAGCGGTGGAGCGGATTGCGCGCGGGTTGAAAAGCTGGGGCGGGTCGCGCTGACGGCATTGCCGGCCAGCGGCCGGCACTACCCATGAAGAAAAACGCCGCCCGAGGGCGGCGTTTTTCATTTCATCATTTACCGCCCAACCGCTCCCACAGGAAGCTGTAGGCCAGTGCGGACATGTGCGCAGCCTGCGCGTTGTTGGCCGCACCGCCATGACCGCCTTCGATGTTCTCGTAGTAGGTCACGTCCTTGCCGGCATCGATCATCTTCGCGGCCATCTTGCGGGCGTGGCCCGGATGTACGCGGTCATCGCGGGTGGAGGTGGTGAACAGCACCGGCGGGTAGCTCTTCTTCGCGTCGAACAGGTGGTACGGCGAGAAGGTCTTGATGAACTCCCAGTCGCTGGTGTCCGGGTTGCCGTACTCGGCCATCCACGACGCGCCGGCCAGCAGGTGGCTGTAGCGCTTCATGTCCAGCAGCGGAACCTGCACCACCACCGCACCGAACAGCTCCGGGTACTGGGTCAGCATGTTGCCGGTGAGCAGGCCACCGTTGCTGCCGCCCTGCACGCCGAGGTGCTTGGCCGAGGTGATCTTGCGGGTGACCAGATCCTGGGCAACCGCGGCCATGTCTTCATAGGCCTTGTGACGGTTCTGCTTCAGCGCCGCCTGATGCCAGCGCGGACCGTACTCGCCACCACCGCGGATGTTGGCGACCACGTACACGCCGCCCTTCTCCAGCCAGGCGCGGCCCATGCCACCGGAATACGACGGGGTCAGCGAGATCTCGAAGCCACCGTAGCCGTACAGCAGGGTCGGGTTGGACCCATCAAGCTTCATCGCCTTGTCGTGCACCACGAAGTACGGCACGCGGGTGCCGTCCTTGCTGGTGGCGAAGTGCTGTTCAATGACCTTGCCGTCGGCATCGAAGAACGCCGGCATGGTCTTCAGCACTTCCGGCGCCTTGCCGATGTCGGCGATGGCCAGGGTGGTCGGGGTCAGGTAGTCGGTGGCGGTCAGCCACACTGCATCGCTGTCATTGCTGTCGACCGCACTGACGCCCAGGGTGCCGAAGGACGGCGCGCCGACGAAGTCGCTCTTCTGCCAGCCCTTGGCGGTCGGGGTCAGCACCGACAGGCGGTTCTTGACGTCGTCCAGCACGTTCAGCACCAGGTGGTTCCTGGTCCACGAGGCGCTGGCCAGCGAGGTGGTCGCGGTCGGGGTGAACAACACCTCGAAGTCGCGCTTGCCGGCCAGGAAATCATCCAGCTTGGTCACCAGCAGTGCGCCGGAGGCGTAGGTCTTGCCACCCACGGTCCACGGATCGCGCAGTTCCAGGGTCAGCCACTGCTTGTGCAGGCCCTTCTCGGCCGAGTTCGGCGCATCGATCCTGGTCAGCTTGCCATCGTCGCCGCGCAGGTAGATCTCGTTGTTGTAGAAGGCCAGCGTGCGGCTGACCAGGTTGCGCTCGAAGCCCGGGGTGTCATCGTGCATCGCCGCGATGTACATGTCTTCCGGCTTGCCTTCATAGACCAGGCTGGCCGCGGACATCGGCGTGCCACGCTTCCACAGCTTGGCCACGCGCGGGTAACCGGAGGTGGTCATCGAACCGCTGCCGAAATCGGTGTAGACGAACACGGTGTCGCGGTCGATCCAGCTCAGGCCGCCCTTCGATTCGGGGCGGAAGAAGCCGTCCTTGATCCAGCTCTTGCTGGCCAGGTCGAACTCGCGGGTGACATCGGCGTCGGCACCGCCGCGCGACAGCGCGATCAGGCAGCGGCTGTAGTCCGGACGCAGGCAGTCGGCGCCGTGCCAGACCCAGTTTTCGTTCTCGGCCTTGTTCAGCGCATCCAGGTCGAGCACGGTCTCCCAGGTCGGCGAGGCCTTGCGGTACTCGGCCAGGGTGGTGCGACGCCACAGGCCGCGCTCGTGCTGCTTGTCCTTCCAGAAGTTGTAGTAGTAATCACCGATCTTCTGCACGCCGGGAATCTTGGCGTCCGAGTCGAGCACCTCGCGGATGCTGGTCTCCATCTGCTTGAAGGCCGGGGTCTGCGCCAGGCGCGCCTCGGACTTGGCGTTCTGTTCCTTGACCCAGGACAACGGCTTGTCGCCGGTGACGTCCTCCAGCCAGGCGTAACGGTCGGTGTCTTCAGCGGCCACGGCGGTACCCACCGAGGCAGCGGTCATCATGCCGGCCAGCAGGCAGGCGGAAGCGAATCGTGACATTGCAGCTCCAGGCAGTCATTAGCCGTGGAACGCTAGCATGGATCACCGGGGCCGCCCCCGTGTCGAAGGTCAGGCCGTGGCGGTGTGCGCCTTGCGCGTACGTGGCTGGGAGCGACGCCGGGCCTGCCCAGTGTCGCGCCGCAACCAGCGCAGCGCTGCCCGCGTGGGCAACGGGCAGCGCAGCAGGGCCCACCAGGCAGCCAACGGCATGCCGACCAGCCACAGCGGCAACCAACCCAGCCAGACACTGCTGCCGCGCGCGGCCGGCCACACCAGGACCACGGCCAGCCCGGCCAAGGCGAGCTGCGGCACCACCCGCAGCAGGCGTGGATCGCTGCGTTCGCTGACGCGTTCAGCTGGAAGGCGGTGGCGGGGACGTGTGCGCATGCGGAATCTCCGGTGGTCGATGCAGGCCAGCTTGGCTGCGGGGCTTCTCACCGGCTGCGACACCATTGACGGATGGCGTGCACACAGTGACCATGCGCGGGCAAGCCCACTGGAGCCCGCTCCCGCATGACCTCGATCCGCCCGCTCTGCGCTGTGTTGCTGGCCCTGTCCCTGGGCGGTCCGGCAGTGGCTGCCAATTCCCCACCGTCGTCCCGCAACAGCGCCGCGGAAGCCTCTGCAGACGGAACGATCGACCTGCAGCGCTTCATGGGCACCTGGTACGTGATCGGCCGTGTGCCGAACTTCATCGAACGCGGCCACGTCACCAGCGTCAACCAGTACGAGCTGCGCGAGGACCACAAGGTTGCCATCACCTATCGCTACCGCGATGGCTTCGGCGAGCCCCTGCAGGAAATCCGCGCGCGTGCCAGTGTCGATCCGGACAGTGGCAACCACGGCTGGCGCACCTGGTTCTACCGGGTCGTGCCGACCCATTCGCGGGTGCTGGAAGTGGCGCCGGACTATTCCTGGGCGCTGATCGGCTACCCGGGCCGCGAGATGGCCTGGATCTTCTCGCGTACGCCTGACATGGACAAGGCGCTGTACAAGGACCTGGCCGAACGCCTGCGCGACGAGTACGGGGTGAACACCGACAAGCTCAAGCGCGTGCCGCAGCACGCCGATCAGGTCGGCAAGCTGGGCTACGAAGTACCGAACGTGCGTTGATCGCACGGTGGTGGTGCCGGCCGCTGGCCGGCAACTGCACGGTGCTTCCCGCGTTCATGAGGTTGCCGGCCAGTGGCCGGCACTACCTGAACGATGCCGGGCGCCGCCCGGCATTCTGTTATTTGCGGCTGTAATGCGCGACCAGGCGGTCGCCCAGCATCTGCAGCAGCTGCACCAGGATCAGCAGCACCACCACGGTGACCAGGGCCACGTCGGTGCGGTTGCGCTGGTAGCCTTCGCGCAGTGCCAGGTCGCCGAGGCCACCCGAACCGATCGCACCGCCCATGGCGGTGAAGCCGACCAGGGCGACGGTGGTGACCGTGGCTGCAGCGATCAGGCCCGGCCGGGCCTCAGGCAGCAGCACCCGGGTAACCAGCTGCCAGGTGGTGGCGCCCATCGACTGCGCGGCCTCGACCACGCCACGGTCCACTTCGCGCAGCGCAGTCTCGACCAGGCGCGCGTAGAACGGCGCCGCGCCGATCACCAACGCCGGCAGCGTGCCGAGCACGCCGATCGACTGGCCCATCAACCACAGCGACACTGGAATCAGCACCACCATCAGGATGATGAAGGGCACCGAACGCAGCAGGTTCACCACCAGCGCGAGCACGCCATAGGCCAGCGGCCGGCGCTTCATCTGCGGCGCGCCGAACACATACAGCAGCACGCCCATCGGCAGGCCGATGGCCAGGGTCAGCGGCAGCGAGCCGGCCATCATCAGCAGCGTCTCGATGGTGGCCTTGCCGATATCCACCCATTTGTCGGCATCCAGGTGGCGGAAGAAGCCGCCGGCGGTGGCGATGATCATCGACGCAGTTCCTCAACGTGCACGCCGGCGGCCACGAACGCGGCCTGCGCGGCGGACTGGTCACCGCCCACCAGGGCGACGATCAGCTGGCCATACGGGGTGTCCTTGATCCGGTCGATACGGCCGGACAGGATGTTGTAGTCGACCCCGGTCTGCCGCGCGACACTGCCGAGCAGGGGTTCGTAGGTGTCAGCGCCGAGGAAGGTCAGGCGCACGACACGGCCACCGACCGCGTCGAAATCGCGGTGCAGCGTGCCTTCGTCCACGTGCTCCGATTCGCTGACGAAACGGCGGGTGGTCGGGTGCTGCGGATGCAGGAACACCTTGGTCACCGGGCCGGTCTCGACCAGCTGGCCGGCGTCAAGCACGGCCACGCGGTCGCAGACGCGACGGATCACGTCCATCTCGTGGGTGATCAGGACGATGGTCAGGCCCAGTTCGCGGTTGATCTTCGACAGCAGCGCCAGCACCGAGGCGGTGGTCTGCGGATCGAGCGCGCTGGTGGCCTCATCGCACAGCAGGATCTGCGGGCGGGTGGCCAGTGCCCGGGCGATGCCCACACGCTGCTTCTGCCCGCCCGACAGCTGCGCCGGATACTTGTCCGCATGCGCCTGCAGGCCGACGGTCTGCAGCAGTTCGGCGACGCGCGCTTCGATCTCGGCCTTCGGTGTTCCGGCCAGTTCCAGCGGGAAGGCGACGTTGCCGGCCACCGTGCGCGAGGACAGCAGGTTGAAGTGCTGGAAGATCATGCCGATCCGGCGGCGCAGCGCGCGCAGGCCCTGCGGCTCCAATGCCGTGACATCTTCACCGGCGATCAGCAGACGGCCACCGCTGGGCTCTTCCAGGCGGTTGATCATGCGGATCAGCGTCGATTTGCCCGCACCGGAATGGCCGATGATGCCGAACACCTCACCGGCCTCGATGGTCAGGTCCAGCGGCTGCAGCGCGCTGACCGCGCGGCCGGCAACGGCATAGGATTTGTGCAGGCGCTGGAACTCGATCACGGGATCAGCTCACCGGGAGGGCGATGGAAGGGGGCGTGCAGCCTACCAGCGCCGGCGCTCGCGCGCCCGCGCCATGGGCCAGAATGTTATTCCTTTTGGTTCTAAGGCGCCCGCACCGGCGCATTGGCCGGGGTCAGAGACCCTGCAGGGATCTGACCCATTCCCCGGCCACACCGGTTCAGGGATGGTCCAACGGTTTCGGCGGCTCCTGCCGGTTCACCCGTTCGCGGTGCAGCAGGTACAGGCCCGAGGCGACAATGATCGCCGCGCCCGCCCAGGTGTAGCCGTCCGGCAGCTGCCCCCAGAAGGCCAGGTCCCAGCCGATCACCCAGACCAGGCCGCTGTACTCCAGCGGCGCGATCATCGAGGCCTCGCCCAGCTGGAAGGCCTTGGTCAGCGCGATCTGGCCCAGCGCTCCGGCCAGGCCCATGCCGGCGATCAACGGCGCATGCGCCATCTGCAGCGGCACCCAGCCGGGGATCGCCAGCAGCCCGGCGCCGATGGCCATGATGACCAGGAACCAGACCACCATCGACTGCGAGGTATCGGTGCGGGTCAGCAGGCTGACGGTGATCGCGGCGATGGCATAGGCGGTGGCAGCGGCCAGCACCATCAGGCCCGGCACCGAGATGAAACCGCCCACGCCCGGCCGCAGCACCACCAGCACGCCGACCAGGCCGATGCCGATGGCGACCCAGCGCCGCGGCCCGACCCGCTCGCCCAGCAGCGGCACCGACAAGGCGGCAATCAGCAGCGGCGCGACGAAATAGATGGTGTAGGCGGTGGACAGCGGCAGGTCGCGCAGGGCGAACACGAAGCAGCCGATCATCGCCATGCCCAGCCCGCCGCGCAGCAGGTGCAGGCCCCAGCGGCGCGGAATGAGCGAGCGTGGCCCGGCACTGGCCAGCACCCAGACCAGCACGAAGGGCAGCGACGCCACACCCCGCAGGAAAGTCACCTCCAGCGAGGGATAGCTGGCCGAGAGCTGCTTCATGCCAGCGTCCATCAGCGAGAAACAGGCGACGGCGGCGACCATCCAGGCCACGGCGCGCGAAGGGGAGCGATGCAGGTTCATGGCGCATTATCGCCGACCGCGCCGTGTTGTTGGGTCTGCAGAGCGACCCTATCGGGCAACTCCATCGGGCAAGGCTCGGCCCTGCACGGGCAGGCACACGGGCCCCCGCGATAGAATGGCCGCCACTGATTTCTGCGGAGTAACGCCCATGCCTTCCTTCGACGTTGTGTCCGAAGTCGACACCCACGAACTGACCAATGCGCTCGACCAGGCCAACCGCGAGCTTGCCACCCGTTTCGACTTCAAGGGCGTGGACGCCAGGTTCGAGCGCGAGGGCGAAGTGATCACCCAGTCCGCGCCGAGCGAGTTCCAGCTCAAGCAGATGAACGACATCCTGCGCGCACGCCTGGCCGCCCGCAGCATCGACGTGCTCAGCCTGGAATATGGCGACGTGGAAACCAACCTTGCCCAGGCCCGGCAGAAGATCACCGTCAAGCAGGGCATCGAACAGAAGATTGCCAAGAAAATCGCCGCGGCACTGAAGGAAGCCAAGCTGAAGGTGGAAACCCAGATCAACGGCGACAAGCTGCGGGTGATGGGCAAGAAGCGCGACGACCTGCAGGACGCCATCGCCGTGCTGAAGGCCGGCAAGTTCGAGCTGCCGCTGCAGTTCAACAACTTCCGCGATTGATCGACGCCTGGGTGTAGCGCCGGCTCCGATCGCCGGCCTCACTCGCGCAGCAGTCTGTACAGCGTTGTCCGCGAGATTCCGAGCTGGCGTGCAGCGAGGCTGAGGTTGCCGTCGGCAGCACGTGCGGCGCGTCGCGCTGCATCGCGCTGCTGGTCACGCAGTGGCGCCGCCTGCACGGGCGCCGCGGCGTTAGTCGGCGAACGCGCCCCTGCAGCGCGCGGTGCCTGAAGATGCTGCAGATGGACCGCACTGCCCTCGCCCAGCCGCACCCGATGCGCAGGACCAGGCTGCAGCAGTCGGCGGCGCTGTGCGGCGCTGGCGCCGGCAAACAACGTGTCCAGCGAAAGCAACGGCAGCGGCCCGCGCCGTGGCAGGCCAAGCAGCCGCCGGGCGACGCGGTTGGCGGCAAGCAACTGGCCATCTTCCTGCACCGCCAACAGGCCCTGCAGCGGTGACGCCAGCCAGCGCGGATCATGCTGCACCGCCAGCAGATGCACATCGCTGAGCGTGTGCATCAAGCGGTTCTCGATGGCCAGCGCTGCCTGCCGGAAATAGCCCTGCAGCAATGCCGGATCGCGTTCCCCCAGCCCGGTGATGTCGATCGCACCGCAGACCTGCCCCTGCAGGTCATGCAGCGGCTCACTCAGGCAGAACACGGGGGCAAACCGCTGCAGATAGTGTTCGTTGCCGCGTACCAAGGCGGGCAGGTCGTCGGCCAGGCTGACCGCAGGCGCGGTGGTGCCGATCTCGGCCTCGCCCAGCCGCCGTCCCACCTGGATCGGCCGCAGCAGCGGCGCATCTTCCAGGCCATGGGCGCGATGCACGATCACCATGCCCTCGCGGTTGGCGCAGAACATCGTCCATCCCCGCGCACCGAACGCGGACCACAACTGCTCCAGCTCGGGCTGCACGCAACGTGCCAGGCGACGATCGTCGCGGGATTCCAGGTGGTGGCCGTTGCCCTGCAATGGCGGGTAGTACGGCTCTTGGTCGGGGCGCACACCGGCCGCATGCGAACGCTGCCAGGACTGCTGCAACGGCAAGGGCAGCATCGCCAGCGACTGCACGTCGCCCTCGGCAAAAGCGGCACGCGCCGCCACCAATTGCTGTTGCCCGACTGTCGTGGCCATCATGCACGCAGAGTACACCCGCGCACGCCACGCCAGCGTCACGTCCCGACAACGGAGCGTTTCCGTTTCCGTCAGGCGTTCATCCACGCATGGCGTGGATCTACTTCCACGACGCGCCATGCCGAGAAAGTGCGTTTCCGTCTCCGTCAGGCATTCATGTGTCGACCAAGGTCGACACCTACCAACAGCAGCGGGAACCTGTCGAAGGCAGGGTGGGTCCGGTTGCGGGGGTGTCCGCGGCATGGATGCCGCGGCCAAGCCTACAGGGACGTATTTACGGCGTCCCCCGCAACCGGACCCACCCCGCCATCCCACGGAATGCCCGCTTTTGACGTTGCTGTTGCCGTTGCTTCGGCAGGTGCAGGGCGCAGCCCTGCAAACCCTCACCTCACGCCGCGATCCGCAGAATCGGCTTCAGGGTGATGCCCCGCGTACTGTCCTCGGCCGCCTGGTTGATCTGCTCCAGCGGATAGAACTTCACCAGCCTGTCGAACGGGAAGCGCCCCTGCTGGTACAGCGTCACCAGCTGCGGAATGAACACCTGCGGCACGCTGTCGCCCTCGACGATGCCGCGGATGCTGCGACCACCCAGCAGCAGGTTGTTCACATCGAAGCTGGCGGTCGTGCCCAATTTCGGTGCACCAACCACGCCCATCATGCCCAGCCCGGCCAAGGCTTCGATGCCGGCCGACAGCACCTCCGGACGACCGGTTGATTCCAGCGCGAAATCGGCGCCGCCACCGGTGATCGCACGCACGGCCTCGATCACATCGGTCTCGCGGCTGTTGACCACGTGGGTGGCACCCAGCTCCATGGCCAGCTGCAACCGCGAGGGCACCACGTCGATGGCGATGATGGTGGTGGCACCGGCGACCTTGGCCGCCATCACCGCGCTCAGGCCGACCGCACCGGCGCCATAGCTGGCGAAGCTGCTGCCCGATCGCACCTGCAGCGAGTTGAGCACCGCCCCCGCACCAGTCTGGATGCCGCAGCCCAGCGGGCCGAGCAGCTCCAGCGGCGCATCGTCAGGCACCTTGATCGCGTTGATCTCGCGCGCCAACGCAAACGTGGCAAACGACGACTGTGCGAAGAAGTGATCGTGCAGCGGCTGGCCCTGTGCATCGGTGATGGCGGTATGGCCGTGGCCATCATCTCCACCGAAGTTCAGCGCGAAGAAATCGCGGCAGTACGCGCCATGTCCACCACGACAGGGATTGCAGTGGCCGCACTGGCCGTAGGTCAGCACCACGTGGTCGCCGGCCTTCAGTTCACGCACGTTGGGGCCGACCGCCTCGACGATCCCCGCGCCCTCATGGCCCAGCACCGCCGGCAGCGGCACCGGATAGTACTGGTCACGCACGATCAGGTCGGTATGGCACAGGCCGGTCGCCACGATCTTCACCAGTACCTCATCGTCCTGCGGGCCACGCAGACGCGCCTGCTCGATGACAAAAGGCTGTTCCTTGCCGCGTACCACGGCGGCGGTGATGTCACGCGATCCACTGTTGCTGCTCATCGTTGTGTTCTCCTCGATCAGATGGGATAGGCCGGGGCTTCGCCCTTGACCGTCATCCATTGCCACTGGGTGAATTCCTCCACGTTGGCCGGGCCGCCGATGCTCGTGCCGTTGCCGGACGCCCCTACCCCGCCGAAGGGATTGATGACCTCATCGTTCACGGTCTGGTCGTTGATGTGCAGCAGGCCGGTACGCAGGCGCTCGCCCAGCTTCAGCGCGCGGCCGACATTGCTGGAGACGATCGCCATCGACAGGCCGTACTCGCTGTCATTGGCCAGGCGCACGGCTTCGTCGTCGTCATCGAACGGCACCACCACCGCTACCGGTGCGAAGATCTCTTCGTTGAACGCCGGATTGTCCGCACTGACGTTGCCGAGCACGGTCGGTGCGAAGAACAAGTCCTGGTAGGTGCCGCCGGTTTCGAGGGACGCACCGGCCTTCACTGCGTCGTCGACCACGCGCGCCGCATGGTCGCGTTGCGCGGCATTGATCAGTGGCCCCAGCGCCACGTCCTCGCGTGCCGGGTCGCCCACCTTCAGCGACTTCGCCTTGGCCACCAGCTTCTGCAGGAACGCCTGATGGATGCTTCGCTGCACCAGCACACGGCCGGTGGCCATGCAGATCTGACCCTGGTGCAGGTACACGCCCCAGGCGGTGTTGGCCACGGCCAGGTCGAGATCGGCATCGTCGAGGATGATCAGCGCGTTCTTGCCACCCAGCTCCAGTGACACTTTTTTCAGGTGCTTGCCGGCGGCTTCGCCGACCTTGCGTCCCGCCGCCGTCGAGCCGGTGAACTGGATCATCGCCACATGCGGATCACTGGTCAGCGCGGCACCGGCGGCGCCGTCGCCGGGCAACATGTGCAGCACACCCTGCGGAAGACCTGCCTGCTCGAACAGGCGTGCGATCACCGCACCACCGCACACCGCCGTGCGCGGATCGGGCTTGAGCACCACGGCATTACCGAGAGCGATGGCCGGGGCCACCGCGCGCATCGCCAGGTACAGCGGGAAATTGAACGGTGAGATCACCCCCACCACGCCGAGGGGACGACGCCGCGCCAGATTCAGCCTGCCGGGCTCGGACGGCAGGATTTCCCCCACGCTGCGCGAAGGGAGTGCGGCGGCCTCATGCAGTGCCTTGATGGTCACCTTGGCCTCGAACCCGGCCTTCAGGCGGGTGGAGCCGCTTTCGCGGACCATCCAGTCGACCAGCGTGTCGACGTTTTCCTCGGCCAGGCGTGCAGCCTTGCGCAGCACCTCGGCGCGCTGTTCGTATGGCGCCGCCGCCCATGCCTGTTGTGCCTGCGCCGCAGCGGCAGCCGAACGCGCGACCTGCGCCGCGTCGGCCAGGCCGATCTCACCAAGCGACTGCCCGGTGGCGGGCTCGATCACCGGCTGGCGCTGCGCGGCAGCGCTCCATTGACCATCGAAGAAGGCGCCTGACCAGAGTGTGTCCGGCAGCCATGGGGAAGATGCAGTCATGTGAAGTCCTCCTGTGTCGTGCCGCCATTGCACGCCTGGTCCGCAGCGCCGGCAATCGGCCATGGGTGTGATAGCGGCAAGGGATTGAATCGATGGGAATTTCCAGCATCGCCGTTGTCCAGTTCCTGCACAGTGAACGGCACCCCCGCACCGGCACGCCTACAATGGCCCCCCCCCCGCCAGCCGATGCGCCCGCCATGACCGACACCCCCCTGCCCACCGATGACCCGATCGCCGCCACCCGCCTGTGGCTGGAGCGCATCGTCATCGGCCTGAACCTGTGCCCGTTCGCCAAGGCGGTGTACGTGAAGGACCAGGTCCGCATCGTGCTGAGCGACGCGACCACACCGGAAGCGCTGGTGGAAGAACTGGCCGAAGAACTGGTGCTGCTGCGCGACACGCCGGCCGAGCAGATCGATACCACCTTGATCGTGCACCCGCAGGTGCTGACCGACTTCCTCGACTACAACGACTTCCTCGACAACGCCGATGCGGCGATCGAGGCGCTGGACCTGCAGGGCATCCTGCAGGTGGCCAGCTTCCACCCGGACTACCAGTTCGATGGCGTCGCCGCCGATGACGCCAGCAACTACACCAACCGCGCGCCCTTCCCCACCCTGCACCTGCTGCGCGAAGACAGCGTGGCACGCGCGGTGGATGTCTACCCGGACCCTGATGTGATCGTCGAGCGCAACATCCAGACCCTGGACCGGATCGGTGTTGAGGGCTGGCACCGTCGCCTGCGCGGTGAAGACCTGTCATGAGCGCAGTGCCGCCGATTGCCACCTGGCCGGTTGCGCCGCTGCACGGCAGGGTCGTGCTGGTCACCGGCGGTGCCAATGGCATCGGCCGCGGCATCGCCCAGGCGGTGCTCGGGGCCGGCGGCCGCGTGCTGATCGGCGATCTGGATGTGGAGGCGGGCCAGGCCTGCCTCGCCGAATGGCAGCGCGGCGATGATGCCGCGTTCCAGCGGCTGGACATCACCGACGAAAGCAGCGTGCGCGACTTCATCGCGGTGGCCCTGCAACGCTTCGGCCGCATTGACGGCCTGATCAACAATGCCGGTATCGCCGGGCCGCACGGCACCCTGCTGCAGGACATGGACTGGGAAGAATGGCAGCGCCGCCTGTCGTCGCTGCATGGTGCGTTCCTGTGCAGCAAGCATGCACTGCCGGCGCTGTCGGCCGATGCAGGCGCGATCATCAACATCGCCTCGACGCGCGCCTGGCAGTCGGAGCCGCACAGCGAAGCCTACGCAGCGGCCAAGGGCGGGCTGGTGGCCTTCACCCATGCACTGGCAATCAGTGCCGGACCGGCGGTGCGGGTGAACAGCATCAGCCCCGGCTGGATCAGCACCGATGCCTGGCAGGCACCGTCGCGCCGGCACGTGCCGCAGTATTCAGCCACTGACCATGCCCAGCATCCGGTGGGCCGGGTCGGGCAACCGGAAGATGTCGGCGCGCTGGCGGTGTACCTGCTGTCCTCTTTGTCCGGTTTCAGCACCGGTCAGGATTTCATTGTCGACGGCGGCATGACCCGGAAGATGATCTACGCCGGATGATCCCGGGCCACGACACCCGGTAGATGCCAACCTTGGTTGGCATGGTTGCCGTGCCAACCAAGGTTGGCACCTACCGAAGCATCTCAGGATTTCATTGTCGACGGCGGCATGACCCGGAAGATGATCTACGCCGAGTGAACCCAGGCCACGACACCCGGTAGATGCCAACCTTGGTTGGCATGATTCCCGTGCCAACCAAGGTTGGCACCTACCAAGGCATCACGCATCGATTTCCAGTAGATCCACGCCATGCGTGGATGGCGGCAGCCTGCTTACGCCATGCCCGAATGCCGCAGCAGCGCGTCGATCTGCGGCGCGCGGCCGCGGAAGGCCTTGAAGTTCTCGGCGGCCGGACGACTGCCGCCGCGTGACAACACCTCGTCGCGGAAACGCGCGCCGGTTGCAGCCAGCGCCTGCGGCGCTTCCTCGAACGCGGCGTAGGCATCGGCGCTCAGCACTTCGGCCCACTTGTAGCTGTAGTAACCGGCAGCATAACCACCGGCGAAGATGTGGCTGAACTGATGCGGGAAGCGATTCCAGCTCGGCGGATGGTTCACTGCCACTTCCGCACGCACGCGCTCAAGCAGTGCCAGCACGCTGTCCTGCGCTGCTTCGAACTGGCTGTGCAGCAGCATGTCGAACAGGCCGAATTCGAGCTGGCGCACGGTCGCCATGCCGCTGTGGAAATTGCGTGCGGCCAGCATGCGCTCGTACAGCGCGCGCGGCAGCGGCTCGCCGCTGTCCACATGCGCGGTCATGCCCTGCAGGTGCTCCCATTCCCAGCAGAAGTTCTCCATGAACTGGCTCGGCAGCTCCACCGCATCCCATTCCACGCCGTTGATGCCGGCCACGCCCAGTTCGCCGATGCGCGTCAGCAACTGATGCAGGCCATGGCCCATTTCATGGAACAGCGTGGTCACTTCATTGTGGCTGAAGGTCGCCGGCTTGCCGTCGGCACCACGGCCGAAGTTGCACACCAGGTACACCAGCGGCGTCTGCACGCTGCCATCGGCATGCTCGCGGCGGTTGCGGCAGTCATCCATCCACGCACCACCGCGCTTGCCTTCGCGGGCGTACAGGTCCAGGTAGAACTGGCCCACCAGATCGCCCTGCGCATCCACCAGACGGAAGAAGCGCACGTCTTCATGCCAGACCGGCGCGCTGTCTTCCTGCACGCGCAGGCCATACAGCTGTTCGATCACCGAGAACAGCCCGCCCAGCACTTTCGGCTCGGTGAAGTACTGCTTCACTTCCTGCTCGGAGTAGCTATAACGCGCCTGCTTCAGGCGGTCGGCGGCGAACGCCAGATCCCAGGCCTGCAGGCTGTCGATACCGAGATGCTCGCGGGCGAACTGCTCCAGCTCGGCACGGTCCTTGGCCGCGAACGGCTTGGCGCGTGCGGCGAGGTCGCGCAGGAAGCCCAGCACTTCGGCGGGGTCCTTGGCCATCTTGGTGGCTACCGAATAGTCGGCGTAGGAATCAAAGCCCAGCAACGCGGCCAACTCGGCACGCAGTGCAAGGATGCGATCGATGTTGCCGCCGTTGTCCAGCGCATCGTCGCCGAACTCGGACGCGCGTTGCGCGCTGGCGCGGTACAGGATCTCGCGCAGGTCGCGATCCTCGCCCCAGGTCTGCACCGGCAGGTAGCACGGCATCTGCAGGGTCAGCTTCCAGCCCGTCTTGCCGTCCTTCTCCGCAGCAGCGCGTGCCGCAGCCTTCACGTCGTCCGGCACGCCAGCCAGGCGCGCCGGGTCTTCGACGATCAGCGACCACGCATCGGTGGCATCGAGCACGTTCTGCGAGAACTTCGCCGACAGCGCCGACAGTTCTTCCTTGATGGCGGCGAAACGCTGCTGCGCGTCCGCATCCAGTTCGGCACCGCCCAGGCGGAAATCACGCAGGGTGTTTTCCAGTACCTTGCGGCGCGCCTCGTCGAAACCGGCCGCCTCGGTGCTGGCCGCCAGGGCCTGGTACTGGCGGTACAACGCCAGGTTCTGGCCCAGCGCACTGGCGAATCGGGTCACCCGCGGCAGGTTGCTGTTGTACGCCTCGCGCAGCTCGGGGGTGTTGACCACGCCCTGCAGGTGGCCGACCAGGCCCCAGGCGCGCCACAGGCGTTCGGTGGCATCGTCCAGCGGGGTAACGAAGGCCTGCCAGCTGACCGGCTGCACCTGCTCGGCAGCGCTGACCGCCGCCTCCGCCTGCGCCAGCAGCACGTCCAGCGCCGGCGCCACATGCTCGGGGCGGATCGCCTCGAAGCGCGGCAGGCCGGAAAAATCGAGCAGGGGGTTGGCAACGGTCACGGCAGGTCTCCAGGGTACGGGCCCGGCAGCGCGGGCAGCCAGATCGATATGGCGCTTGCCGGGCTGGCAGACAAGGGGCGGCGGGCCATTGTTCACGTCGGCCTTACGGCCGTCGGCTGAAGCTTGCGGCGCGGGGGAGACCGCAGCGGAACGTGTCGAGGAGGCCCCACATGGAAGGTCTGGCTCCAGCTCCATCCGCAGTACGTTCACCATCGCTGGCGCTGTCGGCCAGCCCGACCGAACTGGCCTGGATCGCCGCGCTGTGCGATGCGGGCGACGATGCGCCGCGCCACCTGCAGCAGCTGCAGGCGTTGCAGCACCAGGGCGGCAGGTTCACCGACGAGCAGGAATGGTATCCGTTCGAGGTGATCGAGCGCGGTGCCAGCCAGGTACGGCTGGGTCACGAGCGCGAGTTCGTCATCTGCGTGCTGCTGTGGCTGCAGGCCCTGGCCCAGGGCCGGGCCAGCAGCCTGGACCCGCGCCTGCACCTGGACGACCGCGCCGTGGAGATCGAGGCCCTGCCCGATGCCCTGCGCGATGCGGTGCTGGATGCCTTCATGGCCGCGGGGTATTGAGCGCGATCCAATGCGCCGCTGCGCTCGCCGGGCATGGCCCGGCGCTACCGACCTGTCCTGGTAGCGCCGGGCCATGCCCGGCGGATGCCTGACGGGCTTACAGCGCTTCCAGGCTGCACCACGGCAACCCAGGCAGGCCCTGCCCGGCCGCTGCCGCCGCCACCTGCGCATCGGCGGTTTCCACATCGATTCCCTGCCGCACATACCAAGCCGGGTCGTAATAGCTGTGCGCATAGCGATCGCCGCTGTCGCACAGGATGCTGACGATGCTGCCCTTGCGACCCGCCTCGCGCATCCACTGCGCGGCCTGCAGCACGCCGATGAAATTGGTACCGGTGGAGCCACCGACGCGGCGCCCCAGCTGGCGGCTGACGTGGCGCATCGCGGCCAGGCTCAAGGCGTCGGGCACCTTCACCATGGCGTCGACACTGGTCGGGATGAAGCTCGACTCCACCCGCGGCCGGCCGATGCCTTCCACCCTCGAGCCGCCGCTGCAGGTCATGCCGCGCCACTCGTTGCCGCCGGCCAGGGCAGCCTGGTAGCCGTCGAAGAACACCGAGACTTCCGGGTCCGCACACAGGATGCGGGTGTCGTGCCGGCGATAGCTGACGTAGCGCCCGAGCGTTGCGGCGGTACCGCCGGTGCCGGGGCTGCACACGATCCAGTCCGGAATCGGGCTGGGCTCCTCGGCCATCTGCTTGAAGATGGATTCGGCGATGTTGTTGTTGGCACGCCAGTCGGTGGCGCGCTCGGCATAGGTGAACTGGTCCATGAAGTGGCCGCCGGTTTCGCGGGCCAGCTTTTCCGAATCACAGTTGAGGTCGCAGGCGCGCTCGACCAGATGGCAGCGGCCGCCGTGGAACTCGATCGCCGCGATCTTCTCCGGCGACGTCGTGGCCGGCATCACCGCGATGAACGGCAGGCCCAGCAGCCGGGCGAAGTAGGCCTCGGACACGGCGGTGGAGCCGCTGGAGGCCTCGATCACCGGCCGCCCTTCGCGCAACCAGCCGTTGGCCAGCGCGTACAGGAACAGCGAGCGCGCCAACCGATGCTTGAGGCTGCCGGTGGGATGGCTCGATTCATCCTTCAGGTACACCTCGATGCCATCGAACCCGGGCAAGGCCAGCGGGATCAGGTGGGTATCGGCGGAACGGTTGAAATCGGCTTCGATCTTGCGGATGGCGGCGGCCACCCATTCACGCTGCGACATGGCGGGCAATGGTCATCAGGACGGAACGGTGCGATCCGGCCATTGTACGTCGCGGTGCCGTCAGCTGCCGCCCCGTAGAATGGCACCCATCCGGCCGGCAACGGCCTTGTCTGAAGGACCTCCCCCATGACCATTCCCGCCCTGCGCGATGTCCCCGGCGTCGCCGTCCAGGCCCCGGCCGAAACCAACGGTTTCGTCTTCAACCACACCATGCTGCGGGTCAAGGACGCTGCCGCCTCGCTGGACTTCTACACCCGCGTGCTCGGCTACCAGCTGATCGACAAGCGCGACTTCGCCGAAGCCCAGTTCAGCCTGTACTTCCTGGCCTACGTTCCGGCCGGCGCCACGGTGCCGGAAGATGACGACGCCCGCCGCCTGTGGATGGCCGGCCTGCCGGGCGTGCTGGAACTGACCCATAACCATGGCACTGAAACCCAGGACGGCGCGGTCTACCACGACGGCAACAGCGACCCGCGCGGCTTCGGTCACATCTGTGTGTCGGTGCCGGACATCGAAGCCGCCTGCCAGCGCTTCGAGGACCTGGGCGTGACCTTCCAGAAGCGCCTGACCGACGGCCGCATGAAGAACCTCGCCTTCATCAATGACCCGGACGGCTACTGGGTCGAGATCATCTCCAACGCCTGACCCAGAAAGGGGCACAATTCCGGTAGCGCCGGGCCACGCCCGGCGGCCTTGAGCAGGCCGCGCTGCGCGCTCGCCGGGCACGGTCCGGCGCTACCGACTCCGTCCCCCTTTTTTGCGAGGTTCGTATGGAAACGATGGAACTGCACCGCGGGCGATTGATCGACCACATCCAGCTGGTCGTACGCGATCTGGCCGCCAGCCGCCGCTTCTACCAGGCGGTGTTCGACACGATCGGCATCCCGGTGGCCGGTGAAGGCGATGACTACTTCTGGGCCGACGAGCTGTTCATTTCCAGCGCCAGCAGCGAGGCCGCCGCCGGCCAGTTGACCGGTCGCCACCACCTGGCGTTCCAGGCCCGCGATACCGCCACCGTCGATGCCTTCCACAGCGCTGCGCTGGCGGCGGGTGGCAAGGACAACGGTGCGCCCGGCGAGCGCCCTTACCATCCCGGCTACTACGGCGCCTTCGTGCTCGATCCGGATGGCAACAACATCGAGGTGGTCTACCACGGCCCGGCGAACTACAGCGCCGATTCGGTCAAGGTCAGCTTCTGATTCCTGCGCTACGCGCTCGCCGGGCATGGCCCGGCGCTACCAACGAAGAAGCCGGGCAATGCCCGGCTTCGTCTCATCGCACTGCGCAGGCCTCAGTGGGCCGCCATGTAGATGTCCTGCAGCACGGCCTTTTCCAGCTCCAGCTCGCCCAGCAGGTTCTTCACGATGTCACCCAGGCTGAGGATGCCGACCAGCTGGTTGCCATCGGTGACCATCAGGTGGCGACGACGCGAGTAGGTCATCAGCGACATGGCCTGCTTCAACGTGGCGTCCGGCGCGATGCCTTCCAGGCCGGTGGACGGCAGGCTGGAAATCACCCGGCGACCGGCCTGCGGGCCATCATCGGCCAGGCTGCGGACGATGTCCTTTTCGGAAATGATGCCGACCGGGGCATCATCCTTCATCACTACCAGTGCGGCGATTTTATTCGCGCTCATCTTGTGCGCGGCGGCACCGATCGTGTCTTCCGTGTCGATGGTGATGACAGCTTCTTTCTTGGATTGCAGGAGCTCGCGGACGTTCATTCTTGTTTCCTGGTGCAGGTCACTCAAGTCAAAAAAGTGTGCTCTGCCGATTCGCCCCCTCCCCGGGAACAGACCCTTCAGCGCACGTCTGGCGCACTTTGCCGGATCTGGCATTTCGCCAGCAGGCGGGCTAGGTGCTGCAACGCGAACGAGGCGGATTCAACGGCTCAACCCGGATCTCGGTCAACTTGATTCTACGACTGCGTCCATCGGTCACTAGCGGCATCGATGGGACAGTACGTCGTAGGAACCTTCGACACTTCCGAGAATCGCACCCGGGCTGAAACCGGCGCTGAATGCAGGCGGTATCGCACCTTAAAGATTGTCTGCCTTCTGCCGACGGTGGACAGAACAGCCGGCGGCTGTCCCACTTGCGGTCAACACCAGCACAAACGAAAGGGGACCACGTGGGCCCCCTTCGCTTGCAGCATCCAACGAATCCAGTCGGCCTTACTCCACCGTCACGCTCTTGGCCAGGTTGCGCGGCTTGTCCACGTCGGTGCCGCGCGCCAATGCGGTGTGGTACGCCAGCAGCTGCACCGGGATGGTGTGCACCACCGGGCTGAGCACGCCGGCATGGCGCGGGGTGCGGATCACGTGCACGCCTTCGGACTCGTTGAAATTGCTGTCCTGGTCGGCGAACACGAACAGCTCGCCGCCACGCGCACGCACTTCCTGCATGTTGGATTTGACCTTCTCCAGCAGGCTGTCGTTGGGCGCGATCACCACCACCGGCATGTCCTCGTCCACCAGCGCCAGCGGCCCGTGCTTGAGCTCACCGGCCGGGTAGGCCTCGGCGTGGATGTACGAGATTTCCTTCAGTTTCAGCGCGCCTTCCAGGGCGATCGGATAGTGCAGGCCACGGCCGAGGAACAGCGCGCTGCTCTTGCGTGCGAAGCGCTCGGCCCATGCGGCGATCTGCGGTTCCATGTTCAATGCGTGCTGCACGCTGCCCGGCAGGAAACGCAGCTGCTCCAGGTAGTCCGCTTCCTGTGCGGCATCAACGCGGCCATGCAGCTTGCCCAGCACCACGGTCAGCTGGAACAGCGCGGCCAGCTGGGTGGTGAAGGCCTTGGTCGACGCCACGCCGATCTCGGCGCCGGCGCGGGTGTAGCAGACCAGTTCGCTCGCGCGCGGAATCGCGCTCTCCGGCACGTTGCAGATCGACAGCGTGTGCTTGTGGCCCAGCGACTTGGCGTACTTCAGCGCTTCCATCGTATCCAGCGTTTCGCCGGACTGGGAGATGGTCACGATCAGGTGCTTGGGATTGGCATACGCGGCGCGATAGCGGTACTCGCTGGCGATCTCCACGCTGCACGGCAGGCCGGCGATGGCCTCGATCCAGTAGCGCGCGGTCAGGCCCGAGTAGTAACTGGTACCACAGGCGAGGATCTGCACGCCTTCGATGCCCGACAGCACCGCTTCGGCATTCTTGCCGAACAGTTCGGCCGGGAAGCCACCGGCGTCGATGGCCGCTTCGATGGTGTCGCCCAGTGCACGCGGCTGCTCGTGGATTTCCTTCTGCATGAAGTGGCGGTACGGGCCCAGTTCCAGCGAAGCCAGCGAGACATCGGAGAGATGCACATCGCGCTCGATCGGCTGATCGTTGCCGTCGAAGATGCTCACCCCATCACGGCGGATCTCGGCGGTGTCGCCCTCTTCAAGGAAGATCACCTTGCGCGTGGCCGACAGCACGGCCGACACATCGGACGCCACGAAGTTCTCGCCCTCGCCCAGGCCGACCAGCAGCGGGCAGCCCATGCGGGCGCACACGAAACGTTCTGGTTCAGCACGGCTGACCACGGCCAGTGCATAGGCACCGGTCAGTTCCTTCACCGTGTGCTGCAGCGCCACCAGCAGGTCGTCGCCGCCCTTCAGGTGATGGTGCATCAGGTGCGCGATCACTTCGGTGTCGGTCTGCGACTCGAAGGTATAGCCCAGCGCGCGCAGCTTCTCGCGCTGTTCTTCATGGTTCTCGATGATGCCGTTGTGCACCAGCGCCACGCCATGGCTGATGTGCGGATGCGCGTTCGCCTCGGTGACACCACCATGGGTGGCCCAACGGGTGTGGCCGATGCCGAGGCTGGCATTGAAGCCTTCGGCCTCGGCAGCGGTGGCCATTTCAGAGACGCGACCGGTGCGGCGCACGCGGCGCACGTCGGGCCGTTCGGCCTGATCGATCACCGCAATGCCGGAGGAATCGTAACCGCGGTATTCCAGTCGCTTCAGTCCTTCGATCAGCAGCGGCACCACGTCGCGCCCGGCGATCGCACCCACAATTCCACACATGTCACGCATTTCCTTGAAGACGGTCGCCGCATTCTAGCCTGCGTGTCCGCCAGCCCCCTCCTGTCCGCTTAATGAAAGTGTCCGGAAAGGTGTCCGCGGACACCCGGACAGTAGTGACGCCTCTGCAAATCATTGATGGAAAAGGGAATAAAGTTGGCACGCTGTGTGCTTTGTCTAGGGCACCACTCTGGCACCACCGACAGGCACGAACCCGATGATCCGCGACACCTCCGCCCAGGACCAGATCGTTTCCTCCGCTTCGGCCAGTGCTCCCAAGGCCGCATGGCACCGCTACCGCTGGCCGGCCCTGGCCGGCATCGCCCTGCTCGCCGGCATCGGCTGGGCCGTGCATGCCTGGTCCAACGCCAGCCGCTCGTTCGACAGCAGCCGGGTGCGCGTGGCCGAAGTGCAGCGCGGCGACCTGGTGCGCGACATCGCCGCCGACGGCCGCGTGATCGCCGCCAACAGCCCGGTGTTGTATGCGATCTCCGCCGGCACGGTGGACCTGAAGGTAGTGGCCGGCGATGTGGTCAAGAAGGGCCAGGAGCTGGCGATCATCGACAGCCCCGAGCTGCGCAGCAAGCTCGCCCAGGAGGAGGCCACCCTGGCGGGTCTGGAAGCCGAGGCCAGCCGCGCCAACCTCGATGCCACCCTGGCCCGGGCCAAGTCACGCAAGGAAACCGACCAGGCCAACATCGAGCGGCAGGCCGCCGACCGCGACCTGCAGCGCTACCAGCGCGGCTTCGATGGCGGTGCGGTGCCGCAGATCGATCTGGCCAAGGCCCAGGACACCCTGAAGAAGGCCGACATCAGCCTGGCCAATGCCACCACCGATGCGCGCCTGCAGAGCCAGGGCGCGGATCTGGACGCACGCAACAAGCGCTTGCTGGCCGACCGCCAGAAGGCCGTGGTGGCCGAAGTGCGGCGCCAGGTGGACGCACTGACCCTGCGTGCACCGTTCGACGGCCAGGTCGGCCAGGTGCAGGCTGTGCAGTCCACCAACCTGGCCGCCAACGCGCCGGTGCTGGGCGTGGTCGACCTGTCCAAGTTCGAGGTCGAGATCAAGGTGCCGGAAAGCTTCGCGCGCGATCTGGCGATCGGCATGCCGGCGCAGCTGACCGGCGGCAACGGCCAGCCGTTCCCGGGCGAGATCAGCGCGGTGTCGCCGGAAGTGGTCAATGGCGAGGTCAACGCGCGCGTCCGCTTCGCTGCGGCCCAGCCGGAAGGCCTGCGCCAGAGCCAGCGGATGTCGGTGCGGGTGCTGCTGGATACCCGCAGGAATGTCATGAAGGTCGAGCGCGGCCCGTTCGTGGAACAGGGCAACGGCGTGGCGTACGTGATGGATGGCCGCACCGCGGTGCGCCGTCCGATCGAACTGGGCGTCAGCAGCCTGGGCGAAGTGGAAATCAAGTCGGGTGTGCAGCCGGGGGACCGCATCGTGGTCTCGGGCAGCGACCTGTTCAAGGACGCCGAACGCGTCTCCGTCAACTGACAACTCATACATCCTGGAGAGAGGACACCCCATGTACATGCTCGAAATGCGTTCGGTCGCCAAGGTCTTCCGTACCGAACAGGTGGAAACCCACGCGCTGCGTTCACTGGAACTGCAGGTCAAGGAAGGCGAGTTCGTCGCCGTCACCGGTCCGTCCGGCTCCGGCAAGACCACCTTCCTCAACATCGCCGGCCTGCTGGAAACCTTCACCAGCGGCACCTACATGCTGGACGGCCAGGACGTCAGCAAGCTCGGCGATGATGCGCGCAGCCGCCTGCGCAACCAGAAGATCGGCTTCATCTTCCAGGGCTTCAACCTGATTCCGGACCTCAACCTGTTCGACAACGTGGACGTGCCGCTGCGCTACCGCAAGATGAGCGCCGGCGAGCGCCGCGAGCGCATCGAGAAGGCACTGAGCCAGGTCGGCCTGGGCTCGCGCATGAAGCACTACCCGAACGAACTCTCCGGCGGCCAGCAGCAGCGCGCGGCGATTTCCCGTGCCCTGGCCGGCAGCCCGCGCCTGCTGCTGGCCGACGAACCGACCGGCAACCTGGACACGCAGATGGCGCGCGGGGTAATGGAACTGCTGGAGGAGATCAACGCCGCCGGCACCACCATCGTGATGGTCACCCACGACCCGGAACTGGCCGCGCGCGCGCAGCGCAACGTGCATATCGTCGACGGCCAGGTCACCGACCTGGTACGCGAGCCGGTGCTGGCCACCCCACGTCGCATCGTCGCCGTCAACGAGTGAGGGCACGACCATGTTCGCCTACTACGCCCGACTGGCGGTGCGCAGCTTCCGCCGCAACAAGGTACTGACCGCGCTGATGGTGGTAGCCATCGCGCTGGGCATCGGTGCTTCGATGACCACCCTGACCGTGTTCCATGTGCTGTCCGGCGACCCGATCCCTGACAAGAGCGACCGCCTGTTCTACGTGCAGGTCGATCCGCGCCCGCGCTCGGGTTACCTGACCGGCGAAGAGCCGGAAACCCAGATGACCCGTTTCGATGCCGAGACGCTGCTGCGCGAAAAACGTGGCGAACGCCAGGCGATGATGAGTGCCGGCGCTGTGACCGTCGAGCCGGAAGGCAGCACGTTGAAGCCGTTCAACATCGACACGCGCTGGACCTCGGCCGACTTCTTCCCGATGTTCAACGTGCCGATGCTGTATGGCCGTGCCTGGACAGCCAGCGACGATGACGGTCGCGCACGCGTGGTGGTGCTGTCCAAGGTGATCAACGACAAGCTGTTCCAGGGTGCCGACAGTGTCGGCCGTGAGATCCGTGCCGATGGCCATTCGCTGCGGGTGATCGGCGTGATGGACACCTGGAATCCGGAGCCGCACTTCTTCGACCTGACCGTCGGCAACTACGGCCGCGAAGAGGACCTGATGATGCCGCTGTCCACCGCGATGGACCTCAAGCTTGGCAGCAACGGCAACATGAACTGCTTCCGCGACGGCGCACCCGATGACGACAGCAATTCGATCAACGCGCCGTGCACCTGGATCCAGTACTGGGTGGAGCTTGACCCGTCCAAGGTCGAAGACTATCGCCGCTACCTGGTCAATTATTCGGACCAGCAGCGTGCTGCCGGCCGTTTCGAACGCCCTGCCAACGTGCGCCTGCGCAGCGTGATGGAGTGGCTGACCTTCAACAACGCAGTGCCCAGCGACGTGCGCCTGCAGATGTGGCTGGCGCTGGGTTTCCTCGGTGTCTGTCTGGTCAACACCGTCGGCCTGCTGCTGGCCAAGTTCCTGCGCCGCAGCGGTGAAATCGGTGTGCGTCGCGCACTGGGTGCCAGCCGCGGGCAGATCTTCCTGCAGTGCCTGGTCGAAGCGGGTGCGGTGGGCGTGGTCGGTGGCGTGCTCGGTATCGGCCTGGCGCTGCTGGGCCTGTACGCGGTACGCCAGCAGCCGGTGGACTACGCCAAGCTGGCCCACCTGGACGGCAGCATGCTGCTGCTCTCGCTCGGCCTGACCCTGCTGGCCAGCATCGCTGCCGGCTTCCTGCCCGCCTGGCGCGCGATGCAGGTCACCCCGGCCATCCAGCTCAAGTCGCAGTAAGCACGAGAACGAGGACTTCCCATGGACATCCGCCCCATCCTCAGCACCCTGCGCCGGCACAAGACCGCAGCCGCATTGATCGTGCTGGAAATCGCCCTGACCTGCGCCATCGTCTGCAATGCCCTGTTCCTGGTCACCCAGCGCGTGGAAAAGATCAGCCAGCCCAGCGGGCTGGCCGAGAACGAACTGGTGATGGTCCGGGTCAACGGCATCGGCAAGCAGACCAACGCCATGGCCCGCACCAACGAAGACCTGGCGTCGCTGCGCGCGATCCCCGGCGTGACCAGCGTGGCCAAGGTCAACCAGCTGCCGTTCCGCCGCAACTCGAGCAACACCAGCATCTCGCGCGAACGGGAGCAGGAACGCCCGACGGCCTTCGTGTCGCAGTACATGGTTGGTGAGAACGCTCTGTCCACGCTGGGCCTGCAACTGGTCGCCGGGCGAGACTTCCTGCCCAGCGAGTACATCGACCTGGAGGTAGCGCAGAAGAACCCGAAGCCTGACCGCGCCGCGCCGGTGATCATCAACCAGCAGGTCGCTGCAAAGATGTATCCGGACCAGAGCGCGCTGGGCAAGACGTTCTACATGGGCAACCAGGCGCTGCATGTGGTCGGCGTGGTCGCCCACCTGGCCACTCCGACCGATTACAACGACAACAGCACCTTGTCGATGATCCTGCCGGTGCGTACCGACTTCACCCGCGGGCCGTACATGCTGCGGACCTCACCGGAACGCCGCGATGAAGTGTTGAAGGGCGCGCTGGCCGCGTTGGAGCATAACGACCCCAACCGTCTGGTGCGCGAGAAGCTGACCTACCAGGAACAGCGCGCCGACTACTTCAAGAACGACCGCTCCATGGTCGGCCTGCTGGTCACCGTGTGCATCGCGCTGCTGGTGGTCACCGCACTGGGCATCGTCGGCCTGGCCAGCTTCTGGGTGCAGCAGCGCAGCAAGCAGATCGGCATCCGCCGCGCATTGGGCGCCACCCGTGGGCAGATCCTGCGCTACTTCCAGACCGAGAACTTCCTGCTGGCTACGTTGGGCATCGTGCTGGGCATGCTGGCGGCCTACGCCATCAACCTGGCGCTGATGAACATGTACGAGCTGCCGCGCATGCCGCTGCTGTACCTGCCGCTGGGCGCGGTACTGCTGTGGATGCTGGGGCAGATCGCGGTGTTCGGCCCGGCCCGCCGCGCTGCGGCGGTGCCCCCGGCCGTCGCCACGCGGGGGGCGTGAGATGCGCGCCAGCCTGCTGGTGCTGTTGCTGGCCCTGCCGCTGCCGGTACTCGCCGGCAGCAGCGCGCAGACGCTGGAGTGGCGCCAGGACGATGCGCGGCTGGCGCTGCGCTCGACCGAAGGCGTGGTGAGGGTGGATGCGGCCAGCCCGGAGGCGCGCTTCGGCGTGCGCCCTGGCGACCGCATCCTGCGCGTGGACGACTCGCCGGTGCGGCAGATCGAACAGCTCACCGACGCAGTACGGACGGCATCGACGGCCACCGTCTACCTGCTGCTGCGCCGCGATGGGCGGATGCTCACCGTGCCGGTGAACGTGGCCCAGTGGCGCCCCGCACTGGCGCCGCCACCACCACCGCCGGCTCCCCCGCCTCCGCCTCCGCCTCCGCCACGGCGCTGAGGCCCGGCGCCTCCTGCGCCGCCATCGGTTTGGCTATGCTTGGTGGGTGGCGCCGAAAGCTCCGGCGTCATCCACCCTTTTCCGTGCGCGGCGCCGACGCTTTCCGGCGCTTCCCTGCCCTCCCAGAAGCCGCCGAATGCCTGCGATCCTGATCATCGACGACAACGCCAGCGTGGGAACCGCGCTGGACGTGCTGTTCTCCCTGCACGACATCGACACCCTGCTGGCGCAGAGCCCGGCCGAAGGGCTGGCGCTGCTGGAGTCGCAGGCGGTCGACCTGGTCATCCAGGACATGAACTTCAGCGAGGACACCACCTCCGGCGAGGAAGGCGAGGCGCTGTTCGCGCAGATCCGCGAACGCCACCCCGATCTGCCGGTGATCCTGCTGACGGCCTGGACCCACCTGAGCAGCGCGGTGGACCTGGTCAAGGCCGGTGCCGCCGACTACCTGGCCAAACCCTGGGATGACCGCAAGCTGCTGACCACGGTCAACAACCTGCTGGAACTGTCCGAAGCGCGGCGCGAACTGGACCAGCGACGCCAGCGCGAACAACGCCAGCGCCATGCACTGGAAGACAAGTACGCGTTGTGCGGCGCGGTGTTCGCCGACCCCGCCAGCGAGCGGGTGATCGCCCTGGCCTGCCAGGTCGCGCGCTCGGAGCTGCCGGTGCTGATCACCGGCCCCAATGGCGCGGGCAAGGAGAAGATCGCGCAGATCATCCAGGCCAACTCGCTGGTGGCCAAGGGCCCCTTCGTGGCGGTGAACTGCGGCGCCCTGCCCTCCGAGCTGATCGAGGCCGAACTGTTCGGTGCCGAGGCCGGCGCCTACACCGGCGCCAACAAGGCGCGCGAAGGCAAGTTCGAGGCGGCCGACGGCGGCACGCTGTTCCTGGATGAAATCGGCAACCTGTCGCTGGGTGGGCAGATGAAGCTGCTGCGCGTGCTGGAGACAGGACGCTTCGAGCGCCTGGGTTCCAACCGCGAACGCCAGGTCAAGGTGCGCGTGGTCAGTGCGACCAATGCCGACCTGCCGGCAATGATCCGCGAGGGTACGTTCCGCGAAGACCTCTACTACCGGCTCAACACGGTGGAACTGGCGCTGCCGCCGCTGGCCGACCGCCCCGGCGACATCGTGCCGTTGGCCGAGCATTTCCTCAGCATCGGCAAGCCGCTGTCCAGCACGGCCGCCACTGCGCTGCAGCGGCACCCGTGGCCGGGCAACGTGCGTGAGCTGCGCAACGTGATCCAGCGTGCCGAACTGCTGGCCACCGGCAACCGCATCGAGGTGGCCGATCTCAACCTGCCGCGTGCGCCTGCGGCACCGCGCCCGACGCCCAGCGCCGGCAATGATCCCGACCGCGCGCGCATCGAAGAAGTGCTGGCGCGCAACCACGGGGTCATCGCCCAGGCGGCCAACGAACTTGGACTGAGCCGGCAGGCGCTGTACCGGCGCATGGACCGTCACGGCATCCCGCGCGAATGAAACGACGCTCCTTCACCTTCCGCCTGTTCCTGCGCCTGCTGCCGGTGCTGGCGCTGGCTGCCGCGCTGCCGTGGCTGCTGGCCTACTGGATGGACCATGGCTGGGTGGTGACCACGGTCTCCACGATCATCCTGCTGTCATTGATGTGGTGGACGCTGCGCCGCGCCACCGCACCGGTGCGCTCGTTGATGCGGGCGCTGTCCGGAACCACCAGCAGCTACCGCGACGGTGAGTACAACTTCGGCATCTACTGGCCCGGCAACGACGAACTGGGTGACCTGGTGCAGGCACACCGCGAACTGGGCGAAGTGCTGCGCGCACAACGCCAGGGCCTGGTGCAGCGCGAACTGCTGCTGGACACCATGGTGCAGAACACACCGGTGGCGATGCTGCTGATTGCGGCCGGTGGCGATGGCATTTCCCGCGTGGTGTTCTCCAACCTGGCCGCACGCAAGCTGCTGCACGGCGGCTGGAAGCTGGAAGGCCAGCGCATGGAAGACGTGCTCGAGCAGCTGCCGGTGGAACTGCGCGACGCCATCGGCCGCGGTGGCGACAGCCTGTTCGCGGTGAAGTCGGAAAGCGAAGATGGCGTGGAGGGTGACGAGGACGACGAACAGGTCTATCACCTCTCGCGGCGCGCGTTCCAGCTCAACGGCCGTCCGCATGATCTGCTGCTGGTACGCCAGCTCACTGCCGAGCTGCGCCGGCAGGAAGTGCAGACCTGGAAGAAGGTGATCCGGGTGATCAGCCACGAGCTCAACAACTCGCTGGCGCCGATCGCATCGCTGGCGCACTCCGGTGGCGAACTGGTCAAGCGCGAACGCTTCGACCGGCTGCCGGAGATCTTCACCACCATTGAAGACCGCGCACGGCATCTGGAAGGCTTCATCCGGGGCTACGCACGCTTCGCCAAGCTGCCGCAGCCGCAGCTGCAGACCGTGCACTGGGCGCCGTTCCTGTCCAGCCTGTGCCAGCAGATTCCGTTCACGATGGAGCGTGAACTCGACGAGGAACTGAGCAGCCGGATCGACATCGCCCAGTTCGGCCAGGCCCTGCTCAACCTGCTGAAGAACGCGCACGAGGCCTGCGCCGAAGCAGATCCGCCGAACGACGACGTGCAGGTGCAGCTGACCCGGCTACCGCAGTGGCTGCGGCTGGATGTGCTGGACCGGGGCAAGGGCATGAACGAGCAGGTGCTGCAGAATGCGCTGATGCCGTTCTATTCGACCAAGCGCAACGGCACCGGGCTGGGGCTGGCACTCACCCGCGAGATCGTCGAGGCGCACGGTGGCCGCGTGTCATTGCAGAACCGCACCGAGGGCGGGCTGTGTGTGTCGATCCTGTTGCCGGTGGGGTAGGTTTGTTCTTCCTTCTTCTGTTGATGGCTGAAGGTTGATCATTGTTCATGGGTGTCACTTTTCTTTTCGCGCGAAAAGAAAAGTAACCAAAAGAAACGCGCCGCCGGTCCGCGAGCCGTCGTGCTGCGCACGCCGGTACCCTGCGCTCCTCGGTCCGTCGAGGGACGGCGCGGGAACTCGCTTCGCTCAGACACCCGCGCCTCTTCGCCCTCGCCGGCCCTGCGGTGCTCGGCTCGCTTCAAGGCGGACTCGAGAAGCAAAGCAAAAGCATCCACGCATGGCGTGGATCTACTGGGTGCAGCTGTGGGGTTTGACTTGGGTCCGCCTTGAAGCGAGCCGAGCACCGCAGGGGAATCAGGGGCGAAGAGGTGCCGATGTCTGAGCGCAGCGAGTTCGGCACCGGCCCCTGATTCGCCGAGGAGCGCAGGGCACCGATGCGCAGCATCGGCTCGCGGCCGGCGGAACGTTTCTTTTGGTTACTTTTCTTTGCGTACAAAGAAAAGTGACACCCATGAAAGATGAGCAACCATCAGCAATCAACAGAAGAAGCAAAAACTAAAGCACCCGCCGCATCGCCACCCGCAGCTGCATCGGAAATCCCAGCCCGGCTTCCTCGGCCATCACCCCTCGCAGGCCCGCGCCCCACCCTGCCTCCGGCAGCACGTTGAATCCTTCGCTGCCGTAGAAAGGCGCATTCCACGGCACATCGGACAGCGTGGTCAGCACTGCGGCGCCGTAGCCACGCGCCTTGGCCTCGGCCAGCGCATGCCGCAGCAGCGCGCGCCCGTAGCCACGCCGCGCGTGGCTGGGATCCATATCCATCTGCAGCACATGGAAATCGCCGTCGAGCGCGCCGCCCAGCAGGTAGCCGGCGATGCTGCCATCCGCGCCGTCGATGACCCACAACTGGCCACGCTGCAGTCCTGCCTGCAGCGTGAGCAGATCCAGACCATGACCGGCGAACACCGGGTACGCCTCGTGCCCGCGCAGTAGCTCGCCCGCACGCTGTTCGATGCGGGGCAGCGCGTCGAGCTCGTCGACGCGCGGTGGCCTCGGCTCAGCTCTTCTTGATGGGGCGCTGCCAGCCATCGATCGTTTCCTGGCGCGCGCGGGCCACGGTCAGCTTGCCGTCCGGCGCAGTGCGGGTGATGACCGAACCTGCAGCGATCATCGCCCCTTCACCGATCAGCACCGGCGCTACCAGCGAACTGTTGGAGCCGATGAAGGCGTTGTCACCGATGGTGGTGGTCGACTTGTTCACGCCGTCGTAGTTGCAGGTGATGGTGCCCGCACCGATGTTGACCTTGCTGCCGATCACCGCATCGCCCAGGTAGGTCAGGTGGTTGGCCTTGCTGCCCACCCCCAGGGTGACTTTCTTGGTTTCCACGAAGTTGCCCACGTGCACGCCATCGGCAAGAACCGTACCCGGGCGCAGGCGAGCGAACGGGCCGATCTGTGCCGCGCCCTCGCTGATGACACCTTCGACATCGCAGTGCGCACGCACTTCGGTGCCCGCGCCAAGAGTCACATCCTTCAGCCGGGTGAACGGGCCGACGGTCACGCCATCGCCGAGCACCACCTTGCCTTCAAGGATCACATCGACATCGATCATCACGTCGCTGCCGACGATCACCTCACCACGGATATCCACCCGCGCCGGATCCCGCACGCGCGCGCCCTGG
>RCUO01000092.1_pt1 | contig 64440 bp, 91 predicted proteins | sample 2166161 | NCBI WGS metagenome assembly RCUO01 (sample SAMN09932617, study PRJNA488358) | compost metagenome | feature: garden; material: soil; isolation source: compost soil in cyclohexanecarbonitrile-enriched culture | place: Germany: Experimental Botanical Garden Goettingen | collected 2016-01-27
AGCGTTTGGACAGTATTTATTATATGGGTAAGAAGCCTATGTGGCAATGGATGAAAGTCAAGCAGGAAGATTCGACTGATTTAGTTATTATCGGCTTTGAAGCGCCGACAGTTGAATACGATGGCAAAAGTCCTGATAATTGGGCATACTGGAAGGAAGTCAATGGCGTCAATACACCTGTAACACTGAATTATTACAACAATTGGATTGGTTCTGTTGTATTTGGTGCTTACGTTGATGGTAAATTGACGAAGGTATGTACAGCTTCTGGTATGGCACAGGATATTAGACAGCATATGTCTGAAAATCCAGATCTTTACTTGAATAAAGTAGCCAGAGTCGATTACATGGAGCTAACAGAAGCAGGATATCCACGACATCCATCGTACAAAGGCTTACATGAGGACAAACAACCAGAAGAATGTACTTGGACATTTAATTGATCACGGCACTTGGGGGAGATTGATGATGAGTGATAGATGAACGCAAAGCCAAGAGTGCAATCTTCGAGGCTATGCGTCACTATGTGGATCTCGGGCTTCCAATCATTCCATTGTGCTCACATGATCACAGTGCGAATACGGCCAAACACATAGCAACGTGTAAGCAAGCGGGGAAAGTACCTCTATTGAAGGGATGGCGTGAGCATGAGACCACGACAAAACCGCAAGTAGCATCTTGGATAAAGGAATTCGAGGCAATGAATGTCGGATTACCTTTAGGATCCAAATCAGGTTATCTAGGTATTGATATCGACGGCGATCTCGGAGAACTTATGTTCGAAGACCTAGCTAATGGTGATGTACCTGAAACATGGGAGTATAGTACGGGAGCAGGCAGACGTTTATTATTTACCATCCCAGTAGGTATGGAGACGAAGAAGTTCGTCAATCCTGGGGAGGGGGATCACGAAGAGTGCTCTATCATGTGTGAGGGTCAACAGACAGTGTTACCACCTTCAGTTCATTATACAGGTCGTATTTATGAATGGACAGAAGGATGCTCGCCGGATGATATTGATTGCGCTCAAGCACCTCCTTGGTTATTGGATCTGATACGTCTAGATAATAGAAAACAAGCTGGTGCGTATGACCTGACAAAACCAGGTGTAGAGATATTGTCAAAGCCGAAAGGCAAAGAAATATCTCCTATTGTGGTGTCGGCTAATACATTAGCATCTGAGTTCTCTAATTATCAAGACGTTGAATTAGACGTGGAGCCGCCGGATGCTAACTTCGAAGGTAAGACAGCTAAGGCTCAGGAGAAAGAAGAAAAGGGAGTTACTGAAGAGGAACTGTTGTCTAAGATTACTTCGGGTAATCGAGATAACCAGATGACTCGTATCATTGGTAGCTTCTGTGCTAAGTATCGTGCCTTAGGTAAAGAATACATCATGTTGATGTCCAAAAACCATAACAAGATGTTCTGCGAACCACCTCTTGATGACTTCGCTGTTGAAGCCAAGGTAAATCATTTCTGGGAATCGGAAGAGATGAAGTCCTCTTCTTATAAGAACGGATCTATTCAGGATAACGTTAAAAAGTTCGCTCCTGTTGAGGTTGCTAAAGTAGCCTTAAATGTCCTTGATAAGGATGGCTATACGATCAAAGTAGATGATACGGAACCTATTCTCTGGATGACTAAGAGAACAGAAGGACCGTGGCAACCTGTTGATACTCGTAGCGGACAATTTCAAACGCATATCATTGATCCTCTTACGGAAGAAGAGCATGGAGGAGATCCTACTTGGGGTACTGTAAGGCATTTCAAAGATGTAGCAAACGGTTTAGTTGTTACATTACGTAAGAAAGGCCGTACGTGGAAGATTAATACCACAGATATGGATACGCAAACGATTGATAATTACAAATATATTCCTCTTGCAGGTGGTAAGCTCCTTGATTGGAGAACAGGTGAACTCAGACCTTGGGATCCGGAATCTAACTTAACTTATGTTCTTCCTGTTGAATACGATCCAGCAGCAAAAGCACCTTATTGGGAAGCTCGAATGAAGGAGTGGTTACCTGATGAAGGGTCGCGTAATATCTTACAGGAATTCGTTGGCTATTCTCTTATACCTTACATGGGTTTCGAGAAAGCGCTCGTTATACAAGGAGAGGGTGCCAACGGTAAATCCTTATTTCTTGAAACAATACAGGGTCTGCTGGGATACAAGGTTGTTGATTCCATTAACATGCGAAACTTATTCAGCCGATTCGGACAAGCAGGTCTCGTGGGCAAGATTCTCAACATTGTCAATGAGGCGGGGTCGGACTATCTTCGAGGTAGCCACGCGGATGACTTTAAAAACCTCGTCTCCGGTGGACGGATCACCGCTGACGTTAAAAATCTTACTCCCATCACATTTAACAATACGGCGAAATTCATCTTTGCTTCAAATCACGACATAAAGACAACGGATAAGTCAGATGGATGGCTTCGTCGTATGTTGATTGTTCCGTTCGAACAAAACTTCCAGAACAGTACGACACCTAAGTCAGAGATTATGTCGGAGCTCAGAAAAGAGCATGCAGGTATATTCAACTGGGCTATTGAAGGACTAAGACGACTGATACAGCAAAAAGAATTCAGTTCGTCCGAGTCAGCTAGTCGTAAGAAAGCTGCATACATGAGGGACAATGATATAGCGGCTGACTTCTTTATGCATTGCCTGGAAACGTTTGACATTGCTGCTGTTGATGGAGGTAAGATCGTAAGAAGCGGAACTCCATCTAAAGTTATTAATTCATTATTCGGAATGTGGATCGAATACCGAGAATCAACAGTGCAGAAGAAGACGGATACAATCACAAAGCATCTCGAGAAGAAGCACCTGCTAACTAAGGCAAGAACAACGCATACACTGTACGTCAATAAGACTATGACGGAATGCTGGATCGGATTGCGTTTGAACATTAGAGATACAGCCTTCTTAGAACACATCATCACTGATCTTTCTGTAAATATTCCAGAGCTCAAAACGTATGCCGCTAAGCAATTGGAGGACATCGACAGAGCTGCAGGACATTCAGGTTCTGTAAACGTACCAAACAGTGTTCAAGAGTTACCTGATTCGCAAGCTAAGTAGGACTTATAAATAGGAGTGTATGTAGTGGGTGTTGGCCAGATTCACTACAACACTCCTTTATTTTTACCTAATATGGAGATAATCGGGAGATGAGAATATGAGTGGTGGTTGGACTAAGTGGCAGAATGCTCAATACAGACGTGATAATGTTGATACTATGTTGAAGCAAAAGGCAAGAGGAGAGAAAGCACTAACATCTCATGAACGTGTAAAACAGAGCATCTTAGATATGCGTAAGATATATACAGATAAAGACGATTTGGCATTCGCTAAGTGGTACGGAGCCAAATATAGGATAAAGGCGGATGCAGTGTTAAAAGTCATTCAAGGAGGCGATCAAAATGGTTCCTAATGAGGCGATTGTTGACCCGGTACTGGATAACACAGCGGAATTATTTATTACTATCAAACGTATGAACTTTGAACAATTTCTTGAAGCAACTAGAGCAGGCATACTTAAAGTGGAACTCACAAAGAACATCCAGAGCCCGACTAAACATACTTAACCAATAGGCATCCATCTATAAGGTGGGTGCCATTTTTATTTTTGAAATATGTTTCAATTCATTCATCAGCTGAATATTATATAAATATAAGAAGTGATACAACAACTTCTGATAAATAACATTAAGGAAGGTGTTAAGTATGCTTAACGCTCAAAAGCGCTCATTGTACGAATTTGATTGGCAGTTGCTTCGTGTGAACTTGGACTTCTCGACAATCAGTTCGACAGAAAAGTCATTGCAGGTATGTAACGATTATCTTATGGCTCATCAGGATGCTGCGGGGTATTACAAAGTAATTAATCTGTTTGCAGCTTCGGTAATGGGTCTTGAAGGGCAAATCGCTCGTCGTTACAAGAAGGTAGAAAAGAAAGATGAAGTCATTGTGGATCTTGAAACGCGTATTAACATTATCCAAGTGGCTCGGTTGCCTCTTAGTGATGCATACGAAAGTATGCCAAAGCATTTCAGAGTGGATCAAACACAGCGCATTGAAGATCTGGGCAACGCAAGAGCTTCGGATCTTGTTAAAGTGTATAACAGCTTACGTAAACGTTGGACAGGTGCACAGAAACGAAACTATAACGTACAACGTGATGAGCTTGCGGAATACATCATGATGCTCATTGCTGAGATGGATTTTCGTGGTATGGAGTATCTTCCAATGCCTGCTAAATGGGGAACAGGTCCAATGGTGTATGTATGAGTACATTAATCGGTCTTTTTACATTGTATGCTATTGTAGTATTTACTCTACGGGGATTCAAGAAGAGACCAGATGAATCAAGAGGTGATCGCTACTGGTTTTGGTTCGGTGGCGATTGATGCTTCGTACCAGGGTGGGTGGCTGCGAAGCAATCCGGCCGCTCACTCTTAACCAATACGGAATAGTTAGGAGGTATCTTCCTTGGATACATCTATTGATGACTTAATTGCCGCCAATATTAGACTGGTCTACTTCATAGCGCGTAAATTTGATGGGATGACTAATAAGTATGGAGTTCATCCGGACGATGTGTTTTCCAGTGGCTTACAAGGATTATGGCAGGCTTGTGTCAAGTTTGATGAGTCCAAGGGCCAAAAGTTCTCTACATTTGCTAGTACATGCATTCGAAACGAAATAATAGTCTTTTTCAGAAACGCTACAGCACCTATACGTTACAGAGAGGATACTTGGTCCTTTGATTATTACCTTAGTGAGTCAGGACTTACTTTGAAAGACACATTGGCAGCTCCTGAGGAAGAGGAACCTCCTTACGATGTGCAACAGCTACAGAAGATATGGGATGGTTTCTGGCAGGATAGAACAGATGAGATGTGGTCGCATCGTAAGGAAGTAGTGATCCTCCATCTACGAGGTATGAAGGGTACGGACATAGCCAAAAAGTATGGTATATCTAGATCAGCAGTCAGCCGGCTTACTTCTAAGACCTTATACGCGTTAAAACGTTATGCATCCACAATTGAGGAGGGATAGACATGTTGCCAAATGATCCTATTTACTACCGCATGGCAGAAATCGGTTTAAGGTGGAAGAACGGAATTCCGCCTGATGCTAAGGATATGCAAGCTCTGAAAGAATGCCTGGAGAAGCACGTTAACATCATGGATGATGTGGTCTTGTTGAACAACATGTCTATGGCTGCTCACCTTGTCAATGACTATGATTGGCAGCATCGGATCATTGCGGCTAGTGAGGAGTTTGCACAAACCAGTCACTTGGAAAGATCATGGCTGACGCAGTACGATGAACGAGAGAAAGACACGCGCTTAGAGGGCTACCAACCACCCACTGGTACGTCAGCTCTTGATGATGCTTGGAACAAGTTAAAAGGGCGTATCGACAAAGAGGATCAACAGAATCAGGAGGGAGCCGATTGATCAGAGTAATTCATATACAAGCTACTTTTGTCGATGAATCTAACGAGATGGAAGTGGATTTGTGGCGCATACAGTTTACCTTTGAGTATCTTGGACTGGATCATGATTATGAGTTCTCAGTAAGTCAGGATGTTATCGAAGAACGTTCTTTGTTGGATGTATGTAAACGAAAGGCGCGTGAGTGGGTAGAGAAGCATCCTAGCAGCTTATTAGGGGGTTATTAATATGGGTATGTGGAACATGAAGAACCGTGGCGACATGCAGAAGGACATTACAAAGCATATTGATCTGATTGATAGGTGTGTAGAGATGTCCGATAATCCTGAACACCTTACTGGTTTGCTCCAAGCTAAGTCAACGGCCTTATTGGCATTAACACAAACTCTTCCAAAGGAGAAGTGAGTTATGATTATTGAACTCAAGTTGTTTAAGATCGTAGGTAAGTCAGAGAACGTCACCATGATTAATACGGACCATATCATTACTATTGAGCCATGCCAAACAACCAAGTTAAAAGATATGTCCGATGCTGAGGGAACACTCATTGAGGTTGCTAACATCCATATGACCAATGGTGAGAATTACCTCACAGAGAACACCTACGATGAAATCAAAAGCATTATCAAGAATCATGTACAAGGAGGTGATATTTAGTGGCGCAGCAAAATGATAAGTTGGATGCCTTAATGAACTCCCAAATGGAGATTGATATTAAGTCCGTAAAAGTGTCTAAGACGCCTAACGGTTCCTTGTGTGAGTTGCAATACACTGTAAGGATATTTGTGCATAACAAACCTGTAGGGTTCATTGAAAAGAGCTTGACGTTCCATGCAGATGCTGATAGTCAGGAAGCAGTGGATAACTTCTTTGTGGCTTCCATGAATATGATCAAAAAAGACCTTAATGCAGGGGAGTGGCAAAACTAATGTCATGGCCGGAAATCTTTTGGGTGTCGTTCATGATACTTGTGAGGGTGCTTCTTGCCCTCTGTTTTCTTTCTCAGTACGGGGAAATAAATAACCATGCTAATAGAGGTAGTGTAACAGGTACCATAGCAGTAAGCGTTAAAGCAATTATCTTCTTGGTCTTATTCATTTGGAGTTGTACGTCAGTAACGTTATTTTAGGAGGAATGCAATCATGGATAAAGTATTGCAACGGGATATGAAGTATGTCTTTACAAATGGTGTCAACGCTATGAAGGCAGCTGGCGCTACAGAGTTAGCAATTGATGCTTGGGTCGATGGCTTTGTCTTGGCAGCCAAAACTGCAGGCGTGTCATTACCTAAAATACCTTCCCTGTCAGTGGACTTGGAGGCTGATGCTGGTGATATCTATGCAGCTGGTGGATTTACTGATGCGAAACATGTTCGTGTAGTGGATGTGAAGGAGCATATTATTCCACTCGGCAGTTTCCGTGACCCTATAGATGTGAACAATGACGTTCTGTCTAACAGCAAGCTACACGAACAAAATGCTGCATCAGTAAAGCAGATACATGACATGTGTTCACAGATTCTTGACAGACAGAAACTGGACGAAGGTATGCTGGATGAAGTTATGGCTGGTATCAATAGAATTTCCAAGCTATGTGAAAGTGCCCGAAAACACTTAGAGGTACCAAATGAGACGTCTACTACTCCATGGGATGAAGACGTTGCTATGGTATCTTACTTCAACAATATGCCTTCGGAAGTTCTTGAGGAGTGGATGCGTCGTTATTACGGCTCGGGAGCTACGGTCAAAAGTATCAAGTTACAGGCTTATAACAAAGGCACCACAGTGGGGGCTATCCTTATGGAAAAGCTCAAGTACAGATATGCCACTCTTGAGTCACTGATGAAGGGAGAATAAACATGGATAAACCTGTATTTGATGTTAAGGAATTGGCCGATGGTGATATCGTTACTTATGTGGGTGCTGAAGCTTATTTGGATGGTAAACTCAGTGTAGGTATAGTCAGAGGTGATGATTGTCCTTACGAAGACGGTGTTACAGTTTATGGTCCTGGATGGAGACAGTACGTAAACAGGTTCATGATCGTAAAAGTTGAACGTCCGGTACAAGTATTATTCGCTGATCTGAAGATGTTCACAACAGATGCGAAACAAGCATGGTTGCGCTCAGAAGGATACAAACCTGTGACGCCGGAAGCGCATGATGTTTGGTCAAAGGGATTACCTCCTGGACATAGTGCGGATATGGGTTACTTTACCTACTACAAAGACAGACCGAGACGTGAAGGTGGCGGACTTATGATGTATACGCAGGATTACGTCGATGGAAAGTGGGAGGAGTATGTACATGAGCAAACGAAAGAAGAAACCACTACGAAGTAATAAGAAGCAAGGGAGAGGTCCTAGACGGGCCTCTCAAGTTCGTAACATGGAATCATTCGCTAAGATGGAAGCCGATTGGAAGATCATACAGGAACGTCTTGAGGAGCAGCGGAAACAGCGTCGGCAGGAAGATGCTTACGTGAAAGAAATGCTACTAACACCAGATGTGCAGTCCGTCATTGAAAGGCTGTCGTTGGTTACAGGGATAAGTTATCAAGCAGCTGCAGCGTCTATTGCAAGTACTTTGCGGATGCAAGCACATATGACCGATGTGCAGAATCTATGGTCGAATAACGACTCAGATCCAGTGTCTGACTTTAAGGCCGCGGCGAAGAAGATTTCAGAAAGTAATTTTAGGCCCGCACCAGAGGATCCAGTATTACTGCAGATGCACGAACGCTTGCGGAGGACGACAACCCAGCTCGATCGATCTGCTTATGGTCTGCAGCGTACCAGTGTGGGTGTTAGCGAAGCACAGCATGACCGAGTTCAGCACTCCGATGTTGGTACTAAGCCTATTATTGTAATTGGCAGCGAAGGCATGAGTCATGACTTCAGAGAACGTCTTGCGGCAAGTATTGCAAAGCATTATCCAAGCCGGCATCGGTAAGTTTGTATACCAACACCAACTGGTACCGCGCAAGCTAAACAATGGAGGTGTAATAGTTGCAGGGTTATAAAGTATCTGTAACACATCATGGGCAAGAAATGTTCATCGGCAGGTTAGTACGTTCTGATGCAGAGAAGTATCAGCGTATGACAGGCAGAAATGTTTACAGACAATACAAGTATGTAATGGTTGCTGAACCTACAGCACATGTGTTTGACAGCAGTACCGAAATAAGTGTAGCTTTAAAGCGTCTACACAAGACAAACAAACAGTTACACGAAGTTGAGCTATCATCCGATTAGGGTGGTAGCTTTCTTTATGCTCATGTTGTTTATTAGAGTAAACGCTTACTCAGTATTGTAGTTAGGCATCGTTCAATTGAATTCCTTGAAATGAAAAAATGTTGAAGCTTATCTCCTCGTTGATATATATAGTGTTTTTCAATTTTTCAATATTTCAATAAAATTATTTTGGTCTAAGAGAATTAACTACAATTGTATTTTAGATGAGACTATTGTAGTTAAATACCAAGAATACCCTAGCGGGCTTATGTGTGGGGCCTAATAGTTAACTACAATACCACATATAACTACAAATTGTAATTGTAGTTATAATGCGCTTCTCAAAAACCGAGTTAAAATCCGTTTTGAAATCTGCATTGTCTCCCATAGTGTCTCCTCGTTGATATACGTGAAGGAGACACTGTCTCGCTCGCGATTCAAAGCGCATTTGAAATCTTGAACGATGAAGGAGCCTTTGAAAGGAATGAAATCGAGGAATTAAGGGGCTTGGAATACCTCTGCGTCGAAGACGTCGATCATCATTTTAACGGTTGTGTAGGGTAAACCCATTTCTGCCGCGATTCTTGACGTTGTTTTGCCCTTGGCATACTCCAAGTAAACATCCGCCATCCTGCGATGAGCTTCACCTTGTGTGATCCTCTTACGGTGTTTCACCCACACCAAATTAGCAGCGTGGCAGTTCATGCGGTTGTCATCCAGATGTTTAACCTGCTTATAGCCACTAGGATTCTCCACGAAGTTCTCCGCCACGAGTTTGGCAAAGTTGAATGACTTGTTTCTGCCGTTATCTGCCTTCAATGTAACTTGTCCAGTAGCATATGGCTCAGTAATTGACTTTCCGTTAGGACATGAAATAGTGCCATCTTCCCATAATGTGTATCCACTACAGCCATACTTATCCATTTCCACAAATCTTTCCATGTTATCCCTCCTATATTTATATAATATTCAGCTTCAATCTCAATTGGACTAATTAACTACAATTTATTTAGCTCATCAGATTGACCTGTTGTTTGCGGATTGGCTCAAGTCATCGCGGCGAAGGTCAATTCTGTCTTCCAACCCACCCTGGTACGGCCGCGTTGCTCAATGCGTTTGGTTTTATAGGGATCAACTAATCGGATGGTCGGGAAGTTGCGCAATTGCTTTGGTTTTATAGGGCTTGCACCAGGCGACCGACCGCCCATAGCGAAATCGCGAACGTTTTATAGCACCCAAATGGGTCGGCGGAGATGGGCCTGCGCTGATGCGGGCTAAAGTGGATGGCGGTAGCACCATCTTTGACGGCAACCACCCGTCAATAAATTTACCGTTGATAGTTGCTGCCGCCCTAAGTTATAATTAAGGTAGTAAGAAAGGAGAATGCATATGAACCCTACCGAATTGGATCGCATCAGACGCTCCCACGCAAAGTTAGCTCCCAAGAACAGAGGGGCGGGTCATTTTGCTAGGATGCAAGATGAGAAGCTTATGAAGGAGCATGCGTACGAACTTAATCGTAAGAACGTATGTAGTAGGTGCTATATGGTGAAGACCACAAGAGGAGTATGTTCAATGGGCTGCGACGATTAGTCGCAGTTCCTAAAATAAATTGAAAAACATGTTGATTTATCATTAATTGTGTAGTATAATTAAATTATAAATAAGAAGGAGGTACCAAAATGAAATTGAACATATTACAACCAGCAACACTAATCCACAATGCATTCCTATCCTACTGTTACTTAAACGATACGCTTAACCTTCTGGAAGATGTAAGCCTGCCTGATGATATGGACCAAGAGGACGTCGAAGCGCATGAGCAAGCCCTTATGGATATTAGAGAACTTATTGCCTATTGGCTGGCTGTGTTGCATGACCATGGAATTGATCCAGAAACTTACGATGGGCACTTGGGGTAGCTTCGGCTACCTCTTCACCTAGGAACACCAAATAGAATATACTGGAGGAATTTACTATGGAATCATTGATGCGTGTCTTGTCTTACTTTGGGTTAACTGTTACAGCGGAAGAGTTGAAGACTGATGGCATTGCTCGATTGAACGTACTGCAACTCATTGCCTCGGCTTTGGATCAGGACCTTTACGGGCTTAAAGAGATGTGGGGGCAGGATAATGTAATACTTATTGTACTGGAACGTATGCAGGCTATGACGGAAGCACGTATGTTGTTAGACCAATTCGATATCCTAGATGCTCCAGGCCCAGAGTCTGAGAATGACGTACCAGGTGGTTTGTTGGTAGGCGATGAGGATTCCGCTTTGGATGAGGACGCTGTAAGAACGGCCGCAGCTATGATTATGATGGAGTATGGCATGTATAATGGGCAGACTATCCTTAAGGGGTTAGGTGGGGTCACCCCTATAGCCTATCTTGAGATTTATAGGACCGAGACGGTGGTTACGGGAGATATAGCCTATGCCTTCTTGGTGCCCTTCTATGGAGAGTTCAAGACCAGGGAGCTAGTGGCTGAGTTCTACGATGGGTAGGTGTGTGTAGCGAAATACAGGTTGTTTTAATAGGCCGTAAGGGAGGCATCCCTGCGGTCTTTTCGTTTGCCTGCGTCGGGCGGCGGGGGTCGTAGCGAAATCCGGTTCGTTTTATAGGGCTTGCGGAGATGGGCCGACGCGCTTGGCGGTGGCGTTCCACTTGGGCGGCCGGTTTCGTTGAGGAACACGGTAATCCACGACGCGGTGGGCGTCCTTTGGGCAAAAAGAAAGTCCCAAGAAGTGGGACGGCCATCGCCTAGTGGGAATTCTGCGGTTAGTTGGGCGTTCGATATGCCACCCGGGGACAACTGAGCACCTCCTTCCAGTTTATGCGCCCCTATTGAACAGTCTGTCGTTATTTTCGCACCATATTTGCCATTCCATGCGGTTCTGGCCAGGTGCCTTACGTGGTCCTCGGTATGTATTTGGTGCTGGGAGCATGATGTGGGACCGTACTGGCCTTTTGGGCGCCTTATGTACGATGTCTGCTGGTTGTATTAAGATAGTGACTATCAAAATGGCCAGTATGGTCCAAATCATGGGAATTCCTCCTATTTTTTGATGACGTGGATGAGCTCGCCCTCATCGTCTGGGGTCATCATGTCGTACAATGCTGTTACCTTGTCGCCTACCTTAACTGTCTTACCATTAGCCAAGTTCTCGTCCAAGAACAACAACCGTGTACCATCTGTTGCACGTGCTTCGTGATACGTAATGCCTCGCACGTCGTGGAACTCCCCAGTAACCACATAGTCCTGGGACTCCACCGATACCATAAGGGACGCTGCAATAAGACCCGCTGCAATTAACATTTTAAACATTTTCTTGTACCTCCTCAGTTTGGTTGGCCGCTTTGTACGTCTTGATTACATTGAATACGTAGTTGTAGTTGGTCTTAAGCTCAATGCTGATCTCCTTGTTCTTCTTACCCTGTAGGTACATAGCAATGATCTCGTCCTTTTTACCGGCCTTAGCAGTGTTCTCAATTTGGAAGTCTTGGTTGAGGTTAAAGTAGTTGGAAACTACGTTATATACGAAGTTGTACCGTACATCAGCCAATTCTGCGATCTCCTTGATGCTGTACCCCAGATCAGCCAGGTCTTTCATCATCTGGGACTTACTAATGGCTTTATTACCCAGTACAGCTTGTGTGGCTTGTTCCAGTTCTTTAGGTTCAATATCGACTACACGTCTCACGTGCAGCACCTCCATCTGTTTGTATTTGTTATTGTGCTTCTTTCTATATTTATATTATACTATAGAATCAAATGAAAATCAACATGTTAATCAAAAAAGATTTCACCCCAGGGACCCGGGGTGAAACCAGTACTAGTATGATGGCTTAGACGAATGGGACATATCCAGTGCTAACTTTACAGTGCTTACATTCGAGCTTGTGCGGTGAAGGATTAATCCAGTGATGGTTTCCTGCCTTACAGTTACGTCTGTCATACTCTGACTTACACGCCAACACGAATGCTACTAGTATAAACAGTCCGATCGCTGCCATCGGTTACCACCTCCTGTCCCTTGGCTTTGACGTGGTGCGAGATGACATTGTACGCAAATTGATAACGTATTCCCATCAATGCCGCTATCTCTGTGACTGAAAGCCCAGCGTCGAATAGCCTCCTAATCTTCTCCGACTTGTTTAGCTTCTCTGTTGTTACCATGGAAACTTCCCCCTCCAATTTATTGGTACAGGCTTGCGCCGGGTACCCCACGTTAATAAGTTGAGCGCGTTTTATAGGGCGCCTCGTGTAGCGAAATGTGAGTCGTTTTATAGGGCGTTACTATAGTGGTTTGGTTGGGTCATCACTCGAGTCGAGGGTTAAAGCGGTGACTGAGTAATGGGGTAGCGCGGGAAAGCGGGAGGCTTCCGCGCTACTAGGGTGAAGAGTTCGTGGGTTACTCGGTTAAGCGGTTTCCTCGCTTAACTCGAACTCTTTAATATAATTATACGTGATTTTTTCAGATAAATCAAGGTCTTAAGAGAATTAGACCGTTACCGTGGTAATCGGGGAACGTATTAAACACTAGGAGGCTAGGGGGATTCCTCCATTAAACAGTTCACACGTTAATCGAAGAAGCTCTACTGATTCATGGATAAACACGGTAATCGACGACACTGATGGGCCGCTGTTTAGTCAAAGAAACCCCACCATAATTAGTGGGGTTAATTGGTGAATCCGTTACTCTTCTAACTTCCATGATTCTTTATGATCTTCGTAGTGTAACGTAAGAATCACATCCCCTTCTTCAAATTGATCGAATAGATACGTTACTTGATCCGTATCATCTCCTTGATTGAATATGTGATCATCCCAATTCTCATCATCAAGTATATCGTTTATCCGAGTAACGAAGTAATGGAGTTGTTCGAGAGTGTGTGTTTCTGAGTAAAGTAGTAACGTTCCATCCATCCATCCTGGAAAGTGTAACACTTTCCCGTTCATATAATCCCAATCAATTTCGTATAGATGATCAGCTAAAGCGAATCCAATCACATTCACACATTCATTTAACACATACATCATCTCCTTATCACTTATAACTATATTATAACACACTCCATCAAACAAATCAACGGAGTGTGTTCCAAGTTACAGTACTACTACGTTAACGGTATATCTGTCCAACCTTCATCTGTACGAACCTTTAAACCAAGATCGTACTTGAGATTGAGTTCAACGTATTGATCCATTACTTGAGTAAACGTCAAACCTGTTTCTTCGAGGAACCAATCAAACAAGTCTGGAGTATCCATATGAAGACAGTACTGATGGATAATACCTAATTTACCTACTTCGTTCATTATACATCAACCTCTTTCCTTATTTATATTTATATTATAACATAGAACATCAAACACGTCAACTGGTGTTTCTTAAGTTACACCTTTAACCTAAGAAGCTGGCTGGTGTCGTCGATTAAAGGTATAACTTGTAAAACATACGTTGTATTTGTTGTTGATGTGTTGTATAATAAATATATAGAAAGTAACAAAAACAAAAACATTTAAGGGAGTGTATTAAAATGAAAAAATTTATCGAGAACGAAAAGAAAGTAACAGAAGGTACTATCAATAAGGTAGTTAATAAGGAAGGTAGTAAGTCGAGTAAAATGATCGAACTGTTCGAATTAGGAGTTCCTGTCAAAGAGATAGCGACTATCATGGATGTACGTTATAACTTCGTATATAATGTAGTATCGAACTATTCGAACGTTAATGGTATTAAAACAGTAACTAACAAAACGACAGGTAAGAAGGATGAGATCGTCGAGTTGTTTAAACAAGGAAAGACGAACAAAGAGATAGCAGCTGAAGTTAAGTCACCATACAATTACGTATTTAACGTAATTAAAAAATATAAAGCGACGATCGAAGAGAACGTAACAACTGATAGTGAGTAAGTAAAGGTGAGTGACGATCGTAATGATCGTCGCTTTCCTTTTTGGGTATAGGGTTTAGTATATTAACACGGTAATCTACGACAAAGTATCGTACTGTAAGCTGTGAAACACCCGTTGATTGTTTGTCGTATATAAGTTATAATTATATTATAAAGTATAAGGAGATGATAACAAATGTTAAAGACAATTGAAGAAGTTATTAAGGAGTATAGAACGTCTGTGGATGATAGTGAACGGGAACGGATTAGCGTACTACTCCGTCATCACGAGAACGACTTAACCCAGTTAACGGACGCTGATTTAGCTACTCACGAAACGTTAGTAAAGAAGGATCTGAACAGTACTATCTTATCAGCAGCTGATTACATTGGGTTAGCTAATCCCACGTACGATCCTAACGTACCGTTCTCAATGTTAGAAGATATAGTATTCTTAGACGGTACATTAAAAGAAATAGCGTACGAAATGACAGCGAGACTCACTAAGTAAGTAACGATCAAAAAGTCCCGTCACGATCCTTAGGAAAGTGACGAGCTTTTTAATGGGTTCATACTGTCCCGGAATAAAGCAGGACCCGTGTCGTGCGTTAAACAGGGGGCGCTAGGGTCATGGCCAGTTCAACTAGCAGGTACACACTTTTAACCTGATCCTCATGAACAACAAGAACCATAAGGGCATGCAGTAGTACCAACCCGGAATCTGCCTAAGACCAAGCGAAGCATGATATGCATGTTGAGCTATAACAACGTAATCTTGCACTGACATTGCGGAGCCACCTCTTTCAACAGGATCTTACCTTAATCTACGCGGAGTCACGGTAACAACAGGATCTTGCCTAAGACATCGCGACGGATGCTGCGCTAAAGCACACAACACCACCACACTGGTACGATCAAAGGACCTCCGAAGAGGTCCAGTAGAAATTCACACTAATTATTCGAACTAGCTAGTTAAACAGTAGTGATCCACAAGGCTCGCCATGAACCTTAATGACTTGGAAATTGTTGTCCGCTGTTTGGAGCATCATGTACATCCTTAGTCACATGTAACGTAGGGTTCCCGTTGTTAGTAACTGGACGTACGTTCTTCTGTGATGGCATTACTTCTTCTGGCATCAGTCGAGCGTGGCCCTCTTTGTGACGTTGCATGATCGCGAATTCACCTGCTGCTTGTATTCTACGAACCATCTCACCACCAATCTGACCTACCTCTAATGTTGTAAGACCTTTGAAAGATCCATCCTCATCGATCTTCTCAGCAAGTCCAAGGTCTGCAGCAATCTCCATCTTGAAGTCCTCCATTGCACGTTCAGCACCTTTAACCAATACATAGTGTCTACCTCCTCGTCTAGGCAATTTATTCACCTCCTTTTTTATTGTATATTATATTATTACCCAAAATGATCAATTTGATACCAAATCTCAAAATATACCAACAAAAATATTATTATTGCTAGTAAACTCACAAACGCCGCTAGTGTAAGGAGAAGCCTACGCATAAGCGGACAAGTGACCCAAAACAGAAGAAGAAAGATAAGCATAAGCTGACAAGGTGATATCTCGGCACGAATGCCGTCTGTCCGCTCATGAGAGATGCCAGCGTGGTTGCGGGCGCTTCTTTCTTAATGCAGGTCCATGGGCCTTTGTGATTGGCCTTTCAGTCGAGCTAAATAAATCTTGAAATAAGTGTCTCTCCTGGGTTCAATTGTGGGGCGATGTGAATAATATATAAATAAATAACGAGGACACTCTTCGTTGGTTTTTTGAGCCATAGAATAAGGAGGTGACTGTGAATGAGTACAATGGCTCCTATTACCTGGGACACAGGTAAAGTAAATTTCCAACAAAAACTTGGCCAATTTGTACAGTTCTTTCAGGTCAACTTACCTGTGAATGGCTATGGTATCCCGTTACAGATGATTGATCCAGCTCGGTTGGCAGAAAAGATATTGGACTGCCAAAGCACGGATGACTTATCTGATGAGGATGTGGATACGGCTCTATGGGATATAATCATAGACGAGTCGATTCCTACTATTGACGGAGTACCAGTTTGGGAGCGGTTGGACGGAGAAGGCGTGCCATATTACAACCTTTTCAAGGAATACCGTGAAGCTTTATATGCAACAGGCTCTAGAGCAGTGGTAAAAGTAGCCACAGCTCATAACATACTGCCTAAGAACCTTACTCTGCTGTCTCGGGTGTATCATTGGCAATTGAGGGCGCGTGCATACGACCAATACAAAAAGTATGAGGCCGAGCGAAAGCGCATATTCGAAGTCGAAAAGCTGGAAAGCAAACACCTCAAGGCGGCAGATAGGTTACTTGAACAGGCCATGGAATACTTTGAGAATCACCCAGAGCAACTTGATCCGAAAACTGCAGTACAGATGCTGCAAACATCCTTCAAAATGGCTCGACTTTCTGTTGGTTTACACGGTGATAAGCCTGGAACCGGTGCAGAAGGTGGAGGCACAACCGTGAACATTACGCAGTCAAGCCTGCCTTCAGGCGATTCTGGTCCGATTTCAGTTAATAGTCCAGGAGCATCACCGGCACCGTCCGCTGATGAACTGAACTACCTGCAATCCGTAATGAGTATCCTTGACAGATCCGGTGCAATGGACAAAATCAACGTTGTCGAGGCAGAGTATTCTGTCGTCGATGAGGAAGACTCGTCCGAATAATTGCCCGATTTGTATTCCTCCTGGTGCTGAGAGTGTTGCCATGCGCTCTCAGTATTTTTTCAGGAGTACCATGTTGGCTTATTTCTTGTTACGGCACCTTGTGCCAAGGGTATTGCAAGATTTCATTTCAAAATAATTTAAACTCGGATTTTTTGTATGTAGGATTTGTGAGATAGAATTACCTGGAGCCAGGTAGTTCTATCTGTCAAATTCTATTGCTATATTCTATTTTATTTGTTTGAAATCATGAAATATTGAAAAGTCCAAGTATATCAACGAGGAGATAAGATTCCCTCTTGAATCCCGACTTGAAATATTTCAAAAGCCTATGAAAGGAGCTGGTTTGATGGCTAATATTGGTCAAGTCAATCTTAACGAGCTGTCACGTAGTGATCAGGCACGCCTGTCCCAACTACTAACTCCTAAGATGACCAAGTACATCGTCCATAAACCGTATCCCAAACAGGCTGCATTCATGCTTTTGGATGGAAAAGAGGCTTTCTACGGAGGAGCTGCTGGTGGTGGTAAGTCAGATGCCTTACTTATGTGCGCTCTTCAATACGTAGATGTGCCTGGTTACAGTGCTATTATCTTCCGTCGAACGTTTGCTGACTTAGTTAAGCCTGGAGCCTTGATTGACCGTGCTTTGGCGTGGTTGAATCCTTGGATCCAGACAAAAGAGATTCGATGGGTGGAGAAAGAACGTAAATTGGTCTTCCCTTCAGGAGCTATTGTGCAGTTCGGTTATATGGAGACCTTTAAAGACCGTCTTAACTACCAGGGCGGTGAGTACCAATTTGTTGGTTTCGATGAGGTAACACATATATTAGAAGGTTGTTACACTTATATGTTCTCGCGTTTGCGTAGGCTTATCGGTGTCGACATTCCTTTGCGCGTTCGAGCAGCAAGTAACCCACCAGATGATGGTGATGATGCTGAATGGGTGTACAATCGCTTCGTTAATCCAGAAACGAAAAAAGACCATGTTATCTTCGTCCCTGCGGGGATGGATGACAACCCGTACTTGGATAAAGAGACTTACAAGGAAAACTTGGAAGAACTTGATCCTGTGTCGAGAGCCCGTCTTCGTGAGGGTCTTTGGACGATTGTACGTAAGGGTAACATGTTTAAACGTGACTGGTTTGAGGAAGTTGATGAGTTACCTTCCGGACGTAAAAAAGTACGTTACTGGGACTGCGCTGCTACCGAGGTAGATCCATCTAAGAAACGACAGGGTAAGAAAGCCGATAGTACAGCTGGATTGCTTCTGAGTTTCAAAGATGGTATTTACTACATTGAGGATATCGTTCACGTTAAGATGAGCGCCTTGAAGGTAGAGCAACTTCAAAAGACAACTGCTATATCGGATGGCCATTCGGTCAAGATCCGAGAAGAGGAAGAGGGAGGCGCTTCTGGTAAGTTTGCTATTGCCAAGAAGAAGACTGAAATCTTCAAAAACTACGCCTATGAAGGTGTACGTAAGATCATCAATAAGATCACAGCTGCAAAGCCTGTTTCGGCAGCCGCTGAAAGGCAAGTTATAAAGTACAAAAAGGGATGTCGTAACATCGACGAGCTGTTTAAAGAGCTCGAAAGCTTCCCTAGCGCAGGAGTCCACGATGACTTGGTCGATGCACTGTCTGGCGCATTCGAGCAAATTGGACTGATTCCTGTTGAAGCAATGCCTACAGAGGTATCCGATGCTAATACAGGTTCTTATTGGAATGACCATCAAGGTGATTATTACGAAGGACCTTCTGATGTTGGCACGAGTTATTGGCGTGGGTAAGTAGGAAGGAGGTGAACAAATGCACGAGGACGAAATGGAATCCACTCAAAAGCCATTTCATGGGTCATACGAGATGGGTGTTTCCGGTCTTGATCGCGACTATGGTCGGGTTTATGAGGAGTTCTTAACTCAACTCAGATACCCTCAAGCGGCGAGAATATACAAGGAAATGGCAGATAACGACGCTACTATTGGTGCTATCTTATACATGTCTGAGCAGCTTATCAAAAAAGCTGGATGGAGTGTAGAAGATGCCAGTGATTCACCTGCCGATAAAGCAGCTGGAGACTTTCTTCGGGAGTGTATGAATGACATGAGAATGTCGTGGGATAACACTATTTCGGAGATCCTTTCGATGTTTACGTATGGTTTCAGCTTCCATGAGGTCATATATAAGCGTAGATTAGGTCCAGATGCCTCGAATTCACAGAATAGAAGCGAATTCAACGATGGTCGTATTGGTTGGTCAGGATTTCCAGTCCGTGCTCAGAGCACATTAGACAAATGGGTCTTTGACGACCAAGGCTACATCCAAGCATTCGTCCAACACTCTCCTCCTCATTGGAAGCATGTGGAGATCCCATTGAGTAAGGGGCTTCTATTCAGAACGCGAGTATCTAGGGATAACCCAGAAGGACGATCATTGCTACGTAATGCTTATCGATCTTGGTACTTTAAGAAACGTATCGAGGAAATCGAGGGTATTGGTATTGAACGTGACTTGGCAGGTTTACCTATGATCACTCCGCCAGCAGAAACGAATCTTTGGGATAGTGAGGATCCTATGATGGTAAGATACTTGGCTAATGCTCAGTCCATTGTACGCAATGTACGAAGAGATAAAAGCGAAGGCATCGTATTGCCTGCGGGCTGGAATTTCTCACTATTAAGTACTGGTGGTTCTAGACAGTTTGATACAAACGGCATCATCAATAGGTATGATAATCGTATTGCCATCACCATGCTCGCAGACATTGTTATGATGGGTGGCGATAAAGTAGGATCCTTCGCCTTGGGTGAGGTTAAGAAGAGTTTGTTGGCAGCGTCCCTTGAAGCGCAGATTCAGAATATCGCGGATGTGTTTAACAAATTTGCTATTCCCAAGCTGTTCAGGTACAACTATTTCCCAGGGATTACTGCTCTACCAAAGATTGTTCCGGGTGAGGTTGAAACACCAGACGTGAAGGAGATGGCATTCTTGCTGAGAGCTGCAGGTCTTAATATTAAGAAAGACTTGCCACTAATGAACTTAGTAAGACGCCTAATCAGCCTAGACCCTATCGAGCAGGAACAACTTGATGAGTGGTATGCCACAGAGATCGAACCTGAGACAAATACGCCAGATGGTAATGACCCCTTAAGTAGTGACGTTGATCCGGTAGGGCATTCTATGGATGACGGCAGTCAAAACAAATAAGGAGGTTGACAATGGCAAACGATGTTGTATATGGTTGGGATGGTAAAAACCGTGTCCCGCTGAATCAGTTGGTACTTGCCACAGATATTCAGGGAATAAAGCCACAGAACAAGACAGACTACATGCCAGTACGAATTGTAGATGCCAATGGGGATCCCATCAATACTGGAGGCGGTGGTGGTACTTCGGAGCCATTAATGGAGTTTACCACTATCGTAAATGCCTTAGCCTTACGTACGGGGGCCTTGGCTACCGTAGACTTACCTGATCTTTCAAAATACAAGGCATATGAAATCTATGTGCTTAGTACTTTGGATGTTGACGTTAAAATTGCACCATGGCGTACATCGTACCTTCCATTGAGTGACGGTACTGTTGGTCGTTGGGCCTGCACCACAGCGACAGACAAACTTAACTACGCATTCGTAGTACCTGCAAGAGATACGGGTAATATTGGTTCTGGCGCCCATTGGTTGAGTGAATACACTCCTGTATCAGTTGATGCGGGTACGGTACAAGCTAAGCCGCGTTCAGGGCTGTTCACCAGAATTAACATTAATGGATTGGGTATGCTGAAGTTAGATTATCAGGCCAAAGGATCACCTACGGCGGGTAACCTCACAATTCGAATCATCGGCTACTCTCGTTAATCGGGGGGTGATAGTATGATATCGAATAGATCCATGATTGTAAACAGGCAACTTCCTATGAGGTCAGATATTATTGTTGATAATGTTGAAGCTGTGATCAGTGGAGCTTGGACCTCTTCTACAGGGGCACCTGGTTTTTATGGCATTGATTATGTCTATACAACATCCAATAAGAATGATACGAAGAAGGTAAAGTGGTCCTTCTACGTAGGAATAGCTGGTTATTATGACGTATACTTTAACCTGCCTGATGGTACGGCCGGACGTGATGCGTTGGTAGAATTTACCACTAACCATTCCGAAGGTAGCACGAAAGTCCGAGCGGACCAGCGCATAAGAGGTGGTAAGTGGACCTATATGGGTACTTACTATTTTGCACAAGGGAATGAGGGCTCGGTTGAGGTACAATCGCAATCAAGTAGTAGTGTCACTATTAATGCAGATGCTGTACGTATCACACGTAAAGTATCCGCCTTAGATAGTGATAGTTCTCCTGAGTTAAATGTATCCGCCATCACGGGCAACGTAATACATTTGCAGATAGGTTATAAGGGTAGTAGTAAAGAACGTTTCTGGGTAGAGCGACGTGTGGGTGATGAAACTTTTGCCTTTACGCTTCCTAACAGCTCAAATGAGTTGTACGATACACACAACTTAAGTAGTGCTGCAGCCACTTACTCTTACAGAGTACGTAAGATGAATTCGTCTTCCGTTTCTGACTGGGTTAGCGTAACAAAGCCGGCATTTCGAACTGTATCCTACGACATTTTAGTGAGCGCTGCAGGCTATAAGCCTAAAGCTAAAAAATCTATTTTGGTGCAGGGGGCTACATCTGCTACATCAGTGGATATCATTAATGCCTCAACAGAGCAAGTTGTGGCAAATAAGACACTTAATACTGTAACCGATGTGCTAGGTGGTAGCTTGCTTGTAGGTGATTTTTCTGATATCACTACTCCGGGATACTATTACCTGAGAACCAATAATGGATTAAATTCTGCAACCTTCCGAATTGCCGAGGATGTTTATGATGAGTTTAATCGTGTGTCAGTGCGTAATTTATACTATACACGATGGCCTGAGACATTAGAAGTTCCTCGTGAAGACACCAATGCTATAATGGATATTGGTGGTGGTTGGGAAGATGCTTGGGATTACAAGCACTGGACAAGTTACAACGATACAATACAGCCATTTGCTTTGATGGAGTTAGTTCTTAGTGGTTTGTTCCTTCCTGGATTAGAAGAAGAGTTGCGTTACGGCCTAACTTATCTACTAAAGATACAGGAACGTACTCCTGGAGGCACTGGGAATATGAAGTTTGGTCAGCTTATAGCTGCCTATTCCGGAGTTATCTCATCCGATAGTACACCATTTGTAGTGCGCGTAGAGAATGTAGACGCCGAAGATCTTGGAGGATACAATAAGAGATGTGAGCATGTATTGGCACATTACTTATACGCCTTAACACTCGCAAAAGCTTCAAGGTACTTTGCAGATGAAAAGGAGTATTCTGAAAAGCTCCTACAACAAGCAAAAGATGCTTTTGCTTATATGGTGCAATATGATGAGATCACTCGAGTAAAGTACGCCGAGTTCTTTACTACAAAGGACTACTTCAGAGCTTACCCTTCTTTAAACTATTGCTACAAAGCATTAGCTGCCCAGGAGTTATATGAAATTACGGGGGAAAGTGCTTATCAGAATACTGTTAAGACTTACCTTAATAAACTCATACAGGGACAGAAGAAAGCTTTTAAGTGGAACACCCGTAAGTTGACCGGCTACTATATGAAAGATGAAACCAGTACGACTCCAATGAGAAACAGAATCCACAACGGTATACCTTTGTACGCACTGGCTGTATTGTTGCGTAAGGTTACTGATGTGACTGACTCAGAGTGGTTTGCCTGGTTTGCTAGCCTGATCATCCATACTGAGTGCTATATCAAAAAATTCTATCCCGTAACTGCCTTCGGCATAATGCCTTATGGGTTTGAAGTAGGTCCGCGTAAGATGGATCCTACCGATACACAGAATTTTAGATTCTTTCAAGGTACCGAGTCGCAGGCTAACTCGTATTCCGATGGCACTACAAAAACCTTAGCCTTGTACGCCTCAGCCATGTTTGAAGCTGCTATTACTACAGGAGATTTAACTCTGGAGGAAATAGCACATAAGCAGTTGGAGTGGGTATTCGGAGCCAATGTGTATGGTACTCCGGCCGTTGCAGGCTTTGGTGATGCTAAGTTACCAGCTACGAGGATGACCGCCCACGGTTACGAGGCAAACAGTTTTGAAACTGTTGGTTGTTGTGTAAATGGTATTGACGGTGGAAGTGGCTCTGATAATCCGCAATGGGGTAACAACTGGCAGACAGGTGAGACATGGGGAGTTAATCGTGCATGGATTCAGATGGCCGTATCTTCCTTACGGAAGTTGGATACAGCTAGAACCATGGTGATGCAGCCGAATTTAATTAAGACTATCAGCTCCCCTGAAACAGCAGCTGCGGGAGCTAACTTTACAGTCACCGTAACACTGCAGAATGTATTTGACCACCCAGTGGATGCCAAATTTCGTTACTATGCCGACAATGCCACAACAGCTGCCTCAACAAGAACAATCAGCTTAGCTCCGGGTGAAACAAAGAACACTACGATTACCTTTACAGCTGGAGTTGCTGACAAGCCTTGTGTGATAGCTGCTTTTGGCGAGGGAGCTCGCAATAAATCTAAAGCTACAGTAGTGTATGTCACTTAGGCTCAGGCATCGCGGCCGCTAGCTAAAGCTTACAACCCACCACTGGTACGTTGTAGTTCATACCTCCGATGCTTGGTACTAAAAATTAGATCCCAAACACTGCAGGAGGTGGCAGTAAAGTAAGATACTCAGTACCGAGCATCGTTATTAAACTAAGGAGGTGAACAGATGGGAGTTTATTTAGAGATTGCCCCCGAACCGTATGAGAATTACCAGGCCTTCATCAGCCGTTGTATGCCAGCTTTACGTGCTTTGAACGTATATGCACATGAAGACAGTGATGAAGTGTACAGAGATATGGCAGATGGCATTTGGCGTGAGTATATCATGTGTAATGCTGTTGAGGTTACAGTGACCATGAAGCGTCCAGTTGATCGTGATTCGATTTATAACGATTATTGGTATAATGAGTGGTACACAACCGAAGTCCATAGCGCTGTATTACCAACAATTACGTATTCTACCGTGGAGAAGGCTAGAGTGGATTCCGGCGACGAGTTCAAAATTGCCAAATCCATTAAAGAAAAGCAGATGGTTTTTGGTTGGGCAAATGTGGCTAAAGACAAAGATGGTAATTTCCCGATTGATTGGGACGGTGATGTCACTTTACCTGAGCAATTGGAGAATGCAGCATATAGCTTTGTACTGAAACATCGCACTACAGGTGAGATGCATGAAGGTGAAGCGAAGGGTGATCTTGTCGAAAGTGTCATGTTCACCAAGGAAAAGATGGACGCGATGGGCATTCCTCACGGAATCGTTCCTGAAGGCTGGTGGGTTGGCTTCCATATCCCAGATTCTGACGTATTTGCTAAGGTAAAATCAGGCGAATACGGTATGTGGTCTGTTCAGGGTAAGGGTAAGCGCGTACCTACTGGACAATAGGGAGGAGGTGAGAAATAATGCCAGATAACCTCATGCCTTGGCACAAAACCTTTCTAATGGATCCTGACTATGATCGGGTAGATTTAGTAGGTGAAGGTGCTAATTCCCAGGCATTTATCAAACTTATGAAGAATAGAGGAGGATCTACTATGGATTTGGAAAAAATCTTGGAAGGCTTAAAACCTGAGCACCGTGAGGTAGTTGTAAAAGCCATGAAAAAGAAAGACGACGACCTCGCTGCGGCAAAGCAGGAAGCTGCTGACAGCAAAGCTAAGGCAGATAAAGCTGCTGAGGACGTTGAGAAGATGAAATCTGCTGCTACGGCAGCACCAGTAGGAACTCCTACTGAAGAGGATATCATCAAAAGTATCACTGATCCGGGGATGAAAGCGTTCATGGAAGTGCAATTTGCTAAAACTAAAGCTGCTGAAGCTGAAGTGCGCAAAATGCGCGAGCGTGAAGAAGAGCAAGTAGCTGTTGCCAAAGCCAAAGAAGTACCTAACCTGGGTGCTGAAGAAGCTGTATTGGCTTCTATTAGCAAAAAGCTGACTGCTTTGAGCCCTGAATTGCATGATGAAGTATTCGGTATTTTTAAGTCGGTTGACAATATGTTGGCTGATGGTGGTTCTGAAATCTTTAAGTCCAAAGGGAACGGTGCTACTAACGGAGCTGCCACTTCCAATGATGAGGCTTGGGCTAAGATCGAAGACATCGCGAAAGGTATTAAAACGCGTGATGGTATTTCCATGGAATCGGCTGTCACTAAAGCGGTTCAAGAGAACCCTGAGTTGTACAGACAGTACACTCGTAGTATCTAATTAACTGCCCTAAGGGCTGAGAGGAGTAACACAAATGGCAACTGTTGCATACCAAAATGTTTGGAAAACGCTTACTGCTATTCCTGCTACAAGCTTTGCGGGAAAACGCTACACTTTTGTATCTGAAAACGCTGCAGGTGAGATGATCTCCACTCCAACAGGTGGTGTACCATTGGGTATCACTAACGAGCCTAACGGCCCTGGAGAACCTACTCAAGTCCACGCAGAAGGCGAATTGTTCGTTGTTCTGGGTGGTACTGTTGCAATTGGTCAAGGTATTGAAGTGGGTGCTAATGGCCTTGCTGTAGCACTTAACACAGGTGTTCGTGTTGGTACTTGCCGTGTAGGCGGCGCTGCTGGTGATATCGGCACAATTCTTATTAAGTAATCATAAAATAAGGTATTAAGAAGGGGAGGCAAAGAAATGCCAACACGTCAAATGATTCATATCGACAAACCGTTAACAAATATCTCCGTGCTCTTTATGCAGGAAGAAAGTGCATTTATTGCCGACAAAGTATTCCCTATCATCGGAGTACAAAAACAATCGGATACTTACTTCGAGTACAACCGTGACGACTTCTTCCGGGATGAAGCGCAAGTACGTGCAAAGGGTACTGAATCTGCCGGCGGCGACTACGATGTAGAAGAGCAACCACCTTACTTCGCACGTGTGTATGGGTTCCACATGGATGTTAACGAGCAAGACCGTGTTAACACTGACAGCCCATTGGATGCTGATAAGGATGCTACAGAGTATGTTTCCCGTAAGCTTCTGATCAAGAAAGAAACGCTGTGGGCTGGTAAGTACTTCCAATCCGGTGTGTGGACAGAGCAAATCTTCGGAGTTGATTCTAGTCCTACAGCAGGGCAAACGCTGCGTTTCGATCAGCCAACCTCCGACCCTGTTCGCTTCATCCGTAATCAGAACACTCGCTTGGTTGAGCGTACTGGATACAAAGCCAACACATTGGTAATGTCCCCTTACGTTTACGATGCACTGATCGAGCATGAAGATATCCTGGATCGTATCAAATACACACAAAAAGGTATTGCTACGCAGGATCTGATCGCTCAGCTGTTTGAAGTGGATCACGTATTCGTACCACGTGCGATTGTGAATACTCAAGCAAAAGGTAAGGATGGCCAATACCGCTTCATCATGGGTAAGCATGCCTTGCTGATGTATGTTGAGAAGAACCCAGGCTTGAGAAAGCCATCTGCTGGTTATACATTCTCTTGGACTGGTTTGAAAGGTGCTTCTGCAATGGGCTCCCGTATCAACCGTATCCAAATGCCTTGGTTGGGTCATGAAACAGAGCGTATCGAAGCTGAAATGGCGTTCGACCAAAAAGTAATCAGTAAAGAACTCGGAATCTTTATGATGGACTTGGTTAACTAATGTCCAATATGGAACTGCAACAGTTCTACGTAGTACGTAGATCATTCCGGTCTGTAGGTAACTTCTACGAGGCCGGAACGGTCTTGAATGACAAAGACCTCAGTGAGATTCGCTATGCGAAGATCAAAATTGGCGAAGGTAAGATTAAGCGCTGGCCTGAGAGCGATGTCGATCAAGACAACATGATCGCGTATTTCGCAGATCGCTTAGGTGTAGACGACCTGGAGGAAAGGATCGCGGCCAAAGCTTCCGAGGGCTCAGACGTCGCGGCACCAGACAATCAGGAAAACGACACCACCCCACCTGGTACGGATCCAGATGATGACAATCAGACGGATGACGATGCTAATGGGAATGACGGTAATGACGCTGTAACAACAGGTGATGCTGTTAAAGCTGAAGAGTCCCAAAAGGACGGAGCACCGCAATCCGAAACACCAAAAGTGGAAGCTCCTAAAGTTACACCTAAGGCAGCTCCAGTAGTAACAACAAAACAACAGCCTACGGCAACCAAACAAGCACAACCTACTACAAAGCCTAAGGCGTAGGAGGTGTCATAATGACTTGGACTTATAGTGGAGATCCCTCCACATCTGATCTGGATCAAGTCAGGTTCTTGTGTGGTGATACCGATCCGGCGTATAGTTTTTTGTCCGACGAGGAGATTAATTTCCTCTTAAATGGTCATACTAACTTACGTCGGGTGGCTATCAATGCAATTGAGCAGATTGTTACAAAGTTAGCTGCTACGTCGGTTGACTATACAATTGGTCCAGAAAGTGTAAAAGCTAGTCAGAGAATGGCTAACTTTGCACGTATTAAAAGGTTGTTACAGCAGGATCTCCGTAATGGGCAAGCATTTCCTATTATGGCTCCTGCTAAACAGCCGCCATGCCGACCGCTGTTTGATATAGGTATGCATGATAATGGGGTGCAGTGATGGATCCCGTTATTAAAGCAAGACGCTTCCTAGAAATAATGTACTACGAATTCGTGTCAGTAGACTCTAGAGGCAAAAAGACTTACAACCCACCAGTTCCTTTGTTGTGTTATAAAGCCGGTAAGATAACCACGGTTAGAAACTTCGAGGGCGTGCAAGTTGTTTCGTCCTTGCAGATGTACGTCGATGGTTATCTTACCTTTAAGGCTAATGACCAGTTTGAAGACGCTGGAATAAAGTATCCAATACAAGCCTACAGTTCCTTTGCAGGGTTAGCTACTGGAACAGGCACAACGGTGGTGTATCTTTAATGGCTAGAGGCGGACGCATAAGTATTCAGGTAGATTTTTCTGAAGTTGAAAAGAATCTTGTAGCTTCAGTATCCAGAGTTGATCGAGGAACCAAAAAAGCGACTATAGCTGCTTGTGAGGCTATTAAAGCAAGGTCGCTAAAAATGGTTCCTCGTGATACAGAGGCATTAGTAAAAAGCTTCTATTATAAGATCCATGGTAGGTACCGAAATTTTACGGCTGAAATTGGTTACGGGGGAAATGGTGATCCACGAAATCCGAGGACTGGCCAGAGAGCTTCGGAATATATGGTCGCTGTACACGAAGACCTGCAACAGCCGCATAAGACAGGACAAGCCAAGTTCTTGGAAGCTGCTATACAAGATTATCAAGGCGAACTTCTTATCGGATTCGGGTCAGCGATACGACAGGAACTGTAGGTGATTGCTATGGCTGATTTAGGAGAAGATTTCGAGACGTTTTTTGCAACAGCGGGGCTGTTATCTGACTTCGCTTTCGGTATAGATATTATGCAAGAATCACCAGATTCCGCGATAAGCGTTTATGAATACTCCGGCGGAACAGTAGCACCTCAAGTCGCTGGAGCTGTGAGACAAATCCAAGTCGTCGTAAGAAATGCAGAGCCTTATGAGGCAAAAAAGAAAGCCGATGCGCTTTATCATTCACTGGATTCAGACGATGGAATTGTAAATCTCACGGAGGAGCGTTGGGGTGCGATTACCTTACTTCAAACACCGTTTAAAATGAAAGTGGATAACAAAGACAGGTTCTACTATGTCTTTAACTTATCAATAACAACATATTCTGATTAGGAGGTTCACAAATGGCAAAAAGCGGAGTACCTATTGGTTTAAATAACTTGGTCTATGCAATCATGCTGAATGACCCTGAACCAGGTGCCGGGTTGGCTACGTATTCAGCACCTGTACGTATTCCGGGTGCTATTACGGCGAGCATCAATCCAAACGCATCCAATGAAACATTGTTTGCAGATGACGGTCCATATGATGCAGCTTCTACAATCGGTAACATTACTTTGGAACTGAATGTAGCTGACCTTTCTTTGGAAACACAGGCAGAACTACTCGGCCATACAATTGTAGGTGGTGTCTTGATCCGTAAGGCAGCTGACATTCCACCATACGTGGCTATCGGATTTAAGTCACTGAAGTCCGATGGTAAATACCGTTACACATGGCTTGCGAAAGGTAAATTTGCTGCTTCGGAGCAAGCTAACCAAACTAAGCAAGACAGTATCAACTGGAATACACCTACTATCTCGGGATCCTTCCTCAAACGGGATTGCGACGATGAATGGGAAAGACACATTGATGAAGGTAGTATCGACTACATTCCATCTTTGGGTGCTAACTGGTTTAATAACCCTTACGGCACACCTAGTGGATCCATTCCAGCACTTACTGCATCTGCAGCACCGGCTAACAATGCGACAGCAGTACCGGTGAATGCTTCTGTTGTATGGACATTTAACAATGCTTTGGCATTGTCTACTGTAACCAAAGGTAACTTCCTTCTTATGGTAGATGCCAGCGGAAGTGTTGTTGCTGGCGACTTGACAATCAATGCTGCGAGAACAATTGTGACGTTCAAACCGACAGCTAACCTGACAGCTTCTACTAAGTACCGTGCAGTAGTAAGCCCAGGCGTAACAGACTTGAATGGTGGATCACTTGCAACTGGAGCATCTGTATCATTCACAACAGCATAACATAAACTAAACTAAAATGCACTATGATCGGTTGGTCATAGTGTATTTTATTTAACCAGGAGGAGATAATAATGGCAAATCTTAAAGACGTACGTAAACCGGTGAGAAAAGAAGTAACTGTATTTTTAGGGGACGCTGGAAAAGAGCGCGACCGTGTTATTAAGTTTGATATGAACGCATTTGCATTGCTGGAAGATAAATATGGAACAATTCAAGAAGCTATGGAGAGTTTGCAGAAAGGTAAGATCAAAGACGTTCGTACGATCTTATGGGCTGGGCTTACGCATGATGAAGTTGTGCTCAATGAAGATGGAGAGCCAATCAGCTACAACATTACAGCGTACCAGGTGGGTGGTTGGATTGCTGATCCGGCGCAGATGCAGGAAGTTATCATCCGTTTGGGTAATGCGTTATCTGATGATCTTCCAGATGAGGAGCATATGACATCTACACAACCTAAGCCTACTGCCGCGCCTGCTAACGTAACCACGTATCAAACAGCTGAGGGCACACAGCAAGCTGCTATCACTGCTCCGGTAACTAACTTCCCACCAGCACCCGAGAATGAACTTGCTCAGGTGACAATGTCCGAAGAGGAAAGAATCCAGTTCGAGGCTGAAGAGGCAAAAAACGAATAAGCCACGGATCCAATGAGATGTTTCCTACTAAGGATTCGTGGGATTGGCCCTTCCTTCTTTACATTGTCACGACAGTCCTCAAAAAATCTGAACGTCAGTTCTGGTTAATGACACCTCGTAAGTTGAATGCATTAACTAGAGCTCATGCTCGTGTAAATGGTGACGATAAAGACAAACCGAAAAAGATGGGCTACATCGATCAAGTAATGTAAGGAAGGAGGTAGTATCTTTTGAATGTAGGTCAATTAGCTGCCTCGCTGTCACTCAACTTACAACCCTTTATGAATGGAATCAAACAGGCTACTCAATCGCTTTCCGGGTTGGGTAGCCGTTTTTCTAATTCATTCGGATCTGGTCCGCAGTCGCAAATCAATGCCATGAGTAGAAGTACTCAGAAGTTGACAAGCGACTTTAAAGACCTTGACCGTATCGTTAGTGGTATCGTAATCTCACAGGTATTTTATCAGGGGTTAAACGCCATCAAAGATACGATCTCAGGCGTTGTGAGTTTCAGTAATGAAATGGAAAAAGCCGAGATCGCTATGAAGTACTTCTTAGGTAGTGCTGAGGCAGCGAACGGCTATATCCTGAACATGAAAGAGTTTGCAGCTGAGACGGCATTCTCCACACAACAAGCCTTGCAGCTGTCTAAACGTATTTTGGGTGCTCAGTTCAATGCCCAAGAGGTAAGATCCGTTTTGGAAATACTTAATGATGCGAATGCGGCTACAGGTGCTACAGGTGAGCAAATGGACCGTATCGTACTTGCAATGACTCAGATGAAAACCAATGGTAGGATCATGGGTGGTGAGCTTCGTCAATTCGCAGAAGCCGGTATCCCAGTTTACCAGATACTGAGGGAAGAGTTAGGCCTTACTGCGGAGCAGATGGCTAACATAGGTCATCTCAGGATAGATGGGGATCTTGGTGTTAACGCTATCCTAGCAGGTTTGCAACGCCGCTATAAGGGTGCAGCAAAAGAAATCGCACAGACCTTAGGCGGTATGTGGGACTCCATTAAGGATAACGCTTTGTTTATATCACAGAGACTATTTGAGGGACCTTACAATGCCTTGAAAGACTTTGTTGAGGTGTGGCGTGATACCTTTGATGAAGCTCAGAAGGTTCTAATGAAGAGTGGTCTGGGTGGTATGTTCGAACACCTAGTACCTAAAGAGCTACAAGAGCCTCTTAGGGTAATTGTGGGATCCTTCCAGCAATTAGGTGCAGCAATCAAGATGGTATATGAAGCCACTAAACCAATGGTAGCTATTCTGGGAAATGGTTTGGTAACGGCCTTAGCAACAATATTACCAATCATATCTTCTACGGTGATAGGCTTTGCGCAATACTTCTCTTGGGTTGTACAGGCTGCTCCTTGGGTGCAATACCTGGGGGCTGCCATTTTAGGGTTGATGGTCGCGCAATCTGCTGCAAAAGCATTAATGTTCCTATGGAGTGTTACAAGGTTAGGGGCCATCGCTGGTGCGGTGGGTAAAGCAGTATTGTTCCTGTCCGCAGCAATTAAAGCACTAACAATTGCAATGGCTCGGAATCCTCTAATTGCACTCATCATGGTTGCTGCAGGTGCTTTGCTTTACCTAGCACTCTCCAGTAAGACAGCTTCTGCATGGCTCGACGTTATTGCGTCTAAGCTGGGTGGACTAACTGGAATAGATACTAGCGGTATTCTTAAACCCATAGACTTATCGGCTAATGAAGAAGCAATGAAAGCCTTCCAGAAAGAAGTTTCTGGTATTAATGATGGGTTAAAAGATACCGGTAAGAATATCGAAGAGGCAGGTAAGAAGGCCGATAAGACCGGTAAAAAGGGTAAGAAGGCCGGTAAAGATATCAAAGATAAGTTCGTAGCTTCCTTCGATGAACTTTATCAAGTACCTGATATGCTTGACAAAGTGGGCGATGCCTTAGACGATACCGGAAAAGACACCGAGCCACCTAAATTACCTGATATGGATTTCAAAGTGCCTGATATCAAGTTGGATACAGCAGGTGTTAAACTGCCGGACATGAAAGGCCTGTTTGATGGTCTGGGTGGTAACTTGGACATTCCGCCAATCTTCGCAAATCTGAAGAATTGGTTTAAGGACTTTGAATGGCCTAATATACCTCCTCCGAACTTTGCAGTAGTTACACATGCCCTTGAGACAATTAACTCCTTGTTGGCTAAGCTGAAGAATGCTTTCCTGGAGTTAGGTATTAGTATTTCATCTGCTTTCCAAAGTCTAGGAGTAACTCTTCAGAACTGGGCTACAAATGGTTTAACAGCCGTAGGTGGATTTGTTCTCGGGGGCTTAGAGAAGCTAGGTGAGTTTGGGCTTAAAGCCGGCGTAATAATTACTGAAGGCTTGCAAGGTGTTGTTTCTGGCTTCGGTAATATTGTTACAGAAACTTGGACTACTGTTTCCAAATGGGCAAAAGATATCAACGGATTGTTTGTGGATCTCGTTGGGGATATTGACTCAGCTGTGCTAGGCGGTATGGGTAAGGCTATAAAACCTATTGTCGATTTCGTGGGTGAGACTAACAAATGGTTTAGTAAGCTAACCGTTGATGCCGTCGGAGAATTCAATAAGTGGACAAGTAATGTTCTAGCTACTGTGACTACTTTTGGTACTGCCGCACGCAACTTGTTCGGCAAGTTGGGTACTGACATCACAGGCATTTTTGGGAATCTAGGTACGCAGGTTCAGCAGAAGTGGACCACGATGACAGCAGGGCTAAAAACTACACTGGATAACTGGATCACAAACTCCAAGACAGCACTTACTACATGGACCGTGGCTGTATTAGCTACACTCACAACATTCGGCACAAATGTAGCTACTAACTTCAAGAAGACGTGGGATAGTGTAACATCCGGGCTGAATTCCTTTACAACAAGCTTCCAAAAGACATTTACTTCATGGGCATCGAATCTGAATAAGAACCTTAATACATTGTTGACAAACATGATGACAAACATGGGTAAGAGTATGGATGCTATGGGAACCAACTTCACAAAAGGCTTAGTAGGTATAGGTCAAAATGTGGCGCTGTGGGTAACCGGAGTGTCTAAGGGAGCCAATGACCTATTTAACAGCTTGATCAAGAACTCAGGTCTTATGGCTCAAGCTGTAGGAGCTAACTTTGCTGCATGGGCTAAGTCATCCTGGAACACATCTAAGAGCTTCTTCTCTGGTATGGCTACAGCTGTAGTGTCCTGGGCAAATAGCTTTATAACGTCCATCTGGAACGGTTTGAAAGCTGCTTGGGAAGGTGTTAAACAACTAGCACAAGCTACTGGTGAAGCTATAGGAGCATTCGGGGCAGGTGCTGGTGAGAAGATTTCCAATGCCTACCAAGGTATGTCTGCTTGGGTAGGTGAGCACAAAACTGAGATCATAGTAACTGCTGGGATCATAACTGCTGTCGGTGTTGCGGCTGCATTGGCTCCTGTAACGGGAGGATGGTCATTAGCGCCGCTGTTGGCTTTGGAAACCGGCGGTATCGTAGACCAAGACCAATTGGTTCGTATAGGTGAAGGTAATAAACGAGAGGCTGTAATTCCACTTGAGAACTCAACCTATATGGCACCATTCAGCGCGGCAGTAGCAAACGACTTAGCGGCAATGCTCGGGAACACTGGGCAAGCCAACACCACCACTGGTACGATGGATCCTCGTATAGTAGTATACGTACAAAATCTTATCGGTGATGAAAGAGGCTTTAAAGAGCTTGAACGTAAGCTCGAGGTAGTTCGTCTTAGTGAGAACGCACGTAAAGGAGGATAACAATGGCTAAGGCCCAGTTATGGATCAACGATGTCCCTATCAAACATCCAGGGTTACGTAACTTTGGTATTGAATCGTATGATCTAACAAAGAGTGGCCGGGTAGCCTCAGGTAAGATGGTTATTCAACTCATAGCGAAAAAACGTAAGTTCACTTTTCGCTATGAGATCCTTTCCCATATTGAGCTGAAGGCTATTACAGATTTAATTGACAGTACAGCGATGTTCTTCACGCTTAAATATGTAGAGGATAACGTAACCAAATCTGCTGTTGTATACTCGGGAGCAATAAAGAAGACACCTGCACGTACGGGTAATGTCTGGTATTACAAAGATGTTAGCTTTGATCTGATAGAACAATAAGGAGGATGTATTATGCCATTAACAAATGCTGGTCGGGACTTTTTAGCACGCGCCTGTATTAATGCAGCCGGCACGACTTTCTTTGATGCTGATAATGCGTACATTGGGGTAGGTTCTTCCACTACTGCCTTCGATCCCGCGCAAACAGACCTACAAGCTCCTGCTGAGAAGCTACGTAAGAAAGTAGATTCTGGTTATCCAGTATTTCAAGCACCTGATAAGATGGTGTTTCAAGCAACGTTTGGACCTGAGGAGGCTAACTTCGCATTTCAGGAGTGGGGGATATTTAATCATCCCACATCAGGTATAATGCTGCATAGGGAAGTATTTTTTAACGGTACGAAACAGCAAGGACAAAGCTGGACCTTCAGGGCAACAATTGATACTAATGTATTAGGATAGGAGGTATAGCTAATGGCTCGTACGATAATAAGCTATCCCCCACTATACCCAGGCAGTAGTATCGATAATGTGTTCAATCGAAATCCTACAACCTGGTTTCGCGTTGCTGCCCTAGATGGAACATTTACACTTTCTCAGAGTCCTCGGCCTATTGATGGTAATATAGGTGCTTGGCTTAATGTTATCGCTGATGCAGATGGTAATGTTCCTGGCATATATTACTTCCAGTGGCAAGAACCTAGAACCGTTAGAGCTGTGCGAGCCATCTGGGACTATCAGTCACAAGAATACGCAACCCAGTACCAGATCATTTTATTTGCGGCTGACAATAGTACTCTGTACAACTACACGATAAGTAATACATTTGTCGACGGTTACTTCACGTTCCCTACGGCGGTATTAGTTAATCAGATCTACGTGCGACCTTTAAAATGGAGTAAGCCAAATGCACGTATAAAGGTAAATCACGTAGGTATAATGGACCGTTATGATAACACTGTAGGATGGACAAATAGCAGCCTTGATATGCAGGGTTTCTCAGAGATAGTAGGATCTGTAAAATCTGCAGAAGGATCTTTCGGTGAGGTAGATACCTCAGGGGAGTCTTCCGTACCAGGGGTGGGTATTTATCCTACTGTGGGGTGGAGCTCTTTACAATTCCAAGGTGAGACGTCCATTGATAATGTCTATACCAGATATCAAGCTTCACATCGAAAGGTACATGCTAAGGTTGAAATAACTTATACTGATCCATTCAGTGATAACACTATTGAGATCATCGCAGATACGAACTCTAGTTCATCTACTGAATATCTCATCGACGGTATTACGGAGACATCACAACCATATGCTTCCCTAACGCGTAATGATCTTACCGGATTCTACAAACCATTACCTAATCCAGTAACTAAGGTTAATCCTCCCGCTTGGTGGGGTCGTAAGTTGTCTGATGTGGCTGGGTATCTTAACGAAGTAATTACTATCAAGTTCTCGCCACGTTCTATCAATAGCCTACGCTTGGATGGGGACAGTGCTCTAAATGAGTACCCTAGGGATTTCTACTATGTATTGTATAGTGGTGTGACGCAGGTGTATCGCACTGATGTGACTAACAATACACAAGTGCATTGGTTACATGAGATGCCTGATACACTATTAGCCGTGGATAGAATGGAGCTACATGTCACACGAATCAACCGTCCTAATGCTGTTCTCAAGATAGCTGAGATGTTTACGAATATCGTGGAGACTTACTATACTGAAGACATCGTTACAATCAATCTTCTTGATGAGATAGGTTATGCTTCTAACTCCGTACCTATTGGAAACATATCAGCCAATGAGGTAGACATCAGTATCGATAACACCAATAGAAGATTCGACTTAAATAATAACAGATCGAGTCTGTATGGGTTTGTCAAGCGTAACAGGAAAGTGCGTGTGTGGTTTGGTACGGGCATAGAAGGTGAACCTGAATGGGTAGAGATGGGTACTTTTTGGACTACCTCATGGGATATCTCGAGTGACTCCTTAGTAGCTACACTCACTGCCAGAGATAGATTAGATGTACTACGGCATACAATATTTGACACATCGGCTTTATATGCTTATAAGTCGTTGTATGAGTTGTTCCAGATTATACTTAACGATGCTGGCTTAGTGCAAGACGTAGACTATGAACTGGACAATGATCTGAGCAACATAGCTATTCCTTATGCCTGGTTCCCAAAACAATCACATCGTGAGGCACTTCAGCATCTTGCAAGCTGTTACATCATTCAGGTATTCTGTATGCGGAATGGTATGATTCGTGTCAATTTGGATTTGGATGCTACACCTACTCCTGTGACAACTTATTCAGATGATGTAGATGTGTTTAATGCTAAGTATCCTTTGGCCGTTACTGAGCAGGTTAATAGTGTTACGGTATCATATACAGAGTATTATATAGGGCCTACTGAGGTTCTATATGAGCACACACAAGAAGTACCTGTAACCACATCAGTTAGTACCGATTTCGTGTTTAGTAACGTACCTGTCTATGTTATTTCGGATATCGAACTCACCAGCACCAATGACATGGTCAAAATCCTAAGTTATCAATACTTTGCTTGGGGGGTACGGATTACTTTAGTTAATATCGCTGGAGGAACTAACTATGTGACAAATATGAAATTCAGGGGTAGAAGGGCTATTGCATCTGATCCACAATCCGTACTGGCAGAAGATCAACAACTCATTATGGATGATGGCCGTCTCGCTACAAGTGTTAGTCATCCATTCTTACAAACAAGTACCTTAGCTACGCAATTAGCTAACAACATACTGACTAACTACAAGCAAGCACGATATGACATTACTATGGAAGATTTGGGTAATGGTGCTGTCAGGCTGTCAGATCGTATTTATGTGGATAATGCTCAACGGCGTGCAGAGTATATGGTAACACGAATGAACTTCTCTTGGGATGGAGCCTTGGGCGCTTCAACTGAAGGAAAGCTCCTGAAAATTATTGAATAGGAGATGATAGTATGGCCTGGCAGACACCTAAAACAAACTGGGTATCAACAGATGGCATTACAACAAACGATCTTAATCGTATTGAGGAGAATACAAGAGTACTATCGACTTCAACTAATACGTACGTACAGGCTACAGCTTTAGGAAACGGAACTAACATCTATACTGTAACCTTTCCCAATACGCCAACCGTCGCATTAGGTTTCTCTTTTAAAGTACGGTTTCTTGCATCAAACTCTGTAAGAAAGGCTCTGGTGTACTTACGCATCAATGGCACGGATTATCCTGTCAAGCTCAACTTCAGTGATCCTAACCCATACGGTATGCCTGTGAACTACTTAAATACCTCCCTCATCTATGAAGTAACATACGATAACAATCAGTTCATATTAAGAGACGCATTTAATTCCTACGATCCTATAACGGCAGGTCGTACATTCTTCGTAGGCTCAGCACTTAGTCAGGATCATACCTCTATACAAGAGGCAATAAATTCCCTTCGTAAGGTATCTGCGGGTCCTCGTACGATATTGATAATAAACCGTAATGGCCCATCTGTGCAGGACATCTACAGCGAGGACATCACCATAGAAAATTTCCATGGTGGTCCAATTACTATACGGGCGGAGAACAATGTAACTATTGAGGGTAACGTAGTCATACAGAACAACACAGCGGAAGTGCTATTCCAAGGATCCGCAGGAAGTTCCCCTTTTAGGATACAAGGTAATGCATCTAAACCCCAGGCGTTTACAAACTGCTTTAATAACTTTAAAGTAGGCTTTAACCAAGTCAATTTTCTTGGTTATAACGCAAGTACAACAAACTACTGTGCATATGTTACCAAGTGTAATTTTGTATACTTTTACATGTGTGAGATGTCTGGTGCATATACCCTTATATCCGCGGATGATAGTAGGGTGAGTGTGGAGAATGTGGCTTTCAACTTTGCTACTAGACGTTATGCACTTACTAGATCATTACTAACACAATCAGGCACATCTGGTAATGCTACAACTGTAGCGGCATCCTATTCGTGGTATAATACTAACTAAGGAGGGACAATACTATGTTTGCATACATTTACAATAAAGATGGGGATGTATTTGAGAAACATGAAGACCCCAAGGATATCACCGAAGATGGCTTTTCATCAGGCGACTTTACGTACTCGGGCTTTAGCAATCCGGAATCCATTATCGCGTTCATTATCACTGACGAGATTTTGGAATTAGGTAAACCACTACCCACTGGTACGAAAGACCTGAGGCAGGATGCTCCAGGCACTTCTCCTGGAGTGCGTATCAAACAGCTCGAAGAGGAATTAAAAGCCTCACGGGAAGAGAATGCTGCTACCCAAGCTGCTGTGGTAGCTCTCTTTGAGATGATTATGCCGAGTGCACCAGAGTCGATACCTGAGCCAGACGGCCCTGAGGGAACAGCAGAGGAGGTGATGTAATGAGTGAGGCTGTTCTGAAAGCTATGGCACCCTTATATGTAGCTTTAATCAAACGGAATGCCACAAGTATTGACAAAGTACCTCCTAATGTACGACCTTATGTTGTGGCGTTACTTGAGGCCGAACAAGCTTAAGCACCTCTCACACAATTAGAGAATCTTTCGGAGCCGATCCGAAAGAATATAAAGAGTTAGGGGTGAGAAAATGCCTGCCGAAAGTGTAGGTTCCGTTGGGGGACTTCTTGCGAACATCGATAAGTACGGTATTATACCTGTTATGTTCATCCTGTTGATTCTTTTCCTGTGGTACCTAATCAGACAAATAATGTCTGGTAACCTAGTCGTTATGCCCAGATGGCAGTACGATAAACAGGTGGAGAACACTGATAGGCTGATCAAGGTGGTCGAGGATATGGAATCGGGAACTCTACAAGAAATTCGGGACTTCGTTAAGCGGATTAAAACCCGAGAGGATGCGGACGAAAGTAATGAACTGCAAGCTCTTATTGAATATGTGCAACGAGCCAAAGCAAAAGAGGACGGAGGTGGATAATTGTGCTGAAATGGCTAAGCAAATTACCACCTAATAAGAGGCGCGCCCGTGAAATCCAAGAGAAGTCCCGGCATGTAGAAATTGCCATAAGACGTTACAAGAACATGGAAGCTGAGGTTCGTAAAGAGATAGAAGAGAACCATATTGCAAAGTTGTTAATCTATGAGAAGGGAGGTAGTTGCGGTGAATCTTAATGATTGGATCTCGTTAGGAGCATACTTTATATCATTCTTCGCTACCCTGTATATGATCCTAGCCCATCGCAAATATCTCATCGGAAGAATCAAAAAGGGTGTAGTCAACTTGTTCGTCTTGACGAGCATTTTCTTCTTGTGTACGTATTTATTCAAAATGGGCGCAGCATTCTATATTAGGTTGGTAAGTATTATGACAGCTACAGGGGATGCTACAGCAGCAACCTTGCAGCAAGGTCTGTGGACTACTGCCATGGTAGGAACCACAATTTCGCTAGTCACATTAGCCATACTAACTCATAAGCGGAGATTCGACGTATTCATCTATCTGCATGCGGTGAAACACAGTCTTATCGAGGAGGTGAAAGAGAATGACGATGACACTGGAACAAGTGCTGGATAAGTCAAAAGATGTTATTGCTAAACTTCAGCCAGGGGTGCGGGAAGCTGCTATTGCTTTAGTAAAGAGATGTTACTGGCGAGGAGTCAATATCCGAATCACGCACGGCCTACGTACTTATGCTGAGCAGATGGCCCTATTTAACCAAGGTCGTATCACCCCCGGTAATATTGTAACAAATGCTAAAGCAGGTTATTCGTTTCATAATTTCGGCGTAGCAATTGACTTCGTCTTAATGGCCTCAGGGTATGATATGACTGCGGATGCCGATAAAGATGGGATTGCTGATTGGACGGAAGTTGTAATTGAAGCTACTCGTCTTGGATTTGAGTGGGGAGGCTCTTGGGTCTCCTTTAAGGACTTCCCTCACTTCCAGATGACATTTGGACTTACAACAGCCCAATACAGATCTGGTAGGCGTCCTACGCAAGCACAGGTTAATTCAGTCCTGTCAAAAATTAAGAACACCGAACCGAAACATACTACTGACAACAAAGTAGAGGAGGATGATTCACCTATGACACCTGCTGAGAAGGTTGCCTTTGATCAATTGTCATCTACCGTAGCTGTCCAAGCACAGATTATTGAGAAGTTGGAGTCACTTGCTAAGATGAAGGAAATTCCATCCTGGGCTGTTGCTGCTGTTACTAAGGCAGAGAAGAATGGTTACATCAACACACCAGAAGGTCGAAGCTACGACTTCTACTCCACAATCGTAACACTGGAACGTACTAAAATCTTTGATAAGCCGAGAGGAGCATGAATATGGAACCAATCGTACAAGAGGTAGTATTACCAATCGTCAAAACAGTCGTCCTTGGTCTCTTAACAGTAATCCTTGCAGGTCTCGGTGTATTTTTCAAGCAACAAGCTTCTAAGTTCAAGAACTACCTGGAAACGCAAGCCTTGAAGAACAAGCAGAACCTTTTATGGCAAGTAGCTCAAGAAGCTTACGCTAGGGCAGAAGCTGCTGTATATTCTGCTGATGCTACTGAGAAAAAGAGTATCGCCTATGGGTATGCTGCTAAGAAGTTAAGTGAACAAGGCATTGATGTAACTGCGGACGAGATTCAAGCGAAGATCCAAGAAGCTTGGATCAAGCTGGAGGGTATCCCAGAAGGTAAGAAAGCGAAACCGCTTGATGTAAACCTTCCAAAGTAATTTCTAGTGGAGAGATGCCCTCGCTGATTCGGGCGATAAGGTAGTAATGGCTCGTTGGATTTAAGCAAAAAGAAAGGCTCCAAGGGATTATACCCTGGAGCCTATTTTTATTTCTCAAACCTTGCAACATACTTATCGTACTCCTGCTTATCAACCACCTGTGTTTGTAAGATGTTTGCATAAGGATTTTCACGATGCCACTGGAATAAAGGCATATTAGTAACAGCCTCGTTATAAACCATCGTGGTACCCGTATAATAACTTATTCGTGTGTATACAATATCTTCCGGGAAGGTAATCTTGTATTGTGACTCGGCTAACTCCTTCCGCATAGAGCGCATCATTTGATCGATAAACTCCGACTCACTAAAAGGTACCACACGCTCAGATAATTCCCACTCAGATACCAAACGAGTAATTCCGAATGAGGCACCGCAAATATGATATAGGAAAGTATATTTGTAATGAGGTGTAGGTGCCTCAGGATAAGGCATAATCATTAATTCACGACCCTGCTCATTTGGGTGCTTCGGTAACTCCTTGTAGGTCGCCTTAATGGAATCGATCATACTCATAGCAGTCACTCCTCCCTATCCCAATGATAGCATTTTCCGTGCTCTTTAGCGTATGCAGCAACTTTAGCCAGTTCGTCCTGATCAATAAGATCATCACCGCAGTAAGGACAGTATAGCTCAGATCCTTCCTTCATTTGATGCAGCCTCCTTGAGCTGTTCTGCAGCCTCTTTCAGAAGTCTAGCTGCCTGCGTTTGTCTGTCTTCGGGATTACTCCACTCTTTCCGGTATACTTTGTGAATGGCTTGGATATGTTCGGAACCAAACCAAACAATAATGCCTACATTTGCATGGCCATAATCACGTCTGTCGATAACTTGCCTGGATGTCTCAGTTTCGAACTTAGGTAAAAGTTCATAAGTATCATCAACTTGGAACACATGACTCATCCTTTCGTAATGGGTTTATATGTCGCGGAACCCGGGTACTTAACGCCAACCACCACACTGGTACGCTACTTGGCTACTGGTGCCTTAATTGCCGGATGGTGTAGGTAGTTAGATATCTCGAAGTCCTCATACTTATAATCGTCAATACTCTCCGGCTTCCGTTTAATCGTCAACTCGGGTAAAGGTAGTGGTCTTTTCCCACGTTGCTTGTTAACCTGATCGAAGTGATTATGGTAAATGTGGACATCTCCACCGCTCCATATGAGCTCACCTACTTCCAAATCACATTGCTGAGCTACCATATGTGTTAGAAAGGCATAGCTAGTAATGTTAAAGGGCAATCCGAGAAACACATCAGTAGAGCGCATGGTAAACATACAAGACAGCTTTCCATTTTCTACGTAGAACTGAAAGGTGAAATGACATGGAGGTAATTTCATCTCACCCAGCATTGCCACATTCCAGGAGTTTACCATGAGCCTACGACTGTTAGGATCTCGCTTGATCATCTGAATAACATCAGCCAACTGGTCAATCCGGTAATACTCTTCATCGATAATCATCTCAGCACCTGTCCAGTAATGAGCCGGAGTGTTTCTCCACTGATGACCGTAAATAGGTCCTAGATTACCATTCTCATCCGCCCATTCATCCCAGATCGTTACACCATGTTCCTGTAGATACCTGATATTTGTATCCCCTGAGATGAACCATAATAGCTCGTGTAGGACAGATCTAAGATGCAAAAGCTTCGTAGTCACCATAGGAAAGCCTTTCTGTAGATCAAAACGCAGCTGACGACCAAAAACAGAACGGGTACCAGTACCCGTCCTATCGTCACGATCTACACCATTAGTCATGATGTCATCTAATAATGCTAAGTACTGTCTCATACCGTAACCAGCTCCTTATACCATTGTTGTTCGTATTTGTAAGCATGCTCCGCTTCACGCCAGTCAAGCCATGTTTCCAGATCCATCGACTTCTCTTCTTTCTTACCATCAACGAACTCTTCCCAAACAACTTGCTCTGTTTCGAAATCCAACCCGCCTAATTGTCCCCAAGTAAATCCGATATCCGTATCAGATGCAAATGGTACTTCATATCCGAATAGACGCTTAGGCACTTGGATCATATGTTGATTGACATGATATCCAAAGTCCAGAATTGTTTGCTTATGCATAGGAACTTCAAACAGAATGGAGTCATGTACCAAGTTTGTAGTTAGCGCATTGAACTTATGCGCTGTAGCTTCCAGTTCCATACCAGCAACCAATGTTGTATCCGAGGACGCTGATTGGATCGGGAAGTTACGAAACTCGTTTTGGAGTCCATGTAGCGATTCAGGAGTAACAAGCCCGGCACGTCTTCTTCTCCCATACGGAGTACTTAACCAATATCCTTTAAGAACAGCATCAGCACACCATTGCAGATAATCTCTTGCACCATGATATGTGTTCAACCAGTCATCAATCATCTTTTGAGCCTCAAACATAGGAATGTTATACTCTTCCGCAAATGATGGAGCCTCACGACCATATGGAATACCGAAGTTTACGGCTTTCGCACGAAGTTTCTGTGCTGGCGTGTAATCGGCACCATACAACGACTTAGCTGTATTGTTATGCAGGTTCTTTCCCTGAACAAAGATTTCGGTCAGTACTGGACATTTACTCAAACAAGCAAGCCAACGCAACTCAGCTCCTGAGTAGTCAGAGTCCATCAGAATGTATTTCTTTTTAGGGATGATTGCTCTACGAATATTACCTACACCATTCGCTGACGGAAGATTCTGTACATTTGGCTCTTTACTAGATAAACGACCTGTTGCTGTTACTTGTAACGAGAAGTTCGTACGAATACGCCCATCGATATCACGCCATTTTAATAATCCAAGAACGTAGGTCGAATACTCTTTCGCAACACTACGTCTTTCTAATACCTTCGTAACAAGTGGATGAGGTGGATCAATTGACTTCAATATATCCTTACCAGTACTCATACCCTTCTTACGTCTAGGTTTGAGCATCAGTTTCTTAAATACCATCCAGCTCATCATCTTAGGACTTGCTGGATTAAACTTACCGTTCTTACCAGCCGACTTGGCATCCATCTCTTTCATATATGCCTCAGGATCCCAGTGCGGGGCTGCTAACTGATCTATCTCAGCATCTAACTGTTCCAATAGTACCTCATAACGCGCACCGAACTCAGTTAGTAGTCCAGGATCAATCAAGATACCATTTTGCTCTACACGGGAAAGGTAGCTGGCTGCAGGCATCATAAGATCCCTATACAGAGGCATCAGCCCTTCGTGTTGATTAAGATGCTCATCAAGAACATCCACTAATTGGTAGGTATAATCGCAGTCAACTGCTACGCGTTCGCATAAAGCATCAAACCACTCGTGATAATTCTCCAAGTTAATTACCTTAAAGTTCTGGTTCATCTTATATTTATATGATTCAGCCTGAAGAAATACTTTAGACAGATATTCTAGATTGTGTTCTGATGTCTCATCCAGAACATAGTGCTTGTACATAACATCCTCTTGATGTGGGATAATTCCTAACTTTCTCCGCCAGAGGACTTTGGCGTCATACTTACCATGCTGCCAAATCCATTTAAGATTTGGTATGTCAAAAAACGCCTGAACATGGTGTCGCATCTCTCGCGGGATAACGAACACTTTGTTCTTTTCGAAGCATATACCCAGTACGAGGAATTCAGCGATACGATAATCGAGCCCCGTCGTCTCCATATCCGCACCAACGCGATCTTTTGTTCTGAGCAAAGCAATTGCGCCCGTAATTTTCTCCTCCGTATCAAGGACTTGCCACTGCGTCTCCCCAGTGTCATAAGCGGATCCTCCTTTGTAAAGCTTAGCAACTAATTCCATGGATGCCAGGAAAGGTTTATATTCGCCTGGTGATCTCATAATCAGCGCGGGATGAAGTAATGGAACGCAAGTAATCTCTCCCCCCACCCCTGGTACGGGAGTCACTCGTCCTGTGACAGTGGTGACTTTGACCTGAGGATCACCATAAACAACCTGCATAGCTGTTTTCCCCAGAATTAATATCATCTTAGGGTTAACTGCCTTGATCTCCTTAATGATTAGAGGATGATTACCTCTTAATACATCAACAGGAATTGTCTTGCCTTTACGCTTAGGATAGGCTGTCTTGATTGCTGTGGTTAGATGTATTTTACTTTCATCTACAGGCAATCCAACCTTCTTCATTGTATCAGTAAGAATACGAACTGCAGGCCCTTGTAGATACTTACCTTTCTTAATTTCCATGACAGTAGGAACATCACCAATGATCATGATATCAACATTATCAGGAAAGCTTTGCTTAAGGACATTCTGAAATGGCGATTGAATATGTCCTGTATGAACTATTTCTCCCATAACAGCCTCCTACCAGAAGTATGGAATATCTTTATCAGGTGCTTCCAGATCGATGTCAGCGCACTCCCGCTGCCACATATGGATGTTGTATTTCAATGTAAGGTCGTCAGCATCCAAATTCGTAGCACCAAAATCAACAGGTCCTACAGGACGCTCACCCTCAGACATCTTCATTCCAGCATTTGCATATACCCAAGGAATAGCACTATCAATACCGCGAACTTCATGACAGTCACCAGAAGCAACAGCATTAGCAATACGTTTCGCTTCGAGAGGTGTATCCCAGCAGCCCAGCAGATGTATCTCAACATCTGTAGCATCTAAATCCACCCGAAGAGCTTGTAACGCTTCGAGCCTTTGCAACCAGTAACCATCTTTCTCATATGTTGTAAAACCTCCAGGTGTCATCTTATAGTAAGGTAGCTTAGTTAACACTTTAGGAATACCTAACGTATTAATCGGCAGCTTCAACAATTCCCTAGCATTAGCCAACCATTCCTCATAAGTATTACCCTGAGCCACAGCCATAACCTTTAAATCATAGATACCATTGTCGTAAATGTAATCAAAGGCCCTTTCTACAGCAGAAAGCGTTGCAGGACTGTCACGGAACACATCAGGCAATACAAGCTCCGAGGCATACAATAATTTTGCCTTTTCAACGATCTCCTCAATCGGACGCGGATCACCTTCAATCAACCCATTATCCATGATTAAGAACTTATCATCCTGCTTGCCCTTAAGTTCATAGAACGCCGAATAATCCTCAAAGCCAGCTTTTCCAATCAGATGTGCTAAAGCCATATGGTATGTCTGATTCTCAATCAAATGTAAATACTTCTGAGGAACAATCGTTGCAGCTTTCACCAAATCATCTCCTAAAGGTTATTTTAACGTAAAATACCCACCAGCCCTTATCGTACCAGGGTGGTGGGTTGTAATCACAGTCTCCGCGATGCCTAAGACCTATCGTTAAAGATACGTACTCTTGATTCTACAAAAGGGTATACGTGTAACGGTACAGACACGGCATCATGCACTTTCCATCCTCGAAGTTCCACACCGCCTAAACAATTATATAACTTCTGCTTAGATAGATCCCTCTCGAAGATAACCAAAACGTTCATCTCTTTGCAAAGCTGTCTGAGAACAGGGCCATTGTCAAAGAAATTAGGAAGAATCCAAAGTTCTGGATTCTCATCTCTACGCCAATTAGTCATTGGAATGTGTTTGCCAGCCGATCCAATCTTCCGGATCAAGACCGATCTCAACTAACTGCTTCCTTACACCTTCTGTGTTAGGGAATCCGCTAGCATAACTAATTGGATCCTTCGTATCATTACGTAAGAAGGCAAGTCGGCGATCTACACAAGTACCACAAGTACCGCAAGCACGATCCTTACCATTATAGCAGCTCCAAGTAAGCCAATACGGAGTATCCATATCTAATCCCCATTTAACTACTTCATCCTTTGTCATGCTAATCAATGGAGCTTCCATAATGAGCTTACGTCCCGTACCCTCAGCAATAGCCTGTGCTTGCGCATTGTAGAAGTCGATAGAGCAATCTGGGTAAGCATTGCCAGCGGCATCATCTGCATGAGCTCCGTAATAAATAACATTTGCTCCGAGTGAGTAAGCAACTGCCGCAGCAGTACTGAGGAACAATCCATTACGATAAGGAATGTATGTCTTAGACATACCATCCGCATCACGTGTCACATCATCCGCATATGAACCATCAGGTACAGCATTTGAACTATTACCTAATAAAGCAGAATCACTAAAGTCAAACACAGATGATAGGTCTTTCTCAATATGCGTTACACCATAATACCCGGCCACAGCTTTCGCACTTTGGATCTCCTTACTGTGACGTTGCCCATAGAACAAAGTCAAGCCTACAACATTTTCGAATCCGTGCTCTATCACAGCATATGTCAACAATGTAGTGGAATCAATGCCACCGCTTAATAATACAACGCCTTTACTCATTTCATATCCGCTCCCATTCTCCAATTAATAATGTCGATAACCTTATCCACAGTTTGCTTCGTTGTTGTGTTAGAGGTATCGAGCTCGTGATACTTGAATCCAAGAGTGGGAAGTATTCGCTGGTAACCCTGGCGTACTTTTATGATCTGTTCGATCGACCACAATTCATCTCCTCGCTCAGCAAAACGTTCCCGAAGAGTTTCTACACTGGCATTGATAAAGAATATGATAACATTGTTCTTATCAAATTCCTCCGCAATGAGATGGCCAACACCATGTAAAGGGGAAGGACTCTCACCTAAAACTTGTTCGTAGATCACGTCTACAGGAAAGTAAAACTGATCCCAAATAAACGAACGCCCAGTACATACCATAGACCTTACAACAGAGATTGTATTCTCTACGGCAAATAGCTTACTGGTTTTTTGTTTCCTATGGCCTTGAACACCAATATTAAAATGTCTGCCTACTTGCTGAGCGATAGAAGACTTACCACTGCAGTCAGGACCAATAAACAATACTTTCATAGGCTTATGCTTTGACATGGTATTACCTCCCCGTATGTCCTACACCACCAACACGTTCAGGTAAAGCTTCTGCCTCATCGTTATCCGTACGAAGATATGTCGTAAACATACATTGAGCAATACGATCCCCAGCTCTGATCTCCGCAACACGATCTCCAACATTACGTAAGAAGATACCAATATGGCCGTCATTATCCGGATTATCACAATAGTCCGAATCAATTACCCCCGTTGTGTTAGCTAGCATCAGATCCAACTTGATCCCTTGAGAACTACGAGGCCACATCAATAGAACTTCCCAATCCATCATGTATGCCTTGATGTTTGTAGGAATGAACTGCTTTTCCCCCGGATTAATGTAGATAACATTATTTGCAGGTAAGGAAGCAAAGATATCGTATGCTGCCGATTTCTGTGTCGCACGCTTAGGTAGTTGAAGAACAACCCCTAACTCTTTCTCCACTTCAGGAGAATATTCCCGATGTTTCGGATCAATAAACTCAAATCCCCTTGCTAAACGTTTATATCCAGTTAAACCCTCATTTGGTAACTGCAACTTTGTTCCTCCTCTTGGTGCCCTAACGGAACATGACCGCCAGCCGCTAGGGCATCTCTCCCATGAAATTATTTACTATTTACCATAAACCCTTTGAAAGTGTCCCTCTGCTGGAACAGTTACACTGGTTACTAGTCTAAGGTCACCTGCATCATATAAAGTACCTCTCACTTCCGAACCTTCATAGGTTTGTCCGGCAAATAAGCAACCACTACTTTTGAGCCATACAGGATCATTCTGAATAGCCATCCATAAGGTATCCCATGCTTCCTGCAATGTAGGCTCCTGTTTCTCTGGATTCAGCTTCCCCTGCTTCTTCAGGATCTTTTTAACTTGTCTTTGCTTCACACGGCATCCTCCTAACTTTTAATTAGTGTCATTACCTCAGCACGAGCTTCTGGCTTCTCACGGAATACTCCGCGTACAGATGATGTAGTCGTCGAAGCACCTTGCTTCTTAACTCCACGACCACACATACAGTAATGCTCCGCTTCGATGATTACAGCCACACCAAGCGGTTTAAGAACTTCCTCAATCGTATCAGCAATCTGAGCTGTAAGACGTTCCTGTACTTGGAATCTATGTGCAAATGCATCAGTCAGACGAGCGAACTTCGAAAGGCCTGTGATTACGTTCTCTTGAGGTATGTAGGCAATATGTGCCTTACCGAAGAACGGCGCAAAGTGATGCTCACACATAGAGTTGAAAGGAATGTCTTTGATAAGAATGAGTTCGTCATAAGTTACATCGAAAGATTTACCAAGTATCTCTGTTGGATCTTCTCCGTAACCTTTTGTATATTCCAAAAAAGCTTTCAACACCCGAAAAGGTGTCTCAATTAAGCCGTCACGCGACGGATCATCTCCGACCATATCAATCATGGACTTGATCCCATATACAAAATCTGCGATATCAGAGTCCTTATGGTTAAGGCTAATGTCCGGACGCAGTTGCTTTAGTTTGTTGAATTGTTCCTCAGTTAAAACACTATGCAAGATGATTCCTCCTAAAAGTTCGTATGGCCTATCTCCTACAGGCCTAAAAAATATGACTTAGAGCACGCACCGCTACATGCTCTAAGCCAAGACAGCAACAAAATGTAGTAGACCAACCCAAAACCTGACGCAAAGAATTGATTAATTAAAAGTGCATTGACTTAACGACGGACGACTATTCAATTAGATAAAGCTTTGTTCCGATGCTGCAAGGATATCACGAACTGTGTTACGCATTTCGCCTTTGTAATCCCCTTTGGTCTGCTTTTGCACACCAAGCACCAAAGTAAGTTCCCGGCCAATCGCAGTACCTTCTTCAGCAAAGTCAGTTGGATTGAATTGTGTGATATCAACCTCAGGCATTACGCGCGTAAGGAACTTTTTCAGCTTGCCCAAACCGAACTCAGCACCTTTACCGTTCAATACCCAGTAGTCATACACAACACGATCCGTATGCTCGCCTTCAGTTACTTTGAATTTGGCAGTGATCATTGCGTTGCCTTTCGATGAATCACCAAACTCCAACTCGTCGACAACTGCAGGGTAGTTTCCTTTCGGCATTACTTCAAAACCAGTGTCTTCTTTGGCATCCGTTAAGTCAAACACCAAACCACCGTTGTCAGTGCCGGATCCTACACCATTGTCTTCATTGCCGACAGTCAAGTTCAAGAAATCAGTCATCGATAAAACCTCCCATTAGTCAACACAATTGCTCCCTTTGGGAACGGTTCCCGACCATCCACCCGCCAATTGAGGTTGTGGCAACCTTGTTACGTTATAAGCATACAGCACAGAAGAAGGAGAACTCACTGTCCAAGGTTCATTCTTTGTTACGTCTATGCTGCTTGCTTATATTAATATATTATTCAGCTTACTCAGCAAATGAAACAAATTATAAAAATAAATCTTAAGAGGAACAATACACTGTTGCTTAGGACCGATACACTGTTGCAAGTATTACGTGTTGCTGGAAATGAGGAGCGGAAGATAGCTTCGCAGCTAAATACCAACCCCCCCCCCTGGTATGCTTATTTACCTGTATTAGCCTTAATTGACGTCTCTTGGAAAGATATAGTCAAGGCTAATGCTTGCTCAGCTGTAAATCCTGCTTTAATGCAATGATCATAGTATTGGAACATCATAGCTGCAATGTCAGCTAAGCTGGCCATCAATTGATCAAAACTTCCGATGTTCTCCATATGACACCTCCTACAGGCCGTAAGCCTCTTTGATAGCAGCTCCAGCCAGATACATACCTACTTGCGTATTGCCACCAGCTAAACGGAACTTCTCCTTGGTTGCCCAGATATCCATCAGCTTGACTCCGTCTTTGTAAACCTGAAAGTGTCCATTAGCACCTTCCTTGAACTCCACCTTAGCGTTGATCAAAGAGGTACGGCAGGAATCCACCTTCAGTTGCTTGGACTCCTCCATACGATCACACTCCTCGTTTATTTGCCCATACTATTGTATGGAGCTGTGGCAATGGTCGCACGTTATTCATGGCGGGATCATTAAGCACTTTGCCCCAGAGCCAGTCGAGTTTGTTGATAAGCCTACCGGAAATGTCTTCTTCGGTCTTGGCGTCTTCATTACCGACAGACACATAGAAACCGACATGTGGATATCTCTGATGTATCTGCTTAGCATACGCAAAATCGGCATCATCGAATACTACCACCTTTAGAGTGAAGTTGTAAGACTCGTGTGAGACATCTGCCATCTCAGTCAACTTGTTTACAATGTTATCCAGCTTTTCGAAATCAGTAACCATCCCACTAGATGGGGGCTTAGGACTGATTGTGAGATCATCGACAGACAAGAACCAATGCTGCCAGCGAGTACCCTGAGTCTCTAGCCCCACCGATATCCTATTGTCAGTACAAATATCAATAAACTCAGCCATAGCATCCCCGATCAAGGCAGGATTACCTCCAGAGATCGTAACGTGACTGAAGTTAGTATGTGCCCTAGCATTACCTTCTCCATCATTCGTAAAGACCGTACCTAAGGCAACTAGCTTTTCGAATACTTCCATGGACGTCATCATAGTTGCCTTCTCTTCACCATTCCAAGTGAAAGCACTATCACACCAAGCACAAGAATAATCACAGCCGCCAGTACGAACAAACATCGTCTTACGGCCAATAACCATTCCCTCACCTTGAATCGTAGGTCCGAAAATCTCCATTATAGGCATTTTCCTACCTGGTTTATACGTTTGCGTTGGATTTGTGTTCTGCAAGTGCTGCAGCCTCCCTTTCCCTCACGAATCTTGCAATTGTTGTTTTGCCTACCCCATACTGTTTAGCTAGTGCAGTGAAAGTAACACCGTGGTCACGCCACATACGATACATACGATCTTTCTGCTCATTGCTAAGTTTGGGTTTAGTCATCAAGGTCACATCCACAACCCATTGTACGATAATTAGGACCTTGAATGGTATCAATGTCATCTGCGAGCACTTCTGCCCAGCCGGTAGGTGTTTCCCACATACGAACCGAATGCACAGGAAGACCAGCAAGTAAGAGCTTCCAGCAGATATAACGACACATGTTCTCCACGGTTGTGCGGAATCCGAGTACAACAACCTTAGTTCCTTCAGCTTTCAGAACAGGAAGAATTGGTTCATCTCCCTTAGCCAAGAATGCATGATCCATTGGTTCAACAATAAGATCATTGACAATGGTCTTCAGATGGTAGAAGTCAATAACAAAACCCTCGTTAGATCTGGATTCATTTGACTGATACATTACTTGTTGTGTGTTTAGGGATGTATCTTCACATACCTCTGACGGTGAGCGATACACCGTCGGAATATCTTTTACTTTAACCTCGAGTTTATACGTGTGTCCGTGTACATTAGCACATTTACCGAAATGACCAATAAGTTGATGGGATGAATCGAATGAGAACGTCTTACATACTAATACCTCGTCTGTAGCCAATATAACAACCTCCTGTATAATAAGATTAGCTATCACCTTATATTAATATAATATTCAGATGATAGCTAAAATGAACTATAATTGCTGAAATATTTTTGTTACTTGTTGTCCAGGTCGTACAATGTCTGCATCGTAGCATTATCTAGCCACTGTGTCTTCAGACTGGATCCGAAACGATGCTTGGCTGCAATATTGACTGCTCCATAATTACCACCCTCTAGGTACAAACGACGGATAATCTTTCCGCCCTCCTGAGGAACCTTAACAATCATACCTACAATATCCACCAAACCACGAACGTCCTTAGACAACTTACCAGGAAGCATTGGCTCATAGTAAATACGCTTCTTAGCATCTTGTTCTTCATCCACGGCAGCTACAAACATAGCATTGATATCAAGGTCGCGGAAACGGCGCACCAAGAACTGAATCATCTCACGAGAAGATCCCCAGTCTTTCCATTCTGCCGAATCAGGTTCAGCATCCAGCTTTTGTGTTGTAGGATCAATTCCCAGGATCTGATACATACAATACTTCTGTGCCTCTGTCAAGGAATCAAGAATTACTGTCTTAAACCTACGAGGCTTAGGAATAAGCTCTTCTAACTTGGCTGCGTTCTGTGACAGCTGTTGGATAGCTTGTGTCATCTCAGAAACAACCTTGTTCGGATCTGTCGTAGTAGGCTGCCATCCGATTTTCTCCAACATTTCAACACCGCGCAACTGACATTCGATCATACGTAAACCAGCCACATTATTTGAGTCACGGAAAGCAATATGACGTTTCAATGTTTCATATGATTGAGCAAACTGACGGTAGTTTTGCACAGGCATAACCATAAGAACACTCGGATCAACATTATTAGCCTTACAGAGCTTAACAATCTCACGTAACGTCTTCTCACCACCCTCAAGACTGATATACAAGATATCACACATCTCAGGCACCAGAGCGGCTGTTCCCACAAGATGTGTCTTTCCATCACCATATGCTCCATAGATAAGAATATTCATCCAGTTGTATACATCCTCAATCGGACGTAAACCCATCATAGGAATCATGTGTGACAAGTTAGAATAATCAAAGGATGGTTTAGCCACCACCGGTTCCATTGCTTTCTTCTCTTCAGCCATTAATAAGGGCCTCCCCCAAGATGATATTTATATGAAGCCTTTGTACAGATTTCCTCTTCACAGAACCAAGCTTCGGAATCATCTACCTCTTCCTCAGGCACAGCATAGGTCTTATCGCAGCAACAACAAATTACCAATACTTCCCCTTCACAAACTTCTGGCTCAATCATCGTAACCCTCCGGCAAGATAATATTCAGTGTTACATTAGCATCCATCTCATACCGTTCAGTAAGAGTTCGGATAGCGGAATAATTAGAAGAATCAGGCCAAGGAATATCTTTGCGCCAGGAATCAATATTACCATCTTCTTCTCGAGGACGCTGTTCAAAGTTCTCATCCAGCCATCTTTCAGCTTCGTCAGCTTGGCCATTGTCCATCATTAAACAAGGATCACGGAAAGGGCAATCCCAAATACAATCGCGAGTAGGATTTGGATAAAGGTATAAGTCCGGATTAATCATAAGCTCTACTTCGCCTCGTACATGGTTAAATGTTGCTTCTTTCTGTGCTTTGTTACGATAAACAATATCCCAGCGAACAAACCTGTCGCCTTCAGGTGATTCTTGTGTTGCCAGATAATTTAAGTAATCAATCATTTTATTCGGGGCTTTCGTCACGGAACCATAACGTTTAATAAGTTCCTTCTTGAAGAGTGCATGCGTCGTCTTCTGTTTCTTGTCCACTGACAGAGTACCATTAGCTAGCTCTTTAGGAGGCTTAGGCAATTCCTTTGTCATCTGGACGTAAACAAAGCCATGAATAGGTCTACCGAACCATTGTTCAGCTGCCCACATATAAGCACTAATCTGATCATCTGTATCCAACTTGTTTGTATCAGCGCTCTTGGCTGTCTTCCAATCCATGATATACCATCGCCCAAGTCGATCCTTGACAATCCTATCCATTGTGCCATGATACATAACAGGCTGTTGAACTACACGAATCTTGGTTCGTGTGTCTTCTCCTATTAAAGTATCGTACAGTATCTGTTCGGGGTCACTTTCGTCGTACATATACAATCCATCATTATCCTGGAGTATTTGTATATCGAAATCTCCCAAATTAATAATCTGCTGTGTGTCTTGCCTTACCCAGCATTGAATGCCAAGATCCAATAGGAAAGATTCCTCGATTAAAGGTTCAGCTCCTGGAGTTCCTGGCTCTACTTCATTTCTGTCCTTATCTAACCAGACAGTCTCGAAGCCATACGCTTGATTGTGCTTAACGTACCACTCCTTAAAGTAATCCAGCATTCCCATTCCAAGATAATAATGGTCGTCAGCACCCATTGGACGCTCTGCTGCTGGGAAAGCGGCGTAATAAGCTTGGAATGCCTTAATGGAATCACCAAACCGATTATGCCCAAAGAAATCTTCCTGCGCGAAATGGATAGCAGAACCGAACCAAAAGTTAATGTTCGTCTCTACTCCTTTCCGCTGAAGGTTCCGCCTCATCGAGGACTGTAACCCCCATTTTCGTAAGCATCGTCTAAATACCCGACGCCCACTGGTACGGACAACAAACTTACTAACGTTGCCCATATCACACCTCCCATAAAAGAATGATATGTGGTGTTTTAGTTCCACGCCAAAAAGCCGACAACATGGTCGGCTTCTTCACGTGATTCTAAAATGGTTTATAATGCCTGCAGATTGTACGCTTGAACTCTTTCCAAAGACTTAATGTTTTTACTTTTAAGATCCCGTCTGGATACCCGCAAATTTGTAAAAGTAGCTAAGATAGATCCACTAAAAACATCTACCAACATGTGGCTGTCTCTTTTCTCTGGGTGGTAGGTGACCACAACAGTCGCAGTACCTCCACGAATTGTTGTTAAGATATAATGCTGTCCCACCGATAAGTATGTCTCTTCAATCTTCTGGATACCCCGTACACTGTAGGAGTACCGAATACGATCAGCGTCTCCAGGATCGATATTGTCAGTATACTCATCTGTCTTATCGCTGTAGCAAACAACACGGTTCGTATCGTCCTCATACCCAGTAACAACACCCTTGAAGTAATGTGGTGTTTCTACCCGTGTACCGACAGGGAAAGCATCTCTCGCTAACGGGTCAATTCTGTTGATTGTGTACGCTACAGCAGTATGAGGGCCTTTAGGACCAATGATAAGAATTTCTCCCCGGTTCTCTACCCATCCAGCAACCGTACCTGTTACATTTTCACCTCTAACCCAAACTTGTTGCCCTACTGTGTAACCTCTGAATTGATCTGCCATGATAAGTTCCTCCTAGTATAATTTTACGGGCTGGATAATTTAAAATAGGCCCATATGTAATTTTTGGAGGTAGGGATAAAATTAAAGTCCTTACGTTCCCTCTTATCATCACGAATGCGCACACCACCTCGATTACCGAGGGCATTCACCTTATAAACTCGACCTCGTGTGAAGAGGCCGTCAGGGTGTGATTGAATACAAACCAAGAGAGTACCTACAGGAACTGTCATAATATCACCTACCTCATAATGTTGCTTTACTTACTTTCTTACTTTATATTAATATAATATTCAGATGCTAGCTGAAATGAAACAATTAAATAAAATTCTTTTTGGTTCGAAACCCATATGGAAGTCGACCGCCAGCATCGATGGCCTCTCTCCCCCAAGACAATAAGAAAAGGATGCTCACGGCATCCTCTTCGCTAGGAGTTTCAAAAAGTCCTGTTCGTTATTTAATACTAAATCGGCCGAACGCTTCTTATCGTTCAGGATCGTATATAGATGATCATCGACCGTATTACGGTGTATAAAGTAATAGCAAGACACGTGATTAGACTGGCCCATACGATTGAGACGATCTTCTGCCTGAAGATTCTGGTTGAAGTCATACTCCGATCCAAGGAAAAAAGCTGTGTCCGCACGCGTAGCTTGGAACGACGCACCTGACTTAATGACGCAAAGTAATATTGCCGCGCCTTTTCCATTTTGGAATCCTTGCCAAGCATCTCTAAACTCTGTAGGAGTGAGTCCTCCCTCAATTCTAAATATAGGAGTTCCTGCAAAAGCTCGTTGTAGTTCCTCAGATAGGATCTCCAAGCCTTTCCTATAGGGAGAAAACACAACAAATGGTTTGCCTTTAGAAACAAGGTCTTCAGCCATCTCAAGTAAAGCATCGACGGCAGCTCCTCTCGTCTTTGTTCCAAGAACCTGCGGACAAGCAAGTACCTGCCTTAATCTACCTAACAGAGCCAACTGACTAGGAGCCATGATCAACTCACCGTTCTCAGTCATAGCCATAAGATCCTCTTCTAGCTCTCTATATAGCTTAGCCTGCTCATCATCCATCTCCACAGGTATCTTAATTCTAGTCTTACCAGGCAGCTCGTGAAGTACCTCCGTCTTCTTACGTATGATGGCATACTGCCTAAGCATGCCTCTGAACCTAACAATGTCTTTCGGATTGCGTTCAATTGACTTACCAAAGCCATCATCAATAGTAACACACCACTCATTTACGTACTTCCAATAACTATCAAACGTATTAGGAGCAATTAGGCTTAATGGCCCAAAGTAATCAATAGCACCTTTCCTCGATGGAGTTCCTGTTAATAAGTACATATGATCAACGGACTTACGTAACTGCTTAAATAACTTGTACGTTAGTGTCTTTTGATTAAACAATCCACCTAACTGAATCTCATCAGCAATGACAGATCCAATCTTCCACTTTGGCGTACCAGTGGTGGGTTTGGTAGTCGTCTTAGGGGTTCCGCTCTTACTGGAGCCTCGGATCTTTGACTTGTCTATCGCCCCAAAACGTTCCCCTAACTCACCTACTAACGAGAAGTTTGTTATGATAAACTTAATGCCCTTACCAGCGAACTCCTGGAAGAGCTTTTCCCGTTGCTTCGGTTTCCCCACATACACTATCGATTCCATACCGAACCATCTCATTAATTCATCGGCCCACACGTACATAGCCGATTTGGGACAGACAATAATGCACGGAAATGCTTGCTGATACATTACAACCGTGGCAGTAGTTAACGTCTTTCCAAGACCCATGTCATCGTAGTTAAGAGCTGAACTATTCTTCACCATGAACTCAAAGCCCACTTTTTGGTAATCGCGAAGGATGTCATAGACATCCTTCACCTTTTGTTCTAATTCAGTTAGATTACTCATCAGCCTTAACTCCCATGATCAGCTCTTCAGTACCTCCCATGAACAACGGACGGCTAGCCACAACCATGCCGGCTATAATTGACACCGTACCCATAGGTATACGCGTCTCGCCTCTAACCTCTGTAAGATAGTGGAAAGCATAAGGACAATGGTCAGCCATAATCTCATTACATGCTTGAATAAATTGTGCTGGGCTCTTTGGCGATGCCTCATTGTTGATAAATTGGCTTGCTACCATCCCACAAGCCTGCGTTAAATAATCGTCCGTGATAAGTACTTGTGCAAACATATTAAAGCCCTCCTCGTAGTGGTATCTCCCTGAGACGCAACTTACCATGGAACTCAATATCATAGAACGATACATCCCCTTTAGTATCAACTTTCATGATCTTCTCGATTCGTCGCGGATCACGATCGTCAGTGGAGATATTGTACGCCAGATTAATTACTTCCGCAGCTCTTGAACCGGCGTTTACTATCTCGATACTCTCCGTCTTAGGACTGGATGCATCCTTTACAATGACCACAAGATATACTGCTACTGCCATATTTATTCCTCCTTTGTTGTTTCCCTTCTGCGTTTGTTGAGGCTTAGGACTCACTACCCACCAACCTGGTACGTAGGCCGCATTAGAAAAGAACCACCGAAGTGGTTCATTGCTCCAGTACTTCTCGTAACATCTGCATATGTGAGCCGATTTGTTTCACGGTCTCATCAATCACAGGTTCTAGATCTTCAGGTGTGTTCCTCTGTACTACTTTGAAGGTGGCATCTAAGTAATTCATCAACTCTTCTTTGGACCAATTCTCTACATCGTCAATACCCAACGACATGAGGTACATCTTGATTGCATTTGAAAACATTAGCCGTTCACCTCATCCTTTGGAATAAATGGACTTACATCCAGTTCCTTCTCTGCGTAGGCTACAAAGCAAGAGTCATGCACTACATCACCATTAGCCATCTGCTTAGCTGTCTCACCACGATAAATTTCCGAGTTACATTCGTCACAGACAGCCACTACTTCTGCTTCTTCTGTCTCACCATGAATTGGTTGACTAAAACGATCCATCCTCATCATCCTCCTTGAATTCAACTTGAGGGGCATTACGATCGAAGAACAATACTGTCCCTCTGCAGAGAGTCACTTTCAACTGATCCAATTCGATTGGCTCAACCTTAGCTGTAACACCTACGCAAGTGACCATCTGCTCCCCATCAAACACGGCACTAATCATACGCTTAGGAGTAAGTAGTATCTTAACACTGAGTGGTATATCGACTTCACCGAAACTACCCATTAACTCATCCGATTGAACTTGCTCGTCGAAATCACACATATTACTTACCTCCTAAGTTTTTGTCAAATAGTAAGAAATAGATACCATGCCGTATCGAATCCCTTGCGTGCTTTTGTCCCGTCTTATACATATTCCAGGCTTTCAACTTCTCGTCCGTTACAAAGCCCTTAGCCTGATGAGCCATCTGATTAAAATGTGGTATCTTATGTTGTATTTCACATAGGTATTCGATTACCCCTACTAACCGGAGTGTATATACTTCAGAGTTCGCATGTCTGCTCAACTTATGCTCGTACACACGATAGTTCTCATAGATCACCATCGTAGCACCTACATACTCGAACAGATCATGTATTTCCTGCCAACCACCTTCGAAAGTCTTCGCTTGTCCGGCCTCAATAAGCTTACCGTGCTCGAACAACGACCACCCAGTAGTCTCACCTGGATCAAGACTCAACAACCTTGCAGGAGGACACCAACTATCCCCCCTCCTTGCCTTGAGCACATGCTCGTATGATAACAATTTAATTACCTCCGTCCTGTTCTAACGTGGTTATATACCACCCGAGCTCTACCGCCTGCGCTTACTAGCACATCATAGCCCATTTCTCGACATTTCTCTTGTACCAGCTTAAGAACTTTCTTATGGCGAATACGTAGATTCTGAGGTGTTGTGTTAAGCTGTACCGCCATCTCTGTAAATGTAATACGCTTCTGTTGTGAAGCCTCTACCGATAGCTCCATGAAGTACTGCAACTCCAGCTTTTGCCACAATTCCATGTTAATCTCTTTTGAACGCTTACCATAAGCAGCAATACATGGCATAATGATCTCGTAGAACAATACATCTGTCTCCGTCTCTTCAATCAGCTGATCAAACAAAGCTGCCGATTGTACGTCCTCAATAGTATCATGCTTACTGATACCATCACCATTGTCCATCAATGCCTGGTCATCTAATGAGTCTAAGAACGCTTTGTTCTTACCTTCGAATGCACGATTCTGCTTACCCCACGCCATACGAATCTCCGTCTCGATACAGAAGCATGCATAGTTGCCGAACGGTACGCCTTTAGAAGAATTAAACGTCTCAGCAGCCTTCAACAAACCAATGCAGCCATTCTGAAACTTATCCTGTGAGAAGCTTCCGTATTTCTTAAGTACCTGAGTAACCAAGCGAAGATTAAGTACAATAATATCGTTCCTGAACCCCCGTCTCTCTTCCTCAAGATTCTTATCACGTGCTGTCTCCATTAACCCGATCAAACGAACCGTCTCTTCCTTAATCTTCTGAATTTCCTCGTCCTTAGCCGCAAGTGTTGTTTCCTCTTCGATTAATTGTTTCACACGTACCTCAGCAATTTTCTCCATAATGTTCACAGTACCTTTACCATTTGTGTTCGTCATTATAATTACCTCCGAGTCCCACTAAGCTTAGCTTGTGGATGAATTTTTACTTGCTCTTCTTTATATATTTATTATATAACAGAGGGCGTCAGGAACTCAACAAGTTTCTGTAATTATTTACAAATAATATTTCACCCTAAGTCAAATAAACATTCGCAAGATGCCATCCAACCACACCGACAAGAGTAATGAGACCGCCGAATAGCATTCCAGTACGCGCTGTTTCTCCGTCCCCATAATATTCACAGAAAACCGACCAGCCAAGTAGCATATAAAGGCACGCCACAAACTTAATGACAAAGTTTAAGAATAGCACAAGCATACTACAACCTCCTACTCAAATTTATCAGGGAATGTGTCGATGTATGCTTCTGCCCTCTTCGCAATTGTCTTGACTTGATCTGTTGTCAGTAAGCGAGCATCCTTCTCACGTTGTAAATTACAAAGACTATGAGTACAAGCTACGTTAGTAATACAATCCAAACCACCTTCAACGACAGGTATAACGTGGTCAATATGAAGACTGCTGCCAGAGGTGTCAGTAATAGGATCAAGACAGATATAACAAACTGGATGGGATTCCCCCAAAAAAGTTCCGTCACGTTCAATGACCATCGCCCTAGTATAGGCAATACCTTTGTTATTTGCCAGAGCTTCTCTACGCTTAGCATGAGCTTTGGCCATAACTTTCTTACCACCTTTAGTCTGTAAATACTTAGCATGTTTCACCTTCAAATCATCTTTATTAGCTTCGTAGTAAGCACGTGCGTGTTTCTGCTTTATGTCTTTGTTCTCTTGGTAGTACTTTTTGTAGTTTCGACGCTTCTTGGTCTTTGTGTAAGAATTGGCTGCGGACTTCTTTTGGCACTCTTTACAGTTCCCTGATGTATGTGTTTTGCTTCCAGCATTCTTATTGAACAGATGGAACTTCTTAGCATGTCCACAGCTTCCACAGCGCTTATAACCCGTTGTAACCTCTGAACCCTTTTCAACCTCTCCAAGATCATCTCTACCTTTCAAGTATGTTGCTAATTGACTGTCTGTCATTTCAACACTAGCTAGTCCAAGTCGAACGATTTGATCATCCTTAGTATCTGCCACTGATTAAAGCTCCTCTCGGTAAAAAGTCTCTCCATCAGACCTAATAAAAAAGTCGAATCCCACATAGGGATCCGACTCTTACACCACTGTCGATGGTTATGGCTGCAAACCGTTTATTACTCTTGGTCTTCTACGTAAACGCTTTCCTCAACATCAGCCGGAGCTTGTGCATCAGATGCTTGCTCTTCGGAAGCCTCTTCAGCTTTTTCCGGTTCAGGCTGTTTGATACCGATTGCTTTCAATTGCTCGATCAGAGCACCGAAAGTTTCAGCGTCACCTTCAACCACGAGGTCAGACAATTTAGCCAATTTATCAACGGCATCCAGATAACGCTCGTCATCGGATTTCAGGTCCTTCAAAGCAGACCATACAACCGGATATTCAACGCCAAGTTCTTTAGCAATGTCAGCTTTAGACATACCTTCAGCGAACTTGCGGCGAATGTACTCAGAACGGGAAATCGTTTCGCCGTTGTATTCGATTTCGTAACGTTGACGTGTGCCGGACTCTTCTTTTGTTTGTTGGTATACAACACCATAAGAAAGGCCAAGGTAGTTAGCAATGTCCGCACGCTTAACTCCGGCAGCAACTTGCTCTTTGATCCAGTCGTTACGATCAACTTCAGTTACACCCTCAGCTGTTGCTGCTTCGTACTCTTCAGCCGTAACAGCTTCATTGTTCAACAGGTAAGTAGTAACCACTACTGCTTCGTCACCTTCACCCTCAGTTACTGTATCAGTTGTAGCAACTTGACCAGCAGCCGTAAGATTAATTTTGGTAACAGAAGCTGCACGACCGCGCGTGGATGGTTCAGCATCGTTAGTCATGTTAACAGTTGCACCATAAACCGTACGGTAATTGATGTCGAACTGCTCGGAAATTTCTTTACGGCTCAGGTTATCAACCGTAAACTTTTCGCGAATGAATTCGGACTTGGAAATCTCTTTCCCATCAGCCGAATGCCATACGCGTGTATCTTTAGCTTCGTCAGCAGCTTCTTTAGCATCAGGTGCAGCGTTTGTATCTACATCCGTGCTACCGCCTTCGAATTCGTTTTGCACATCGCCTTGTACTTGCTCTTGATCAACGTTTTGATTTTCCATTTCAATTCCTCCATTTTGTTCGGCTTCTTGAGCTGCCAACAGCTCTGCCTCTTTTTCTGCTTTCGTCTTACGCGCCATGTGTAATTCCTCCTAAATTGTATTGAGCTTATATAATAGCTTGTGTTCGCTCTTTATGATTATATAATATTCAGCTTCATAATAAAATGAAACAAATAAACTAAAAAATTATTCAAAAATATTGTCTCAGTGTCGTCCATGAAAGAACCCCATGAATCACCACGCTAAAGCGGAACCCACCCACTGGTACGCCACAACGCAAAGAGTTATCTTTGCCAAAGGTATCACTTACGACACAAAGCCCGTAGCAACATTGGCCTCTCTCCTTTGAGCCATGAGTCGGAACATGTTACTCTTTATTTATTTATATAATAAGGAACAGAGACAGCAAATGTTGCGTGCAAGGGTTCTCAAAAATATTTTGCAATTATGTTTCATTTCATTGAAAGCTTGAATATTATATTAATATAGGTAGTTCGCTAACTTAGATAGGAGGTGATCATATGAGTAACGTAGCTGCGCAAATAAATGCGGATGATAAAGAGGATAAAGAAGGGACAATGCTTCTCGGAGCACATGTACCGTCTTCTCTTTATTGGAAATTTAAAGCAGTAGCTGGGCAGCGTAAGGAAAAAATGATGGAAGCCGTTATGAATGCTGCATTGTTGTATATCGATGTTCCAGAAGGAGGAAATACGAGTGAATGACATCCTAACATTAGTATCTAGTGTCGGGGTGATGAAACCTGCCACAGTTAAGAAAGAAGATGAAAGAGGGCAAGCAAAGCTAGCTCAGTTGATGACCTCTAAAGAATATGTTCTTGAGGATAAAGTCGACGGATGTCACTATACGATGTTCGGCAGTCGCTTCTTCAGCACGAGTAATGTTGAGAAGACAGACAACTTTCCACATCTACGTGATTTCTTTGCTAATCTAGCTATGCATAACATCATCCTAGATGGTGAGATCCATTATCCGGGTAAAACAAGTCAGCATGCTACACATGTTACTGGATCATTACCTCCTGGTGCGAGACAGTTTCAAGAGTTGAATGGTTGGATCCATTACACGATCTTTGATATCTTACGTACACCAAAAGCTAACTGGCTTATCCGTAATACGTACAAAGAAAGACGTAATCTGCTGAACCATTTCTATAACACGTTCGTAAAAGGTACAGAACTTGAAGAATACATTCATATTGTGCCTGTAGTTATGGATGACAAGCAGAAATATCTCGAGAATCTGTTAGCAACAGGAGCAGAGGGCGGAGTATTGAAGCGTTTGGACAGTATTTATTATATGGGTAAGAAGCCTATGTGGCAATGGATGAA